>Ga0315901_10002455_pt1 | contig 25490 bp, 23 predicted proteins | sample LakEriMetagenome_10_FD_203761 | JGI IMG/M metagenome (GOLD analysis project Ga0315901, IMG submission 203761) | Freshwater fungal communities from buoy surface, Lake Erie, Ohio, United States - Buoy 2 MA116 | ecosystem: Environmental > Aquatic > Freshwater > Lake | place: USA: Lake Erie, Ohio...
CTCAAGCCCCCCACCCGAAATACACAGACTTTTCTTGCGCTGAGCGATTCGAAACTCATAGAGTTGCTTAATCGCAAATTGAAAAAGCTGAACGGAGCTCGCAGGCTCAATCAAAACTCCGCGGACGTTTTCCAGACCAAGATTGAAAGCTCGTGCCTGATTATCAGCAGCTTGCGGCAAAACAACGAGAATGCGTCTCATCGGATAATGAAAATCACGCGGTGAAAAACTCTTTAACGCCGAGCGAAAATCTTCAAAACAAGGTGGCTTTGTGCTGGTCCCCTGTATTTCAGAAGGCTGAACTGCCAACAATACATCCGCATGCGCATCCACCTGTGTCTCATCGACCTCACTGGATGCATTTTCGTCATTCATCACGGGTCCACGATTGCGCGCTCGTCCCTTTGCGTCGTTGCGAGCCACCGACCGTCGACGCAAAGATCCAGCCCGCTCATCGAGAATAATCAAATCAGGCTCCAGCTGAGGCAAGGTCCGAATGACCTGAAAGACATCCGAGCTAAAAAAAATAGTGGCCGGTGCGCTGAGTTCATGACCGGAGATCTCTGACGGCAAGCGACGGGCAATGGCTTTGCTCAGAACAAACGCTTCGCCCGGCCCCGTAACTCCTTCGGCGGGACCAACCCCCAAACGGCGAAAATCAGCGGTCAGTTGGCGAATAACATCGCTTTTTGCAAGATACACAACGCGAAATCCGTTCGCCCGCTCTCGCTGATGTTCCGTCTCCATGCCGTTGCCCCCGTGCGCTGAATCGGAGTAGTCTATGAATTTTTATCGGCCGGAACAAATGTCAGAAAATGACCAAACCTTGACCAACGCTGATTCAGAGGCAGTGAGGGCTGTGAGTCAAACAGACCAAAAGCCAAGCCTCCTCCTCCACCGCCCGTCAGCTTGGCACCCAAAGCCCCTGCAGCCCGCAAGTCCGACACGCAATCGTCTAACAAAGCAGTCGATACATCTAGGCGCTGCAGCTGTGCATGCGCCTGATTGAAAACAGATCCGAGTTCTGCAAGTTCACCACGGCTCAAAGATTCTTCACACTTCGATGCGAGATCCGCAAGAGCAGCAAAACATTCGTTAACTCTCTTTGGCTCCTGGACTCGCAAATCCGCAACCCGACTGACCATCTCGCGTGTGGGCGTGCGTTGACCGGTATCGATCAGCAGCAACCAAAATCCTCGGGCGTTTGGAAAAGCCCGGCTGCCATAACCACGTTGAAAACGAATAATTCCGTCCGCCACAACCGTGGCTGCATCCAACCCACTTGCACGGCCGTGAAACACACCATCCAATTCATTGGCTAACTGCGCAATCTGTTGCGCATCTAATTTCAGATTCAGTGCTTGAGCCAATGCACGCAACAAAGCAGAACTCAAAGCAGCCGAACCACCCATCCCTGCTCCGAGTGGTAAATGTGAATCAATTAAAATCCCCTGCGGGCTAAACGAAGACAATGATTTTTCTTCTTTGGTCAACAAACAGAGAGCCAGCTCGAGCGTATGAGTCAGCCGCGTCCGCTCGCCTTCCGAGAGCACCTGCGGAGTGCCTTCAAATGAAAGAGACCAGCATTGATTCCACTGTTGCGCTGGTGTTTTTTGTTGTTCGACGTCTGTGCCAGTCAAGGTCTCAAGGGCTTCGCCAAAACGAACCATCAGCGACTGAGATTTAAGCGGCAATGCAATCGCAGGATGCCCGTCGACAGCTGCATGTTCACCGACAAGAATCACTTTGCCGCATGCATGTCCGCTGGTTCCCGGGGATGCCAATAAAGTGCCGCGCCCTGAATTTTCAGCTGATGAACTTTCGCTTTGCCAGAGGCTCATAACAATAACCTTTCTGCAGCTGAAATCAGATCACAGTCAATGAGTGCCGAACGAGTCTTGGGAGCACACAGACCATCGATTCCGGCATCGTCAGAGGCTCTTCCAATGACAAGTCCCTGGGCTGCAGTCTTCCCACCCATAAGTACGCGGGCACCCTCAAATCCCTCTGTTTGGGATAGCTTGCGGAAAAACTTTGCCAAGTCAGAAGTTGCCCGTGGATCAAAAAGAAAATGCGGATTTGCACCTGCATCTAGAGTCCAAAACATATCACTCGCCTCGCGATCTCTGTGCTGAACAAATTGAGCCAAAGCAGAGGCCGTTTGAGCGGTCATATATTTTAACGGAGCAGCACCTGTCCCCATCACTGCATGCATTTCGAAGGCATCTGTTTCGCTCAGGCGGGCGACACAAGCAAAGTCCCCTGCGACCAAAGCTTCGCTCATTTGTGAAAAACGCTGAGGATATTGAGCAAGGCGTATATTTTGCAAAACGCTTGTTGAGGCCAACCCATGCCCCTCGGAGCTTGATACAGACTTCTCGTTCGCATCCAGCACCAAAACACAATGCCTGAGATCCCTGAATTTTGGATGATAAGGTAACAAGCGAGTGGTTGTCTGTTCAACCGTCTCTTGCTTGGTGTTTTCCTGTGACAGCAGTTCCCATGCAACAAATTGACTATCGCAAACAACCGAAGTTGTTCCCAAGCCCATGGTTTGCGGCGCAGCTGCGGTGATTGCCGAACGTGTTGCCGAACCACTGCCGAGGCGCGCCCACTCTGTCAGCCAAACAGCACGTTCGCTATGCGAGAGAAATCTCTCAAGATTCAAAAGATCAGCAAGAGCTCCCACCATCGCGGCATATCCAGCCGCTGACGATGCCACGCCACAGGCCGTTGGAAAGTTATTGAAGCTCTTTACATGGAGCGATATATCCGGCGCATAGACATCTAAAATATCCCGCAAAAAACGCTCCATTTTAGCAGGCATTAGAGCTTGCCGGCCGTTGAGCTCTAAAGAAAACGGCGGACGTTCCTCAAACAGCTCATGAAGACGCCCTTCTTTTATCGGAAAAAACCGACCGACGACCCGCAGTTCGGTAAACGCGCGAAAGCTTCCCAGTGTCAAACTCAGACTCGAATTAACGGGCACTTGTCTGAGCCCCTCCTGCTTTCCCCAATATTTGAGCAGGGCGATATTACTGGGAGCAGATGCATAGCCCGTATCACCAGCTTGCAAAAGCAAGCGACCGTCAGCGCGTGCCTTCAAAAGACGCGAGGCGAATGCGTGAAGACGCGAATGTTCGAGAGTGGATGCAAGTGTGTTCAAACGCTCAAACTCCTTCAGAAAAAGCAAAGCAGACCGACAAAGAAGCCGCACCCGTGCGTGAGATCAATTCGTTTATGCATTCCCGTGATGCCATCACCCAGAGACAATCTCCATGGCCAGCCCCCATCGTTTTCCATGCGATATTTTCAGCATCGCAAGCATTCACAAATGCCAAAACATCGCTTGTTTGCGGAAGCAAACCAAGCTCTCGGGCCTGCTGCGAGGACGCACGGCACAGATCCTGACAATGTTCGTATGTCGGCTCATCAATAAATGCATCAGCCCAGCGTCTTTGCTGAGAAATGAACGGCTCGGATCGCAAGAGTCGAGCGGAGGAATCCAAAACGGCACGGGTATTGGAATAAACACCGGTTTGAACAAAGCAACCAAACCGTCTCAAGACGCAACGCTCCAGTGGCAACAAGCGAACCTCGGGCCTAAACTTATTTTGCTGAATTTCCTTATTTTCGAAAAGAACAATCCGAGCAGAAACTGAACCTGCCCCATTCACACCGAGGTTCTGCTCCTGAGCAACAGCCCAACTCTGGACAGCGACATCGTATCCACTGCCTTTTTTCTGCAGCATGAGCAAAGCTGCATAAAGATTATCCCAATATCTTTCATTAAGAATGTTTTCTCTGCAAAAAAAGTGAAACAATGCGGACTGAAACGCAACCAACAGAGCCGACGAACTACCAAAACCAAATTGCGGTGAAAAACTCTTTTTAACGCGCGCGGTCAGCAAATAATTCCGTAGAAAATCTGAATACCCACTCACGTAACAAGAAAGATTTCGCTTTTCCCTCGCATTAAAATTTGGATTTAAAATCTCCGCATCCCTTTGGGTGGAAAAGGACGACAAATCCGCGACCGCTAACGAAACAGGCCGTTCCAAAAAATCACTTTCAAAAAAAACTCCAGCACGAGGCTGGGGTGAACACCAACTAAATTCCAACGCCATCCGAAAATCGCCCAGAAGCACCGCAACGGCGCGCCCTCCAGACAACACTCCGTACTCTCCAAAGAGCATGGCCTTGCCGGGAACTGAAAGCTCTAACGCAGATTGCGAGTCACTCGGATTTGGAAGCGCCATGTCCACGTGTCACCGCACTCAAGGAAGGCATATGGTCGTAGCGTCGCATCATTTCGATATTCTTTTCATGAAGAGCCATGTGACCGCGCTGAATCCCTTCACACGCCAAGGCACGCAATGCTGACAAGTTCTGAGCCAACCCGACAGAAGCAATAATTCCAGACAGCACGTCGGCCGTTGGGTGTCCCATCAAAGCTAAAGAAGATTGCACGGCCGGATGCAAGCGAGTCACACCGCCCACCGTTCCGACCGCAATAGGGAGAGTTAGTTCACCAACAAGATGCCCCTCATCGGATTTTGACCAGCGCGTGAGAGGTTTATACTGACCCGACAAAGCCGCAAAAGCATGCGCTCCGGCTTCCACAGCCCGCCAATCGTTGCCTGTCGCTATAACAACAGGATCGATACCGTTCATCACACCTTTGTTGTGTGTGGCGGCACGATATGGATCCAGATCGGCAAATTGCCAGCCGGCGACAATCCGTTCAACAGCCTCCTGCCCGCTGAAACCGCACATTTCCAATGCCTGACTGTCAACTTCGCAGCGAACGCGCGTTAGACGATGAACAGTCAGGTTTGTCAAAATTTTAAGTCCAACACGACAAGGAAGCGAGCTTGGCAACCAACGACCGATGTCTTCGGCAATTGTATTGACGATATTCGCTCCCATGGCCTCCCGCGTATCGACGTGTATGTGGATTACAAACATACCCGGCTCAGCAAGAACTCGCAGCTCAACCCCCGTCGCTCCTCCACCGCGACTGAGCAATCGCGGATGGCATTCATTGGCTCGTTCAATGAGTTGAGCCCGAACCCGTTCAAACCAGACCGGCACTTGCGCAGCCCGTTCAGGCTCAACCGAAAATTGAACCTGACTTGTGGCAATTGTTTTTGTTGGAGTCGTGAAAAATCCGCCGCGTGTGCGGGCGAGCTTTGCACCATGACTGGCCGCGGCAATCACACTGGACTCTTCAACAGCCATGGGAATCAAAAATTCACGTCCGTCAATCAAAAAATTAGTCGCGATTCCAAGGGGCAATGAAAAACTTCCAACTGAATTTTCGATAAAGTTTTCGACGAGATCATTTGTCAATTGTTGGCTTGAAGCAAAAACAGAAGCTAATTCTTCGGACAAAAATTCTCTTTCAACCAACGCTTTGAGACGCTCGGCAGCACTCATTTTGGCGAACCCGGGAATACGGCTCGAACGGGGGGATAACGAAGGCAACCCCGCTGTCGGCGGTGTTCCCTGAACCAGCGCAGCTGATGAAGTAGTTGTTGCATTCTCGGCGGAAACGACCTGAACATCTGTTGTACTCATACGTTGTCCCTTTGACGCAAGCGCGACGGAAGTTCCGCAATGGATCGTGCACCTGCACAAAACATCGCAATTTCTAATGAACGTGCAAAAAATTGAATCTCTTCTTCTAAGGACTCTTCAGCCGAGAGAGCTTGTGCCGGTGACACCACTGCGCGGAAAAATGGAAGACCAACGCCACACATGCGGGCTCCCAAAGCCAAAAGCAGAGCGGCCTGCAATCCATTGCGAACACCTCCCGTTGCCACCAGTTCGCAATGGCCCAGATTTTTATCGGCACGAATCAGTCGCGCGCAAGCAGCCAGCGATTCCTCCGTGGACAATCCCCAGTGGCGGAAAAGCTGACCCAAGCGGGCCGTCACACGATCTCCGCGATGACCTTCAATCACACTCCAACTCGTTCCCCCATGACCACCCACGTCAACGGCTGCAACACCTGCTTCAAAAAGGCGACGGCACGTGTCAGCAGAGATCCCCGAGCCGACTTCTTTGACCACCACTGGCACCGGGAGCCTCTTCACCAAACGTTCAATGTGAACAAGTAGACCAGAAAAATCACGCTCACCCTCGGGCTGCACCATTTCCTGTAATGCATTCAGGTGCACGGCGCAGGCGTTTAATTCCAGCTGTTCTACCACGCGCAAAACATCATCGACCGTAATACCGAAATTAAGACTCACGGCCCCAATATTTCCAATCAAAAAGACGCGCGGGGCGGTTTTTCGAACGTCAAAAAGACGACGATAGGTGGGGTCTTTGATCATCATTTTTTGTGATCCCAGCCCCATGGGAATGTTCCATCGTTCAGCTGCCTGCGCCAGAATGCCGTTGATACGCTGGCCCTCTGCAACCCCGCCTGTCATTCCGGTCACCAAAAACGGAAGTGCAAAAAATCGATTCAAAAAGCTCTGTTTTGTATCCACATCAAAGGCAGAAAATTCGGGAAGTGCTTCCGGTTCTAAATAATAGTTCAGTGGCCGCTGCGTGACCGATTCCACATCATCGCGCGAACAAATATCAATGTGGTTTTGCTTGCGGACCGCAGCCCTTTGAGGAGTATCCTCGAGCGACACTCCGCACACAGGTCTTTCCACGCTGTCCAACTCCCCTTTTGTGCACCTGACCTCTTCATCTCGGTGCTCCGATGACTATTGACAAAGGCCTGCAAGGTCAACCGTTTCAATGCAGTTTTGCCAGATGTTTGCCCCCTGCGGGAGATGAGTCAAAACACCGGCTCACAAAGCCCCGGATTTTCACAATCAAAACAGCTAGACTCAAAAGGTATCCATCACGTGTGCGGGGGACAATTTTATGAAAATCCGAACTTTTTCATGGCCCTTATTTGCGGTGGCCGGTCTGCTGGCCAGCCCCTTGAGCAGTTGTCGCAACGACTCCAAATCTCCTGAGTTGTCCTCGGAACAAAAGTTTGGCCCGCGCATCGGAACCGTGCTCCGTTTGGCCGATGAGTCTGGCATCAAAGAGAGATATTTATTGGCCGCAGGCTACGTCGGTGGCTACTTTGGTCTCGCCGACGGTCAAAAGTTCCAAGATGAGCTTGTCGAATCGGAGCGCAGCACTGCGGTCGGGCTTGATCTGCGTGGTGCCTCTCAACTGCCCGGGACATTTCGGGAACAGATGGATGCTCTTGTCAAAGACCTCCGCAGTCGCGCTGAAAAGCGCCAACCTACAAACGATTTTGACTGGTTAACGCTGATTGCAGAATCAATCGTCGGAAACATTGAGTCTGACCCAAATCTGCGGGATGTGCAGATTCGCTTGGTTCTCATGGAGCTCATTGAAATTCATAATGCGGGTTTTTACGCCGCACTGAGCAATACAGAATCCTACGCTCTCCCACCCGCCTCAGATGAAGAAAAGATCGATCTTCGCCAGCTTGACCCTGGTCAACTCAGGAGATTGAATGGCTTCCGTTTTCAGAGCGATGGCCTGGCCGATCTGGCTGTTGAAGGGCAGCCAAAGGTTCGTGCAGGAAGTGTGCGTCCTTCAGGTCAAGCCCCGCGTCTGGTGCTCAGACTGTGCCCGTCAACTGCACTCCGCTGTTTTGAAGCCCTGCGCAAAACATCTACGCTCGGTGCTCACTTTTTATCCTACCGAGCTTTAAATGGAACGCGGGAAACGATCCAATTTCATGATCCCAAGCATGAGCTCTACTGGCGTGACAGCATTCAAAAAAACACAGTGACACTCATGATCGCCGGCTTCACAGGTGCCACCCGCGAAAGCACACGAACAGATCTTTTCGATTGGGAAGACTACGTCTCGTTGCGCAGTTTTATTCGTCGCGCAGGAGGGCGCTTGACTCAGGACGTGCCCACCGACAACCCAAATGTGCTTCAACGCGAATTCCTGCGTTCATCAGTTATTGAGACCCTCGGACTTCTTGATCCCAATTCAACTCGGTCCGATTTTCCGCTGAGTCCGGCTTGGGATTCCAGCTTATTTCGCGAGATTCTCAATTCCGAGACACTTCCCAAACAATTGAGTCAGGTCAAAATCGAGCAGCCTCTTGCCGGTCAATCGATTGGCGGATCTGTGCTCGAAGGGGTTGTCTATCCCGATACAGAGAGCGGGCAAATCCAAATTTACCAAGACATTGAAGAACCAAAAAGTGACGGCAGTGCCTGGGAGCTTGTCCTCAAGCGAGACCTCGATCCCCGCCAACGACGCTTCGATTTCACGCATGAAATTCGTCGCCCAGGTCTGAACGGCAACCAAATTCGCGCCCTCAAAATTGTCAACAGACGCTCTGATGGGGCTCTGCTCGGTTCGCGGATTGTCCGGCTCCGAGTCGAGGGAATCCAAACCCCCTGATTCAAGGATCTTTGTCCTCGTCCGATAGTTTCAATGAAGGATTTTTGACTCACGGCGGTTTTTAGACTGGCCAATCAGTCAGTAATCCTTAAACTGAAGAAGAACGGGTCGTTAGGCTGAGCCGTCGGCCCCTTCGATGGACAAGGAGGGTTGATTCTTGGGTCGTCCAACGCCTGAACAAAATGCCATCTGGACCACCGATCTCAGTCCGCAAGCCTTTTTTCACGAAAAGGTGCAGGCTGCGCAAGAACGACAGGGCGTCGCGCTGAGCGAAAATGTCGAGTTCTATATTGTCAACCTGCTTTGCGACTATGTGCGTATCAACGACGAAAAAGCCAGCGACGACTGTCTTGCGCTCATTCTGAAAAAAGCACTTGAAAGTTCTTCAGGAGAGCAAATTTTCCTCTATAAAAAAATCGCTGATACAGCCCTCTATTTTTCAGGATTTTTTCAGGAGTATTTCAACCGCAAATGCTTTGACATCAGCTATTACGTCATGATGGGTGAAGGAGCTTACGGCCAGCTGTCAACGCTGATGAGAAAAAGAACCGCATCCGAGGCTGCTATGAGTGAAATCTACAGCGAAATGGCATCTTCTTTTGGAACTGCAGTTGATATTCTCACAGACGTCTCAGAAAATACCGCAGCGTTTGAAACGCATCGCTCCACGCTCTCGCTTTATGATGCATGGCTTTCAACAACTAGCCGAAAGCTGGCGAAGGATTTAAACAAGCGCGGCATTCACCCCATCCGCGTGTCGAAAAAAGCAGTTCAATAATGGCAGGGCGATTTGAACGAACAATCGGCTCAACATGGAAATTCCTGCACGATTTTTACTTGCGAAAAATAGAAATGAATCCGAACGACTTTGTTGTCCTCGCCAAACACAATTCTCCGCGATTGATTATTGACGAATCGTCTGATCATGCAGCCGCGTTTGTCTCCATTGAATTTCCTGAGCAACTCAAATCGTCGGTTGAAAAGAAAAAAGAAATTGCACCCCAGGATCTGTCTATCATCTGCGAAGAAACGAGCCATTTTTTTCATTTCGTTCATGCTGCCGAACATGAATATCCAATCAGCGTCTTTGAACTCGAAACAAGAGCAGAGATCGACCGCTTTCTGTGTTTTCTGCATTGGAATGATTTATTCCCAGATTGTCGTCTGTCGTGCCAGTACGAAAACTGCAGCGACTTATGCGAAACCCTTTTTGAAAATCGAACATTTCGTACGTCTGATGAAGACTTCTATCGAGAGGCTGAATCCCTTGCCTTTCATCACATAAGAAATGCATTTTCACACTGTTGGACGAACCGCTGGATCAACACGGCTCAGTTTGATCCGCTCGCACGCAGATATATCCTCAAAGTCGTTGGAACCACGACCTACCAACAGCTGACAGCATAAACAAAGGTCACAACAACGAAGGCAATCGCATGGTCCGACAACTCGTTGATTGTATCTTCGATAGGGTTAACAACAGGTGTCATAACAGAACGAAACCTTACTCACCTAATACATAAAATAGAATGATCAGCAGACGTACTTTCGAGCTTCATGAAGTTGCGTTGGCTCAAAAAATGGATCGTCAACAGCTCTTGTCTGATGCACCCATTTGAACCACTGAATGCTTTGCTCAATGAGCCAATAGTGACTGACAATGCAATGGGCTGGAATATTATTTCTACAAAAGCTCAGAGCCTCTTCCTCGGTCGCAGTCGGGTTATGCTGCACCCAACTGCGAAAGGCATCCTTGAAGTGATTTTTATCGAACATCCGTGTGACTCCTTCTCCACATGCCACCTGGGTTCGGAACATTTTGCCCAACATTGAGAACTATTTGCCGAGTTGAAAAATCGAAGATAACTTAACAACGCCAGGTATTTCCGTTTTTTTGAGGAAATTTTATGAACACAAAACCGTCTCTCACACAATGCACAAATCAGTCTCTTTTTGAACTAGATCAGCCCATTGCAAAAAAAATAACTCCCGCTGTGACCTCTTTTTTGTGGAGCCGCATGTACCCTTGGGAATTGCTGGGCAAGGCACTCAACGAATTCATTCAGGCGCAAATTGATCGCGTACCGCTCACTGAACGCCTCAAGGGGCGTATCAGCCCTCAGTCATTTTTGGAAAATAAAGAAAGTATTGTGATCGAGGAGGGTGCTATCGTCGAAGCAGGCGCTTTTATCAGCGGACCCAGCTATATCGAGTCAGGAGCGGTTGTGAGGCATGGTGCTTATGTCCGTGGTCATGTGTACGTCTGTTCCGGAGCGGTCGTCGGCCATACCAGCGAATTGAAAGGCGCTTTGTTGCTCAACGACGCCAAAGCTGCTCACTTTGCATACGTTGGCGACACCCTTCTTGGAGTGGATTGCAATCTAGGTGCGGGGACCAAATGTGCCAACCTCCGGCTGGATCATGGGCTTGTCCCCATACGAACGGAGGAAGGCACATTGTCTTCGGGACTCAAAAAATTCGGCGCAGTTTTTGGCAACCGCGCTCAAACCGGCTGTAACTCTGTCACCAATCCGGGAACAATTTTGTTACCCGCAGCAATATTGTTGCCCAATACAACCGGGCAAGGAGTGATTGCACCCCGCAAGGCCTTTAAGCAGCATTCGACTGGGGGCTGAACAAACTCTGGTGAACTCGCTCGAGTTTCATCGAAAAACGTTCTTCAATGTGCTTGTCCCTGGCCGAATTTGAATCCATCGAAATATCGATCCGCTCAGCAGATACCAAATCAAAATGAAAACGAATAACCGTTCCGTTGGGGCGCAGACCTTCGAAGGTGAATACCCGTCCCGATGGGTGCTCTGAAAGCATTGGGGCATCGACAGGACGCAGTGAATGAAGGTGCTCCCGACCATCAAAATACTGAATTTCGAGATGTTCCCCTAAATCCTGGGATAACACAAAATAAACGTCCATGGACAGACCGTCTTCGTCAATCGCCGAGACCTCGAGACGAAATCCATAACACACTCCTGGGATAACTTCTTGGCCAGAGAATCTGCATCTCAACTCGGTTCCATCGTTCATTTCACCCATTCCCCTGAAATCTCCCAATGCCGGCGCAAATGCTCGAATCATAGCCCCTCCCCCAATCGCGGATGAACGAAACCCGCAAATCCTTCAAAGTCATGCTTCGGCTTGGTTGATGAGGACTTAAGAAAAATTTGAAGAGGATCAATAAATTTAAAAATTATTCAGCAATTTTGATATGGTGAAAAATGACAAAAGAACATTATCACGCCCCCTCGTCTCAAACTTTTTTGGGATCTCAGCCTCAAGCTTGAGATACAAAGACGGGTCCTGCCCCCAGCTGGCTGAAAACTCTGCTGCCAGCTCCAACAAGCGGGCATGATGGGGAATCTCACGAATGAGCTGCTTCATGAGAGCTTTGGCCTCGGATCTTTGCCCTTTTTTCATGAGAATCCAGACTCGCTCCGCCCCGACAAGTCCCGACTCATTGAGTGTGTTTGCAAGACGCGACGCCTGAACAACCGCTCGTTCGACTTCCGCAACGTCCCCCAAAACCCGCGCTCCTCGGGCAAGCATCAACCAATATTGCATTTCGTTCGATAGCTCAGGAAATTTTCGACGGGCATCATCAAGTGCAACAAGATAGGTCTTCATTGACTCTCTGTCGTTCAGACCAGCTGACACTTTGATCCCCAAAAAAAGCCACTCAACATATAAAAATGGTAGGAACTGCAGCCGCTGGGTTGACTGAATAATTTGCTGTGTAGAAGCTTGTAATGCGAATTTGTCCAACGATTTGGTGTTCTGCACTATTGCCGGGCCCAACTGTTCAAGAATCATTGACTGAGCCGCAATATAATCACCACCCTGTGCTGCTAACTGACCTTCGATTAAACGAGCCATTGCGGAAAATTCACGTTGGGCAAAAAGCACCGCCAACCGGGCTCTCGATTCGCGCGGTTCATTAAATCTAGCCTCCGAAATGACACGAAAGATCCAGCCCACGTAACTCAACTCGGAGTCTGCATCAGATTCATCAGATTCAATGTTCAAAGGTGAAAGCTCGTAATGTTTGAGCATCAAATTAAGAAATCCAGGAAACATATTTGAGCCTATGTCGCTGCCGAATTTTTCGGTCGACATCCGAGTTACAATCAATTTTCTTTTCTCTGCCGTCAGGCTTCGCAAAAAACTCAACTGTACTTGAGCACTTTGCTTCATAAAAGAACGAGCAAAAATCGTTGCCAGCTGAAGACTCCATTCGGAGGTCAAAAATGGCCCCTTATCAACGAGTTCATCAGCTACTTGAATCAACTGCTCGATGGATGGCTTTTCCAAATTTGCTGCGAGAGTGACAAGCTTCACCCATTCCTGCCATTGGTTATCCTGACCGTTGAGTCTGGCAGACAGGGCTGCTGAGACTTGCCTCGCTGTCTCAAATTGCCCCATCAGCGCGTAGCTGCGCGCAGCATGCAAACACACCTCCACCTCGCTTGTTTTCGCTGGATTGGTGCATATCTTCCGGAACAAAATCATTGCTTTTCGGTATGCTCCGACTTGCACATAGTAACGAGCTGTCAACTCGACAAGAGCGATCTTCTCAAGCTCATTGCGAACCGAAAATCCAGCAGGCAGATTCTTCATCAGTTTAATCACACGCCGTGGTTGAACTTCATCAAGAGCCGATGATATTTCGATGAGCGGAATCAGTGGCCTATTGGTCTCGGAATAACGAGACACCGGACGCGCAAGTATGTGCTCAAGTTTTAATTCTTCTCCCTCGTTGGCCTCAGGAAGAGTATCATTCACTTGAGCGGGAGCTTGCTTAACCTTCGCTTTGGCCGCCATCGAAAGTCCAGCTGCGCCAGCGGATTTTTTTTGCTTTTTAATTGCAACGCTTTTGTCCCCATCCATTTTCTTTTTTTGAGGTTCGATGACGTCTGTCTGCGTGTTATCGCTTGTCAAGCCAATTTCTTCATAAATCTTCTGCAAAAACCTGTCGGCCGATGGTCTTGATAAAATAAGCCCTGCGACGACACAAAAAGCTGTAATGAACACAAATCCTGTGAACCATCCGTGCTTCTGCCGTCGTCTTAAAGACAGATCGTGATGGGGGTTCATCGTGGTGCCGAGAGGTGAAGATTGAAAGGTTTTTCCAATCGGCGTTGTGCCCATCTGTATCAATTGACTTGAAATAGCCTCCTCCGCAACAAACGGAGATTGCCCCAAGTCGATGTTTTGATTCAGCGCCCGAGACTGCAAAAAAGTTTCAGTGTTGTTTTCGTCAATTGGATTATTTGGTATTATTTTCTTCTGGCCTGGCTCTTTTATTTCTTGAAAAATATCTTTCTCAGCCGACACGACTGCGGTCAGTCGTGAATCAAGAGCAGCAACTGCAGTATCTGATGCGGCTATTGTTTCGGCTGTGATCTGTGTGGCATCGTTTTCTGGCTGCAAAGATAACCCGACATCTCCTTTTTTTTCCTCACTTTGTGCAGCATTGAGGACCTCAGAGACAAACAAGTCTTGCAGTTGAGCGCTGCCAGGCAAAACTTCCGGAAGAGGTTCATCGACCATCATAAGATCCGGCGATGCTCCCTTGTCTGATGGAATTGCTATTGAACCCGCAGCAAGCGCATGTCCTGGAAGTTCAACCTCGAGAGCCACATATGAGTCCGACGATGGCGCAGACTCCAATGGTGTCATCGGACGAGCAAGCGCAGGCGGGGAAACTCGCCGTTGAAACTCGGATGTCGATGGCTCAGCAACCGTATCTTCCAAACCACCGTCAGAACCAAACTCGATGGCAGAGCCAGAGCCAGAGGCAGAGCCAGAGGCAGAGGCAGAGGCAGAGCCAGACATCTCGATTTCAAAAAAAGGAGCCGAGTTGCTTTTTTTAGAACCCGAATTCGCAACAGATGACGCCGAATCCGATTTTTCATCGGTTCCGGGCGCACGTCTCAGCTGCGGTCCCCTGTTCCAGATCACACTCATGTCAGCTCAGCCCTCTCATTCATGCTTCGCGACTGCACGGGAGATTTCGGCACACGAAAGAACAAGAGAGCGGCAACTTTTACCGCGTTGAGGAGATTGACAGTCCTACGTGTCTGAAGCCGTGAGTTAAAGAGGCTTGGGACAAGCGCTCATTGTGCCTGACTTTTCGGGACGGTTCGGAAAATTGTTGGACAAAATTATCAATCAGCAGGCATCGCGGAAAATGAAGAATCGCCCTGAATGATGGAGTCATTTGCTGTGCAAGGCAAAGGTATTTTTTTGCGCTGTCCTCTTCGACCAATAATGTAACTATTTTGCTTTTAGAGGCATTGCTTTTTGCAGCTGCCTCAGGATTGTAATTACGCTATTGACCGCTTGCAAAAACCATGAACCCTCTTACAAGAGAGGGAAAGCGACCAAACATCAGTTATGAATTAACGGTGTCGATCTTAATCACAAAATCGAGTGGATCTGCACGAGTAAAATCGACAATTTATAACGGCACCATTTACCAAAGAACGTTTAAAGATTTATTGCCAGCCCTGCAAATCAATGCTACCAGGCAAAATGGTCTGAGCGACAAACCTGCATTTCGCTCCAATTAAAGTAAGGAGATAGCAATGACAAAATTCAGGGTAGCTATTTTTTTGCTAATGACTCTTTCTTTTAAAGCTCAAGCACAATCACTGATTTGTCATGATCAAATTAGCTATTATGAAAGTAGGTACAAGTTCGTTCAATCTGGCAACTCTGGAGTACTTTGGTTCAATCATCCTGCTTCAGGAACAGAAACAAATATTAGAGGAAGTATCGACCTGGCTTTAACCTATTCCAATGAAACTTTCATGTTTTTCGACGGAAAAAACATGAATGAACAGCGCGCGAATCTTCGAGTCACTCTCTATCCTAACCTTTTGTCCTCTAGCGCTGAACTTTTGCTCAGCATTCCTTCTGGAGACACAACACTGTCAGATTCGATTGAACTCTCCTGCAACGTGTCGGCTCACTAAGGAACAAGAGAGCGGCAACTTTTACCGCGTTGAACGCACCGGAAGTCCAACGTACTTCGACCTGACCTCCAGAAGCCTCGACAGTGGTTCAGGCACTTCCAATGATTCCCTCAGCTCGCGCATCATATCATGCAAAAATTGAAGACTATGGATTGTCAGTAATCGATAGACAGTGAGTTCCTGAGCAACGAATAAGTGTCTCAAGTAAGCCCTCGAATATGTCCGGCATGTCAAACAGCGGCATTCGGGATCCAAAGGCATCTCCGAATTCCTGTGAGCTGCATTTTTGATGTGAATTTTTCCGCTGGGATCAACAGAAGTGCGAACGAAGACAGAACCATTTCTTGCATTGCGTGTCGGCAACACGCAATCAAACATATCGATACCCAACAAGACACCGTCGAACAAATCATCCGGCGTTCCAACACCCATCAAATATCGAGGCTTGTCATGAGGCAAAAAAGCTGTGGTACCCGCAAGAACCCGTCTCAGTTCCTCTTTAGGTTCTCCGACTGACAACCCACCGATTGCGTAACCTTCAAAACCGATGGCCGTGAGTTCTCGCGCACTCAGTAACCGCAAATCCGTGTACATTCCCCCTTGGACGATACCGAATTGAGCGCGTGTTTTCGCACTGCGCGCTTCACGGGCCCGTCGCGCCCAACGCATGGAACGCTCCATGCTGGCGCGTGCAACATCCCACTCGGCCGGAAATGGTGTACATTCATCAAGAACCATCTGAATATCTGAGTCAATCGCATCCTGAATGCCGACAACGGACTCGGGAGTCAGCGTGATTCTTGAACCGTTGATGTGATTCGCGAACGTCACACCCTCTTCGGTCAGTTTACGAATCTTGGCGAGACTCATGACTTGAAATCCGCCACTGTCGGTCAAAATCACACCCGGCCATTTCATGAACGGATGCAATCCACCAAACTGAGCGAGAACATCAGTCCCAGGGCGAAGAAACAAGTGGTAAGTGTTTCCAAGAATGAGGCGAAATCCAATGGCATCAACATCATCAGAAGCCAGACTTTTTACGGCACCAGCAGTTCCTACCGGCATAAACGCCGGCGTTTCAACCACAATATCACCAAAAGTCATGCGCCCTCTTCGAGGGCCCACTTCAGAAAAAAGTGCCTCCTCTTTCTCAGACAAGAGGTTTTTAGACTTGAGAAATTCTTTTTCTGATCTTAGCCAATCGCCCTTCATCACCTGCGAGTCAAAGGCAGAGAATTGTTCTCCGGCTAAATCAGCAAATGAATGATGCGAGAGGCGTTCAAAGATTAATTTTCCACGCTCAGGTTGAGTTCTCATCGAACACCCGGAAAAATTAAAAGACTTGAATCACCATAACTAAACAACCGATATTGTTCAGCGACGGCCTGTCTATAAATTTCATTCCACGATTGATACCCTACGAGTGCAGCAATAAGCATAACAAGCGTACTTTCCGGCTGATGAAAATTAGTGATTATTCCCGAACCGCACATCGGGCGATAGATAAAATCCCTTTTTTTCGGACGAATAAAGAGGTCAGTTGCGATCCATTCATCCGAGGACTTAATAAGCTGCTCTTCATCCAGACGTCCTGCAGATAAAAACTCGGACAACAATGGTTGCTGTTGTTCACACGCTTGGCTTGGCTGAATGCCTACAGTCCTCAATAAGACCGACTCAACTGTCCGCAAGGATGTGGTTCCAACAAAAATGATGGGCCAATCATTTTTTACGTGATCGAGAATACTGGACATTGTCGGCCGAGGGATCATGCAAAATTCCGAGTGCATTTGATGATGATGTATCGACTCTGTCGTGACTGGTTGAAAGGTTCCGAGTCCCACGTGCAGTGTGACCGAGGCCACCGAAATATTTTTCTCAGCGCAGTCAGTCAGGACGGCCGGAGTAAAATGCAAACCGGCCGTGGGTGCAGCTGCACTGCCAATGTCTTTGGCATAAACTGTTTGGTAACGCAGACGATCCGTTGCCGACACAGACGGATCGTTCACCTTGGCCGGATCTCGATGAATGTAGGGAGGCAGAGGCATTTCTCCCTCTTGATTCATCAAATCAATCAGCGGCAGTCCTGACACATTCTCCACGCGAGGGGGATTCACACTTGTCACCCTGAAAGCTGGTCTGCGGCTTTGCTCACAAACCAAGATGTCGCCCATTCGCAACTTTTTCAGTGGTCTGAGCAAGCAGCTAATATTCTGCTCGCTATGGGGTGAAAGAATGAGCACTTCACCACGAGCACCTGATTCTTTTTGCACTCTGATGCGTGCAGGATAGACTTTGGAGTCATTCACAAGAAGTAAAACCGGAACCTTGTCGGACAATGATAAAACCGCTCTTAATTCAGTAGCCAGCTGGGCAAATCGGGAATGACGAAGGCTTTCCGACTTTCCGTCCCAAATCAACAACCGCGATTGACCGCGCTCGGCCAAAGGCGACTGAGCAACAAGATGGTCAGGATACTCAAATCCAAATTCACTCAATTTCATTTCAATTATCAACCACTATTCTTTTTAGATGCGCACCGATGCGTGCAACAATCTCATAATGAATCGTTTGTCCCCATGAGGCGAGCATCTCGGCACTGACTGCTTCGTTCCCGTCACGCCCCAAAAGAGTTGCAACCAGTGGTCTGTCATCTACCGCGATTCCTGTCACGTCAACCACAATATGATTCATCATCACACGCCCAAGAACCGGTGCACGGTGGCCACTGATTAATACATGCGCGCGTCCGGACAACAAACGGGGATATCCATCAAAATACCCCACCGGAAAAACTGCGATGCGTGTGTCACGTTCACAGCGAAAGGTACAGCCGTAGCCAACGTAGGATCCTGCGCTTAGCTGCTTGACGATCTGCGAGCGACATTTCCAGCTCAACACCGGCGAAAGTTTCGGCAAAGATGGTAAGACAATCCGTGCCGACAGCCGCGTCTCCGCAGACGGCCAAAAACCATACAACGCGATGCCAACTCGGACAGAATCACATCGCGCAGCAGGAAGAACTAAAGCAGCGGCACTTGCAGCAATGTGTCTCTCTAGTTTTAGGTTCGGACTTGTCAACAGCTGCTGAATTGCGGCAATCCCCGATTCAAATTGCGCCAGTTGCTCCAGAGCATAATTTTGCTCCGTCACATCTTCCGTATTTGCAAAATGCGACATCACGCCTTTGACTCTGAAAGGAGAACCTTCATCGGCCAAAAAGCTGAGTTTCTGCTCAATTTCATCAGGAAAGAAACCCTCACGTGAAAGTCCCGTTTCAATGTGAACATGAGCATTTACTTTGAGTCCTCTTGCCTTGAGCACTTCAACAGCTGCCGCCGCATGGTGGTCCCCAATGCTAACCTCAACCTCCTGTGCAGCTAATTGCACATACTCGTTCGGATCAATGGCTCCCAAGACAAGCAAGCGTCGGCGCGGCAAGTGATTTTCGAATTCAAAATGACGCACAGCCAAAGCATCGCGCGGCGAAATCAGATGGATGATGTCAACCAAAGAATGAACAACGCTCAACATCTCCAGCAAACCATGACCATAAGCATTGGCCTTCAGCACAACCCCAAGCTGTGGACTTTCCGAAAGGTCACCCTGAGCACCCAAAAGGCTTCTAAAAATTTGAATATTATTGCGAATTGATAATACACTTAACTCAATCCACGATGACTGTTCGGACGCCGGAATCATGTGCCCCATCTCGTTGACTCCCCTGTAAGGCTCTCCTACGAGTCCCTTGCCATGCTCAACCCTCTTCAATCCTGCCAGAAATTTAAGAGTCGTGTTTGAAAATCGTTTGTTCATCCGTCATTAGTCAAATCCACGCCAGCCCCCTTGGGGCTTGGGCCACTCTCATTTAAGCTGATGAGATGGATTCCGAACGCGGAGGCGTGCCTCTCATGGAGACTTTTGAAGTCATGCATCGTTCCAGACGCGGCTTTTTTGGATTGAGAATTTCGCCCAACGCTTGGCCGATTTTGGCTTGCAGCGTGGCACTGATCTGCAACCGTCCGGTGCTTGCCACGAGCAAAGCAAGCACGTCCCTGAAGCTTGTAGGTGCTATCGTTGGTGCCAAGGGTGGCGTTGCACTCATCAAAAATAGGGATTCTTCAGAAGTCAAAGCGTTTAAAACAGGGGAAGACGTTTTCAATATGGGAACTCTTCTCAGCGTTGATCGAACCCGTATGATTATTGTTGAAAATGACGGCCAAATGACCATGATTTCGAGCAAACTCGGCGGAATGATCAGTAGCAAGGCGAGGCCTGCACCCAAGGTTTTTGCCTCGACGGCAGACAAGCACATTGAAGAGGGATTTTCCCGGATTGGCAACAAAATCGAAGTCGATGGCCGATATCGTGACAGACTCATCAAAGAAGAGCTTCCGAACGTTCTGATGCAAGCCTCCAGCGAGCCCGTGGTCGTGAATGGCGAGATTACCGGCTTCCGCATTTTTCAATTTGAAGAAGGGTCAATCTTTCACAAGCTCGGAATGCAGGACGGAGATATCGTCAACGAAATCAATGGAATTCCTTTGAACAACGTAGCCCGGACCATTCAATTCTTGAATGGATTACGTGAGGAAAATAACGTCAAAGTGACCATCCAGCGCAACGGTTCGCCTGTGACTCTCGAACTCAACGTCCGGTAATAACTGGCCTCAGGAATGAGTTGACACCTTTCATCACTTCGTCTATCAAACCGAGTCTCAAGAACCTGACGGGCGCGTCGGGCGGAACTCGTTTGTTCGTCAATCGAGTTGAATGCGCGGAAGATGCCCCTTTACTGAATTCGAGGTTGTATCATGGCAGTGCCAAAGAAACGTACGTCCAAGTCTGTCCGCAACATGCGCCGCGCTCATGACGCTCTGACAGCTCTGAATTTCTCAAAATGTTCCAATTGCGCAGCCCCTCGTCTGCCACACTCTGTGTGCGAAAGCTGCGGATTCTACAAAGGCCGTTTTGTTGAACAGCGCTATCTTAAGACGGACCTTGTGGCAGCCCTTCGTTAAAAGACGAACTCTGCCAATCTTTCAAGAGCTCGGTCACTCCTGACCGGGCTTTTTGTGTTTGAATCGTTTGAATCTATTGAGTCTGAATCGAATTCGACTCATTACCTAGGAGCCAATCGCATGGTTTCGGACGTGCACACTTTGTCTGACCAGTCACCGTTTGCCCGTCACTTTGACTCAAACCTTTCCGCCGTAATACCCGCAGCTGGTTTGCACTTTGGGGGCCTCCATTTTCCAGAAAGACTCATTTATCTTGATCACGCGGCGGCCACCCCAGTGGACTCACGGGTCCTTGCGCACATGCTGCCATGGATGACTCAGGTGTATGGCAACCCTGCCAACCGTCTTCACCCGATGGGCGAATGGGCCGAACATGGTCTGGCTCACGCGCGACAGACGGTGGCAGAGGCTGTCGGCGTTGATTTCGACGAGGTGGTCTTTTGTGCCTCAGCAACCGAGGCAAACAATCTTATCCTTCGCGGACTCACACAGCATCCCTTGAACAAGAGAAAAAAAATCGTAGTGGCCGCTACCGAGCATTCATCCGTGCTTACAACAGCCCAGCAACTCGTGGGCTCAAGCATTGACGTTCAGATCCTTCCTGTCGATCAAGCAGGCCAAATTGACCTCAACGTTGCCGAGGCCCTCATCGACGCATCAACGCTTTGTACCTGCGTGATGGATGTCAACAATGAAACCGGTATCGTTCAGACTCATCTGAGTGAGTTAATCAGCCTCGCGCACAGACATGGCTCCCTCGTTCACGTGGATGCTGTTCAAGGTTTTGCTCGCGGACATTTTCACGGCAATCACCTTGATTTTGATTCAGCAACTATTTCTGGCGCAAAAATTTATGCCGGGCGCGGAGCTGCAGCCCTTCTCTTGAAAAAAAGAACACCGCGTGTGCGGATGAGCCCCCAAATCACGGGGGGCGGTCATGAGAACGGTCTGCGCTCGGGGACACCTCACGTGTCAGCCATCGCAGGCTTCGCAGAGGCCACTCGCCTGCAGGTGATAGAACGACGAGAGCGCCTGCATTATCTCGCACATCTGGAATCTATTTTTCTGTCGAACCTCAAAGGGCTCACGGAATTCAAGTGCGTGGGCTCTCACTCTCAAAAGACTCCAGGAATCGTGATGCTTCACATTCCAGACGTGAATGCCATGAAGCTCATCGAAAACACAAAGCGACTTTGTGTCAGCACGGGAAGTGCCTGCCGCACACTGCAAGCAACCGCGAGTCATGTTCTAAAAGCGATGGGTTTTGAGGAGGACGTGGCTCTGTCGAGCTTTCGTGTCTCGATAGGTCTCACCAATACTGAGTCAGAGATGCATGAAGCCGCACAGCTGATCGCCAAAACCGCTGAGTCACTCAAAAGTTCCTCTGCCTATTTTCATTCCTGACCTAATTTTGACCCTGCCCTGCAAAAGTCTCGTGGTAAGATCCTTTGCGACTCTTCAAAGGAATCAACCATGACAGACCTCGAAGTACTCATTATTGGCGGTGGTTGCCACGGCGTCGGACTTCTCCACGATTTAGCCTCACGCCGCATCGAAGGTATTCATTTAGTCGAAGAAAAGCTGTTGTCGAGCGGCACATCCAGTCGTTCGACCAAGCTTGTCCACGGCGGTCTAAGATATTTGGAGCATTTGCTGCAATGGCCGCTCGTGCATGAGGCTCTTGCAGAGAGAACCCTGTTGCTCAGGGTTCTCAAAGGATTGGTCCAACCATTGCCGTTTGTGTTGCCCGTCTTTAAAGGCGATCGGCCCGCATGGATGCTGCGGGCGGGTTTATTCATTTATGACAGTATGGCTGGTGACGGCGGCCTGCCTCCGTCACGCCGTTTATCACACAACGAAATGTTTGAAGCCGCTCCCTACCTGAGCCAAACGCGCATGAAAGAGCAAACCACAGGCGCTTTTTTATACTACGATGCACAAATGCTCGATGACGTGATCGTCCGCGTAGCAGCCGCCGCTGCAAAAAAAATGGGAGCCAGTTACGAGGAAAACGCAACTGTCACAAAGGTGGAACGACTCACAGGCGGCAAAGGCTTTCAGGTCACAATCAAACAAGCGGGCGATGGAAGCGAGCGAATGGTCACCGCACGTTGTGTGATCAATGCAGCGGGCGCATGGAACAACGCCAACCTCATCCGTTGGGGCATCACACCGCAAGTCCGCTGTCTGCTCAATCAGGGAAGCCATATTGTCTTCAAAAATTCAGCTGTGGGCACCGCGCGCGTTGAAGAATCGGCAGCGTGTCTGCTGCAAAACAAAGATGGACGCGTCGTCTTTTTTATTCCTTGGAATGGACAATGGTTGCTGGGAACAACCGAGTCTGTGCTTCCCGCCCACGAACCACGCAGCCTCAAACCTTCAGCCGAAGAAATCAAATATTTGCTGGATGCAGCACTGCTGAATTTAAATATTAACGTCGACGCGCAGCAGATCTCTGAAGCCTTTGCGGGAGTGCGGACCATGCCGGTTCTCGAAAAAAAATCGCATCTGGAAAAGCTTTTCAAAAATGACGATTGGGTCCAAAATCCATTCTCGTCGCCAGCTTATCTGCAAACAACCGAGGGTCTCAATATATCGGCTCTCTCTCGGGAAACCATCATCGATGAAACACTGCCTAATCTATTCTCAATCTATGGTGGAAAGTACACAACATACCGCGCAGAGTGCGAAAAGTTGGGTAATAAAATTTCGCGAAAACTGGGGCGTGGCGGACAGTCCACAACTCGCAGTGCCGAGGCTTGGTTCATTCAAGAAATTTTTCAAGAGTCTCCCGAAATCTTTAAATCGTCGCAAGATTTAAGGGCTCTTTAATGAGCAAGAGTTCCCTAAAGCATGCGACCGAGTCGGGTGTTTTATATGCATTGGCTGCGTATTCAACGTGGGGATTCGTTCCCTTGTTTTGGAGGGAGTTGCGCCACATCCCACCGATCCAAATTCTCGCGCACCGTATTGTCTGGTCGGTTGTCTTCTTTATTATCATTTTTCTCATCCGCAGGAATTTGCGCAACTGGATTTCGTTTGCTTTTCAAGCTTCCATTTTGAAAAAAAGTCTCCCCAGTGCCATGGCAATCGCCTTCAACTGGGGACTTTATATCTGGGCGGTTAATTCAGGACACGCCCTCGAGGCAAGCCTTGGTTACTTTATCAATCCGTTGTTGAACGTGGTACTCGGTGCTCTTATTTTTGCAGAGCGCCTCAATCCGTTACAGAAGATAGCATTCTGTTTGGCAGGTTTGGGCGTCCTCATTCTCACACTTGCAGAAGGTCAATTCCCTTGGATTGCCCTTTCGCTAGCAAGTTCATTTAGTCTGTACGGTGTCATTCGCAAAAAAACAGAACTTAAAGGAACAAGCGGAACCGCAGTTGAAAGTCTGTTGATGATTCCCTTGGCAGCAGCGATTCTACTCTCTCCTGAACTTTCGACGGTCAACGTTCTCGCACTGAGTCCAATGACGCAAAGTGTTTCGACGCTGGCTTTGCTCAGTGTCGGTGGTGCGTTGACTGCACTGCCGCTTGTTTGGTTTGCGGAGGCCGCGCAACGCCTACCGCTCAGTGCATTAGGGTTCTACCAATATATTTCACCGACATTTCAATTCCTAATTGCCGTCTTTGCATTCAATGAACCGCTAAAGATGACAAGCTTAGTCTCATTTATTTTTATTTGGAGCGGATTGGGATTCTTTTCCTTCGATGCCACACGGAAGGCCAAAACTTCGCGTCGCTGAATCAAGACCGCCGCGGGAATTTACTTTTGCACATAGGAATATTTAATATTCAAATCCAGATCGTTGAACAACCGGCAATCACTGTCAGGGTTGTCATCGCCCGTGAGTGTGATTCTGAATTGAAGGTCGGAAGATTTGAGCTTGCTAAAAAGAGCACGACTTCGCTCGGGATTAATCGAAAAACTAAAACTTCCTACTTCTTCGCTTTGTGGCAAGCTGCACGTCACACCATTGGCACAATATCCACGGTCCGCTTTTGAACTGACGGATTCTCTCCCTTTGAGGGCGGTCCATTGATACATCGGAAAACCATTCACATCGATCGGTAGGTGCTTTATATAGTCAATAGATCCCATGATGACGTATTGATTGATCGACAAAAACAGATGATCGTCATAGCGGATTTGTTGGGTTCCTGCATCGGCGGACATCGAGCAGATATGATGATTTTCGGGAATTTGAATTGGAAAAGACATCTCCAGCCGTGCCGTCATGGTGCTGTTTTGAGTCCCCAGATTATCCCGGTCGTTCCACGGGCATCTTGTGCTTGCACCGTCATTCCTTTTTATCACGGTTCTCGTCGTCGCTTGTTTGATGAGAGACTGGTCTTGGCATGGGTCATTCTCGGTGCCTGCATCACCGCCGCTGTCCCCTCCACTCAATCCTCCTGCTTGACCATTTGACGACCCGCCTATCCCGCCGACTCCATTTTCATTGCCGTTTTTTTCTCTATTTTCCGAAGATTCCCCCCTCTCTTGACCAAGAACCTGAGTTCCCTGACTTTTGGGCTTTGAGCCATTGAAGTTGGACGAATAATCAGTGCAGGCCGCACACATCCATAAAGTCGCCACAAAAGCTAGGCTTTTAGTGTTCGCACCGCTCAACACAAACGGAGAAATTTTTAGCGATCTTCTGACATTTTTCATCCCGCACATCCTTCTAAAACCTAAACTAGTAGACGTATCGACATGTTTATTTTTTTCATTAGTTTCTATTTTTAAGACTGTCATTTCTTATAATTAAAAACATCTAATAAGATTTTTTTGAATCAACATTTGGAATTCACTCGCGCTCAGTTCCGGTTTTGCAATGTGCGATTCAGTTTGGAGTGTTTTATCGCCCTCCTCTCCTGAATCTCAAGTTTTAATTGTCGCAGCCGATCTTCTCCAAATGGGGAATTTGTGGGTCCAGTGTTTGGGCTTGGCAAAAATTCTTTGAAAAGCGATTTGCGTTTCGTGTTCGGAAGCTGAGCCTGCCAGAGAGGAGTGGAGGATGTCATTTCCTGCGAGGAATCGACACCGACCAACGTTGAGCGGCGC
>Ga0315901_10002457_pt1 | contig 25461 bp, 31 predicted proteins | sample LakEriMetagenome_10_FD_203761 | JGI IMG/M metagenome (GOLD analysis project Ga0315901, IMG submission 203761) | Freshwater fungal communities from buoy surface, Lake Erie, Ohio, United States - Buoy 2 MA116 | ecosystem: Environmental > Aquatic > Freshwater > Lake | place: USA: Lake Erie, Ohio...
CAGCCGGCGCCGCTGCCCGAGCCGGAGGGGTACGAAGCGCAGTCGCAGATGCTGACCGAGCTGTTCCACGCCGGTCGCCTCGACCGCCCCGGCTACGAGTTCGCCCGCCGTCAGCTGCAGCTCGCCTACGGCATCGGCCTCCTGCCGGAAGCACGCGGCCGCGAGGCCTGAGCGCGCCGTCCGACCATTGCCATGGTAGAGCCATACCACTGTGATGGTACGCTCGTGCCATGAAGGTCACCATGGACCGTGCAGGCCGCATCGTGCTGCCGAAGCCCGTGCGTGATCAGCTGCATCTCGACACCGGCGCGGAGTTCGAGCTCGTCGTCGACGGGTGGTCACTGCGCCTCGAACCGGCTGCACCGCCGATCCGGCAGGTGGTCGAGGTCGACGGGTGGCCGGTGCTCGAACCGGTCGACGGCACCACCATCACCGACGCCGACGTCCGACGTCTGCGCGACGCCGACCAACGATGACCTCGGCCGGTTGGTGTGTCGACACGAGCGTGGCCGTGGCAGCGCTCGACCCGTCGCACCAGGCGCACGTCGAGACCCGCGACGTGTGTCGCCGACGTCGGCCGGCGCTCGCCGGGCACGCCGCCTTCGAGACGCTCTCGGTGCTCACGCGGTTGCCGGGCAGCGCCCGCGTCGACATGCAGACGGCCGTCGACCTGCTGGGTCGGGCCTTCCCCGAGCGCTGCTTCCTCGGTGCGGCGCAGCAACGCAGTCTCGTGACACGGCTCCCCGAGCTCGGTGTGGTCGGCGGGATGATCTACGACGCACTCGTCGCCGAGGCCGCTCGCGCAGCCGGTCGGGTGCTGCTCACACGCGATCGCCGCGCCCTTCCCACCTATGCGGCGCTCGGCGTGACGTTCGAGATCGTCTGAACCCGCACGGTCCCGGCGTCGTGTCCTCGGACGTCCGCTGGTCGTCGGGCACGGTACGGTCGGTCGCATGGCCCGCCCGTTCCGATTCGCCGTGCAGACCGGACCGTTCGACGATGCCGAGGCGCTGACCGTCTTCGCCTCACCGCATTGCGGTCCGTCACGGTGGGGCTGCACCATCGGGTCATGTTGGTGCAGTCCGAGTCCACCCCGAGCCGCCGTCGCCGGTTCCGCAGTCGTGACGTCCCTCAGCCGGCGCCGCTGCCCGAGCCGGAGGGGTACGAAGCGCAGTCGCAGATGCTGACCGAGCTGTTCCACGCCGGTCGCCTCGACCGCCCCGGCTACGAGTTCGCCCGCCGTCAGCTGCAGCTCGCCGACAGCATCGGCATCCTGCCGGAGGCGCGCGGCCGCGAGGCCTGAGCGGCGATCGGCGGCCGCCCGGCTTCGGCCGCGCCGGCCCGGGTGATTCGGTGGCGTCGCCACCCGGATCGAGGTGTGGGACCGCGATGTCGTTCGCGATGTCGTTCGCGATGTCGCTCTCGATGTCGCTCTCGATGTCGCTCTCGTCCCCGACGCGTCCGTCGGGAAGAGGTCCGAGGTCCCTGGCGGTGCGGGGATCAGCGGACCGAGAGTGTCGTCGTGAAGGTGCGTCGCAGCACGGTGGTCGCGCTCGTGGTCCTCGGGTCCCTCGCTGTCGGGTGCGTCGACAGCGGTGCTCCGCCCCTGCCGGTCGTGACGACCGGGTCCGACACGACGACCCGACCGGTGAACACGGACGATCCGACGGTCGAGACCTCGGACCTGTCGCCCGAGACGTCGCCACCCGAGACGTCGCCACCCGAGACGTCGTCACCCGAGACGTCGTCACCCGAGACGACCGCCGATCCGGTGCCGTTGGCCGACCCGATCATCGTGCGGGGGTCGGACGTGCCGCCCGGTCTGGTGGAGCTCGCTCGGTTCGTCGAGGACACGCGCGGTCATCCGTTCCTGCGTCCGGTCACGGTCGAGCTCGTCGCCGACGACCGGTTCGAGGAGCTGATCGTCGACTCGTTCGGGGGTCCTGCGCTCGAGGCGTTGCAGGAGCAGTACGAGCTCATGGTGCTGATCGGTCTGCTCCCCGAGGGGATCGACTTCGTCGACCTGGTCCGGATCAGCGACCGCGAGAGCATCATCGGCTTCTACGTGCCCGGCACGGACACCCTGCACCTGCGCGGCGCCGAGCTGACGTCGTTCGTGTCGATGGTGGCGGTGCACGAGTTGACCCACGCCCTCGACGACCAGTGGTTCGATCTCGCTCCCGAGCGACACGACGACGACGCCGACCGGGCCTTCGCGCTCGCGGCGCTGGCCGAGGGCAGCGCGACCTGGGTGGAGGAGCAGTGGATCGCCGGTCGTTCCATCGACGAACGGGTCGAGATCCGTCGCGCCGGGGAGGAGCTGTGGGTCGGTGCCGTGGAGGCGGACTGGCCCGTCAGCGCGATCGAGATCGGTGAGGACGTGTACTCGCTCGGGAGCTCGTTCGTGGTCGCCATGCCCGACGACGACGTCGCCGCATCGCTCGACGTCGCTTTCACGGATCGACCGGACTCCACCGAGCAGCTGCTCCACCCCAGCCGGTACCGCGCCGGCGACGTCCCGATCGACGTGGCGACGCCCGATCACGTCGGTGTCGTGGTCGCCGAGGGCACGATCGGGGAACTCCTGCTCGTCGAGCTCCTCAGTGCCGCGGTCTCGCCGGCGACGGCCCGCGAGGCCGGCGAGGGATGGGGCGGGGATCGCTACGTGGTCGTGGACGACGGTGCCCGGCGCTGTCTGGTGCTGGAGGTGCGCACGGACACCGGTCTCGACGAGGTGGAGCTCGCAGCGGCGACCGGTCGCTGGGCCGCCCGGCAGCCCGATGCGACCGTCACGCGCGACGACGGCACCGTCCGCGTCGTGTCCTGCCGCGACGTCATGACGCCATGACGTAGGTGAGTCCTTCGGCCCTGGTGAGCGGCCGGATTCCGGCGCAGCGTCCAGCTGAGGGGACCGGAGCGAGCGGGCGCCGGTCGCTCGCAGGAGGAAAGGAGCGGACGATGAACGACCTGCTGACCCAGCGTTCCGTCGATCCCACGGTGGAGTTCCCGGTGGCCGGAGTGCCGACGGCGCCGGCCACGACGACCGCAGCACCACGACCGCGCCGCTGGCCGCTCGTGAGCGCGGTCGGCGTGCTCGCCCTGCTGTGCGGCGTCGGCGTCGGTGTGTTGGTCACCCTGCCGCAACGCAGCGACCTCGCGGACCAGCGTGATGCTGCCCGGGTCGCCGCCGCCGAGGTGGCCGACGACCTCGACGTCGCGACCGCCTCGCTCGACGAGGTCCGACAGGAGCTCGCCGGCGTGCAGGACGAGCTCGCGACGCGAGGCGCCGATCTCGAGGCCGTCGAGGCCGAGCTGACCACGACCCTCGACGAGTTCGCCGTCGTGTCGTCGGAGTTGGACGGGATGGCCACGAATCGTGACGAGTGCCTGCTGGCGGCGACCACCGGTGTGGATCTCGTCACCCAGTGGGAGAACTTCTACGACGACGAGTGGGCCTGGATGATCTCGGAGTCCGGCAGCGCGGCCGAGGCCGAGATCGCCCTTCACATGGACGAGCAGTGGGCTCGGATGACCGAGCAGCACGATGTGATGCACGAGGCCTTCGACGACTGCACCAGCGGCTGACGACGATCCGGTGCACCGAGGGCGCCGCCCAGGGGCGGCGCCCTCGGCGCGCGTCGCCCAGGTCGTCGCACGATGCACTGCGATGCGGCACGGTACGGTCGGTCGCATGGCCCGCCCGTTCCGATTCGCCGTGCAGACCGGACCGTTCGACGACGCCGAGGCGCTGACCGTCTTCGCCCGCGAGGTGGAGTCGCTCGGCTACGACGAGCTGTACAGCTACGACCACATCGGCGCCGTCGACCCGTTCGCCCCGCTCGTCGTGGCGGCACTCGCCACCGAGCGGTTGCGCGTGGGGCCGCTCGTGCTCAACAACGAGTTCCACCAGCCTGCGCTGCTCGCTCGCACCGCGGCGACCGTCGACCGGCTGATCGGTGGGCGTCTGGTGCTCGGTTGGGGCACCGGGTACATGCAGAGCGAGCACGACGCGATCGGCCTCGAGCTCCGGGCGCCCGGGCCGCGGGTCACGCGCTTCGCCGAGTCGCTCGCAGTGGTGCGCTCGCTGCTCGACACCGGGGCGGCCGACTTCGACGGCGAGCACCACCACGTGCACCTCGCCGATCTCGGGGTGCGGCCCGCCGCCGAGCGGGTGCCGTTCCTGATCGGTGGTCACGGTCGTCGCGTGGTGTCGATCGCCGGGCGCTTCGCGGACATCTTCCAGTTCACCGGTCTGCACCACGGCGAGGGTGGGGTGCCCAACGGTGGTGGCTTCGCGATCGAGGAGGTCGAGGAACGCAGCCGCTGGCTCACCGAGGCGGCGGGGGAGCGCGACGTCGACATCGAGCGGTCGATCCTGGTGCAGGCCACCTACGTCGGTGACGACGCCGATGCGAAGCTCGACGGGTTCGTCGAGCGGTTCGGGATGCCGCGTGAGCTGCTGGAGGCGACGCCGTTCGTGCTCGTCGGCTCGCTGCAGCAGGTGGTGGAGAAGCTGGAGGGCCTCCGCGAGCGGCTCGGCGTGAGCCACGTCACCATCCGCGACGTGCAGGGTGTCGCCCCCGTGGTCGAGGCGCTGGCCGGCCGCTGACGACACGGGGTGTCGCGCCACTGAGGGCGAGGCGTCGACGTGTCCACAGGTTCCTGCAGTCGACCCGGTCGGGAACGGCCCCGGGCCGGGCGGGCGGGCGTCAGCAGTCGACGGTGGGGTCGGAGAGGATCGGCTCGGGTGCGAAGCCGGTGCGAAGCGGTGCTGTGGTGAGGGCGCCGTCGCCCTCCGGTGGTGCGATCACCTCGCCGAGCGGCCGCTCGCCGCGGAACATCGCCAGCACGTCCTGGCTGTGGCGCGTGTCGTTCAGCGGGACGAGGACCGAGTTGCCGCTGATCATCCGCCCGGACACGTCGATCGTGTACGTGCCGATGTCGGCGGGCCGGAGTGAGGTCAGCACACCGGCGTACTCGAGCATTCGGCTGAGCGTGAGCTCGCTGTCGACGACGAGCGATTCCTGCGTCGCGGCGAGCAGCGATCGCACGTTCCCGACGTCGGCGAGGCCCTGGTCGAGCACCTCGTCGAGCAGCCGCCGCAGCAGGTCCTGCTGTCGTGCGACTCGCGAGAGGTCGCTGGAGCCGTCGATCAGCCACGATCCGTCAGGGGACAGCACCTCCATCCGTCGCGACCGTACGTAGGCGAGCGCATGCTCACCGTCGAGGACGACGCAGGCCGGTCCGTCTGCGAGGAACCCGGTGCTGGTGTCGCGCACCGGAGCGGTGAAGGGGACGGTGACGCCGCCCACGGCGTCGACGAGGTCACGGAACCCGCAGTAGTCGATCTGCACGAAGTGGTCGACGTCGAGGCCGAAGTCGGCGTCGAGGGAGGCGATCAGCGGACTCGGGTCGTCGTCGACCACGAGGGCGTTGATCCGGCCGCTCGGCAGGCCACCTCTCGAGACCCAGAGGTCGCGGGGGAACGACAGCACCGCTGCCCGTCCGGCCTGCGGATCGATGCGCAGGATCATGATCGCGTCGGCGCGTGACCCGATGTCCTGGTCGGGGTACGACCCTGCGAACGATGACGACGGATCGATGCAGTCCGGTCGGGTGTCGACGCCGACGACGAGGATGTTCACCGCCGCATCGGAGGGAATCGGGAACGTCTCACCGGTGGACGTGTCGGACGCAGCGGTCGGGTCGGAGGTCGGCGCGTCCGCAGTGGGTGATCCCACGGACGACGATGCCGAGGCCGACGACGGCGTGGACGCCGGGGGAGGTGTGGAGGCCGAGCCGACGCTCGGGGTCGGCTCGGTGCCGTTCCACACCAACACACCGACGGCCGCCGCCGCGGTGAGGCCGACGGCGCCCGCTCGTGCCCATGTCCGGTTGGTTGCCGGATGTGGGAGGGCGAGCACGTCGTCGACGGACAGGTGCGAGGTCACCGGGGCGGTCGCCTGGCGCAGCAGCTCGCGCAGCTCGGCCTCGAACGTGTCGTCGTGCGGGACACCGGGGTCGCGGGGGTGGCGGGGGTCGGTGGTCATCGTTCCTCCTGCAGGATGGTTCGAAGGGTGGCCAGGCCACGGCTCGCCTGTGACTTGACGGATCCGACCGACATGCCGAGCGTGCGCGCCACCTCGGCCTCGGAGAGGTCGTCGTGGAAGCGCAGCACCACGACGGCCCGCTGGCGGGGTGGCAACCGCCGCAGCGCGGCCACGACCGGGCGGTCGAGCGGCGAGGGGCTCGCGGGTTCGTAGGCCGGCCGTGCGCTCCAGCGTTCGGTCGCCCGGCGTTCCGACCGGCGGCGGCGGTGGCGCGACCGTGCCTCGTTGACGATCGCCCGGCGGAGGTAGGCGAGGGGGTCGTCCACCCGGCCGGCGCGCCACACCGGCAGCACGCGGGCGAACACCTCGGCTGTCATCTCGTCGGCCACGTGGGCGTCGCCGATCAGCAGGCAGGCGAGCCGGTGCAGACGGGCGTGGTGCTGCTCGAAGAGGTCGCGGAACGCGTGGTCCGTCGGGGTGCCCACCGCCTCACGATGTCCGGTCTCGTTCGCCATCTCGCACCATCAGACGCACGACGCGCACCCGAGGTTGAGTCGCGGGTGGGTCAGCGGAAGCTGTAGCGGAGCTGGGTGCCGGTCTCGTCCACCTCGGCCTCGCCGAGGATTCGGAGGTGCTCGAGGTGGGCGTACGTCTCGCTCTCGGCCATCGGGCCCCACGACCGCTTCTGGAACAGCACCTGCATGTACTCGTGCACGGTGCCCTGGCCGAGCTCGCCCGAGGCCTCGCGCAGCTTCTGCAGGCGCTCGTGGTGATGCCGCTTGATGTCCTGCGCTCGCCCGGCCAGGTCGGCGAACTCGAGCCCGTGTGCGGGCAGCACCGTGCGCACGCCCGAGAACGTGCTCATCCGGTCGAGGCTGTCGAAGAAGTCCTTGAGCGGGTCGACGGTGGTGCCGAGGCCGGAGATGTGCGGGGTGATCGTGGGCAGCACGTGGTCGCCGCTGATCATCACGCCGTCGTTCGGGTCGAACAGGCAGAGGTGGTCGATCGTGTGGCCGGGCGTGTGCACCGCCACCCACTCGCGCCCGCCGAGCTCGAGCACCTGGGCGTCCTCGACCCGGCGGGTCGGTGACGGTGTGGGCAGGAACTTGCCCGCCGCCTTGCGCATCGCCCAGAACCGCAGGCGCCGGCGGCGCGACGTCATGTACCGCTCGCCGCCCCACGGGGTTGCCCGGCCGAGCGGGCCGGGGCTGATGTCCTGGTTCCGCGACGCCTCCACCTGCGCCTTCACCGGGCGGTCGGCGATCGCCAGGTCGTCGGCGCTCTCCTGGTCCTCGGCCTCGGGGTCGAGGAAGGTGCGGAACCGGCGGTGGGTGATCACGTCGGCGCCGAACTTCCGGCGGAACCGGCCCGCCTGACCGAAGTGGTCGGGGTGCGAGTGGGTGACCACCACGGAGTGCACGCGCTCGATCGGCAGGCCGCCGCCCGCCATGATCCGCTGCAGCTCCTTCCACGTCTTCGGTCCGGGGAGGCCGGGATCCACGAGGGTGATGCCGCGGGCGTCCTCCATCGCGTAGCAGTTCACGTGCCCGAGGCCGGGCAGCGAGATCGGCAGCTGCAGTCGCAGGATGCCGGGCGCGACCTCGTCGATCCCCTCACGCGGTGGCTGGCGTTCCTCGCGGACCGAGCCCGTCGCGTGATGGTGGTGGTGCGTCACCCGCACAGTCGTAGCGGAGCGGGGCGTCCGGGCCGAAGTCGCAGCGGGCTGCGGCGCGGTCGCGGCAGCGGTGTCGCAGCGGTGCGGCGGGGCTGCGGCGCGGTCGGGTCGGGCTCAGACGGCTCGACGCGTGGTCTGCCAGCGTCCGAACGTGGACCCGATCGTCCACGCGGGGCCGAGCAGGAGGACGACGTCGGTGACGGCGTGGGTGGTCGGCCACCACATCGTGAGCAGCGTGAGGCTGAGCACCCAGATCGACATGAAGGCGAGGTTGGCGCGCCGCCACTGCGCGGCCTGCACCGGGTGGGCGAACTCGACGTCGGTCATCGACAGCGCCGACAGCACCAGCACGATGATCGCGGTGAGCGGGGCCGGTGTCTCCAGCAACCACAGGGTGGGGATCACCATGTTCCACACCGCGGGGAACCCGCGGAACCAGTGGTCGGTGGTCATCATGTCGGTGCGGCTGAACCACATCGCCGACGTGACGAGCATGACGGCGATCGTGACCTCGCCGAACGGGCCGTCGGGCAGCAGCCCGAACTGCCAGGCGAACACCGCCGGCACGAGCACGCACGTGACGTAGTCGATGACGAGGTCGAGGATGTACCCGTCGTACTTGGGCATGACGTTCTTGACGTCGTAGCGGCGGGCGAGGGGGCCGTCGATGCCGTCGATCACCTGCGCGAGCACCAGCAGCAGCACCGCCGCACGGGGCGAACCGTCGAGCACCGCGATGATCGCCAGCATGCCGACGAGGATGCCGCTGGCGGTGAGGAGGTGGATCGCCCGGCACGCCGACAACCCGGGGGTGGTGACGGGCACCCCCATGCGGAGTCGTGACACGCCCACACCCTAACCACGTTCGGGGGAGTCGACACCTCGTCGTTCCTGGTCAGCGTGCCCGAGCACGGTTCGGTAGGTTGGCGGCCGTGGGATCCTCGGGGCGGCGCGCCCGGCTGACGCTGCTGTGGCTGGTGGCCGTCGTCGGTTGGAGCCTGGTGCGATCGGCGGCGGTGCGGCAGTGGCTGGCCGACCACGGGGTCGACCCGCTCCGGTACCTGCTCGTGGACCTGTCGTCGTCGGTGCCGTACGCGCTGTGCAGCGCGTCGTTGCTCGGCGCGTTGTACGACGGACGCCGCCGTGCGGCGCTCGGGTGGGCCGTGCCGACGGTGCTCGCCTTCGTCGCTCCCGACGTGTACCTGCTGTCGAGCGGGCGGGCGCTGCCGTGGCCCACCTACCTGGTGGTGCTCACGGTCGCGTCGATCTCGGCCACGCTGGCGGTGCGTGCGGGCCGTGCCTCGCTGGAGCAGCGTCGCCGCGCCGAGCTCGAGCTCGCGACGGTCGCCGTGCCCGCGCACGGGCCATCCCCCCGAGCCGGCGGCTGATCCGGTCAGCCCAGCGCGACGATCTCCACCCCGATCGCGCCGGGCGCCAGGGTGAGCACTGCGACGGTGCAGGCGGGCTGACGGCGGCGCTGCATCGCGGATCCAGGGTTCACGTGGTGCTGCACGTGGCCGCGTTCGACGTGGGTCTCGTGCCAGGGGATGTGCGAGTGGCCGAACAGGACGACGTCGGCGCCGGGGAAGATGCGGCGGAGTCGTCGGTCGCGTCCCGCCGACGGCCCGCTGTCGTGGAGCATGCCGATGATGCATCCGCCGAGCTCCACCTCGATGCGCTCGGGGAGTCGCACCCCGACGTCGTTGTTGCCGAGCACCGCGTGCACGGGTGCGTACTCGCGCAGGGCGCCGAGGACGCTCGGGTGCACGATGTCGCCGGCGTGGAAGATCGCGTCGACGCCGTCGTGGCCGTCGAGGCCGTCGAGGCCGTCGTGGCCGTCGAGGCCGTCGAGGAGGTGTCGGAGCCGGTCGATCAGGCGCGGTGCCTGCCCGTCACCGAGGTGGGTGTCGGCCACCACGAGGGCCCTCGCCGTCATCCGAGCGCTCGCAGCACCGCCTCGCCCCGCGGCGAGAGCCGGTAGCCGACGTCGAGGCTCTCGGTGAGGCCGAGCTCCTTCAGCTTGCGCACGTTCGCCTTGAACACCATCCGCTCCTGACCGGCGTGGCGGGCGAGCGCCGTGGACACGATGCCGGGGTAGCGCTCGATCAGCCGCAGGGTCTGGCGGGTCCAGGGCCGGCCGCTGCGGCGGTCCATCCGGTCGAGACGTGCCTTCAGGTCGGCCACCGTCTCGTCGTCGAGGGCGTCGTCGGCGCGGCGTTCGATCCGGTCGTCGGGGCCGAGGTGGTGCAGCTCCACGCGCCACACCGCGCGCTCGGGGTCGTCGATGCCCATGCGGGCGAGCAGCGCTGCGGCATCCGTGGCTCCGGCGCGGCGGGCGTCGTCGTCGGTGATGTCGCCGGCGCGCACCTGCTCGACCGCCGTCGCCTCCAGCAGCATCCCGCCCACCCGGTGGTGGCCGCCGGCGCGCGCCTGCGGTCGGGTCCAGGTGCGGAACGTGAGGGTGATCGAGCCGTCGGCCAGACCGGGCCAGGCGTCGGCGCTGAACAGCATGTGCCCAGGATGCCAGAGCCGTCGCCGCGGTCCGGCGTGGTCCGGCGTGGTCCGGCGTGGTCCGGCGTGGTCCGGCGTGGTCCGGCGTGGTCCGGCGTGGTCAGGTGTGGTCAGGTGTGGTCAGGTGTGGACGGAGCGCACCTTCGCGTGGGCGCCGGAGGTGGTGGCCGCCATCACGCCGAGGCCGATGAACACCGTGCCGGCCACCCACCGCTGCACGATGCCGAGGGTCCGCCCGCGCAGCAGCACGTGCCGCATGCTGCTCGCCACGAGCGAGTAGGTGCTGTCCGTCACGCACCCGATCAGGACGAACACCACGCCGAGCACCAGCGACTGCAACCAGGCGCGTCCCTGGTCGGGGTCGATGAACTGCGGCAGGAACGACAGGAAGAACAGCGCCACCTTCGGGTTGAGCACGTTCACGATCACGCCCTGACCGAAGGCGCGGCGGGTGCTGGTGGCGGCGAGGTTGCCGCTCAGCGCCGGGGCCGGACGCAGGAGGGTGCGCACCCCGACGAACACGAGGTAGCCGGCACCGAGCCACTTCACCGTGGTGAACGCGGTCGCCGAGGTGGCCAGCACCGCCGACAGACCTGCCGATGCCGCGACGGCGTGCACGAAGTTGCCCAACTCGAGCCCGGCCACCGCGGCGAGGCCGACCTCGCGGCCGTCGCTCACGCTGCGGTTCAAGATGTAGATCACCGCCGGGCCGGGGATGATCAGCAGCACGAACGACGCGAACGCGAACGTCGAGACGGTGGAGAGGTCGGGCACGAGCGGCGACTGTACGCGTCAGATGCCGACGTCGACGGGCTGATTCGGCACCCGACCGGCGAGCACCTCGGCGAGGTGCGTGGCCAGTGCTTGCGGTGCGAACAGGCGGGTGTCGCCGGCGGCCGCAGCGGCCTCGGCGATCTCGTGGAGGTGCCACCAGCGCAGCCCGAACACGTACTCGCGCTGCAGCTCCTCGGGCGTGAGCACGGGGGTCGGTTCGAAGCGTCCGGCGCGGACGAGGTGGATCTGCTCGCGCTGGCCGTCCCAGCGGCCGTCGAGGAACGGGATCACGTGCAGACGGGTCCAGATGTGCGGGCCGATGTCCGCGTCGTGCAGCCCGACCTCCTCCACCAGCTCGCGGCGCAGCGCGGCCTCGGGCGTCTCGCCCGCCTCCAGCCCGCCGCCGGGCAGCGCCCAGCGCGTGCCGACGGGGAACTCGAAGCGCACCAGGAGGACGCGCTGGTCGGGGTCGACGATCAGCGCCCGCGCCGCCTCGCGGATCCGCAGCCCTGCGGTCGGGTCGTCCGCGTTCGGGTCGTCCGCGTTCACGGCGACGGGATCGTCCACACCCCGCGGGTCAGCCGAAGTCGACCGTCGCGATGCGGTCGGCGTTGTACACGGGCGCGTCGGCGTCGATGCGGTACTTGCGGGTGACGGCGCCGGTGATGCCGTGCTGGCCGAACATGTTGCGCATGTTGAAGTAGTTCTCGTGCAGGAAGTGGGCGGCCAGCGTCGGGGCGTCCTGCCACAGCTCGTACACGACGATCGCGCCGTCGTCGCACGGGTCGGCGCTGAAGACGTAGGCGAGGCAGCCCGGCTCCTCGTCGCGCGTGGCCTGCTGGAACGGCTTCGACGCCTCCAGGCAGGCTGCCCGCTTCTCCGGCGCGATCGTGATGACTCCGCTGATGATGATCATGGCTTCCCCTTCGTCGTCACCGGCGTGGCCGGGCGGCGTCCATGTTGGCGCGCCGGGCGCCGGCGCACCGGGTCGGACGCCCGGCGGGTGCTCACTCGGACGGGCGCTCGTTCAGCCCGTCGTTGAACATCCGGTACGTCTCGTAGATCGACTTGCACTCCTCGCAGATCGGGAGCTGCTTCGGATCGCGTGACGGCACCCACACGTAGCCGCAGAGCGCTTCGAGGGGCGTGCCGTAGATGCGGGCCTCGAGCACCTTGGCCGCCGCGTTCTCACCCTTCTTCGTCTTCACGATGTGGGCGTTCGTCGGTTCGCCGGTCTGCGGCTCGCGCTCGGTGTCGAGCTCGGGGTCGGTGCGGGCCGGCAGGGTCACGATCTCGGTCACGCGCTCCAGTCAACCACCCGCACGGCACGCGTCGCTCGTCGCCGGACACCGGGCCGCCGGACCCCGTGTCCCGGATCCCGTGTCCCGGATCCCGGGGCGCCGGACGCGGTCGGTAGTGTGACGCCATGCCGCTCTACGAGTACCGCTGCCGCACCTGCGACGAGACCTTCGAGCTGCGCCGTCCGATGAGCGAGTCGAGCGCCCCGGCGCCGTGCAGCTCGGGCCACGTGGATTCGGTGCGGTTGCTGTCGGTGTTCGCGAGCGTCGGGGCCTCGGGTGCCGCGGCGCCCTCGGCGCCTGCGCCGGCCGCCCGCGGCGGGGTGTGCGGCAGCAGCTGCGGCTGTCACCACTGACCCGGAGGGCTGTGGCGGCGAACCGCCGCGTCAGGTGTCGGTGAGCTGCGCGAGTTCCGCGGCGAGGTTCGCCCGGGCGCGGTGTTCGCGTTCGGCTCGCATCGGCTCGGTCGCGTAGATCGTCGGCCGGTCGAGGAAGTGCGACAGCACCCGGGCCCGACCGGTGCGCCACGCGTCGTCGGTGACGTGCGCGTACTCGGCCCGCACGGCGGTCGCGTAGTGCGCGTACTCGTTCGCGTCGCTGCCGAGGATCGCCAGGTCGGCGTCGAGGAGCACCGCACCGGCGAGGTCGTCGGCCTCGACGGTGTGCCCCGCGGTGAGCTCGACGAGGCGGGCGACCTCGGCCCGGCGGGCATCGTCCCAGCCGACCTCCGCCAGCCGCTCGGCGGCGAGACGGGCGCTGTCGGATTCGTTGGTGGCCGACGCCGGCTCGTGGATCGCGTCGTGGAAGAGCGCTGCCATGCGGACGGCGTCGGGGTCGGCGAGGGGGCGGCCGATCTCGTCGTGGTGGGCCACGAGCCGGTCGACGTGGCGGCACACCCACATCACGTGGGTGGCCGTGTGGTACCGGCGGCGTGGGTCGCGGTGGCGTTCGAGCAGACCCTCCAGCACCACGTCGTGGCCGCGACCGGCTGCCCGCTGCCACACCCGCCGCAGCTCCACCTCGGGGGACGTCATGTTCCCGAGGGTAGGCCACGACGTGGCGCGCCGCCGGAGGGACTCGTCGGGAGAGTTGGTGGCGACGGACGTGACAGCCTCGCCGCATCCGTGTGAACCTGGGCGGGTGACGGTGCTGATCGACGAACCCCGGTGGTGGCACCGCGGTCGACGGTGGAGCCATCTGGTGAGCGACACCAGCCTCGACGAGCTGCACGAGTTCGCGGCGCGGGTGGGCATCCCCCGGCGCGGCTTCCACGGCGACCACTACGACGTCCCCGAGGAGTACCTCGACGAGGTGGTGGCCGCCGGTGCCGTGCCCACTCCCAGCCGCGAGCTGCTGCGTCGCCTGCGCGCGGCCGGGCTGCGGTTGAGCCCCGCCGAGCGACGCAACGGCGGCTGACCCGGCCGGCACCGGACGGGTCAGGACCGGTCAGGACGGGTCAGGACCGGTCAGGAGGCGAGGGGCCACCATCGTTCGGGTTCGCCGATGAGGTCGCGTGGGCACTCGGCACCGAACGGTCCGACGACGAACCACTCGAACAGCACGAGCCCCCACGAGTCGGCGAGCGCACTCGCGTCGAGCCAGTCGTCGATGTCGCCGGGCCGGATGGCGTCGTGTGGACGCACGGTGGCGACCACCAGCCCGGCCGCACCCTCGAGGTCGGCGACGGCGCCGAAGGTGTCGAGTGTGTCGCAGAGGTCGTGGTGCGGGCCGTGGCCGACGACCGTGATGACGCTGCCGCGGGAGCTGTGGTCGAGCGCGATCACGACGGTCTCGTGGACGAGCGGTCGGTGGATCACCAGGGCGATGAGGGAGAGCGCGTCATCGGCGCACAGGATCGGGTCGACGCGCGCACGCGGGATGCGGGAACGTCCGCCCGGGCCGGGATCGGTGGGCGGTCCCGGGAACGGACCGGGGAAGAACGACATGGCGACCTCCGTGCGTGCGAGGTCCCGCCGGGCGGGACACGTGCAGGTGCGGGGGACGCACCGCGGAGGCTACGGACGGGGTGTCACAGCCGCGGTCCGGCGTTCGTCCTCGCCCTCCGTCGGCGGGGAGGGCCGGGCGGCGACTCGGTCGCATCGGCGGGGAGGGCCGAGCGGCGACTCGGTAGCGTCGGCACGATGCCGACCGAGCCGACCGCACTGTTCGACACCGACGGCCGCCACTGGGTGCCCACTGCGCTGAGCCGCGGTCCGTGGGACCCGCGCCACTGCCACGGCGGGCCGGTTGCCGCCCTCCTCGCTCGCGCCGTGGAGCACACCGACGCCGGTGCCTGGCAGGTCGCCCGCCTCTCCGTCGAGCTCACGCGTCCGGTTCCGGTCGGTCGGCCGCTGACGCTCGACACCGATCTCGAGCGACCCGGGCGGAAGGTGTCGCTCGTCGCCGGGGTGCTCCGCGACGCCGGCACGGAGGTGGCCCGCGTGCGTGCGCTGCGGGTGCGCGCCGAGGCCGTCGCGCTGCCCGACGACGCGAACCTCGCCGTCGACCCGCCGATGGCGCCGGTGTCGGCGGGACGGGTCGAGCGGGTGACGTTCTCCGCCGGCGACGGCACCGCGTTCCACCGCGACGCCTGCGAGCACCGCTTCGCGGCCGGTTCGTGGAGCGACCCGGGTCCGGTGGAGGTGTGGGTCCGGCTCGAGGTGCCGGTGATCGACGGTGAGGCGCCGTCCGGGGTGCAGCGCGTGGCGGCCGCCGCCGACTTCGGCAACGGCGTGTCCGGATCGCTGCCGTTCGAGCACTACCTCTACATCAACCCCGATCTCACGGTGCACCTGCTGCGGCCGCCGGTCGGCGAGTGGGTGGGGATGCGGACGGGGTCGTACTACGGACCCGTCGGCTCGGGTCTGGCCGAATCGGCGTTGTTCGACGAGCACGGTCGGGTCGGGCGCAGCTGCCAGAGCCTCTTCGTCGACGCTCGCTGAGCAGTGCCCGGCGCGAGGTCGGCGCTCGGTCGGGGCTCGGTCGGGGCTCGGTCGGGTCGCGTGACGCACGGCGTCGGACGACCGTTGGGCACGTGTGCCGGCACCGCCCTACGATGCGGCGCATGGCCGACGTGACCATCTACCACAACCCGAATTGAAACTCCTCCGTCAATGCCGTGCGCATTGCCGAGGAACTGGGTGTCGACGCCGAGATCGTGCTCTACCTGAAGACGCCGCCCGACGCGGCGACGCTGGAGCGCATCATCGCGAAGCTGGAGGACCCGGTCACCGACCTGGTCCGTCGTGACAGCCTCTGGAACAAGCTCGGTCTCACCGACGCGGACGCCGCCACGCCCGAGCAGGTCGTGGCGCTGCTGGTGAAGCACAAGCAGCTGCTCCAGCGGCCGGTCGTGGTCACGAAGAAGAAGGCCATCGTCGGCCGACCGAAGGACCGGGTGCGCGAGCTCCTGAGCTGAGCCGTCGGGCGCTCAGCGGTCCCACGGCCGCCGGCGTCGCTGCATCCGGCCGTCGAGGGCCTGCAGCACCAGCAGCAGCAACACGGCGCCCACGATCGCGGTGCCGATCGACGCGAACAGCTCGGCGTCGTCGTTGTCGATCCCGGCGCCGCGCATCAGGCCACCGCCGATCAGCGCGCCGATCACCCCGACGGAGATCGTGTACAGGCAGCCGTTGCGCTCGTCCTTCACGATCCAGCGGGCGACGCCTCCGGCGATCAGCCCGACGATCACCCACGCCAACAGATCCATGCCGGCATGGTACGCCTGACGGGAAACCGGCGCCGGGTCGCTGTGTAGCGTCGCCGTCGATGGACCCCGTTCGCCCCACCTCCGGCTGGCCGCTGCTGCGCCGGGTGCTGTGGGAGCAGCGGCGGGGCCTGATCGCCGGCATGCTGATCGGGCTCGCGTGGAGCGCGAGCAAGGTGGCGGTGCCGCGACTCACCCGGCTCGCGGTGGACCGCGGCGTGATCGGCCGCGAGAGCCTGTGGTTCTGGAGCGGGCTCATCGCCGCCATGGCGGTGATCGCCGGTGTGTTCTCCGGGTGGCGGCGATGGGTCGCGTTCCGGGAGAGCCGGCTCACCGAGACGCGCCTGCGCGAGCAACTGTTCGGCCACGTCATGCGACTGCACGTCGGCTACCACGACCACACCCAGACCGGGCAGCTGATGAGCCGTGCGTCGAGCGACATGCTGCAGATCCAGGGGTTCGTGGTGATGATCCCGCTCACCGCGTCGAACCTCGCGATGGTCGTCGCCGTGGTGATCGTGCTGTTCACGTCGCAGCCGCTGCTCGCGCTGATCGCCCTGGCGCCGTTGCCGGTGGTGAACCTGCTCGCCCAGCGGTTCTCGCGCACGATCCACCCGGCCGTGCTCGCCGTGCAGGCCGAGCAGGCGCAACTCGCCACCGTGGTGGAGGAGAGCGTGAGCGGCGTGCGGGTGGTGAAGGGGTTCGGCGCCGAGCAGGTGCAGGCCGCGAAGCTGCGGGTGGAGGCCGACGACATCCGTCGCGAGTCGCTGAAGTCGGCCCGGGTGCGCAGCACGTTCCTGCCGGCGCTCGACCTGTTGCCGAACCTCGGGATGATCGCCGTGCTCGGCATCGGCGGTCACCGGGTGCTGAACGGCGAGATGACCTACGGCGAGATGTTCGAGTTCTTCCTCTACGTCGTGCTGCTCGTGGCCCCGCTGCGCAGCCTCGGCATGACGGTGGCGTTCGGTCAGCGGGCCGCGGCCGCGCTGTTGCGCGTGAACGAGGTGCTCACCACCGTGCCCGAGGTGGACGACCCGCCGAAGCCGCGACCGCTGCCGACGGAGTCGCCCGTCGGTGGTGTGCGGTTCCGGCACGTCACGTTCGGCTACGACCCGTCGGCCCCGGTGCTGCGCGGCTTCGACCTCACGATCGAGCCGGGTCGATCCGTGGCCCTCGTCGGCGCGACCGGCAGCGGCAAGAGCACGGTGGCACGCCTGCTCACCCGCTTCTACGACGTCCAGGACGGCAAGGTGCAGATCGACGGGGTCGACGTGCGCGACCTGCGGCTCACCGACCTGCGCCGCGCCGTCGGCATCGTGTTCGAGGACACCTTCCTGTTCAACGACACGGTGGTCGGCAACATCGCCTTCGCCCGGCCCGACGCGCCGATCGAGGAGGTGCACCGTGCGGCGACGCTGGCCGGCGCGCACGACTTCGTCACCCAACTGCCGCAGGGGTACGACACCGTGATCGGCGAGCGCGGCTTCTCGCTCAGCGGCGGTCAGCGGCAGCGCATCGCGATCGCCCGTGCGATCCTGGCCGACCCGCGGGTGCTGGTGCTCGACGACGCCACGAGCGCGGTCGACCCGTCGAAGGAGCACGAGATCCGCGACGCGATGGCCACGGTGATGCGCGGTCGCACCACGATCGTGATCGCGCACCGCCCCGGCACGATCGCCCTGGCCGACACGGTGGTGCTGGTCGACGACGGCCGGGTCGCCGCCACGGGCACGCACGACGAGTTGCTCGCCACCAGCGAGCGGTACCGCGAGGTGCTGGCCGCGTTGCGCGAGGAGGACGTCGACGACACCGACGATGCCGTCCCCGTCGCCGATCCGGCATCCGGCGCGGCGTCCGACGAGGAGGTGCGCGGCTGATGTGGGCCTCTGGCGCGCTGAGCGACGAGGACCGCCTCGACCGCGAGGAGACGAGCCGCGTGCTGCGCCGCTCGATCGAGTTCGCCACGCCCTACAAGCGGTTCATCTACGCGGCGATCGGGTTCGTGACGATCACCACCGTCTGCACGGTGGCGGGGCCGCTGCTCGTGAAGTACGCGACCGACGAGGGCCTGGGTGGCGGTGTCGGTGCCGGGAGCGTGTCGGCGCTGAACACGGCGGTCGTGGCCTACGTGGTGGTGGTGGTGATCAACTACCTCGCCGGCCGGCAGCAGTACCTGGCGATCAACAACGCGGGTGAGGGGTTCCTGCGCGACCTGCGGGTGCGGGTGTTCGACCGGCTGCAGGCGCAGTCGATGGCGTTCTACGACCGGAACAAGGCGGGCGTGCTCGTGTCGCGCATGACCGCCGACATCGAGAGCATGGGCGAGCTCATCCAGTGGGGCCTGCTCCAGTTCGTGTCCGCAGGCCTGCTGCTGGTGTTCACCCTGATCACGCTCGCCGTCCTGAGCTGGGAGCTGACGCTCGTGGTGATGGTGGTGCTGCCGATCATCGTCGCCGCGTCGGTGCGGTTCCAGCGGCAGTCGAACAAGGCCTACCTCGACGTGCGCGAGAAGGTGGGGCAGAACCTGTCGTCGCTGCAGGAGGGGATCGCCGGGGTGCGGGTCATCCAGGCGTACGACCGTCAGGACGAGCAGATCCGCCGCTTCCACGGCACCAACCGGGCGCTGTACCGCAGCCACCTGCACAGCGTGCGGGTGAGTGTGTGGTACTTCGGGCTCGTCGAGTGGGTCGGCGTGTTCGCGATCGCCGTGGTGATCGGCGTTGGCGGGTGGCTCAGCCACAACGGCAGCATCGAGGTCGGCACCGTGGCGGCGTTCGTGCTGCTGCTCGCCAACCTGTTCGAGCCGGTGCAGCAGCTGTCGCAGCTGTACAACACCGTGCAGTCGGCGGCCGCGTCGCTGCACAAGCTGTACGGCCTGATCGACGCCGAGCCAGACGTCGGCGAGCACCCGCACCCGGTGACCCTGCCGGCCCGTGGCGCGCTGGAGGCGCACGACCTCACGTTCCGCTACGACGGCGCGGAGCGCAACGCGCTCACCCGCGTGTCGATCCGGGTGGCCCCGGGCGAGCGGCTCGCGCTGGTCGGCCCCACCGGCGCGGGCAAGAGCACGCTCGCGAAGCTGCTGTCGCGGTTGTACGACCCGTCCGACGGACGGGTGACCTTCGGCGACGTCGACCTGCGCGTGGCGTCGATGGCGTCGCTGCGCGAGCGGATCGTGGTGGTGCCCCAGGAGGGCTTCCTGTTCGGCGGCACGATCCGCGACAACATCCGTATCGCCCGGTCGTCGGCCACCGACGACGAGGTCGCCGCTGCGCTCGACCGGATCGGGGCGCTGGAGCGCTTCGAGGAGTTCCCCGACGGTCTCGACACCGAGGTGCGCGAGCGGGGTTCGCGCCTGTCGGCGGGGGAGCGGCAGCTGATCTCGCTCGCCCGCGCCGCGCTGGTGGATCCGGCCGTGCTGGTGCTCGACGAGGCGACGAGCAACCTCGACCCGGGCACCGAGGTGGTGGTGGAGCGTGCGCTCGAGACGCTGATGACCGGCCGCACGGTGATCGTGGTGGCGCACCGCCTGTCCACCGTGCGCCGGGCGGACCGGATCGCCGTGGTGGATCACGCGAAGCTCGTCGAGCTCGGCACCCACGACGAGCTCGTCGAGCGCGGCGGCCGCTACGCGGCGCTCGCCGAGGCGTGGGCCCGCAGCCAACCCACCGCCGGCTGACCGCGGGACACGCTTCTGGGTGCCGGCGGTCGCTCGTGACCAGCGTCGGTGAGTCGGGCGTGGCGCCCAGGTCGTTGCGGTCGGGGTCCTGGGTGCCAGCGGTCGCTCGTGATCAGCGTCGGTGAGTCGGGCGTGGCGCCCAGGTCGTTCCGGTTCGGGTTCTGGGTGCCGGCGGTCGCTCGTGATCAGCGTCGGTGAGTCGGGTGTGGCGCCCAGGTCGTTACGGTCGGGGTCCTGGGTGCCGGCGTTCGGTCGTGATCAGCCCCGGTGAGTTGTGCGTGGCGCCCAGGACGGGCGGGCGTGAGTGCGTGCGCCGTCAGGGCGTGTGGCGGCGGGTCTCGGCCTTCGACTGCTCGATCGGCGCGTCACCGTCGGGTGCCCACCACCAGGCGTAGGTGAGGTGGTCGGGCTCGGGGACGTGGATCACGATCTCCATCGTGAACGGCCCGAACGGCGTGGGCTGGACGAAGCGGGACGAGCCGGGCTCGGACGCCACCATCTCCGTCACGAACGGCGACTCGGAGTGCGCCACGAAGAGCCGGTCGCACCCGTCGGGACCCGGCGACAGCACCGAGTGCTCACGGTGCAGCACACCCTCGTCGCGGGAGGCGGCGTCGTAGTCGAGGGCGACGCCACCGTTGGGGAGCGGCGTGACGGTGATGCGGGCCACGAACGGCCCGCTCTCGAGGCCGCCACCCGGGCCGACGTAGAGGCCCGGCGAGGCGGCGAGGAGCTCGGCGACCGACATGGGCGGCACGGTACCGCAGCCATCCGAGTGGCAGCGGCGCACCCGGGTGTGCCCCACGCCCTCGGATGGACGTGTGGCACTCGGGTGGACGGTTGGGACTCGGGTGGACGGCTGGGACTCGGGTGGAACGCTGGGACTCGGGCGGACCGGAGACACTCGGGCGGACCGGTGGGACTCGGATGGACCGCTGGGACTCGGGGTCGGGCCGGGTCAGGCCTTGTCGAAGACGAGGACGAACTCGAGCAGGCCGTCGTCCTTCACGACGGCGAAGCCGTTCGACGGGTCCGGGATCTCGTAGTCGGAGAACAAGATCGGGATCGAGCCGAGCACGCCGATGCGGCCGCCCTCGAGTTGCGCCGTCAGGTCGAAGGTGACCGAGCGGGTGACGCCGCGCAGCGTGAGGTCGCCGGTGGCGGACGCCGTGATCTGCTCGCCCTCGGCCGGGACCGCACCGAACTCGATCGGCGTCGTGAGCACGAAGGTGGAGGTGGGGAACTCGTCGGTGCTCATGATCCGCGTGCGGAACTGGCCGTCGCGGAGGTCGCTGTCGCTGGTGATCGAGGCCATGTCGACGGTGAACTCGGCGGCGGTGGCGGTGGAGCCGTCGATGGTGAGCGTGCCCGTCACCTGGTTCGTGCGGCCGGCGCCTTCGGTGTCCACGCCGCCGAGCACCTCGCTCACCCGGTAGCCGAGCGTGGAGTCCTGGCTGATGTTCCACACCCCGCTCACGTCGGACGTCGCGGCGGCGGTGGTGGGTGCGGCCGTGGTGTCCGCAGCGGGGGCGGTGGTGGCGGCGGCCGGCTCGGTGGCCGGCGGTGCGGCGGTCGTCTCCACTGCGGCGTCGGGGGCGTCGGGAGCGGTGGTGGCGTTCAGCGCGGCATCGAGGTCGCCGGTGTCGAGCGCCTCGGGTGCGTCGTCACGCAGGAGGATGAACGCGTAGACCCCGCCGACGCCGAGCACGAGCAGGGCACAGACGGCGATGACGATCTTGCGGGTACGGCTCACGGTTCCTCCTGGGGACGTCGCGGTCGGGCACGGGCGGACGGGGAGCGCCGGGCGTTCCCGACGACGCCATCATGGCAGAGCTTGCGATCGCAAGGAAGACGCAATGGGTGAAAGTTCGGTGAGAAGGGCGGTCGTTGCGGCATCCGTCGTCGGGTGTCCGTCGTGGGTGCCGACGAACGGTTGCTGACGTGTGACGTACGCACCTTCGCCGGGCGCGAAACCGCTCCGGTCTCGCGGCGACCGTGCCGATACCCTCGACACTTGCTGTGAGCAACCATCCCTTCCGTCCGCTGCGCCATCGGAGCGTCCGCCTGCTGTGGTCGGCCGCGCTCGTGAGCGACATCGGCACGTGGGTGCAGCTCATCGTCGTCGGCAGCCTCGTGGCCGCCGACACCGGCTCGGCCGTGCAGACCGGTCTCGTCGCCCTCGCGACCTTCATGCCGCAGGGCATCGCGTCGCCGATCGGTGGCCTGCTCGCGGACAAGTTCGACCGTCGCCGGGTGTTCGCCTCCGCCCTGTTGCTCCAGGCCACGATGACCGCAGCGCTCGCCGCCGTGCTGGGTGCCGGCGTCCGCGACCCGGCGGTGCTCACCGCGATCATCCTGGTCGCGAGTGGCGCGGGTGCGCTCGGCGCCCCGTCGTACCAGGCGATGCTGCCCGACCTGGTCGAGCCCGACGAGCTGATGGCGATGATCTCCCTCGGCGTGTACTCGTGGAACGGCGGCCGCATCCTCGGCCCGATGATCGGCACGGTGCTCGCCGCCACGGTCGGCCCGGCGTGGACGATCGCGTTCAACGCCGCCACCTTCGTCGTCCTGTCGGGCGCGGTCTGGGCCGTGCGACGATCGTTCCGGCCCCACGGCGGCGCGGACGGCACGATCGGCGAGCGCCTGGTCGGTGGGTGGCGGGCGCTGCGCGTGGCGCCCGGCTGCTTCCACGGCGTGATGATCGCGATCCTGGTGAACCTCACGCTGATCCCGTTCATGGGCCTCATCCCGATCTTCGCCTCGGCGGAGTTCGACGGCGGCACGGGCCTCACCGGTGCGATGAGCTCGGCGCAGGGGATCGGCGCGATCTTCGGCGGGCTGTTGGTCACGATGCTCGCCGTGCGCGTGCGCCGCAGCCGGATGGTGGCGATCGTGATCGGGTGGTTGGCGGCCGCGCTGCTGGCGTACGCGACGTCGCCCAACCAGGTCGTCGTCATCGCCTGCGCCGCCGTGCTGGGCGCCGGCACCTCGGCGTTCTTCGTCACCGTGTCCACGATCATCCAGCGCGACGCGCCGCCGGAGAGCCGGGGCCGGATCATGTCGCTGAACCAGGCGTCGATGGGCGTGTCGTACGGCATCGGCCTGATGGTGATCGGCTCGATCGGCGACCTCGCCAACCTGCGGGTCGCCTTCACCGTCGGTGCGGTCGCGCTCCTGGCGGGCTTCCTGGTGCTGCGCCACCGCTCGAACACGTGGTATCCGGCGATCGACGGTGACGCGGCCGAGAGCGGCCCGCGCCTCGTCAGCGCGTAGCGAGTGTCCGACGTCGTCGGGTGCTGATCGGGCTCCGATCGCGCACGTCACCCGAACCCTCGGTACGTTGACCCGATGCCCCGAGAGCGGATCTACACGAAGGCCGGCGACGACGGCACCACCGGTCTGTTCTACGGCGGGCGGGTGCCCAAGGACAGCGAACTGCCCACGGCGTACGGCACCGTCGACGAGGCGCAGGCGGTGCTCGGCCTCGCCCGGGCACAGGCCGGTCCGGGTTCGCCGGTCGACGAGGTGCTGGTGCCGATCATGCGCGACCTGTACGTGCTGATGGCCGAGCTCGCCACGCTGCCGGAGAACCGCTCGAAGCTGCAGCCGGGCATGTCGAGCGTGACCGAGGAGATGGTGCTGCGCCTCGAGCGCACGATCGACGACCTCGACGAGCAGTTCGAGCACCCCACCGAGTTCGTGGTGCCGGGCGGAGACGTGGTGGCGGCGTGGCTGGATCTCGGCCGCACGGTCGTGCGCCGCGCGGAGCGGCTCGCGCTGCGCGCCGCCGAGCCGCCGTCGCAGGTGGTGCCGTACCTCAACCGGCTGTCCGACCTGCTCTGGACGATGGCGCGCTGGCGCGAGGGGACGAGCCTCGTCGCCAAGGACGTCTGACCCGTCGTCGCGCCCGTCGTCGCGCCCGGCGCAGCCTCGCGACGCCCCGGTGGCGGCCGGTGGCGTCGATCGCGACGGGAGGAGTTCTGAGGAGTTCGGACACGATCCGTGGCAGGGCCCGCGTCGTCCGCCAGACTGCATGCCCATGACCGCGACCCCCGTGACCGTCGAGATCGTCAAGTCCGCCCCGCGCGGCACCGAGGCCGTCGGTGTGCCCGTCGCCTCCTCCGGCCCCGTGCCCCGCCAGCTCGGCCTCAGCCGGGCCGCGCTGTCTGCGAACGGCTTCGACGGCAAGCCCGGCCAGGTGCTCGTGCTGCCGTCGGCCACCGGGCCGACGCTGATCGCGATCGGCATCGGCGACCCGTCCGAGCTCACCGCCAACGGCCTCCGCTCCGCCGCGGCCTCGCTGGTGCGGGCCGCCGGCAAGCGCAGCACGATCGCTACGTCGCTCGCGGATCTGGAGGGGGTCGACTCCAAGGCGGCCGGCCAGGCCGTGGTGGAGGGTGCGCTGCTCGCCGCCTACCGGTACATCGGGCTCAAGACCGACACGTCGGGCGCGTCCACGCTCAGCCGTATCAGCCTCGTCGTCGGCGACAAGCGCACCCCGGGCGTGCGCGCCGGAGTCGACCGTGGCACGGTCACCGCCCGCGCGGTGCACCTGGCCCGCGATCTCGCCAACACGCCGCCCGCGTACCTCACCGCCCGGAAGATGGCCGAGCGCGCCGTCGCCGTGGCCGCGGAGACCGGCCTCGGGGTGGAGGTGTTCGACAAGGACAAGCTCGCCGCGATGGGCTGCGGCGGCATGATCGGTGTCAACCAGGGCAGCACCGAGCCGCCGCGCATGGTGAAGCTCACCTACACGCCGCGCAACCCGACCGGTCACCTCGTGCTGGTCGGCAAGGGCGTCATGTACGACTCGGGCGGCATCAGCCTCAAGCCGAGCGACGCCTCGCACGCCAAGATGAAGATGGACATGAGCGGTGCTGCCGCGGTGCTCGCCACGATGAGCACGCTGAAGGCGCTGAAGTGCCGGGCCCAGGTGACCGGCTACCTGATGTGCACCGACAACATGCCGTCGGGGAGTGCGCTCAAGCTGGGCGACGTGCTCACGTTCCGCAACGGCAAGACCGCCGAGATCCACAACACCGACGCCGAGGGTCGCCTGGTGCTCGCCGACGGCCTGTCGCTGGCCGTCGAGGACGGTGCCGACGCGATCGTCGACATCGCCACGCTCACCGGTGCGGCCATCGCGGCGCTCGGCCCCAAGTTCGCCGCCGTGCTCGGCAACGACCAGGCCTGGGTGGACACGGTGCGCGGCGCGTCGGCCCGCGTCGACGAGTCGATGTGGCAGCTGCCGCTCGCGAAGGAGTACCGCAAGCTGCTCGACTCGCAGGTGGCCGACATGAAGAACGTCGGCGGCCCCTACGGCGGCGCCATCACCGCCGCGCTGTTCCTCAACGAGTTCGTGGGCAGCACCCGCTGGGCGCACCTCGACATCGCCGGGCCGATGGACTCCGACGCCGACGACGGATGGCTGTCACGAGGGGCCACCGGCTACGGCACGCGCACGCTCATCGAGCTCGCCACGGCGTTCGTCCGATGATCGCCATCACGGGTTGGACCATCCCTGCGCTGATCATCGGCCTCGTCTGCCTCGTCGCCGGGGCGGAGTTCCTGGTGAAGGGCGCCGCCTCCATCGCCGCGCGGCTCGGCATCGCTCCCGTGGTGGTGGGCCTCACCGTCGTCGCGTTCGGCACGAGCGCACCCGAGTTCGCGGTGAGTGCCAGCGCGGCGCTCTCGGGTGAGACCGACGTCGCGCTCGGCAACGTGGTGGGCAGCAACATCGTCAACATCCTGCTGATCCTCGGTGCGTC
>Ga0315901_10002460_pt1 | contig 25430 bp, 16 predicted proteins | sample LakEriMetagenome_10_FD_203761 | JGI IMG/M metagenome (GOLD analysis project Ga0315901, IMG submission 203761) | Freshwater fungal communities from buoy surface, Lake Erie, Ohio, United States - Buoy 2 MA116 | ecosystem: Environmental > Aquatic > Freshwater > Lake | place: USA: Lake Erie, Ohio...
TTGATTCCCCATTTACCGTTACACATGACGATTGGGCGGGATATTACATGAATCTGACAGAATTAGATGTTAGAGATGCAATCAACCTAGATGAGCATTTTAAAGCATATCATTTTTACACAGATGAGGAATCTTGTGACCTTTACTTTTGGGGACTTAAAAAATAAAACATGAAAAAGATTGATGTAATAGTATTGACAAATAGCGTTACGGAGAAGATAATCCGAATGACTAGGAGAACTATAATTTCCATGAAAGATGCTGAAGACGATTTTCAGTTTAACATAATCTTGATGGAATCGGGTGCTGACAAGAGAAACGAATATGCTGATATAGTTGATTCTTATGTAACACCGCAGGAAAGTTTTAACTACAATAAGTACATAAATCTAGCAACACCACATTTCAGAGATGGAGAGTTTGTTGTTATCTCAAATAATGATGTAGGCTACGAAAAAGGTTGGCTTACTGAAATTATGAAAGTTCATTCCGAAAGACCTGATATTCATTCTTTCAGCCCCAAAGACCCTGCTCTGTATCTGAAGTATTTTGACGGTCACTTCCTTGGGCACAAAGAGACATATTGGGAAAACTACAAAGTTACAGAAGGACTAATGGGTTGGTGCTTGGCAATAAAGAGAGAGGCTTTTGATGCCATAAGCCCTTTTGATGAACTTTTTGATATGTACTACCAAGACAATGACTATACCGAAATGATTAGGTCAAAAGGTATAAAACACGCACTTGTCAGACATTCAATCGTTTGCCACTTGGAAACAATCAATATAACCAAACTTGATGAGGCTAAGATGAAAAAAATGAGGGTTGATGAAATCAAGTTTAATAAAAAATGGAAACCATGAGAATCTGTCAAGTAATATCAAGTAATATACCTATTGAAACAACGGGGAAAAGAAGATGGGGTGCTTTAGAAGCTATCATGGACGAATATCGAAAAGGTATGATTGCAAGAGGTCACACTTGCGACATTCGTTGGCTAAATGAAGCTAATCGTCAAGATTATGACATTATTCATATCCATGTTGCCAATCTATGCTTGGAAGCAAAAAAGAGAGGTCTCCCATACATTTATTCAAACCACGACCACTCTTCCTATCATTTAGGAAAATCTAGCTATGGTTATACCCATCAGTTAGAGGCTATAAAAGGTTCTGAAATTTCTTTTTGCCATGCAGAATACGTTATAGATTATTTTGAGGATACCGATAAACTGTTTTACTTACAACACGGTGCTGACACCTCTTACTATACTCCAAATTTAGAATTGAATACTTCAGACCATAAGCTATTGATGGTTGCCAATAATGGTCTTTGTGGAGACCAAGGTTTTGACAGGAAGGGATTCATTTACGGTATTGAAGCTGCAAAAAGGCTAAATATGCCAATAACCATTGTTGGAGCATACGCAAACCAAGAGTTCTTCGAAATACATAGTCATCTTTTGGAATATCCAAGGCTAAAAGTTATCTCTAGCAATCCAACAGAAGAAGAAAAGGTCAAGATATTTAAGGAACATACTATTTTCTTGCACCCGTCCATGCTAGAATTTGGAATGCCTTGCTTGACACAAATGGAAGCTGCTAGTTGTTGTTTACCTGTTGTCGGAACGTATTCAGGCACAAATCAGATTCGTGGATTTTACAACATAGAAAAAATAACTACCGAAGCAGTAATTGATGGAATCATAATGACCATGGACAGATATGATGAAATCAGGAACGAAATGATTGAGGACAGAGCCAAATATGATTGGAATGGAGTATGCAAGAAGTTAGAGAAATACTACCTAAACGTTCTAAAGGTTAGCGAAAAGTACGATTCAAAAAGAACCAAAGAATTATACATTCAAGAATATAATCAAACCATAAAACATAATGCTTAAATATAACTTTCATCTAATAAATGGCTTGTACTTTGAACTATTAGACACTCTTCAGGAAAAGGATTATCACATCAAATTCGTAGAAGAAAAAGATGACAGTAGCATCACATTGTATGAATGTGACATGAGGAAGGGAATGTGGGCTAAAATAGGTAGAAGGTACTTGGCAGATTATTGGGTAGAAATTTGGGACAGGGGGTTTTTAAAAAAGAGGATTAGCTTTTTGGAGCATATCAAAGGGAAGAAAGTATTCATTTCCTTTGAATCAAAATCAATAGGTGACACGATAGCTTGGATGCCTTATTGCAAAGAATTTAAAGATAAGTACGAATGTGAGGTAGTTGTTTCAACATTTATGAATGATTGGTTTCAGAAGACTTACCCTGAACTAACATTTGTAGGCAGGGGAGTTGTTGTAAACAATATTATTTCAATGCTAGAACTTGGATGGTTTTACGATAAAGATAAAGAACCCGTAAACCCTGCAACTATACCTTTACAAAAAGCAGCTACAAACATCCTGAATCTAGAATTTACAGAGAAATTGTGCGACATTCACTTCGAGCCGAAAGAACGACCCATTGAGAATAAGTATGTTTGTATTGCCACTCATTCAACTTCAGGATTAAAATATTGGACACCACAAGGTTGGCAGGAATTAATTAATTATTTGAACGAACAGGGATATTCAGTAATTGAGATTTCAAAAGATGACACTAATTTTGAAAACTGCATGAAGCTAGAAGACAAGTCAATCCCGAACACGATGAACTACATTCATCATTCTGAATATGTAATTGGATTGTCTAGTGGTCTATCTTGGCTATCTTGGGGTCTTGGCAAGAAGGTTGTAATGATTTCTAACTTCACAGAAAAAGACCATGAATTTACAATTAATTGCATCAGGATAGTAAATGAGAGCGTTTGCCATGGTTGTTGGAATAAACCACAATTCAAGTTTGATAAAGGTAATTGGTGGTACTGCCCCGAACATGAAGATACTCCTAGACAATTTGAATGCCACAAGTCAATAACTTCAGAGTATGTAATAAATGAGATAAAAAAAGCGGGTATTTAACCCGCTTATTTTTTTACTTTGAATTTAATTCATTTGATAGTTCGACAACAAATTTTGCGACCACCTTCCATTTTATTTCCCCAAATAACTTTTTTAAAGTTTCAAAGTCGGCATCTTCTATCTGTATGTCTTTAGTTATTGCAAGATGTCTTTCTTCAAATCTGCCCTCTTCAACATCACATTCAGGATAGCTATTCAATATCTCTAATATTTTAAGTCTGTTAGACATATCAGTTACACTAATGCCTGAACCTTGAGGGATGTTGTTTAGTGCTGCTTTTAATAATGACAGAGTTGAGAAAAATGTATCTACATCTGCAATTCTTTCTTTACCGAATTTTAAGGTAATTGTTTTCATGTTTCTTTTTTTATGGTTGTGTTGTTGTACTTGTTGTTGTACTTGTTGTTGTACTTGTAAATACTTCCATCGTTGTTGTTGAGGAAGTCGTGCTTGTGGTTATTGGTTCTGTTGTTGTTGAAGTTGTTGTACTAGTTGTAGTTGTCAAATCACCCACTATTGTAAGACCCAACTGAGTTGCAGCCCATTCGTATGCATAGTCGTTATCCGTCCAATTTAGATAATCAGACCCACTCATTTTAAGTTGATTTGAGTAAATTACTGTCTGTGTGGAATCTAACAAGTCATATCTGAAATCTGCGAAACCTGTATTTACCAAGTTGTCGTAAAATGACCACATTCTTATAAATACTGCCGTGGATGTAACTCCGTTATCCCATATTTCCTTTGGCTGAATGACTTTCATTTGTATAAAGTTATATTATTTATTGAAATTGTAACATATATAATTATTCATTTACTATCCGCAAGGGCAACTATAACCGCTACAATTGTACCCATTACAATCTATGAATGAATTATCAACATTCGATACACAATATGAATATATTACAGGGTCTGAACCCGAAGGTGCTATTGACTGTGTTGTACTACCACTTGAGTTTCCACTTGAAATAACAACAGATACATAATACGTTCCATAATCTGTATCTACGGTCAGTTCGAATGTTGTATTGGCTCCAACATTGCTATCCAAGTAAATTGCTGCATCTATTGTGGGCTCACCAAGTATTGTTGTTCCAAATACATTAATAGCAGTAATGCCTTGACAACAAGATGAAATTCCTGTTACTCTTACTACATTTTGACCATCGTTAAATATTGAATAACAGGTACTTCCATCGCTATAATATCCCTCTGTTGCATAATTCCCATCCGAACCATAAACTATACAGTTACTTGATAAAGGACTACAAGTGCTATAAATGTAATAATAGGTACTAGGAGAACAAGCTGCTGAACAACTACTTGCACTATATCCATAATAATATTGATAGTACCCACCGCAATTTATAACACTATCTAATGTAGCCATTTTAATTTACTGAATTATTCCATGAAACAAAATATAAGACAACAGAAGAAGAAGATAGCTGATACCAATAATTTGCTGACCCATTACCTGTTATTATTATTGTAGTTAAAGGAGATGGAGAAGAAGTAGCTAGAACACCTGTGTTTGAAAATGGATAAGCATCATAAATTCTTGTATAATATGAATAACTTGATGAATCTCCGCTTATCGTGAAATAAAATGGTGCGTAAGTCCCACTTGTTCCCGTTATTGTAACTCTTCTATAAATGTATTGAGACCCTATTGATTCACTTGGGTAAATTGGGCAACTAGCATTTTGTGAATGATTGTAACTATACCATTCATTTATCCCATACGGGGCAGTTGTGTTCGGCTTAGACGATGAACTTTGATTTACGGGTGTGTACCCATCTCCTCTAACTGCATACCCATTGTATGGCATTCCTGCCCTAGCCAAAGAAAATGGAGCAGTACCACCATTATCTAGTTCACTTCTAATAGTGCTGATGCCTATTGCTCCACTAGCAGGAATAGCCATTATAACCTATTTTTGAGTTCTTCAATTTCTGACTGTTGCTCTTTTATTGCTTCAATCAATAGACCTACTATGTTACCGTATTTTACTCCATATTCATCAATATCTGATGCATAACTGACGGCTTCAGGCAAAATTTCATTCACTTCCTGTGCAATTACTCCCAATTGTCTTCCTTTATCCACCTCTCCAATCCTATCATAATAAACACCACGGAGTTTCAAAACTTTGTCCTTTGCATTTTCGATAGTTTCAATGTTGGTTTTTTTCCTTATATCAGAATATGCAACAACATCTGCGGTTGCGTAAATACCCCCATCAACATATAATCTGTATGATGCTGATGTTGTAGAAGTTCCAATACCCATTCCTGCGTTAGTCCTACTAAAAAAGTAAACCCAACCATAACCATTTTCTTGATAATGACCTCCGTTACCATCTGCGGTAAACATGAAAAGGTTACGATATGTAAAATCTACAACATAACCTGCCCAACCATTTTTACCACCTCCATAAGTTGACACAGTTCCATAAGCACCAACTATATCAGCAGCGTAAAGACCTCTACCATAAGATGCAAAATATATACCTGTATCCCCACTTGTTCTAAACCAAGCAGAGCAAGAAATTGAATTAGTTACGCCCGAATCATATCCCGTAAAAATTCTAGTTGCTGATTCAACATAACCATTAAAAATAGCAGCAGTACCACTCAAACTCATCCATGCAGTCCCTGATAAAACGGAGCCAACACCACCCGCAGTTGTTGCCCCAATGAAAACCGCATTTGAAGTTGTTATACCGATTCCCGCACCAAGATTACCTTGTCTTGTCATTCCAAAATAAGAATAACTTGATGTTGTTGGGTTGGTTACCGCAATAGCACCATAGGGGTCTTGAGAAGCTGAGTTAGTAGCTAGGTAAAGCCCTAATGTACCCCTAACATCAGTTCCATTATCAACAAGAGAAGAGTTTCCTATAGTTGTTGCAGAAGTAAATTTAACTATATAGTTTGTCGTTCCCGATACAGAAACAGATGTACCACTAGAACCTGAAGTACCTGATGAACCGTTTCCACCGCTTACACCCGAAGAACCGCTTGTCCCCGAAGAACCGTTTGCTCCCGCTCCACCATTTACACCACTAGAACCTGAAGTACCTGATGAACCGTTTGCTCCCGCTCCACCATTTACACCACTAGAACCTGAAGTTCCCGATGAACCGTTGCCCCCGCTTACGCCACTTGAACCCGATGTACCTGATGAACCATTTGCACCCGCTCCACCATTTGCACCTGAAGTAGCCGAAGAACCACTTGTACCCGATGAGCCATTTGCTCCGTTTACACCACTTGAACCTGAAGTACCTGAAGAGCCATTCGCCCCATTTGCCCCTGAAGTAGCAGAAGAACCGCTTGTACCTGAAGAGCCATTCGCCCCATTTGCCCCTGAAGTAGCAGAAGAACCTGAAGTACCTGATGAACCATTTGCTCCGTTTACACCACTTGAACCTGAAGTACCGCTTGAGCCACTTGTACCTGAAGTACCGCTTGAACCACTCGTAGCAGATGTACCTGAAGAACCCGAAGTACCCGAAGAGCCCGAAGTTCCACTTGAACCACTAGTTGCACTTGAACCGCTTGTTCCCGAAGTTCCACTAGACCCCGAAGTACCTGAAGTACCCGAAGACCCCGATGTACCTGAAGAGCCACTCGTTCCTGAAGAACCGCTTGTACCCGAAGACCCTGATGTGCCCGAAGTTCCTGATGAACCTGATGTGGCAGAAGTACCCGAAGAACCACTAGTTCCTGAAGAACCACTATTACCACTACTTGCAGAAGAACCTGAAGTACCCGAAGAGCCATTTGCCCCACTTGTACCTGAAGACCCACTAGTACCGCTTGACCCGTTTTGACCTGATGTTGCACTTGACCCTGAAGTACCCGAAGAACCATTTGCTCCACTTGTACCTGATGTGCCTTGAATGCCACTTGAACCGCTTGTAGCAGATGTTCCCGATGAACCGCTTGTAGCAGAAGTTCCCGATGAACCACTAGTTCCCGATGTTCCCCTCGTTCCTGAAGTTCCTGAAGAGCCACTTGTTGCAGAAGAACCACTTGTACCGCTTGAGCCTGATGTAGCAGAAGTTCCTGAAGACCCGTTTAATCCGCTTGTACCTGAAGAGCCCGATGTTCCACTTGTACCTGAAGTAGCAGAAGAACCACTAGTCGCAGATGTACCACTTGACCCTGAAGTTCCTGATGTACCCGAAGTAGCAGAAGAGCCACTTGTTGCAGAAGTACCACTTGAACCGCTAGTGCCACTTGTACCGCTTGAGCCACTACTTGCACTTGTACCTGAAGAACCTGAAGTACCATTTATTCCTGAAGTACCTGAAGTACCTTGTAATCCTGATGTAGCAGAAGTACCTGAAGTTCCTGTTGAACCACTTGTTCCGCTAGTACCGCTTGTAGCAGAAGACCCACTTGTACCTGAAGTACCACTTGACCCACTCAAACCACTTGTACCTGAAGAACCGCTTGTACCACTTGTACCTGAAGTACCATTTTGTCCTGATGTTGCAGAAGTTCCTGAAGTACCTTTTGTTCCCGAAGTTCCTGAAGAACCGCTTGTACCCGAAGAGCCATTCGCTCCACTTGTTCCCGAAGAACCCGAAGTACCGCTAGTTCCTGAAGAACCGCTTGTACCCGAAGAAGCAGAAGTACCCGAAGTACCTGTAGAGCCTGATGTACCTGAACTACCATTTTGACCTGATGTTCCTGAAGTACCATTTATTCCTGATGTACCCGCAGTTCCGCTTGACCCCGAAGAAGCAGATGTTCCCGAAGAGCCACTTGTACCACTTGTACCGCTTGTAGCACTTGAACCCGATGTGGCAGATGTTCCTGAAGAACCTGAACTTGCTGAAGTTCCCGAAGAACCACTCGTAGCAGAAGTACCTGATGTTCCTTTTGTTCCTGATGTCCCTGAACTACCATTCTGACCTGAAGTCCCCGAAGTTCCTTGTAGTCCACTTGTACCTGAAGACCCTGAAGTTGCTGAAGTACCCGAAGTACCGCTAGAACCTGAAGTACCGCTAGAACCCGTAATACCTGAAGTTCCACTTGAGCCACTTGTGCCACTTGTACCACTTGAACCGCTTGTAGCAGATGTTCCTGAAGTACCCGAAGTACCTTGTAGACCCGAAGTACCGCTTGATGCTGATGTACCTGAAGTACCTTTTGTTCCCGAAGTACCGCTTGAACCGCTAGTTCCCGCAGTACCCGAAGTACCACTTACCCCTGAAGATGCAGAAGTTCCCGCAGTTCCTGAAGAGCCTGAAGTACCCGAAGAGCCATTTGCCCCTGAAGTGCCCGATGTTCCATTCAGACCTGAAGTTCCTGTAGTACCACTTGAACCGCTTGTTGCAGAAGTTCCTGAAGAACCCGAAGTTCCTGAAGTACCGCTAGTAGCACTTGAACCGCTTGTGGCAGATGTACCTGAAGAACCTGAACTTGCTGATGTGCCCGAAGAACCACTTGTTGCAGAAGTACCCGCAGTACCCGAAGAGCCACTAGTACCTGAAGACCCATTTTGACCTGAAGTACCTGATGTGCCTTGAATGCCCGATGTACCGCTTGACCCTGATGTTCCCGCAGTTCCCGAAGAACCGCTTGAAGCAGATGTTCCTGATGTTCCCGAAGAACCACTATTTCCTGAAGTACCGCTTGACCCACTAGTTCCGCTAGTACCTGATGTGCCATTTGCACCTGATGTGGCAGAAGTTCCTGATGTGCCCGTCAATCCACTTGTTCCTGAAGAGGCTGAAGTACCTGAAGTACCTTTTGTTCCTGAAGTGCCTGAAGACCCACTAGTACCTGAAGATGCTGAAGTACCTGAAGTGCCACTAGAACCTGAAGTTGCAGAAGTACCGCTTGTACCATTCTGTCCTGAAGTAGCAGATGTTCCTGAAGTTCCTGATGTTCCCTGTAATCCTGAAGTACCCGAAGAACCGCTAGTGCCACTTGAAGCAGAAGTACCCGAAGAGCCGCTCGTTCCCGATGTTCCGCTAGTCGCTGAAGAGCCACTTGTGGCAGAAGTACCCGAAGACCCGCTTGAAGCCGAAGTACCCGATGAACCGCTTGTAGCGGAAGTACCCGCAGTACCCGAAGAGCCACTTGTGCCTGAACTACCATTAGCCCCTGAAGTACCTGATGTACCTTGTAAACCTGAAGTACCTGAAGACCCTGAAGTCGCAGAAGTGCCACTTGTACCGCTTGACCCGCTTGTAGCAGATGTTCCCGAAGAACCACTAGTTCCCGCAGTACCTGAAGACCCGCTTGTTCCGCTAGTACCTGAAGTTCCATTTTGACCTGATGTGGCAGAAGTCCCTGAAGAACCACTTGTCGCTGATGTTCCACTTGAACCTGATGTGGCAGAAGTTCCTGAAGAACCGCTTGTACCACTAGAAGCAGAAGTACCTGAAGTACCCTTTGTTCCTGAAGTACCACTAGAACCTGAAGTTCCTGATGAACCATTCGCACCACTTGTTCCCGAAGAACCTGAAGTGCCACCCGTTCCCGAAGAACCTGAAGTAGCTGAAGTACCTGAAGTACCCGCAGTTCCACTTGAGCCACTCGTACCGCTAGATGCACTTGTCCCCGAAGTTCCATTTGCTCCACTCGTAGCAGATGTACCTGAAGTTCCATTTATACCGCTAGTACCTGATGTAGCCGAAGTACCGCTTGTTCCATTTTGTCCCGATGTTCCACTAGAACCGCTTGTGGCAGAAGTACCACTTGTTCCTTTCGTACCCGAAGTTCCCGAAGAGCCCGATGTACCTGAAGAGGCAGATGTACCTGAAGTACCTGTTGAGCCCGATGTACCTGAAGTTCCACTAGACCCGCTTGTACCTGAAGATGCAGAAGTACCCGCAGTTCCTGAAGTTCCACTAGACCCGCTTGTACCGCTTGTTCCTGAAGAACCACTTGTTGCGGAAGAACCTGAAGTCGCAGAAGTACCCGAAGAACCGCTAGTCGCAGATGTACCGCTAGAACCGCTTGTACCCGAAGAGCCACTTGTCGCAGAAGTACCTGAAGACCCTGAAGTGGCAGAAGTACCTGAAGTACCTTTTGTGCCCGAAGTTCCTGAAGACCCACTTGTGCCTGAACTTGCAGAAGTGCCACTAGTCCCCGAAGTGCCATTCGCCCCACTTGTTCCTGAAGTTGCGGAAGTACCACTCGTTCCTGAAGTACCTGAAACCGCAGTTGTTGATGCAAAATCAAGAGAAGATGTACCTAGTATTATAGGGTCGGGAGTAGTTAATATGAAAGTTCTATCTGAATTTGTAGCCCCTTCATTTACATAAACATGGACACCTTCGTAAACATCGTCATCTAAAGAAAAGTCAACAGACCTTTCCCAAGAACCTGATTTTACTACATAAATACCATTATCTGAAGATGTATTTTGATTTTTTACAAGAACCCTATCGTCAACAGACAGAACAACCGTATCAATAGTCTGTGTGCCACTCAAAGTAATATTTGCAGTAGTGGCTACTTTAGTGGGTATTTTCAAGGTAGTACCCTTAATCTGACTATATGTACCTATTCTTGTTATTGACATATTATCCTAATATTTTTACTACTGACATACTAAAATCTTCAGCCCTGAATACTTGTGTACCCGATGTATTTCTATAATAAAACTCTAAAAAGTCATTTGTAGCTAACTCTACTTGACATTGCGTACCACCCGATACTGCTTGGTTTGCAGTTCCTGTCCTGATAGGTATTATACTCTCAGTTACAATAACACCATTTTTATAAACAGATATTTCAAAGTTCAAGTTCTGAGTACCTGACCTAACAGAAGCAAATAAAGTTACTTGAAAATCTTGTGTTATTGAGCCCGTGTAAGTAAGCCTTGCAGAACCATTATTAGTAAACTTGGAAATCAAAGAACCTGATAGCGATGTTCCTACTGCAAGATACCATGTATTTTGAACAACGGGAGTCCTATCAGTTGTATTTCCCTGCCAATACATAAATCCAATAGTAGAAGTATTGGTTATGTTTGTACAGTTTATGAATAATGCTTTGTTTGAAGTAGCATCAACTCCCGTAACGTAAGTAGCACCTCCGCTAAAGTTTATAGTATCTAATATGTAACCATCGTTAGGTATAGTTGCACTTGCACTAACATTTAAAGCAGTTCCACCACTAATAGCAACAAATGAACTATAAATAAACCTAATCCTTCTTGTTATAACACAAGTCGCAGCGAAAGTCATAGTTGTAGAGGAAGCCCTACCCGAAAACAATGATTGAGATGCACCAACAGTTCCAAAAGTTCCATCAAAAGTAAGACCTGCACTATTTAGGAATGCACAGTCTTGCATGATAAAGTTTGAATACCCAACAATTGTACCTATCGTAGGCGTATCTGTAAAGTTTACTCCGAACCAATCAATTGCATTCGTAGAAGCACCTGAACCATCCAAATCTAACGCACTACCTGTGGCAGCTTCAATGGTAATATTTCTAATTGGAATGCTATAGAGTGAAGTAATGAGAGCATCTCCTGAAGCTAATCCCGTGGATTTAATACGGCAGTTTTCAGAAGAACCGCCTAAAATTGTTGTATTTGAGCCACAAACAATTCTGTCTCCCGTCAAATCAACGACCCCTGTGAAAACGTATGTAACATTCGCAGAAAGTGTGATTACCCCTGCTACAGGAGTTGGCAAATCAGCCTTAGTATTTATGAATACCCATTGGTCATCAATATTTACCTTACCTAAAAGGTTAGAGGAGCCCGTAACACCGAAGGTATTTGTAGTTTCATCAAAAGTTAAGTTTGCTGAAGCATCAAACGCACCACCGTTATTGTACTGTATTTGATTGGTTGACCCCGCAGCAGCACCGCTCACCCCTGATGTACCACTTGTTCCCGTTGCACCCGTTTGCCCTGAAGTACCTGAAGTTCCTGTTGCTCCCGTTTGACCTGATGTACCCGAAGTACCTTGAAGACCCGAAGTACCTGAAGTGCCTTCAAGCCCTGAAGTTCCCGAAGTTCCTTGTAATCCACTTGTACCTGAAGTACCCTTTGTACCTGAAGTACCGCTAGAACCACTAGTCGCAGAAGTACCCGATGTTCCATTTAGACCCGAAGTACCACTTGAACCCGAAGTCGCAGCAGTTCCCGAAGTTCCTGAAGACCCTGTTAATCCACTTGTACCGCTAGAACCTGAAGTACCTGAAGTACCCGAAGAGCCCGATGTAGCAGATGTACCGCTTGTTCCCGTTTGACCTGATGTACCCGAAGTACCCGTTTGACCTGAAGTTCCTGAAGAGCCGCTTGTAGCAGAAGTGCCCGTAGTTCCCGAAGAACCTGAAGTTCCCGCAGTTCCCGAAGTGCCACTAGAGCCATTTGCACCACTTGTACCCGATGTTCCTTTAGTTCCTGATGTACCCGAAGAGCCTGAAGTTCCCGCAGTTCCTGAAGAGCCACTTGTAGCAGATGTTCCACTAGAACCGCTTGTGGCAGATGTACCCGAAGAGCCACTAGTTCCACTCGTGCCGCTTGTTCCCGAATAAGAGAAAATCGCTAAGAATATATCAAGGTTATTGGCAAAGTTTGTTGTTCCCGTTCCCGAAGAATCAAAAAGTGTTACAGGTATTGTCCAATAGTTATTTGTTCCACCACCGTCAATAGTTTGAGTAGGAGTACCTGAAACTACCCAAGTTTGATAATCTTCTGAACCTGCTTGGTCTTGAATTACAATTTTTTGGTCTTGCTGAATAAGGGATAAGAAAAGGTCAATATCAATTCCATCACTTGTGGTCATGTTGACATTAATGCTCGTAGAATTAATCTGAGTAGCATTATTCCAAATGATAAATCCTGATTGCGGATTACCTGATGTAATGGTTGTTTTAGCCTTGTATTTATAAAGGCTTGTAGATTGACCACTTACACCACTTGTTCCCGTTGTACCGCTTGACCCTGAAGTACCACTCGTTCCACTTGACCCTGATGTTCCCGAAGTTCCTGAAGTACCTGAAGTACCGTTTTGTCCTGAAGTACCACTTGAACCGCTTGTTGCAGAAGTACCTGAAGTTCCTTTTGTTCCCGAAGTTCCTGAAGAGCCACTAGTTCCTGAAGAGGCTGAAGTACCTGATGTACCACTTGAACCGCTAGTTCCTGATGTGCCACTTGACCCTGAAGATGCACTTGTTCCTGAAGTACCGCTACTTCCATTACCGCCCGAAGTACCACTAGAACCTGTTTGACCCGATGTCGCAGCAGTACCACTTGAGCCCGAAGTCGCAGAAGTACCACTTGACCCACTTGTCGCAGATGTACCTGAAGTACCTGTTAATCCCGAAGTAGCAGAAGTACCTGAAGTACCCTTTGTACCCGAAGTACCCGAAGAACCTGAAGATGCGGAAGTTCCCGAAGAACCACTTGTGCCTGAAGTACCACTAGAACCACTAGTTCCGCTTGATGCAGAAGTTCCTGAAGAACCTGAAGTACCACTTGACCCGTTAGTACCGCTTGTTCCGCTAGAACCACTTGTGCCACTTGTGCCCGTAGTTCCCGAAGAACCGCTTGATGCAGAAGTACCTGAAGTTCCTGTTGAACCGCTTGTACCGCTTGACCCTGTAATACCTGAAGTTCCTGATGTACTATTTGTGACAATAGTCGTTCCTGTGCTACCGAATAGAATTAAAACATCCGATGCAGTAGGTGCAGGTCTGTCTGAAGCAATCGTTAAAGTTGTCCCCGATATTGTGTAGTCAGAAGTATATGTCTGAAGCTGACCGTTTATAAAGAATTGATGGGTAGAACCAAGAGTAAGTGCTTGAGCAAGAGTAAAGGTTTTATTTACTCCATTTTGCGTTCCCGAAATAGCCACCTGACCCATTGGGTCTACGGGGGGGGTTGTACCTGAAGTTCCTGAAGTGCCATTTTCACCTGAAGTACCCGCAGAACCGTTAGCAGAAGTACCTGAAGTACCTGTCAAACCACTCGTACCCGCAGTACCGCCACCTGAAGTTCCTGATGTACCCGCAGAACCGTTTGCAGAAGTACCCGAAGTACCTGTCAAACCGCTTGTACCTGAAGTCCCGCTTCCTGAAGTACCCGAACTACCCGCTAATCCACTTGTACCTGAAGTACCCTTTGTACCTGAAGTACCGCTAGAACCTGATGTAGCAGATGTTCCTGAAGTACCACTTTGACCCGAAGAGGCTGATGTACCACTAGAACCGCTTGAAGCAGAAGTTCCCGAAGAACCTGAAGTTCCCGAAGTACCCGTAGTACCACTAGAGCCCGAAGTAGCAGAAGTACCTGAAGAGCCACTTGTAGCAGAAGTACCGCTAGAACCTGAAGTGCCACTTGTTCCTGATGTAGCACTTGAACCGCTAGTTGCACTTGTTCCCGAAGAGCCACTTGTAGCAGAAGTTCCACTACTTCCCGATGTTGCAGAAGTACCACTTGTTCCCTTAGTTCCCGATGTTCCTGAAGAACCTGAAACTCCTGAAGAACCTGAAGTCGCAGAAGTTCCCGATGTTCCCGTGACACCGCTTGTGCCTGAACTACCGTTAGCCCCTGAAGTACCCGAAGTTCCACTTGGAGGATTAAATGTAGTTTGAGCGTATGAATAATTACTTGTTCCTTCAGTATAAAAAGTTACATCTACGCTTGAACCACCATCATGTTCAGCATATACTTCACAATAAAGCCTATCAGTAGCGTTTAATGCAGTTTGAGGTAAAAATAGGTCTGTAAAGAACTCCTTAATTACACCGTTACTCATGCTCTCGGTGTCAAGGTTTGTCGTTCCTAATAATGTTGAAGTGCCACCTGTAGTATAAGAATACAACCTTACCTCAACGGCTAAACTTCCATTACTATTAATTGAGAAATGTGTTACCCAAGCCCAATTACCTGATGGAATACTTGTAAAATTAGGCACTCCCGAATCTGTAGCAAATGTTGCAATTTTAGTCTGAGTTGACCCCGCAACAGATATTGTGACTGTTTGCTCTGCTGCACCTGTTCCTATAGGAGACCATTGCTTATATGTTGGAGAGCCGAATGCTGAACTTGTGTTTACAGATTGATTTAGATAATAAACCAATCCACCCGCAACACCACTCACACCGCTTGTACCCGCAGTAGAAGCAGTACCTGATGTACCACTTGTCGCAGAAGAACCGCTTGTGCCATTTGTACCTGAAGTAGCTGAAGTCCCTGAACTTCCTGAAGTTCCCGAAGAACCATTTGTGCCCGATGTACCGCTTGAGCCACTTGTTGCAGAAGTACCCGAAGAGCCACTTGTTCCCGAAGATGCAGAAGTTCCTGAAGTAGCAGAAGTACCACTTGAGCCACTAGAAGCAGATGTTCCGCTAGAACCACTAGTACCTGATGTACCCGTAGTTCCGCTTGAGCCCGAAGTGGCTGATGTACCCGAAGAACCGCTAGTGCCCGAAGTACCTGTTGTGCCTGAACTACCACTTGTACCCGATGACCCCGAAGTACCGCTTGTACCCGAAGAGCCCGAAGTAGCTGATGTTCCGCTTGAGCCACTAGTTCCCGCAGTAGCCGATGTACCTGAACTACCGCTTGATGCTGATGTACCTGATGTTCCTTTCGTACCTGAAGTTCCTGAAGAACCACTTGTTCCGCTAGAGCCTGAAGTTCCTGAAGTACCCGTAATCCCCGATGTACCCGAAGTACCATCTTGCCCTGCATCCCCTGTCAAACTTACTGTCCAATCACAACAAGTCCCTGCCCCCTCTGATTCTATTGGGGTAAAAGTCAAAGAACCCGTTGTTGGGTTATAAGACACAACGTTTCCTACGATATATGTACAGGTATCACTATTGCAGGTTAATTTTATGAAGTCCCCTGCAATAAAAGCAAGTCCCGTACTAACGTTTATCGTTATGTCGCAATATGGAGTATTATTTTGGCAGGGTGAAGGCATTTTCTATATAATAAATTTCATATTTTATAAAAATACACATTATACGATACATGAAGCAGCACAAGTATTAAATGAACTAACCGATAATATCAATCCCCCCGTAGAGAGAGATGTGGCAGTCACATAATAAGAGAACCCATCAGGTGTTAGTGGAGTATAATATTTGTTCAATGTTATTGACGAACCCGATGGGAAAGCCACTAATACGCTAGATGCTTGTAGCGTACAGGTAGCACAATCATATTTGTCTGCTAAATAATGGTCGTATGTAATAGTAGTAGTAGTGGTGGTAGTGCTTACGTTTGTACAGAATGTTCTGTCAACCACTTGACCCAATCCACCTGCAACGGAATAGCAATATACACCGTCTGAATATTTTCCATCTGCTGCGGGAATATTCAAGCAGAAGTCTTGGAAGAGATAACTCCCAATAACTATTTCATAATCTCCACTATATACATTTAATACTGCCATATTTTTAAGTTAAGCAACCATTATGTTCGCTACAAGCCGTTGCACAATCACTAACATCATAACCCATACAGAATTGATAGATGAAGTGAAGTGGGCTACAAGTAGTTGTAGTTGTTGTGGTACTAGTCGTTATACCCGTTGTTGTCGTGGTAGTGGTAGAAGTTGTAGTTCCATCATAAGTTGTTGTCGTAGTGGTAGTAGAAGTAGTACATATTGTTAACGGTATAGTTATACAATCTCCACTTGTACCATTAATTATGGGTGTAGTACCTGAAGTACCCGCAGTTCCCGCAGTAGCAGAAGTGCCCGTAGTTCCCGAAGAACCTGAAGTGCCACTTGTACCCGCAGTTCCTGAACTTGCTGAAGTACCCGATGTACCACTTACGCCACTCGTACCGCTAGAGCCTGATGTGGCAGAAGTTCCACTAGAACCGCTTGTTCCCGAAGTTCCTGAAGAGCCATTTGTGCCACTCGTTCCATTCGTACCACTAGAACCTGAAGTTGCTGAAGTACCACTAGAGCCACTCGTAGCACTTGTTCCTGAAGTTCCTGAAGAACCTGAAGAACCCGAAGAGGCTGAAGTACCACTTGACCCACTCGTACCGCTTGAAGCCGAAGTACCCGATGTCCCTGAAGAACCACTAGTGCCTGAAGTACCACTAGAACCACTTATTCCCGAAGTAGCAGAAGTTCCCGAAGTGCCACTTGAGCCATTAGTTCCACTCGTTCCACTACTTCCTGAAGTACCTGAAGTTCCCGAAGAGCCACTTGTTGCACTTGTACCACTTGAAGCACTTGTGCCCGAAGAGCCACTTGTACCCGAAGTACCTGAAGAGCCATCTGTACCCGAAGTAGCAGAAGTCCCACTAGTTCCTGAAGAGCCACTTGTTCCTGAAGTAGCAGAAGAACCTGAAGTTGCTGATGTTCCTGAAGTACCCGAAGACCCGCTTGTGGCAGAAGTACCCGCAGTCCCTGAAGAGCCACTAGTCCCCGCAGTTGCAGAAGTTCCTGAAGTAGCACTTGTACCCGATGTACCGCTAGAACCTGAAGAACCTCCCGCACCGCTAGTTCCTGAAGAACCTGAAGTCGCAGAAGTCCCTGAAGTTCCACTTGTAGCAGAAGTACCGCTTGAGCCACTTGTCGCAGAAGTTCCTGAAGAACCATCAGTACCACTTGTGCCACTTGAAGCACTAGTTCCTGAAGTACCCGTAGTACCACTTGACCCGCTTGAAGCAGAAGTTCCGCTTGTAGCACTTGTTCCCGATGTGCCACTTGAGCCACTTGTTCCACTCGAAGCAGAAGTACCCGATGTAGCAGAAGACCCTGATGTACCTGAACTAGCAGAAGTACCCGATGTTCCACTTGATGCAGAAGTACCTGATGTGCCACTTGAGCCATTCGTACCACTTGAACCTGAAGTCCCTGAAGAACCACTCGTTCCCGAAGTGCCCGATGTCCCCGCAGAACCACTTGTTGCGGAAGTCCCCGAAGACCCACTTGTGCCACTTGTACCGCTTGAACCATCAGTTCCACTCGTACCCGAAGAACCCGAAGTCCCTGAAGTACCTGTAGTGCCTGAACTACCGCTTGATGCAGAAGTACCGCTTGAGCCACTTGTACCTGAAGATGCGGAAGTACCCGATGTACCCGTAGAACCTGAAGTCCCCGATGTACCTGAAGTCGCAGAAGTACCTGAAGTACCCGAATTTCCACTTGTTGCTGATGTACCCGAAGTACCCGCTATACCTGATGTACCCGAAGTGCCATCAATTCCTGATGTACCCGAAGTGCCATTTATTCCTGATGTTCCCGAAGTTCCGTCATTAGCTGAAGTACCCGAAGTTCCCGCAGATGCAGAAGTTCCACTTGTACCACTTGAACCGCTAGTAGCAGAAGTTCCCGAAGTTCCTGAAGAACCATTAGAACCACTCGTACCGCTAGTTCCACTCGTACCGCTTGACCCCGATGTACCTGAAGTACCGCTAGAACCGCTAGTGCCCGAAGAGCCATCAATACCTGAAGTTGCAGAAGAACCACTTGTACCTGAAGTACCTGATGTACCACCTGAACCTGAAGTTGCAGAAGTGCCACTAGAACCTGAAGTTGCTGATGTTCCTGAAGACCCGTCAGTACCGCTTGTGCCACTTGAACCCGAAGTACCTGAAGTCCCTGTTGTGCCTGAACTACCACTTGATGCAGAAGTACCACTAGAACCCGAAGTCGCAGCAGTACCCGAAGTACCCGATGTTCCTGTAGTTCCCGAAGAACCTGAAACGCCACTTGTGGCAGCAGTACCCGATGTACCCGAAACACCGCTTGAAGCAGAAGTTCCTGAAGTACCTGCTATTCCTGAAGTACCTGAAGTACCATCAATACCCGATGTTGCCGAAGTACCGCTTGAACCGTCCTGACCTGAAGTTCCCGAAGATGCAGAAGTACCACTAGTTGCTGATGAGCCCGAAGTACCACTTGTACCACTTGACCCACTAGTTCCCGCAGTTCCTGAAGTTCCTGAAGAGCCATTTGTACCGCTTACACCCGAAGTTCCACTTGTACCGCTAACTCCACTAGTTCCACTTGTACCTGAAACACCTGAAGAGCCATCTGTACCCGAAGTTCCTGAAGAACCGCTTGAAGCCGAAGTACCCGAAGTACCGCCTGAACCCGAAGTCGCAGAAGTACCCGAAGAACCCGATGTAGCAGAAGTACCTGAAGAACCGTCAGTACCGCTAGTTCCCGAAGAACCACTAGTACCTGAAGTACCCGTAGTACCTGAACTACCACTTGTAGCAGAAGTACCGCTTGAACCCGAAGTCGCAGCAGTTCCCGAAGTACCACTAGAAGCACTTGTTCCCGAAGAACCCGAAACACCACTTGTAGCAGAAGTCCCTGATGTTCCTGAAACACCGCTTGATGCAGAAGTACCTGAAGTACCCCCTATTCCTGATGTACCCGAAGTTCCATCAATTCCTGATGTGCCCGAAGTACCATTTATTCCTGATGTTGCTGAAGTTCCGCTTGAGCCGTCTACGCCCGAAGTACCTGAAGATGCGGAAGTACCTGAAGTACCACCTGAACCACTTGTTGCAGAAGTACCACTTGAACCTGCCGTGCCTGAACTTCCCGAAGTTCCCGCAGATGCAGAAGTTCCTGAAGAACCGCTTGTAGCGGAAGTTCCGCTAGAGCCACTCGTTCCTGAAGAACCATCTATGCCACTTGTCCCTGAAGTACCCGAAGAGCCCGAAGAGGCTGAAGTACCCGAAGAGCCTGAACTTGCTGATGTACCCGAAGAACCGCTAGTTCCTGAAGTTCCGCTAGAGCCGTCAGTACCACTAGTACCGCTTGAACCACTTGTACCTGAAGTACCCGCAGTACCTGCACTACCGCTTGTAGCGGATGTGCCACTAGAGCCCGATGTACCTGAAGTACCCGTAGTTCCTGAAGTACCACTAACCGCAACACCTACCTCGTAGGCATTAATTATGACAGAAGGGGCTGCGGGTGAAATATAAGGAGTTGTTGTAGCCCCCGTTGCAAATATTCTTACAGTTGGTTCAGCAGAGGCAAAAACAAATTCTACAAAATCTTGCTCATCTAGGTCAAATATGTATTCAACCCAAGGTAAATATTCGGCATCATTACCAACTAGTTCTAATATAGACCTAGTTCTTGGGACATCATTTCCATTAATTCTTGCCCAAATATCTACTGTGGTATTACCGCCACCTGTTTTAATAACTTGAGCAGAATATCCAATTTTATACTTACCTGCGTAAGCAAATGTTATTTGAGTATTTGATACAAGAGTAATACCGTATTGTAATTCGGTAGTATTGTAAGACCAAATTGTTGGGATGTCAGCACCTGTAACTACTTGCGTGGTGCTATCAGAAAAACTACCATACCAATTCGCAATAGCCGTTCCCGTAGAACCATCCTTACCACTTGTACCTGAAGTACCCGTAGTACCCGAAGTTGCTGATGAACCCGAAGTACCTGATGTGCCACTCGAAGCAGAAGTTCCTGAAGATGCGGAAGTACCCGATGTACCCGTAGAGCCTGATGTACCTGAAGAACCCGAACTAGCAGAAGTACCTGAAGAACCCGAAAATCCCGAAGTACCATTAGTGCCCGAAGTACCATCAATTCCCGAAGTACCACTTGACCCCCCTGTTCCACTCGTACCGCTAGAAGCAGATGTGCCACTAGAGCCTGAAGTACCGCTTGAGCCATCAGTTCCTGAAATACCCGAAGTACCGCTTGTGCCTGAAATTCCTGAAGAACCCGCAGTTCCTGAAGATGCAGAACTACCGCTTGTGCCACTTGTTCCTGAAGAGCCGTCAGTACCTGAAGAACCCGAAGTTCCTGTGGAACCTGATGTACCCGTAGAGCCCGAAGTCCCGCTTGAAGCAGAACTACCGCTTGTTCCACTTGTACCACTTGAACCGTCAGTACCTGAAGACCCTGATGTACCACTAGACCCCGAAGAACCCGAAGACCCACTCGTTCCTGAAGAACCGTCAGTACCCGTAGTACCTGATGTTCCATTTTCACCTGAAGTGCCACTTGTACCCGTAGTACCTGTAGTCCCTGAAGTTCCTGATGAACCGCTTGTAGCGGAAGTACCGCTAGAACCGCTTATGCCTGAAGTGCCCGTAGTCCCCGAAGAACCATCAGTTCCTGATGTTCCCGAAGAGCCATCAGAACCACTTGAACCACTCGTTCCTGAAGAGCCCGAAGTTCCCGCAGTACCCATAGTTCCCGAAGTACCCGCAGCACCAACCGCTTTATCAATCAAGATAGCAGTTGTATCATTAATTTTTATATAAACACCATAGGTTACACCCGCAGATGGAGGAGTAACTGATAAATTTCCAACTTGGGTTGGGTCAAAATATAAAACATCACCAACGCTACCAATTAGTGTGGGCAAATTAAATACTACCCTACCTACGGGTCTAACTCTTATAATACCGTCTTCAACTACATTCGCAGAAGAAACTATACCCGCAATGGACATATAGTCTTCTAGGGCATTTGCAGTAACTTTTACAAATTCACCTGAACTATTAATTCTTACAAAATCTCCCTCAACTAAATCAGGGTAATAAATTGTAGGGTCTATTGAAAAATAGTCGGTGTAGTAATTCCTATACCTGAATCTATCATGCAAATCAGATAACCAAGTACCGATAGAATCAATGTTACCTACCTGACCTTCAACTTGATATATTGGGGTAAGAACGGGTAGTCCATCGTCACCCAAAGAAAATATTAAACCTACACTTTCAACATCGGGAGAATTATCTCCTGAAGTTGAGTTGTCAGTAACAAGGTTATATAAATCAACATCCTCAATTACCGCCTCAATAGTTAAGCCATCGGCAGAAACTCCATTAATTTCACGAATACGATATGCAAAACCATTCGGCTGACCAATCCACATACCGACAAGGACATCGAACCCGTCATACATGAACTCAGGGGTGCTATCAGGATAGCTTGTCTGCTGAAATAGGTAGTTGCCTGTTACAGGGTCGGTAAGGCTTAATGTAACATTCCAAGAAAAAGCCTTTCCATCCCAAATTGATAAAGGATTGTTGTAGACTCCTGCCTCAGTATATCCTGCTAAAATTTGAGCAGGAATGCAAATAGGTGGTGGTATAAGTCTTGCCATACATCTTTTATACTTTAGCGAGGAAGGTAATTGTTAAAGTAGAAGTACCCGTAGAAGCATAACCTGCTTGTGTAGGAGTAAGTGTATAGTAAGTCATTGTTGTGTAAGTGCTATTTTGGTACATGGAGTATGTTCCTGTTGTATTTCCCCAAAACGCCTTTGTTAGTACGTTAGCACCGTTCACACCCGAACTATATGCCCCTATTATTACATTCCCCAAAGGATGTGTTATTGTAAATGTAGTGCTTGAACTAACGACAAAGTTCCATCCTGAAGCACCAATCAAGCTATTCCCGCTTGGGTCTGTGGCACTTGCTACAGATGAAAGGTTACCACCTGCCGTAGCAACTACGACAGTATAAACCTTTGATGTACCTGAAGCACTAACTCCTGAAGTACCTGAAGTTCCTGTGGCTCCCGCCTGTCCTGAAGTACCGCTTGAACCTGTCAAACCTGAAGTTCCTGTAGAACCCGAAGTACCCGTAGAACCGCTTGTTCCGCTAGACCCCGTAATACCCGAAGTACCCGTAGAACCGCTTGAGCCACTAGAGCCACTTGTTCCCGAAGAACCGCTTGTGCCTGAAGACCCTGATGTGGCAGAAGTTCCTGAAGAACCATTTGCTCCTGAAGCACCTGAAGTACCGCTTGAACCCGTAATACCTGAAGTTCCTGATGTACCAAATGTTTCACCGCTTGTACCCGCAGTTCCTGTGTTACCCGTAGAACCTGAAGTACCACTTGACCCACTTGTTCCCGCAGTAGCATTTACACCACTTGTACCTGAAATACCTGAAGAACCTGAAGAGCCCGAAGAGGCTGAAGTACCGCTAGAACCCGTACCGCCCGATGTTCCTGAAGTACCAAATGTCTGTCCGCTTGTACCTGCACTACCGCTTGAGCCTGAAGTACCCGTAGTACCGCTAGAACCCGAAACACCCGCAGTACCACTTGAACCTGAAATACCGCTAGAACCTGAAGTCGCAGAAGTACCACTTGAGCCCGATGAAGCAGATGTACCACTTGAACCTGATGAAGCAGAAGTACCGCTAGAACCACTTGTCGCAGAAGTTCCCGCAGTCCCTGATGAACCCGATGTACCTGATGTACCATTACTTGCACCGCTAGTTCCCGAAGAACCAACCACGCCCGATGTTCCACCGCCACCGCTACCCCCGCTTATTAGCGAAAGTCCGTCTCCACCAAGGAAAGATGTACTCATTATGCTTCTATTTTACTTCCAATTAAATGTTTTAAAAAAACCTCTCTAACGAATTTGCCTTCCTTTGACAAGAATAATCTAACATCCTCTTGGTCTTCATTCAGATAAATGGTAACATCTACCTGATATGTTCCTAATTCTTTCGCAAAATCTTGCAAAAACTTTAAAATATACGGTGGGGCAATTACGCTATAACCTTTCAGGTCAATAACTTTTACCCCTAAAATATCTTTAATGGACACCTCTTCTTTAAACTCATCTTCAACGTACACTTGGTATCCAACTTCTTCTTTACTTTTTATGTAGAGCAATACAAAAACACTCAATGGGTCTTCAACTTTGTACTTTTCTACATACTTTTTTACACCTTTCGTAAAAATCTTGCTTGTTTCTGCAATGATGAACTCTTCCATTTATGGTTTTTTTTTGGTTTATTATGGTCTATTGATAGGCAATAACAATATCGGCAATGTCACCCCCTGATGCGGCTGCGATTACAATACCGTCAATAGGATTGCTAGGGCTTGGGGCACTTATCGTTACCCCTTGATTTACCGCAAATGTTATTGAACCCGAACTAATACCGTTAAATGAAGCAGAACCCGTGAAGGTAATGCTACCCTGACGGCAAAGTACGGTTAATCTTGTCACATTCTGACTTGCAGAAATGGTCAATGTTTCATTTGTCAGGGTATATGTGAATACATTTAATGCTCCTATTGTTGCCATCTCTTATTTTTTAATGATGCTTTTCAAATTATTGGAATATTCAAATGGAATAGTGGTTTTTATGAGACCACTTTCTACCCGAACATACCCTTGAATATCAAAAATAACATCTTTAGTTCCGATACTTAAAGTTACAATATTTACTAAATTTCCGAGTACAATTTTTGGATTAAAAGCAAATCGGAAGCTAAAGTCGCTATATCCATTTGCCCTAACCCTAACATCTTTAACCTCTGTTATATTACCAACCTTACTTCCATTTATAAAAAAGTCCAAAAACATTTCCTTTACTGTCGCTTCTACGTTGGAATTATTGATAATTCGTGCAGTTATGTCTAAAATTACGTTGTCACCTGTTACGGAAACAACTCTGACACCCTTTACGATGTAGTCAAAGTCCTGCACAAAATCAATCTGCTTTTTATAATACCTATACAAAGCATAACCAATTATACCCAACCCTGATGCAATCAAAAGTGCTTTTATACCTTTCATTTTTTCCTAAATATGAAGTAAGAAATGATACCTAAAACAACTATACCGCCACCTATGAGTAATATATTCTTATTACTTTTTACCTTACTACCCAAAGATTCTGCTTCGCCTTTTGCTTTAGCGATACTTGATTCTGAGAGTGCTACTAGCTTTTCTTCAAACTTTTTCTCCTCTTGAGCCATTTTTTCTGATTCAAATGAGCCACAATTTGCAATTTGAACCTTTTTCAATTCACCAAGTGTGGCTTGGTTTTCTTGAATTATGAGTTTTACGCTCTTGAGATTGTATCCTTTCAATGTAGCAGACTGCTTAATTAAAGCAGCAGTATCCTGCTCAACCAAAGCAATCGAATTGTCAATGCTTCCACAATCTTGTGGGAGAGAAGACCACTTGCCTTTTATTCTAGCTACAAGTTTTTTTCTTGCACCCGAAAGATTGGCAAAGTTTTCCTCTATATTACGCATCCTTTTTCCTTTGATTGGAGAATCATTTACAAAGTTTCTCATTCCCAACCTTGATGGAGCAAGTGCTGACAACTCATTATTTTCAAGCATTTCTATTGCCATAACTTAAAATTGATATTTTATACCTTTTTTCTTCCAATTTGCATTTACCGCATCAACTCTGTACCTAGTTAATCCACCGTAATCGTCACCCAATTCAGAGTTTACAAATGTTATTAAGTCTTTGGGGCTTCCTGTTGGTACACCAAAAGCATAATCTTGCCTTACGCCAAATGCTTTAATTAATTTAGCGACATCAATATCGTTATTCATCAAAAGCAGTATTCGCTGAACATTACCGTAGTCATCTCCAACCGCATAACGCATACCTTCGTGAATGTCATTTGCAAAAGCATTATATTGACTATCGGCAAAAGTTGGTTTCATACCTTGTTTTAGATACTTATCAACTTCATCTTTCACGT
>Ga0315901_10002463_pt1 | contig 25423 bp, 48 predicted proteins | sample LakEriMetagenome_10_FD_203761 | JGI IMG/M metagenome (GOLD analysis project Ga0315901, IMG submission 203761) | Freshwater fungal communities from buoy surface, Lake Erie, Ohio, United States - Buoy 2 MA116 | ecosystem: Environmental > Aquatic > Freshwater > Lake | place: USA: Lake Erie, Ohio...
CGTCCACAACCACAGCCACGCCGTCGTTGCGCCGGATAGCTTCAATCTCTCTGATCTGAAGGGCGGTCGGCTTGTTACCGCCTGCCTTGCACTCAACGGCAAGGAACAGTCCATTAACACAAGCCACTATGTCGGGAATGCCGCTACGTCCAAAGCCATTGGCAGGGGGCATGAAATAATAAACGCCCTCATCCTTTAAGATGGACATGACTTTATCTTTAACGACTTTTTCCGGCGTCTTTGCCATCAGTTTGCTCCTTGTCTAGTGAGGCTATATCCTCATCTATACAATGTCAATCCCCTTCGGATATCTCTGCATAAACCTCGTCACGAATGTCTGCCATCCGCTCGGCCATAGCAATGGCAAGCTCCTGCCAATTCACGTCGATACCATAATGGGTCATCTCCTCCAGCTCGGCTAGGGACAGTTTCCGGTAGTAGCTGCGGTCTTTAGTTGGTTCGGTCATTGTTCGTTCTCCTTTTTATACTCCACTAAGATAGCCTCCGCTTCTTCGCGTGTCTTAGCCTTTAAAAATTTCTCAGTCATCGCGGTCAGGTCTCGTAGTAGTTTCCGCCCAGCCTCACGCTCCTCGGGTGTTTCCTCTGTATAGTCGTCCATCAGTTTGCTCCTTGTGGGGTGGGGGGCGCAAGGCCCCCCGATTGTTATCGTGTGGTCACGGCGTAGGCAATTTTATCGCCAGCCTCATTGCGCCGGTCAAAGCTACTGTCGCGTCCACAAGCCATTCCGTGCATATACCCGCCGTTATAGTAGTCCCCGCGCTTCCTCACTTTTTTGTGAGCAGCCTCTGCCTCTGCTTCGGTGGCAAACCATACGATGCCAAAGCATATGCGGCTGTCGTGGTCGATAGCGTTTGGAAATTCACTCATTTTAACTTCTCCAGTTTAATGTTGCGGGCTTTCCTGCCCGCCTCGATGTTATAGCAGGGTCGCTAGACATTGTCAACCCCCCTAATTTCCGCCGTGTCAGGCTGCCTTCTCTCGCTCTAGCTGCATACGCAGGTGGTCTTTGTTGAAACCCCAGACGCCTTGCGTCCTGCCGTAGTCGGTGCAAGCTTTGGCTAGGTCATGTTCAAGTAGTCTCAGTTCGTGCCGCATCTTATCGTAGCGGCGCAACAGCGTGGCTGCTTCCTTCTTAGTCGTCATGGTCTGCTCCTCCTTTGCTCAAGGCTTTGTGTGCCAGTTTCTTGATAGAGGCCATCTCTGCCTCCAACATCTCTGTGTAATGGATAAGCTTACGCATCAGTGTGCGGTCTTCGCCTTCTAGGTCGTCGCGTAACTCGAACAGTTTTTTCCATTCGTCAGGTCTAATGTTCATTGGTCTTCCTCTAAAATGACAATCCGGTCGGCTTCCCCTAGTGCGTCCATAAACTCCAAGATGCCCTCCTCGTCATGGCCTTCGCCGCCTTCCTTTATATACTCAAAGAGTAGGCCATAGGCTGCGGCTGCTGCCGCTTGGCTAACTGTAATCTCCGTCTTCATCAGTAATCTCCGTAATCTTCAAAAAATCCTCGGTCTTCGGCTTCCAGCCAAACGTCATGGCCGTCCTTCCATTGGTCTTCCACATACTGCCGGATTAGCGGTTCAAATTGCTGCCAGCGAGCTATGGCTATGTCGCCAATTTCCTCTGCTGTCAGGCTCTCCATGTCCTGCTCAATCAGTGCGTCCCGCACCTCGTCCGTTTCGCTGTCTCGTGTCAGTCTCATGTTGCTATCCCTTCCTTATATATAATAACCTGCGGGTCGGCCCAGCGGGTGTCCACCACGCGCCATTCCCATCCGTCAGCTTCGCTCAATGCTCTGGCTGCTTCCATCGCATGGCTGCCAAACTCGAAGGTTGCCACAGTGTCCCATCGCCTCGTCTCGTTGTCACGCCGCTCTAAGTTGATTTGCACGTTATGCTCCCTTCGCTTTGGCTATGGCCTCGCGCAAATTGGCCTTTGCTTTTTCCCAAGCCGTAAAATCGCTGCCGCTATCTAATTCGGAAATAAATGCCTCGCTAGCCGCCAACAAGTCAGGCCAAGGGCCTTGCGTGTGTGTTGCGTCTGCCATCATGTCCTCCCTTTAATGGTCGCGTGGATTGCCCAGATTGCGAAAATGCCCACAGAAATGAAGAATATTTCCGTTAGAGCGTGAATGATAGTTGCCATCATGCTGCCCATACCCCTCTCGCGTCTTCTGCTTCTATCTTGTCCACCACAGCGGTCGCCTTATAAAAGTTTGCTTTGGCGATTGCCCTTTTGACGATTGCACGGGCGTAAATATAAACGTCCTCTTCGTCGCCTTCAGGTGCAAGGTAAGCGTCAACGTCATGTAACGCTTGCAACATATCCTTATAGTCCTGCTCCATCGCCAAGATTGCCGTTAGGTTCTCAACGCTGTCCTCGTATAGCTGGCCGTCTATGCCTACCGCGTTGCTCATCAGCACCTCGTCGCGGTTCACCAGTAGCTCACGCACTGTTCTAAAAATATCGTCTCTCATGCGTCTTTCTCCTCGTCGCTAATAAAAGCTTCCCATAGGTCGCGGTCTACCTCAATCCAGATAGCATCTGGAAACTCCTGCATCACGTTGCTGCTCTCCAGCAGGTCAAGTGCGCGCATCGCTTGCGTTTGAATATTCATCATGCGTTCCCTTCATATGCCGTGTAAGGCAGTAACTTATTGCGCTGCTCCACCAGAAACTCGCGTAGCGTTTCAAACTCCGCAGGTTCGCTAATTACTATGTCGTCCACTTCGCCGCTGTCGATTAGGTCGCACAGGTCAAAATAGATTTCTTGCAACGTTGTTCTCTCTTTGTTTGTCATCGTCTTCCTCCTTAACAACATTCACATTCAGCTATCGCCGCACCATTGCGGCACAATTCTTCGGGATACGGGCCTTCTGGTTTGTATTCGTCCCGCATATGGTCAGCCAATTCCGCCCAGTTTACGGAAGCCAAGAAGCCCATCACAACGTCAGCCACAAAACCCGTTAGCTCCGTGTTGTCCTCTAAGTAATTCCATACCCAATCCCGATAGTCGTCAGCCTCCAATTCGCTGGCGCTATGCTTGTCGAAACCATCGTTAAACCAAAGGCCAACCATCCAAGTCTCGTAGTTTGTCCAGCCATGATAAGTGTTATCGGTCATTAGTTTGCTCCTACCTTGATAGGTTCCCAGTCCGTGCCGTCATGTTCTAAGACGCTGTAAACGTCCTCGCGATGGTATGCTTGCACGTCATGTTCTGATAGGCGCAGCGCCGCTAGCGTCTGCTCGACCAGATAATTCCAAACGGCGTCCTCGTCGATTGTCTCGCCGTTCAGCGTCCCGACAATTTCATAGTCGCAATCGTCCCCGCAACGCTGCCATGCGAAGGTTATATAATTAGGATATTTACGCATTAGTTTGCTCCTCGTTTGTTTGGTGGGCTGCCAGCGCGTCCCAATCGACGCTGTTCAGGTCAAGCATATCCCAGATGAACCCTGCGGTGGTGCTGTCCTTGCCTATCAGGTCGTAAACATATTCCTCGACCATATCGCGGTAGTCGGCGGTGATGATATCATTCTCTTCTGCCATCTCTGCCCAAAGGTCACCGAACCAAAGGTTTACTGTCCATGTCGCTGCATTGCGCCAGCCGTTGTAAGTTGTGTCTGTCATTTCGTTTGCTCCTTATGCTAGTGTGCCGTTGGCGTTAAACTCGTAGCCGTTGGCTTCTATGTCCTCGCGCACTGCTTCCTCGCTATGCCAATAGTCTAGGTCTGCTTCGAAACCCTCAGCCCAGCCGTCCAGTGCTTCTTTAAATATGTCGCGCAATGGTGGGCAATCAGATGCAGGGTTGTTAGTCGCCGTGCGGATTGCGTCTAATAGGTTCTCGTCACCGCAATATCCGGTAAAGGGGCAATCCTGCCCTGCCGCTAACTTTGCCCAGCCTTCTTGGATAAGCCAAGCATGAGCCTCGCCACCAGATAGGTCGGCAATGTCCTCGTCCATGTCGAAAGTGACATATGTATCGCCGTAACCAACAGACCAATCACGAACCTTGATAGGTGCAATCTTTGCAAAGGCGTTCAGGCTATCGCGCCATTCATCCCCCCAAAAGAATTGGTCGCCCTCGCGCCAGCGTTCAATGACTCGTTGCTGGATTGCAGCGTCAAGTTCGTCAAACTTGTAAATGGTAACTTCGATTGTCCGTGCCATGTCATTTACTCCTAAATGTCTGCCATGCGTTCCTGCTTGGCCTAACCCCTCTGAACCCTCGGCTTGACATTGTCAACCCCTAATCGAAACTTTTTTTCGCCTCGGTGCATTTTGTGTCGATTTGTTAGCTTTTTGGGGCGCGGGATTGTTATAATGTAAGCTTTGAAAACCTGATTTATTACAAAAGATATTACAAAACCAAAACCTCGGATTTCTGCGGGTTTGAATGTGATAAAATGGCGTAATGTAATAATGTTATAAAAATTTTTAGATTATATATAAAGGCAGGTTTGGATTTATTACGGAAGGTTGTAATCAGCGAGCGGCCTCGTTCTGACTGTCTAGAAAATATATAACCCAAAAAAAAACCTTACATTATTACAAAGCGCAGAAAACTGCCAAAAAAAACATTACAAAGCAGCTTAAAAACCTTACAACAAAAATTACAAAGCACCGAAAATATTACGTTGACGCGAAAACCCATATCTGATAATCACGCGAGTGATTATTAGGCACGCCGAAACGCCCCAGACGCCAAGCGTCTGAAGCCATAGAGATGATAGTAAGCTTAGGGGTGAGCGGGGCCGAAGCCCCGCCCTGTTTGGTTAGGCGTCCAAATCGTTTGACTGGAATCTTTCCATATCCAGATAATGGTAAACGTCCCCGCCCTCATCGTGAGCGCGTAAAAGGCAACCAATGGCAATGGCGCGAATCTGGTTACGCATTTCGTCCGTTGCCGCTGCGCGGTATACTTCAAGGTGGGCTTTGCCGATTTCGGTAATCATAGGTTCAATCCCTTATATAAGGGGCGGCAGCGCCGCCCCTGTTAGGTCAATAGGCTGGCTGGCCTATCTGAAACGTGACGTTTGTTTCGGCTGGTATGATAGGCGTAACAACGAAATACCCGTCACCATTATCAAGGATGCGATGCGTTCCCCTGTCGCACAATGAACGTGCGTTGTGGCCTTTAATCTGGACGCATATAGGGCTGCCGCTATCGTTAAGATATGGAAGCTGTAAAATGTAGGTTGTGTCAGTCATGGTAATATATCCTTTATAAATAAGGGGCGGCATTGCCGCCCCTGTTAGGTTAGGCGGCAATCGCCATTTCGTCCGCTTCCTCTTGGGCTGTCAGATATTCCGCCGCTTTCTTGGCTTGGCTTGATGCGGTAAAGATTGCGCGCTTGTCCGCTTTCAAAACCTTAAGCCACGATGCGACATAGTCAGCGTGCTGCAACCCATCCAGCGCAATGCCTGTTGTGGCGCAAACGAAAGCCGAACCGATTTCAGCAACCAATTCTTCGAAAGCATAGGCGTCATCACCAAAGCGCTTGCCGAACGTGCGAGCTAGGCGGGATTCGTGACCAGTCCAATGCACAAGCTCATGAGCTAGGGTTGAAGCATAGTGTGCAGGGGTTGTGAAAGCATCGGCGCTAGGCATCCCGATTGAATCCGACATAGGCGAAAAGAAAGCTTTGTCCCCGCCATGATTAAGGCGGACATTGTGTCGCGCTGCAATGTCATTGATAGGGCTTTCTCCAGCAATGGCAGGGGTGAACGTCTTAAGCTTGGCAATGTCCAAGCCCTCGCATTGGTCAAGATTAAAGACAGTGTAGGGCTTGGCGAAAGGAACAACCTTCTCTTTGCCCGTCTCTTTATCTTCCATTTTAGGGAATGACCAAAACACAATGCGGGTTCCTTTCTCACCCTTGCGGACATTGCCGCCTAATTCTTGGGCTTGTTTATAGGTTAGCCAGCCCGTGCTAGTGTAAGAGGCGCAAGATAGCACCAGCCAGTTAATCCCGTTATAGGCGCGACCCGTTACCGCATTGTGCGGCACTAGCGCCGTGCCGATGCCAGATTTCCAAGGGCGCAACCATGGAGCCGTGCCATTCTCTAATGCGGTGACAATCTTGTCTGTAACTTCTTGATAGATATCGTTTGTGCTAGTCATAAATAAAACCCTCCGGTTTGAATTGTGGAACAAGGCAACCCGCCTTGCCCAATCAGTTATAGACGAATCAATTAGACATTGTCAACCCCTAGCATTTCTGCGGGTTTGCGAGGGTTTGCATCGCTTAGGCAAGGTGCAAATCAATCCCTATATAGCAAATCAAACTAGGGGTGGCAGGGGTGATTCGTTCGCCTTTTGTTCACCCTACCGCCCCCCAACCCCCCGCGCACAGCATCGGAGTCCCGCTCGCGTATATACATAGTAATATGCTCAAAACCCCACAACATTACCAAAATTTGACCCCCCGCCCCCCTCATTTTTCTAGCCAGACACCGTCCACCCGGCGCTCAGGAAACACCCCCCGTCATCGTTTATTTGGGTCCCATACCCCCGGGGTATATATTTTAATCCCTTTACATCCCCCCATGGCTATACGTATAAGGCGCGTCTGCTCCCTCAAACCGGACGCTGCGCCACATGCCTGTTGTTAAAATAGAACCTACGGATAAACATCCGCCCCCATTCAGCCTCGATGTTGAAGAATTACCCACCTATATGGATGAGGTGAGGGTCGCTGCAAACACCGCAGAGCTTATTGAGAGCCTTGGCGCACCCCTAGAGGTGGACGAAAAGACCATCGAGAAGGAAAAAGCGCTGATTAAGTCGGCGCTCAAGGGCAAAAACCGCGAAGCATTGAAGAGTTTACCTGTGGCATTGGCAGCATCGTCGTTCGTCCGTGAGTATGGGCACAACCTAGCACATGATATCACCGAGGTGCGCGCAGCGCTGACCAATAAGCTGCTGGAGATTGCCAACTGTGGCGATACGAAGTTCGAACTGAGAGCCTTAGAGCTACTAGGTAAGCACTCGGACATCTCGCTCTTCACCGAGCGCAGCGAAATCACCATCAATTATAACTCACCCGACGCGCTCGAATCGGCCATCAAGGAGCGGGTCAAGCGCCTGCTGAACGCTAAGATCATCGACATGCCCACGGCGAGCGAAGACTTGGATGAAGAACTGGGTCGCTACATCCCCCCTATCGACGACGAAGACGAAGATGTACAGGAATATGTACAGGAAGAGGACAGCGAAGCCTAATGGCAAGGCGTGGTGCCCCTAACAGGAAGGTAATGGAGGAGATATCGCTCGATGATATCCCAAAAATCTTACATTTGCTGCCTGTACACGAACAGGAAAAGTTGCTGGCCGAGTTGGAGAAGCTCGACGAGCTTAAAACGACCAAGACCGCCCAAGATAAGTTCCTCGGGTTCGTCAGAGAGGTCTGGCCGACATTCATAGGGGGTAGACATCATGCAAAAATGGCAGACGCCTTCGAACGCGTTGCTCGTGGTGAGTGCAAACGCCTCATTATTAATATGCCACCGCGACACACGAAGTCGGAGTTCGCCTCTTACCTGCTCCCTGCATGGTTCCTCGGAAAGTACCCCCATAAGAAGATTATCCAATGCTCGCACACGGCAGAACTCGCTGTAGGCTTTGGCCGTAAGGTGCGTAACTTGGTGGATACGGAAGTTTACCACCGCATTTTCCCCGACCTTTCGCTGGCCTCGGACTCCAAGGCGGCTGGCCGATGGAATACAAGCAAAGGCGGGGATTACTTCGCTATCGGTATCGGGGGTGCTGTGACCGGTAAGGGTGCCGACGTACTCATCATTGATGACCCGCACTCGGAGCAGGAAGCGGCTATCGCCGAAGTTAACCCAGATATCTACGACAAGACCTACGAGTGGTACACCTCAGGGCCACGTCAGCGTCTCCAGCCGGGTGGGTCCATCGTCGTTGTTATGACGCGGTGGTCGAAGCGTGACCTGACCGGGCAGATACTCAAGGATGCAGCGGCCAACGACAGCCTTGATGAGTGGGAAGTCATTGAATTTCCAGCAATTCTCCCTTCAGAGAAGCCGTTGTGGCCTGAGTTTTGGGAGCTAAGTGAGCTTGAGAAGGTTAAGCGCGACGTTCCGAACAGTAAGTGGATGGCGCAGTACCAGCAGAATCCGGTCTCAGAAAGCGCGGCTATCGTCAAGCGTGAGTGGTGGCAGGAGTGGCCGAGCGACAACCCGCCACAATGTGACTTTATCCTCATGGCATGGGATACGGCCTTCGAGAAAACACAACGTGCCGACTATTCGGCATGTACCACATGGGGCGTTTTTTATCATCCTGACGACACAGGCATCGAACAAGCTAACATTATCCTCCTGAATGCCTTCCGAGACCGCATGGAGTTCCCTGAGCTTAAGCAAGTGGCAATCGAGGAGTATAAAGAGTGGGACCCGGACAGTGTGATAATCGAGAAAAAGGCTTCCGGTGCACCTTTGATCTACGAGATGCGGGCGATGGGGATACCGGTACAAGAGTTTACACCTACACGGGGGAACGACAAAATCTCCCGCTTGAACGCTGTGAGCGATCTGTTTGCCTCTGGACGGGTGTGGGCACCTGCAACTCGGTGGGCCGAAGAAGTGATTGATGAAGTTGCAGAATTTCCAGCAGGCAGCCACGATGACTACGTCGATACGGTGTCTATGGCGATGCACCGCTTCCGTCGTGGAGGTTATGTGACTACTATGCTAGACGAACCGGACGAAATCCAGTATTTCAGGTCAAATCGCAATCAGGGGTATTACTAATGGTCAAGGCACTTTTTCCTATCGGCAAAACTCAATGGGCTAAATGGCGTCCAGAGCAGCAGATTGCCTTTAATGAGACCCGCGCTGCGGGCGTTCCGTTTGCTGACGCAGTGAAGTACGTCAATGAGCTTGAGCTTGTGGAGATCAACATCGCCCCTAAGCCTAAGAAAAAGAACGTATTCGACATTATCGAAGACGTAGCCGAGGCTGCCGCTGATGTAGCCAGTATCGCAACCAGCGTTGCCCCTGTCGTCGCCGTTGCTAGAACGGTCGTCAAGGCGACAAAGAAGAAGGGCAAGTAAATGGACATCGACAAAGCTCTTAATCAAGCGCCGCTTGGTCTCTCCGCAGAAGATATGATGGGCCAAGAGCCTGATATCGAGATTGAGATTGAAGACCCGGAGGAAGTAACCATCCGTTCGGGCGATATGGAGATTGAAATCGACCCTGATGAGGAAGAAAACGACGAGTTCAACGAGAACTTGGCCGAAACCCTCGATGAAGGTCAGCTTACGCAGCTTGCGGGCGACCTGTTGGGTGAGTTTGAGGAAGACCTGTCGAGCCGCAAGGACTGGATACAGACCTACGTCGATGGTCTCGAACTGCTTGGTATGAAGGTCGAAGACCGGACCGAGCCTTGGCCGGGTGCCTGCGGCGTCTACCACCCGCTCCTCTCCGAAGCTTTGGTTAAGTTCCAAGCTGAGACCATGATGGAGACATTCCCTGCCGCTGGACCAGTGCGTACGGAGATTATCGGTAAAGAGACTAACGAGAAGCGCGATGCCGCTGCGCGTGTTCAAGCCGATATGAATTACCAGTTGACCGATGTGATGGTCGAGTATCGCCCTGAACATGAGCGCATGCTGTGGGGGTTGGGCCTTGCAGGAAACGCGTTCAAGAAGGTGTATTTCGACCCATCACTCGGTCGTCAGGCGTCAATGTACCTCCCGGCAGAAGATGTCGTGGTACCTTATGGCGCGTCCAGTTTGGAAGTCGCTGGACGTGTCACCCATGTGATGCGGAAGACCCCGAACGAGCTTAAAAAGCTCCAAGCGTCGGGCTTTTACCGTGATGTAGACCTGCCTGAGCCTGTCGATACGCTCGACGACATTGAGAAGGCTATCGCTGAGAAGATGGGCTTCCGAGCTTCGTCTGACGACCGGTACAAACTGCTCGAAATGCACGTCGATTTGGTCCTACCTGACGACAAATTTGCTGAAGATGAGGCTGAAGCCGAGATTGCTGTCCCTTATGTCGTGACCATGGACAAGGCGACCGAGACGATCCTCTCCATCCGTCGTAACTGGGACCCCGAGGATGACCTTAAAAAGAAACGCAACCATTTCGTACATTACGCGTACGTTCCGGGCTTTGGCTTCTACGCTTTTGGCCTTATTCACCTTGTTGGTGCTTTTGCTAAGTCTGGTACCAGCCTTATTCGGCAGCTTGTTGATGCTGGTACTCTATCTAACCTACCGGGTGGGTTTAAAACTAAGGGTCTGAGGGTCAAGGGTGACGATACGCCGATTGCGCCTGCTGAATGGCGCGATGTGGACGTCGCCAGTGGTACGATGCGTGATAACATCATGCCGTTGCCCTATAAGGAGCCGTCACAGGTCCTATATTCGCTTCTAGGTACCATCGTAGAGGAAGGCCGTCGGTTCGCCTCTGCGGCTGATTTGCAGGTCTCTGACATGTCGGGGCAAGCCCCTGTTGGCACCACGCTGGCGATTCTTGAGCGCACGCTTAAGACTATGTCGGCTATTCAGGCACGCATCCACTATTCGATGAAGCAGGAGTTCAAGCTCCTCAAGGTTATCATCGCGGATTATACGCCAGAAGCGTATAGCTACGAGCCAGAAGAAGGCAGCCGCAAGGCTAAGAAATCTGACTATGACATGGTCACGGTCATCCCTGTCAGTGACCCTAATGCTGCCACCATGGCGCAGAAGATCGTGCAATATCAAGCAGTTCTGCAACTCGCGCAGGGTGCACCACAGCTTTACGATATGCCGTATCTACACCGTCAGATGCTTGAAGTGCTTGGCATTCAGAATGCCGAGAAGCTTGTCCCGCTCAAGGACGGTGACGACATGAAGCCGCGTGACCCTGTGTCTGAGAACATGGACGTCATCAATGGCAAGCCGGTTAAGGCGTTTATCTACCAAGACCACGAAGCCCACATAATGGTGCACATGAACGCGATGCAAGACCCCAAGGTCGCACAGCTTATGGGTCAGAACCCCAACGCGCAGGCTATGCAAGCTGCTATGCAGGCGCATATCGCTGAACACTTGGCCTTTGAGTATCGTCGTCAGGTCGAAGAACAGGCCGGTGTGCCGATGCCTCCACCCAACGCTGAGATGGATGAGAACACTGAGCTTGCCATTTCACGGCTTGCTGCCGCTGCCTCGTCGCAGTTGCTCCAGAAGAACCAAGCGGAAGCTCAACAGCAGCAGAACCAGCAGATGGCTCAGGACCCAATCGTCCAGATGCAGATGGCTGAGCTTGAGATTAAGAAGGGCGAACTCGAACTCAAGAAGCAGAAGCTACAAATTGACGCTGCTGAGAAGAACGACCGGCTCGAACTTGAGCAGATGCGTATCGAGTCGCAAGAAGAAATCGCTGGCCTCCAAGTTGGGGCCAAGATTGCAACGGACGAGGCCAACTTGTCCGCCAAGGAGCAGATGGAAGGACTTCGTATGGGCGTAGAAGTCGCTCGCGAACAGTTCCAAGCTGCAAGAACCCCTGTTTCTCCAACTCAGCAACCAGAGGAAATTGAATGAGGAATGATGTCCTAAAACACATCGCTGATAAAATCCAAGAAGAGATCACGGTCATGAGCGACGACCTCGCTCGTGGCGGTGCCAAGGATCATGGCGATTACAAATATGCCTGCGGGATCATCCGTGGGCTGATGATGGCAACCAGCGTCCTTGCGGATACGGCACAACGACTGGAGGACGACGATGACTGATCTCGTTGACCTGACTGGCCGTCCCATCCCTAAGGTGGGTGCAGCCCCTGAGCTTGCCTTTGAAGACCGCGCTAAGCAGCTTCCTGAGCCTTCTGGGTATCGCATCCTGTGCGCTATCCCTGAGATCGAGAAGACCACCGAGGGCGGCATCATCAAAGCCGAAATCACCATCCACCACGAAGAACTGCTCGCCACAGTGCTCTATGCCGCAAAGCTCGGCCCAGACTGCTATGCTGACGAGAAACGCTTCCCAAGCGGCCCTTGGTGCAAGGAAGGTGACTTCATTCTCGTGCGTCCGCATGCGGGCACGCGTATCGTAATTCATGGCCGTCAATTCCGTATTATCAATGATGATGCGGTTGAAGGCGTCGTGGAAGACCCTCGCGGGATTTCTCGCGGGTAAAAACGGGTAACCGTACAAAGGAGAAGTAATATGGCAGATGAGCCAAATGATGACGATTTCCAGTGGGAAGTCGAAGATGATACCCCTGTTTCTGAAGACAACAGCCCTGATATCGAGGTTGAAGACGATACTCCCGAGGCAGACCGTGGGCGTGAGCCTATGCCGAAGGAAGTTGTTGACGAGCTTGAGGCTGACGAACTCGAAGAATATTCTGATAAGGTAAAAACTCGCCTGAAGCAGATGAAGAAAGTCTGGCACGACGAGCGCCGTGAAAAAGAACGGTTGATGCGTGAGCAGACAGAAGCTCTCAACGCAGCGCAGCGCCTCCTTGAAGAAAACCGCCGGTTGAAATCTACCCTTTCTGAGGGCGAGCAAACACTGGTCGGAAGCTTCAAGCAGACCGCTGAGTACGAGCTTGCACAGGCCAAACGTGCGTATAAAGATGCTTACGAAGCAGGTGATACTGACCGGGTACTTGAGGCCCAAGAACAGTTGAACGCTGCCCAATATAAGCTTCAGCAGCTTGCTGGGTATAGACCTACTTTACAAGAAGAAGAATACGCGGTACAACCAACGCAACCGCAGGTGCAAATCCCGCAGCCAGACCAGAAAACAGTTGCGTGGCAAGAGCGCAATATGTGGTGGGGTACTGACCCGGAGATGACTGCATCGGCACTCGGGCTTCATCAGAAGCTTGAGAAAGAACGTGGTCCACAGTTTGTGGGCACCGACGAATATTGGGGCGCTATCGACACAACGATGCGTCGTCGTTTTCCGGAATATTTCGGAGACGAGTCCAAAGCGACCGAAGGCACTGCGAGAGCTTCACGGCAATCGAAGGCTGCCAATGTAGTCGCACCAGCTTCCCGAAGTACGTCCTCCAAAAAGATAGTACTTAAACAGTCCCAACTTAGTATCGCTAAGCGACTGGGCTTAACCCCCGAGCAATATGCTCGTGAATTTGCGAAGATGGAGCGTTAAAATGGCAGAAACTAGAATAGCACGTGAACACGAAGATCGTACGAGCGCGAAGCGACCTGAGTCGTGGGCACCAGCAGCAGGGCTTCCTGAGCCTGATCGCATGCCCGGGTACTCATATAAGTGGATTCGCACTTCTACGATGGAGCAGTCAGACGCCAAAAACGTCTCAGCCAAGTTCCGCGAGGGATGGGAACCGGTACGGATTGAAGAGCAGCCCAAGCTCAGCTTTCTAGCCGATCCTAATAGCCGCTTTAAGGACAACATTGAAATGGGTGGGTTGCTGCTCTGTAAGATTCCTGAAGAGTTTATGGTTCAACGTAAGCGTTATTTCGCTGACAAGAACCGCGCTCAGATCGAATCCGTAGACAACAACTTCATGAGAGAGAACGACGCTCGTATGCCTCTCTTCCGCGAGAAGAAGTCATCGACGTCATTTGGTAGAGGCAAATAAGCTAGGAGCTTAGAAACATGGCATATCCTTCTGTTTCAGCCCCCTACGGGCTGATCCCGATCAATTTGATCGGTGGGCAGGTTTTTGCAGGTGCTACGCGTCAAATTCCTATTGCGACCAACTCTTCGACTGCCATTTTTTATGGTGACGTCGTAAAGCTGGCCGACACGGGTACTTTGGCAAAGGACACCGGCACAACTGCCGCCACGCCAGTCGGCGTGTTCCTTGGTTGCTCGTACACCGATCCGGTGTTCGGGAAAACCTTCCGTCAGTACTACCCCGGTACGACGAACATCACTGACGTCATGGCATACGTGCAAGACGATCCAGATGCTCTGTTCAAAGTAGCGGTCGTTAGTGGTCAGAACACCACGATCAGCTACGTGAACCGCACTTCGGTCGGTAACAACGCTGTTCTGGCTCAGAACACAGGTTCGACCATCACTGGCAACTCGCAGGTGGCAATCACTTCCGCGACTAACACCACTTCCACGTGGCCTATTCGCGTTATTGATGTTGTTCCTGAAACTGCATTGGCAGGTAACCCCGGTTCTTACACCGAAGTTATCGTCAAGTGGAATCAAGGCATGCACCAGTACCTCAACCCCACTGGCGTGTAAGGAGACTGACTAATGGCAATTTCACGCGCACAACTCCTTAAGGAGCTATTGCCCGGTCTGAACGCTTTGTTTGGTCTGGAATACGCACGCTACGGCGAAGAGCACAAAGAGATTTTCGAAACCGAAAGCTCTGAGCGTTCGTTCGAAGAAGAAACGAAGCTGTCGGGTTTCTCCGCTGCTCCGGTCAAGAACGAAGGTTCTGCTATCGCCTATGACAACGCGCAGGAAGTCTTCACTGCTCGCTACAACCACGAAACGATTGCCCTCGGGTTCTCGCTCACGGAAGAAGCGATTGAAGATAACTTGTACGACTCTTTGTCGTCGCGTTACACAAAGGCTTTGGCTCGGGCCATGGCGTACACCAAGCAGACTAAGGCTGCTGCAATCCTGAACAATGGCTTCGACACCGACTATGCCGGTGGCGACGGTCAACCACTGTTCTCGGCTTCGCACCCGCTCGTCTCTGGTGGCACCAACTCGAACATCCCAACCACTGCTGCTGATTTGAATGAAACGTCGCTTGAAGCGGCTGTAATTCAGATTGCTGCGTGGACGGATGAACGTGGCCTGCTCATCGCGGCTAAACCGCGTAAGCTGGTAGTTCCGCCAAGCCTGATGTTCGTTGCAACACGCCTCCTCGAAACCGAACTTCGCGTTTCGACGGCTGACAACGATATCAACGCGCTTAAGTCGAATGGCTCGATCCCAGAAGGTTACACTGTTAACCACTTCTTGACCGACACGGATGCGTGGTTCTTGACCACCGACGTGCCAAATGGCCTGAAGCACTTCGTTCGTACGCCTATGCAAAACAGCATGGACGGTGACTTTGATACGGGCAACGTCCGTTACAAGGCTCGCGAGCGTTACAGCTTCGGCTGGTCCGATCCACTCGGCATGTACGGTTCCGAAGGCGCTGCCTAAGGAAACAGGGGGAGGGGAAGTGGGAAACTGCTTCCCCTCTTTTCTTTTAGGTGATATACCTACGCATCTAGGTGATTAATTCGTACCGACTGCCCTAGCAGACATAGTAGAGACGGTACGTGCAAGTGCTACTACACGGAGATATTATCATGGGTACTACAACTTTTTCAGGTCCGGTTGTCTCGCAGAACGGCTTCATCGGTGACTTCACCGGTAACATCACAGGCACCGTTACGGGCACCGTTGTTCAGCCGGTTGCTGCTGTCACCGCCGCTGGTACTAACCTCGCAACCGCCGCTGCTCTTTCGAACGGTGTCAACGGCGTTGGCAGCGCTTCGGGTACCAATGGCGTGAAGCTTCCGACGGCTGTCGCTGGCACGACCATCACGGTTTACAACTTGGCTGAGACCAACGGCCTTATCGTCTATGCGAACACCAGCGACACCATCAACGGTGCGGCTTCGGTGACCATGGAAGGTTCGACTTGGCTTCAGTGCATTGCGCTCACGGACGCAATTTGGCTGACGACGATCTTTACTGCTAACGCCTGATCGGTAACCTCTAAGAAGGAGAAATCCGATGGCAATGCAAACTGACGTCAAATCCACCAAACCGCTTACGGCGACTGGTGTGTTCAAGACCCAAGCCAACGATGACATGGCTTTCCGCACCCGCATCAAGGGTATCTATTACACAAACGGTGTAAGTGCGGGTTCGGTCGTCATTACAGATGGCAACGGTGGCAGCACATTGTTGACGTTGAACACGCCTGCTGCGGCAAACGCTGATGCGGTCTACGTCCTTATACCGGATCAAGGTATCCTTGCAGAAAACGGTTTGTACGCTACAGTGACTAACACGGCGTCAACCGTCATTTTCTATGGGTGATATATGCAAGCACAAAAAGGTTACGATTTAGCCGGTAAGAGCATCTTCATTGCTCTGCCCGCCTATGACTTCAAGGTCTCCTTGAAGCTGGCGGTTTCGTTGGCTCGGTTCACTCAGGTGGCTGGCCAGCACGGCATTACGATACAGATTGGCAGCATCTGCGGATGTTCTGTCGTCTCTCGCGCTCGTAACCTGCTTGTTCAAGACATGCTGGAATCCACCTGCGACTATTTACTCTTCATCGACAGCGACATCAACTTTGAGCCGGAACACATCTTCCGTCTTATGGCTTGGGGTAGCGATCCGAAGAAGGGTATCGTCGCAGGTGTTCCACGCACACGTAGTGAAAACAAGGTCTACATCGCTGACCTTGACTATGACGAGAACCACGAACTGACCATGAACGGTATGGGTCTGGTACGTGGTAAGCGCGTTGCGACCGCTTTCATGCTGGTTCGCCGCGAAGTATTCGAGCAGATGGCTGCTGCTAACCCTGATTGGGTCTACAAGGATCAGCGCTCAGACCGCATGATCCCCTGCCTCTTTGATTTCAAACTCACCGAAGAGGGCTACATGGGCGAGGACTTCTTGTTCTGCGACCGTGCCCGTGAAATCGGTTTTGAGGTTTGGATCGACCCCAGCATTCAACTTGGACACATGGGCGTACAGGAATATGAAGGCTGCTTCGGCACCGACGTTCTTTATCCGATGCTCGCCCCAACACAGAAGGAAGCAGCATAATGGGTATCATGAAAAAACTTGGGAAAAGCGGGATGTTCGGTCTTGCTGGGCTTGCGGCAACCAATAAGGGTGCGGTTAACAAAATCGCTCGGAATGGCGGTTTGGGCCTTATAGGTATGGCGCTAGCTAAGAAGAAGGCAGCACAAGGTGCTGGCGGTATGCGCGGTCGTCCAGCGGTAGAAGATATTATGATGGCCGAACAAGTCCCCGCAGGTAGGGCTGCTCCTATTATGGCCGGAGATGTTGACGCCATGATGGGCCGTAGCGCTCAGAATGATATGTCTGGCATGAAAAAGGGCGGTAAGGTTAGCGCCGTTCAAGCCGTGCATAAGCACGAGCGCGCCAAACACAAAGGCCAGCCGCTGACCAAGATGGCTAAGGGTGGCTCGACTGCCTCCAAGCGTGGCGATGGCTGCGCTACCAAGGGTAAGACGAAAGGGCGGTTCGTGTAATGCCAGCAGCAAAAGGCACCAAACAACTTGGTTTTGATACTAAGCGTAAACCTCTAACGAAGAAGCAGTATGACGCTCTCTCGCTGAAAGAGCGTTTGCGGATGTATGATGCTGCGGAAAAGAAAGAAGGCAGCGCCACAGGCCAAAGGTCTTCTGCTGGTTCACTACCTACGGATGTAGAAGAGCGCCTAACTAATAAGCCATATAGGTATACAGAGCGAGGACGTTTGGGTATTGGCCGCACCGAAAATGTATCGGAAAGCGATATTCGTAAGGGGCAAGCTCGTGCTGCTGAAATAAAACGCACTGCTAAGAGTGGGGCACCGCTTACACCTAAAATGGCTAAAGGTGGTAAGATTGACGGCTGCGCTATACGCGGCAAAACTCGTGGGAAGTTCGTCTGATGGCTAAGACACCCGCATGGCAACGCAAAGAAGGCAAAGCGAAGTCTGGCGGGCTGAACGCCAAGGGTCGTGCGTCCTATAACAAAGCCAATCCCGGTAAGCCGGGGTTGAAGGCTCCGCAACCTGAAGGCGGTCCGCGTAAGAAGTCATTCTGTGCCCGGATGTCAGGGATGAAGAAGAAACTTACAAGTAAGAAGACCGCGAATGATCCTAATAGCCGCATCAACAAGTCACTCCGGGCTTGGAAGTGCTGACATGGAGATGATGCTTTGGAACATTGCATTGAGCGCAGCGGTGGCTGTCATGGGCTTCTTGTTTAAGGGCAAGATCGACGAGTTGGACCGTCTTGGCATCCTACTCAACAAGACCCGTGAAGAAGTCGCCCGCGAGCATGTAACTCGTTCGGAGATGAACACACTGGTCGATAAGCTAGGAGACCGGTTTGATAAGGCGTTTGAACGTCTTGAGGCCAAGGTCGATGAGATGAGGAAGGTATAACGATGGCACGTACAATGAAAAAGTTCTCAGCCGGTGGCGCACAAGGTCGTTACGACCGTCGCATGGCGGACATCGAAAAAGACTTTAAAAAGGCTATGGCCCGTAAGACGGGTAAGGATGCCGAAGTAGCTGAAGCGAAGCGTCAGCAGCGTATCGCTGACGCCAAAGATGACCTTGCCAAGCGCACTGGTGCTGACCGCACTGCTACACGCGCTGCTGAGAGCGCAGCCGAGCGCAACCTCACGCTAACCCGTAAGTTTGGTGCGCCGAAGGCGGTAACCGCCGAAGCACCAGTATCTAAAGTCGTGGACAGCATGCCTGCGCTAACTGCGCCTAAGATGGATAGCTCCATCGGCAAGCCGCAGAGCTTTGCTGCTGCGTTTAAGGACGCTCGTTCACGTCTAGGTGCAGGTAAGACTTTCACCTTTAACGGTAAGAGCTTCACCACAAACATCGCAGGCGAAGGCCGTAAACCTACGTCGGGCGGTTCGAGCACAAATAAAGGTGCAGACACATCCGCTGCGCGCACAGATAAAGGCGCAGGTACATCCGGTATAGACAAGCGGGCGGAGTTTCGTAGGCAAACAGCCGCAAAACAGGCGGAGCTTCGTCGGGAAGCCAATCGTGCTGCTATGCGCCGTAACACAGCCGGTAAAACGCAACTCGTTGGTCCTGCTGATAGTCAAGAAGCTCGTATACGTACAGCTCAAAAGACCATGGCGGCGGTGAAACCCGTTGACGACAAGGCGGCTAAATTGTCGCGCCTTAAGGTTGCGGCAGAAGCTCCCGGTGCGACTCAGTTTGCTAAGGACAGATATAAATATGCCGTATCGTCTGGTATGTACGCCAAGGGTGGCAAAGTTAAAAAGAAGGAAACTACTATGAAATACGCTAAGGGTGGCTCTACATCTCCACGACCAGTACCAAAAAAGCCAATGCCGAAAGAACCAATCACTGGTGGTGCAAACACCGTGCCGTTGACCCCTGAGCGTAAAGAGTTCCTCAAAGAACTGGCGAAGCGCAACGCTAAGCCGGGTATGGCTAAAGGTGGCAAAGCACCTAAGTTCGGCGCTGCAATGGTCAAGAAGTCTGCCGACACCAAGGGCCGTGCAATGGTCAAGAAGGCCGGTGGCGGCAAATGCTACGCTTCGGGTGGTCTCGTTGCTGGACACAAGTCGGCTGATGGTATTGCTAAGAAGGGCAAGACCAAGGGCAAGATGCCAACGATGAAAAAAGGCGGCTATTGCTAATGCGCGCTTGTCGGGGCATGGGGGCTATGAAGGCGTCCAAGATGCCGGGTAAGAAGACGATCAAACGGAAGGACAATCCTGATGATGTCTCGATGTACGCAAAAGGAGGGAAAGCGAAGCTTGACATCTCCAAAGCGATCAAAAAACCCGGCGCACTCCGTGCGCAGCTTGGCACTCCTGAGGGTAAGAAAATCCCAGCAGGAAAACTTGCTAAAGCCGCTAAGGCTCCCGGCAAGCTAGGCCAACGCGCACGGTTCGCGCAGATGCTGAAAGGCTTTAAGAAGAAGTAATGGCACGGTCGGACGAACCCAAATGGAAGCGCATCGTTGCCAGCGTAAAGGCTGGCACGAAGGGTGGAAACGCAGGTCAATGGTCCGCCCGTAAAGCCCAGCTTGCGACCCAGCGGTATAAGAAATCAGGCGGCAGCTACAGCGGCCCGAAGACGGAAGCGCAGAAATCCTTGTCCAAATGGACCAAAGAGGACTGGGGAACCAAGTCGGGCAAGCCATCCACGCAGGGGGCGAAAGCAACCGGCGAACGCTATCTACCGAAGAAAGCACGTCAGGCGCTGACATCTTCTGAATATGCTGCTACAACCAAGGCGAAACGTGCAGGCATTAAAGCGGGCAAGCAGTTCGTTAAGCAGCCGAAGGCCATAGCGAAGAAGACAAAGGGGTTCAGGTAATGTCTAAGGGCGGTTCACCAATGGGAAGCGGTGGCTTCGGTGGTCAGCAGGGCGGCTTCGGCGGCGGTTTCGGTGGACCGCAAGGTGGTTTCGGCGGTGGCTTTGGCGGTCAACAGGGCGGCTTCGGCGGTGGCTTCGGTATGCCCCAGCAACAGCAGGGTTACGGCGGCGGCGGCGGTGGATACCGGCCTTCACGCCAGCGCTTTAACCAGATGCCTCAACAGCAGATGGGTTATGGCGGCGGTTTCGGTGGCCAGATGCAAGGGTTCGGTATGCCCCAGCAACAGCAGGGTTTTGGTAACACCTTTGCACGTACGATGCCGCCCCAGCAGGGTTTTGGTGGTGGCTATGGTATGCCCCAGCGGCCTATGTACGGAGGTGACACTCCAATGGCTCCGCAACAGCGTGACCCAATGCGTCCAATGGTAAGTCAAATGGCACCGGAACAGACCCAACAATCAGCAACACCTGCACCTAGCACCGATATGAGGGCTATGATGGACCCTTTCCGGCAGCAAGCAAACCAGATGATGGCGGCTCAGAACGCTGCTCTCGCGTCTAGGGGTATGCCCACTTCAGATGCCTTAAATGTTGCTCAGCCCCCAAAGCAACAACCGCAGGCACAGACGAACCAACCTTCTGCGACCCCCAGCCAGTTATATGATGCGCTTCGGGGTATGGACCCTCGTGCGCTCCAACCAAATGTAAATCGCTTACCAACCCAACCACAAACGCCACCCAACCCGTATGCACAACAAGTACGTCAAGAAGACCCACGTATGCAGGCCATGCGGATGATGCAGCAGATGCGCTTTGGCGGTGGAGGATACAACTTCTAATGACCACATCGGGCACTACAGGATTTAACCTTAACCTTAACGAACTCGTTGAGGAAGCGTTCGAGCGTTGCGGTGCCGAGCTTCGGACGGGTTATGACCTGCGTACGGCGCGGCGTAGCCTCAACCTGCTTACCATTGAGTGGGCAAACCGGGGTATTAACCTGTGGACCATTGAGCAAGGCTCGATCCCCATGGTGCAGGGTCAAATTGTCTACGACCTCCCTGTTGATACCATCGACTTGCTTGACCATGTGATCCGCACGCAGACTGGCCAAGGCCAGACGGATATCAACATTACCCGTATCAGCATCGACACATACTCGACGATCCCGAACAAGAACGCTCAAGGGCGTCCCATCCAAGTGTGGATCAACCGTCAGTCAGGCGCGACCGAACCCAGCACCGGGGTGGCGTATCCGAATATCAACGTATGGCCTGCCCCAGAGCAGTCCAACTATTACACCTTCGTCTACTGGCGGCTTCGCCGTATTCAGGACGCTGGCAACGGTATCACGACGCAGGACATCCCGTTCCGCTTCTTGCCGTGTATGGTAGCAGGTCTAGCGTACCATCTGTCGAAGAAAATCCCCGGCGCGCTTGAGCGCAGCCAGATGCTCAAGATGGAATACGAAGAGTTGTGGCAGCAAGCTGCTGACGAGGACCGCGAGAAGGCGTCGTTGCGTATCGCACCGCGTCAGATGTTCTATTAAGGAGATAGCATGCCAAATAGGTTTGCCTCCGGTAAATGGGCTATTTCGCAGTGTGACCGCTGCGGATTCCGCTATAAGCTGAAGCAGCTTCGGCGTCTCGTCATCAAGACGAAGAACGTCAATATCCTCGTATGCCCGTCCTGCTGGGAACCAGATCAGCCACAGCTTCAGTTGGGGATGTACCCAGTTGATGATCCTCAGGCGCTGCGTAACCCGCGTCCGGATACGACATATTATCAAGGCGGCTTGACTGGTCTCCAAGAAGAAACACAGGGCGAAGTGCCCAGCGAGAACGTGCTGGCGTTCGGTACACCGTCAGGTGGTAGCCGTGTAATCCAGTGGGGGTGGAACCCTGTTGGCCTGAATGATCCTTTGGGTTTGTCCGGCCTTGTAAATGTGCTAATAGCACATGGTGACGTAGGCACCGTAACTGTTCAGACGGAGAATTAAAATGGCTAAAGGTGGCAAGACGAATAAGCAGATGTTGAATATGGGCCGTAATCTGGCGAAGATTGCGAACCAGAAGAGCGGCAGCAAGCCGAAGAAGGACATGGGAAAGGTCAATAAAAATGGCTGATTATAAACAACCTAAGGTCTACACACAGGCCGACCTCGGCAACAACGGCTATCCTAACAAGATTGCCAATACCCAGACGCAGAAGACCCGTGGTACGGGCGCGGCGACCAAGGGTACTGGGCACAGCAAGAAGATGGGCTAATGAACTACGCTACTCTGTTCGAGACGATTAAGGGTTACGTCGAAAACGACTTCCCCAACACCTCATGGACCGGCTCTGACGGCTCCAGCACGGTTACGTTGACATCCACCGAACAGATTAACACGTTCATCCAAGAGGCTGAGCAGCGTATTTTCAATACCGTCCAGTTGCTGGACCTCCGCAAAAACGTGACGGGTAACTGCACGTTGGGGAATAAATACCTGTCTGTACCTTCCGATTGGCTGGCTAACTTCTCAATCGCCGTGATCGACGGGGATGGGAACTACGAATATCTGTTGAACAAAGATGTGAACTTCATCCGGCAGGCGTATCCCAACCCCAGCGATCAGGGTCTCCCATATTGCTACGCCTATTTCGACGAGAACTCGTATATTCTTGGGCCTACACCCGATCAGAATTACAGCGTAGAGCTTCACTATTTCTACTACCCGCCTTCGATTGTGACTGCGGGGACGTCGTGGTTGGGCGATAACTTCGATAGCGTTTTGCTTTACGGCTCCTTGCTGGAAGCCTATACCTTTATGAAGGGCGAACAGGACATCATCGCGGGCTACCAGAAACGGTATGACGAAGCGATGGCGATACTTAAACAGCTTGGCGAAGGTAAAAACCGTCAGGACATGTATCGTTCTGGCCAAGTTCGATATCCGGTGAGGTAGTATGTTTAACGGTTTAAACGATGTCGGAAACGTGATGGTCATGACGACCGAAGGACGTGGCTTCACGCCTGAGGAAACTGCTGAGCGCGCTCTCGATAAAATCATCTACGTGGGTAGTCAGGCACACCCTGCTATTCGCGATCAGGCCGAAGCCTTTAAGGACAGCATCCGTCAGGTGCTCGTCCACTACATGCACGAGGCAGTGCGGTCTCATAACGTAACTCTGGTAAATAAATTCAAACAGGCGGGTCACCCAGAGTTGATCCCGATCCTCGACGCATAAGGAGGCCATAACGTGGCAATTACACAAGCAATGACTACGTCGTTTAAGGCCGAGCTTATGCTGGCTGTACACGATTTCCGGGCTACTGGTGGTGACACTTTCAAGCTCGCTCTTTACACTTCGTCCGCTTCGTTGGATGCGAACACCACGGCGTATACATCCAGCCAAGAAGTTTCGGCTTCGGGCACCAACTACACAACTGGTGGTGGTACGCTGACCAACCTTGGTGTTGTGACGTCGAACAACTCAGCTTCAACGGGCACGGGCTTCACGGACTTTTCCGACCTGACCTTCGCTAACGCGACGATCACGGCTCGCGGTGCGTTGATCTATAACAGCACGCCTTCGGCTAACTCGAACGCGAACACCACGCTGACGAACGCTGCTGTGGCTGTGCTGGATTTTGGCTCGGACAAGACCTCGACAGACGGTGATTTTACCATTATTTTCCCAACGGCAACCAATACCACCGCTATCATCCGTATTGCGTAAGGAAAACTAATGGCTTTCGTCCTCGCTGATCGCGTTAGGGATACCACTACTACAACTGGTACAGGTACGGTAACGCTCAGCGGGACCGCACCAACAGGGTACCAGACCTTTGGTGATGGTATCGGTAACGGCAACAATACCTATTACACGATCAACGCGGACTCTCAGTGGGAAGTTGGCATCGGTACCTACACGGCTTCCGGTACGACCCTATCACGTAACACGGTGTTGGCATCAAGCAATGGCGGTGCGCTTGTAGACTTTGCCTTAGGTATTAAAGACGTCTTCGTTACCTATCCAGCCGAGAAGGCGGTTACGGATGTTTACGGTACGGCGCTAGCTGCAACCACTACGGCTAATATCGCGGGCGGCGCTGCGGGTTCCATTCCTTACCAGACTGCGGCTAACACCACATCGCTGCTTGCAGCGGGCACAGGCGTCCTGATTGGTGGTGCAACTCCATCATATACGATGTCTCCGTCGCTGACGCAGGTTACTGTTGCTGGCAACCCATCTACGGACCTTCAAGTTGCCACCAAGCAGTATGTGGACACTCAAGTGTCCGCTGGCATCCACTACCACGCACCGGTAATGGTTGAAAGTCCAACCAATCTGAACGCGACGTACAACAATGGCACCGCTGGGGTTGGCGCTACACTGACAAATGCTGGAACGCAGGTTGAGTTGATTATTGACGGTATTTTCACGTCGCCGGGTGACCGCGTCTTGGTTTACCAACAGACCAACCCAATACAAAACGGTATCTATGTTGTTACAACGGTAGGTACAGTTTCTACAAACTGGGTGCTGACGCGTGCCAGCGACGCAGACACTTACATCAACGCTAGCGCAAACGGTCTGAGCGAAGGTTCAACCGTATTTGTCCAACTAGGCGCAACCGGCGCAGGCGAGACCTATACCTGCAACACGTCGGGTGTAATTACCTTTGGTACGACAGCAATTACGTTTGCTCAGATTTCATCGGCGCAGATTTATTCGGCTGGCACTGGCCTCACGCTAACCGGGACGACATTCAGCCTTACCGCACCTGTTGCGACCTCGTTGGGCGGCACGGGTCTCACCACATTTACCTCTGGCGGCGCAGTCTACGCGACGTCTGCAAGTGTGCTGGCCACAGGCACGCTACCTGCAACGGCAGGTGGTACAGGACAAAGCAGCTACACAACTGGTGACTTGGTCTACGCGACCTCAGGTACGGCGCTTGGTGCGCTGGCTGACGTAGCCACTGGTAATGCGCTCATCTCAGGCGGTGTTGGTAGTGCTCCTTCATACGGTAAGATTGGCCTTACGACGCATATCAGCGGCACACTGGCTGTCGGTAATGGTGGTACAGGCGCAACCTCGCTGACGGGTTATCTCGTTGGTAATGGCACCTCTGCATTTACGACAACAGCCACTATTCCAACCAGCGATCTGTCGGGCACAATCAGCCTCACCACGCAGGTCAGCGGCACCCTTGGTGCAGGTAATGGCGGTACTGGTCTCAGCAGCTACACCGTTGGCGACATCCTCTACGCCTCTGGGACCACGGCACTAAGCAAACTGCCTGATGTGGCCACAGGCAACGCGCTCCTCTCTGGCGGTGTCAGCAACGCCCCGCTGTGGG
>Ga0315901_10002466_pt1 | contig 25406 bp, 14 predicted proteins | sample LakEriMetagenome_10_FD_203761 | JGI IMG/M metagenome (GOLD analysis project Ga0315901, IMG submission 203761) | Freshwater fungal communities from buoy surface, Lake Erie, Ohio, United States - Buoy 2 MA116 | ecosystem: Environmental > Aquatic > Freshwater > Lake | place: USA: Lake Erie, Ohio...
CAGTTTCGCGAACGCTACGCGACCGATCAGGCCTATGTTCAACAAGTGATCCAAACCCTTACAGGTAAACTCGCCACGAGCAATGATGTCAACTATTGGGTCGGTCGAATGACCGCCTTGGGCTCACCGGAAAAAATGATCGCCGAACTCACGGCACAGAAGAAGTAATCGCTAGTCCACTCTGTAGCTGAAAGTTACGCCTCCGCCGGGCAAGCCCGACGGTAGGCTTACACAGCCACCCACACGCCCTTCTTGGCCTCCGTCGGCTTTATGCCGAATGGCGTTGAATTAAAAGCGGAACGGCGCAAGCCGTCCGGTGAAAAACATTGCGATATCGAGGACAATCCATCATTCACCGGAGTGCTTGCGCACTTCCGCTTACACTAACTCAACGCCATTCGGCTTGATGCCGGCGGGGCCAAGACTTGCAGCTACAGGAGCCGTGTTGCGGGTCTGTTTTTTTCCGACTCAATCAACGACCGGCATCGCCGCAGTTCAACAGCCAACGAGTACGAGTACCGTTTCACTGAGTACCGCTTCGCTGAGTACGAGTACGACGAAATGCGATGCGAACCACGAAAGAATCCCACTGACCGAGCGCGAGGTAGAGGCTTTACACAAGTCAAAAACTACCGATCGATCACTTCGGTCCAATGCTTTGTTCGTGTTTCTTCTCGTACTCGTACTCAGCATCGCGGTACTCGTACTCGTACTCGAAGCGACCGAGTGTAGCTATCCGGCCTATTGGTCCACAAGTTCCCGCGAACCGCCTCAATCAACGATCGGCATCGCCGCCGTTCAAACAGCCATCGAGTACGAGTACGACGAAACACGATGCGATGAACAACCTTTCTTTTAGTTTAGCGACCTTAAGTTAGAAAAATTTACATCAGCGAAAACACCGGCCAGCGCGAATCGTGCGCAAGGGCTCTGGATTGCCATTCGTAAGGTACGAACAAAAAGGCGGAGTTTGCAGGTAGAAGGGCCAGCCGCAAATCGTCTGGATAACGCCATTCTCGTTCCCCAGTCCAATCGCGGTCCTCGGGCCGATCGGGCAGCGGTTGGCAGAAGGCCTGTTCTGGGAGTTCAAGCCGAGCGATTTTCGATTTTTCTAGATAGCGGACCGGTCGGCATCCGAGCGGCATAAGTGCCGACTTGAGAATGGCGATCCCGTAGGGTTCCCAATCCCAACGGGCCAGATGGGATTGGAAAGCGCGCATGCGAAGAAGTTCGGCAAGAGGGTTTTGCGTCAGAGAGACGGAGCTGTAGCCTCCCCGTTTCCGGGTGCTCGTGGCGATAAGTCGCTGGCTCATAACGATACGATGCAGAGTTTCCAAGGGACTCGGGGTCGGGTTCCAGTCGAAACGAAACGCTTCATCGAGAAGATCGCGTTGGGATTGGTCTGGCCATTCGGATTGCCGTGCGCGGGTTGTATGGATGAGGTATCGGTCGCTGTTCAACAGAGGGCTTGGGATAGGGCCTGCAAGCTGGAGTGTCGAGGGGACAGCGCGTCGAGAGCACGACCAGGCCGAAGGGCAAGGGTTTGGTGGGGCGTCGGGAAACCATAGGATTGCTCCGAGATCGCTCCAATTTTTTTGGTCGATTTTCTGTGACCTCGATGGGCTCGATTCGGCTCGGATCCACAGCGTGCTCGGTGGAATCTGGGGGCATCGCAGGCGTTTCTCAAGTACCGTGGCGACTTTGCCGCCGCGAGAAACACTCAAGGCTACGAGCCGATCTGCAAATGCGCAGACCGCGAAGTCTTCGGAAGGGATGATTGGGGTTTTTGAATCGTCTTTCGTCGAGTGGATCTGGCAGTACAGATCGAGGCGGCAAGGATGGGGCTGGTCGGTGCTTGTCGTGTCCAAGGGTGGTTCATCGGCGTGCGTGCAGATGGCTAAGGATTCGATGCCGAAGCGATCGCATGCGAATGCGATGGTCGGTCCGTAGGGAGCTTGGTGAGGGTACAGAACGACCGCCGATTCGCGTTTGGCGAGTTGGAGGATCGAGTCGAGGGCGTGTTGCCATTGGGGGTTGCGAAAAGCGTTGCGAGCCGGGTGCGAGGAGAGGATTCCTAGGAGTCGGCGGTTCAAGAGCCTGATAGGAAATCCGCAGAGGCTCGGATCGACTCCCAGGGAATCGACCAGCGCGTTTTTCCAGCGCTCTGGCCAATCCTTCCTAAGGATCGCTGTGGTGAAATCCGATGGGGGGTCTGAGTCCATAACGGAGCTTCGCTTGGAAATTTGTACCAATCGCACCCAAACGGCTTCAGAATAACGTAAAATGGGGCTTTGGGTTGAATTTGGTTCGTTGGATTCCATTTCGCCCATGAAACACCAACACCCCGTATATCCGCGCTCTGGCCGGCGCGGTCTTGAACATGGCAGATTCGAACGCAACGTCAGATTCAAAAGATTCGACTATTCCGATGGGTGACGCTGCTTCTGCGGCTTCTGAGAATCTGGGGGTAGCAAGCAACACCAGCGATGAAGTTCGGGTTTTTTTTGACCGGGTATCTAGCGAAATTGCCAAGGTTGTCGTCGGGCAAGAGGAACTTGTGACGACGGCCCTGATCGCGTTGGTTTCTGGAGGGCATGTTCTGATCGAGGGGGTACCGGGGCTAGGCAAGACTCTTTTTGTCAAAACGCTAGGTCAAGTCATCGGATGCAAATTTGGGCGGATCCAGTTTACGGCAGATTTGATGCCCTCGGATGTCACAGGAGCGCCGATCTTCGACATGAAGTTGCAGGATTTTCGCTTTCGTCCCGGTCCGGTTTTCGTACAACTGTTGCTTGCAGATGAAATCAATCGGTCGCCTGCCAAGACGCATGCGGCATTGCTTGAGATCATGCAAGAGGCCCGGGTGACGATCGATGGAGTGACCCATCCGGTGCCGAGTCCATTCTTGGTTTTTGCGACTCAGAATCCGCTCGAGAGCGAGGGGACCTATTCGCTTCCCGAAGCCCAGCTCGATCGTTTCATGTTCAAAGCGATGGTCAGTTATCCCAGTGAGGAGGAGGAGGCAAGGGTATTGGAGATGCACTCGCGGAAGGTCGACATGGCTCGCCACTTGGAGACCCAGGTGGAGAATGTGTCCAGCGCCCAGACGATCCAGGATTTGATCCACAAGGTATCTCAGGTTCGCATTGAGCCTAAGCTTCTTCAGTACGTCAACCGGATTGTCCGCGCCACTCGAACTTGGCCTACATTCCATATCGGTGCATCGCCACGAGCTGGTTTGAGTTTGATTCAAGGGGCCCGAGCTTTGGCGGCCTTTCGCGGGCGGGACTATGCGGTTCCCGACGATGTGGCCGAGATTGTTTTGCCGACATTGCGGCATCGCGTGGTCTTGGGGGCAGAGGCGGAGGTCGAGGGATTGAGCATCGATCAAGAGTTGCGCACGCTCCTCAAGAGCATAGAAGTCCCGAGGACCTAGTCGTCTTATGGAACCACAGGGACCGTTTTACGACTGGCTCGGAAGGTATCTGTTTTGGGCGCCGTGGGTGGGGTTGATCGCTGCGATTTCCCCCTTATTGGTCTTGGCACTTGGGTGGCGGATTTACCCGACGCTTCGCGCGGTGCGGTTGCTGATCCCATTGCTTGTCCTCTCGGTGCTTATGGTCGCCCTGCCACCTTTGTCGCAGATGCTTGACCCGCAGGGCAAATCCAGTTTTTTTTGGATGCTTCAATTCAGCTCCAAACTCTTGATTTATTTCTTGGTCCTGGTCGATTTGATTGTCGTTGCATTTCTGTGGATCGATCTGCTGACACTCACGGCCCCTTCAGGGATTCGCGTTTCTCGCAAGATGCTTCGAAGTGCCTCGCTCGGTGGGCAACATCATGTCCGTTTGATGGTCGAAAATTTTGGGAATCGAACCCATCGACTCGACGTCAAGGACGACGTACCAGCGACGATGAAGGCCGATCCGGAGACGCAGGAGGTGCTCTTGGCTCCGAGGAAAAGGGTGGAGATCGAGTATGCGCTCCAACCATCGCAGCGCGGTGTTTTTGGGCTAGAGAGCATTTTCCTGCGATTGCAAAGTCGGCTGAATTTTTGGAATCGGTATGTTGAACGCGAGTGCAAGTCGGAATTGTTGGTCTATCCGAACATGCAGCAGCTTCAAGAGTACGCCCATTTGGCTAGGACGAATCGGCTCAGTCTTATCGGAGTCCGCAAGACCCGTAAGATCGGTCAGGACAACAATTTCGAGCGATTGAGAGATTACAACCAGGACGACAATTACAAACACATCGATTGGCGAGCCACAGCCCGCCGTCAAAAGCTCACCGTCAAGGAATTCCAGCAGGACCAAAGCCAGCGGATCGTGTTCATGCTCGATTGTGGTCGATTGATGACCAACGAGTACAGGGGACTGAGCATGCTCGATTACGCCATGAATTCGATCCTGATGATGAGCTATGTCGCATTGAATCAGGGAGACTCCGTGGGCCTGCTCTGTTTTTCGGACAAAGTCGAAAAGTATGTTCCGATCCGGGGTGGTCCAAGGCAGATGAACCACATGCTTCACGGGTTGTTCGATCGTTTTCCGCAGGTCAAGCAATCGAATTTCGATGATGCGTTCTTGTACTTTTCCAATCATTGCCGGAGAAGAACACTGGTGATCCTGATTTCGAACGTGATCGATGACATCACCTCATCGCAGATCACCAGCTACCTATCGACCCTCTTGCCCCGTCATCTGCCCGTTCTATGCTTGATGCGAGACCGCAGCGTCTTTGAACTTGCAGACAATCCGGCACTGGACGAAGAGGTGTTGTATCGCAGTGGAGCGGCGGCCAATCTACTCCTTTGGCGACATGAGGTGCTCAAGAAGGTTTCCGATAGTGGGGCATTGGTCGTCGATGCGTTTCCGGATCAATTGACAGCTCCGCTGATCAACCGCTACCTTGAGGTCAAAGCCAAACACCTGCTGTAGTACTCACTTCGCAACCCAAGGCTATCGTGCTTACTCCGCCAATGAACGACCCAACGAGAGCCAGCGAGCTTTCCGCCAACCAACCGCGACCGATCGGGTCCTTGGTCGACCGCTTTGGTCGAATCCACACTTCGTTGCGGGTATCGGTGACCGATGCTTGCAATATCCGTTGCACTTACTGCATGCCCGAGAAGGTTTTGGGTTTTTTGCCCCAGGATCGTTTGCTTGGGTTCGACTCGATCGTTCGGATGGTGCGAGTGCTTGTTGGAGCCGGGGTGCGCAAAGTTCGGTTGACGGGTGGGGAGCCCTTGATGCGTCCGAACTTGAGCCAATTGGTCGAGCGGTTATCGGCTATTTGCGGGCTCGAGCAGATTGCCTTGACGACCAATGGCATGCTCTTGTCCGATCAGATCGATGGCTTGGTCGCAGGTGGGTTAACCCATATCAACATTTCGCTCGATACGCTGCGCGAGCCTGCGTTTCGACAGATATCCAGAAGAGATGGCTTGGATCGCGTTTTGGAGGGAATCCAAGCGGCAGTCGAGAGCCCCTTGCACGTTCGAATCAATGCCTTGCTCCTGCGCGATATCAACCTGGAGGATTGCCTGCCGCTAGTGGCTTATGCACGCAAGTTAGGGGTGGTCCTGCGGTTCATTGAGTTTATGCCCTTGGATGCCAATCGTTCCTGGAACCTGACGCAGGTCGTCAGCGGCGCGGAGATTCGCCGTTTGGTAGAAGGCCAATTCGGGGCATTGGTTCCTCAGGATCGAGCCGATGCATCGCAGCCCTCTCGGGACTTCCACTTTTCTGACGGAGTCGGCGGAATTGGGTTCATATCTCCGGTTTCTGAGCCATTCTGCTCGAGTTGCAACCGTTTGCGGTTGACGGCTGACGGCAAGTTCCGAAACTGCCTGTTTGGAAAGCAAGAGTGGGAGGTCAAGCCGTTGCTTGAACCTTCCCCGGGCCAGGTAGGGTGCACGGATGAGGAACTTTTGGCCGTCGTGAAAGCTTGTGTGGATCACAAGCATGCTTCGCATGGCATTTCCGATAGTGACTTTCAGCCGCCGGCTAGAGCGATGTATCAAATAGGGGGATAGAGTGCGATGAAACGGTATGATATCTGCGGTTTAGGCAATGCCATTGTCGATATTTTCTTGCAAATCCAAGACGACGAGTTCAATGCCTTGGGCTACGAACGCGGTACGATGCGACTGGTGGATCTGGACGATCAAAAGACCCTTTTAAATCGGTTTGCGAAGGGGACCCATGAGTTGCAGTTGGTCAGCGGGGGTTCGGTAGCCAACTCCGTGATCGCCGCATCGCAACTCGGGGGACAAGGAGCATTCATAGGTTGTGTGGGGGACGACCGCTATGGACTCCACTACGCCGAAGAGTTTCAGGACTTGCGAATCCACATGGGCAATCCGGTGATTGTCGGTGAGAATACCGGGACGTGTGTTGCGATCATCACGCCCGATGCCGAGCGAACGATGCGGACTTGTTTGGGGATTTCGAGCCACTTATCCGATAGGCATATCGATGAGGATCGAATCGCTCAATCGACTTGGCTGTTCATCGAAGGGTATGTTTTTGCGAATCCGCAAACCGGCCAGCATGCGATCCGCAAGGCGATTGAGGTGGCCAAAAAACACGGTACAAAAATCGCGGTGACCTGTTCCGAGCAATTCATCCCGGCAGCCTTTGGGGATGCGTTTGGCGAAGCGCTCAAAGCGACGGACCTGCTCTTTTGCAACGCTCCAGAATCTTTGGCCATCACCGGCAAAGAGACCACAACGGAGGCCTTTGAGGCCTTGAAGGCAATCGTTCCGAACTGCGTTCTTACCGATGGGCCTCATGGAGCCCATGTGCGTTATCAGGGGCAAGAGTCTCACGTTCCGGCTTATGCATGCCAACCGAAGGATCTCACCGGAGCAGGGGATATGTTTGCGGGCGCATTTCTTTTTGGAATCACTCATGGGTACGATGCGGCGATCGCGGCCCGGGGCGCGAACTACCTGTGCTCGAAAGTGATCAGCCAGATCGGTGCAAGGCTCCAAGACGACGCGGTGGCACTCTGGCGAGAGGCGCTCGAAGAGACTCGAGCGACGGACGTCGGCGGCTGAACTCGAATCAAACTCGCCCCGCCGGCAATCGGCGATCCATGATCGAAAACCACAATGGGGGCACGAGTGCCAAAAGCACCATGCCCGGGTAACCGTTGGGCATCTGTGGACTGGCAGGCTCATTGAGCAGGACTTGGTAAGGTTTCTCGGCCGACATGTGGTGATCCGAGTGTCGGCTGAGTTCGAAGAGCAGCATTCTGCTGATCCGATGGTTGCTGTTCCAGGAGTGGGATTCGCGAACGGACTCCCAGCGGCCGTTGGCACCTTTTTCTCGCCGCAGTCCGTAGTGTTCGATGTAATTGACGATTTCCAGCAGGAGAAACGACAGGATCGCTACGGTTAAGTAGACCGGCAGGAAAGCGGTGCCAAACAGGTTGATGATCAGAGCGATCCAGGCCGCTTGGATCATCAGAAAAGCGAGCATTTCGTTATGGAAACTCCAGAAGCTTAGGCCATGTTTCTCCAGACGTTTTGCCTCGAGACGCCAAGCGGAACGCCATTGTCCGGGGACCGTTCCGAGCATGAATCGATAGACCGACATGCCTTGGGGTGCCGAGGCAGGATCCTGATCCGTGGCGACCAGGGCATGGTGGCCTCGGACATGCTCGATCGCAAAGTGCATGTAAAGGACGCTCATGAGAATCCACCTACCGATCCAGCGTTCGGCTAGGGTGCGGCGATGGATCAACTCATGGGCGACGGTGATCCCGATTCCGCCGGTGCTGAGCATGACCGAGAGGATCCAACCCAGGCGTACTATGGGATGGGCTTGGGAGTGGTTCCATGTAGTTCCAAGGTAGAAAATCAGCAGGATCTGGACCGGCAAATGCGCATAGAGAATCCAACTGTAGAGTCGATTCTCGCGAGCCGCCTGGATCGAGGTTTCCTCGGAGCTATTTTCCGCGCGTTGATCCGCGTGATGATCTCTGGCGCCCGCCCAAGCATCGAGTGCTGGGATTGCGATAAACACACCGGCCACGGTGAGCCAAGCCCAAGGTCCTCCGAGAGCTAAGCCTAGAGCGGCAGTTCCCGGAACGAGGAACGAAGCCAGGTAGTGCCAGGGTTTCACGAGTTACATCCAGGATCCGAGAAAGAAGAGAATGTCGTTGCGAAATGCCAGAAGCATCAGGCTTAGCAGTGCGACCATACCGCCGATGGTGAGCTTGACTTGCAGGTCTTCATTGACGGGTTTGCCGGTGATCGCTTCGGCTGCGAGGAAAACCATATGACCGCCGTCGAGGGCTGGAACGGGCAGGAAGTTGACAACTGCGAGGTTGGCGCTCAAGAGCGTCAAGAACATCAGCAGTGGCGATACACCTTGTGAGGCTGCCGAAGTGGCTTGAGCGGCGATGGTCGCTGGCCCACCGATGTAGTTGAAAGCCTTGCCCGTGACGATCAACTGGAGGAATTCGAGGACATCGCCGATCCCTCGACGGATTTCCTGTAGGCCCTTCGGGAGGGCTTGGGCCCACGATTTGGCGACGTAGGTTTGGCGATAGGGGCTCAATGCGATGCGTCGATCTGGCGAAAAGACGTCGGCTTCATTCATGACCGATGCGGTAGCGGTTTGGATTTTCGAATCGCGTTCGACCACAATTTGGAATGGCAGACCGGCGGGTAGCGCCTGAACGACGGCGTGGATGTATTGGAGATTCCGAATGGTATCGATGGGGACTTGTTTCGCGAAAAGATCATCGATCCGAGACTCTTTCAGGTAGGTTTGGTGCTCAGGGGTCAAATCTCCGAATTGCAATTGTTGGACGATGTCACCGGGACGAAGTCCGCTTTGTGCTGCCGTGGTGTTCGGGGCGACCGAGGCGATCTTTCTGGATACCGAGTAAACCAACCCTGAGCCCGGCAGGTCCAATCCGACCGAGCCGTAAGTCGGTAAATCATTTTCAAGAAGGAATCGGGTCGGAACGGTCCATTCGAACTGGATCGGGTCGCTGTTCTCTCTGGAGAGTTCGAGGGTTACCTTTTGACCTGCCATGGTAGCGATGCGGTTGGGCAGGCAGATCGCATCCTCAATGGGTTGGCCGTTGAATTTCGTAAGTTTGTCGCCGAGTTTGATACCGGCCGCAGAAGCCGCTGAGTTTTCTGCGATGGCCGTGACGGCGTCAGGTTCGAACCGCAGCCCGAGGGTCTTTAGAGCGACAGGCTCGACCCGCACCGTGAGGGATTTTTTGCTATTGGCGTCTTTTCGCTCGACAGCAAGTTCGACGGGTTGGTTGAGTTTCGGGTGGAGCAGTTCATCGAGTTGGTAGCCAAAAAAGTCGTTACCCGAGTCATTGGCTTCGAACAAAACCCCATCGACGCCCAGGATGCGATCACCGAGTTGCAGGTCGCTCGGTTTCCTTCCCTCGAGTTTCAATAGTCGGCTGTAGGTAGGGATTTGCCCAACCTCGGTCACCGCAGCGGATCGGATGCCGATGGTTTGGAAATTGTGGCGAGCGTCGGGGTCTGCATGAGCCATACTCCCTGCGATTTGAAGGGTTTTTCTTTCACCTTGGCGTTCATAGGTCAGATCGATGGGGGCTTCGAGTTTTCGAATTCCCCCGATGGCGACTTTTTTGCGGATTTCATCGAACGACATTTGGTCGTCTTGGGACGTTTCGATTCCGACGATTCGATCCCCGGCGCGCAGACCGGCTTTCCAAGCTGGATCGCCAGGCATGGTACTTCCGAGGACCGCTGGGGTGTAGGGGACTCCGAGTCGGTAGGCCGTTGCGGCCATCAGGACGCCGAAGATGAGGTTCATGACGACCCCGGCGCTGATGATGATCATGCGAGCAAAGACCGGTTTGGCAGGGTAGGACCTCGGATCGAGTTTGGGGGTATTTAGGGAGGAGGATTTCTGGGAGCTTGGCTCGGTAGATGGGTTATCACCTGCGAGGATTCGTTGGTTTTCCTCTTTGAGGTTGCGTGGATCGTCGTCTTGGCCAAGCATCTTGACGTAGCCACCTAGGGGGATGCTACCGATGCCGTATTCGGTTTCTCCCCATTGGAATCTCGCTAAGCGCGAGGGGAGACGAATCGGTCCGATTTTCATCGGTACGTCGAAACCGATGTAAAATTTCTCGCACTTGACCCCAAACATCTTGGCGGCAAGAAAATGGCCTAGTTCGTGGACGAAGATGACAAAGCCCAACCCTAGGAGCATCAGTGCGATGTTGTAAAGACGTGTGCCCCAGGCTTCGATGAGCGAGGAGTCGGCCGCAAGCAGCCATGGAGACCAAAGACCTAGGGTCCTAGGGCTCATTGCGTTAGAGTCGAGCGACGGGGCAAGGAAAGAGTCCCAGGTGATCGTTACCAGGGAGAAACCAAAGTCTAGCATAGTGATCTATTCCATCGCATCACTTCGTGACGGGCCCAACGGTCCTGCTCGAGCAGTTCGTTGAGGTTCGGAGTGGGTGCGAAATTATGATGTTGTAAAACCGAACGGCATATTTTAGCGATGTCTGTGAGTCGAATATGACCCGAGAGAAATAATTCTACCGCTGCTTCATTGGCTGCATTGAGCACGGCCCCGCAGGTTCCGCCCCTTTGGACGACTTCAAAACCTAGTGCCAGTGCAGGATAGCGTTCTGGGTCGACCGGATACCAACTGAGCGTCTGGCTCAGGTTCCAATCCATACGCTTGGCCGGGCCTGTGGTTCGTTTCGGGTAGGTAAGGGCATACTGGATTGGCAATCGCATGTCGGGTGGACTCAGTTGCGCGATGACCGAACCATCGTTGAATTCCACCATCGAATGGATGATCGATTGCGGATGGATGACCACTTGGATTCTCTCGGCCTCTAAACCGAAGAGCCAATGGGCTTCGATCACTTCCAGGGCTTTGTTCATCATGGTCGCCGAGTCGACGGTGATTTTGCGTCCCATCGACCAAGTCGGATGGGCAAGGGCGTCTTGGATCGTTGCCTTTTCGAGATCTTCCAAGGGCCAATCCCTCAGGGGCCCTCCGCTTGCGGTGAGGATAATCCTCTGGGCTGATTGGCCCGGATTCGCACGGCTGGATGTTCCTTGGTCCTCCCACCGATTCGACTCGATCGCACCGGGCCGATCGCACTGGAGAGCTTGGAAGATCGCGCAGTGTTCGCTGTCGACAGGAATGATTTCGGCTCGGGATTCCTTGGCGCTCGAGAGCAGCAGTTGGCCGGCGACGACGAGAGATTCTTTATTGGCCAAGGCCAGTCGCTTGCCGTTTTGAACAGCGGCTAAACTCGATTCGAGCCCGGCAACGCCGACAATCGCTGCGATGACGATATCGACATCCGGACCGGAAATCGACTGGATGAGGGCCTCGGAACCCGCGGCCCTTCGCATGCTCTTGGAGTCCGGGGCAGCTAGCCATTGCCGGGTCAAAGGGTTGAATTCGTCGGTGACGATGGCTAGGGCTGGTCGGTGCTCGAGACATTGCTTTTCGAAGAGTTCGATTTGCTGATGGCACGACATGCAGGTCAGTTCGAAGCCATCGGACTGCGACTGGAGAACCTCCAAGGCGGAGCGACCGATGCTGCCTGTGGAACCCAGGACGGCGACTTTCGGGGGTCGGTTCACGCCCTAGGCTCCGGAGCGGTGCGCAAGCCCCAGATCGCTCGGTTCGAGCGACCGAGTTTGCAGTTCGGTCGGCCATGGGTAAAAAGGTCTCGCATGATCCGTCCTACGCGGTTGATTCGCGGAAGTGGCCACTGGGAATAAACTGGATTTATTCTAGGAATTTTAGTGGCTCTCCTGGGATTCCTCAATGTCAAACCCTGCCAAGGGGTTATCCCGTGTGCATAATAACGGGAGGTATTTCGAGCCGAGACGGCTCGGGTGGCTTTTCTTCTCACAGCCCTTTGCGGGTAACGATGCATGGCAGACGACAACAAATCGGATAAACGGTCGAACTCTTCAGGCAATTCCCAACCGGGGAACAGTTGGCTGATGTACGCCCTTCTGGCCATGCTTTTGGTCATGGCTGCCTTTAGCTTTGTTTCCTCGGCGATTTATCAGGAAATACGCTACCCGGATCTGATCGAACTGATCGATGCGACCAAGTACACCGACGCCTCGCAGAGCCAATTGGAGGAAGGGTCCGAAGGGAAAAAGATCATCACGATCGATTCCGAAAAGTATGAACTGAGCCGGATTCGAAACGTTCAGGTCGACAAAGAGACCGTGCGGGGGGACGTGACGGTATCGAAGATCGTCGAGGGAAAACCCACTGCGGCTAAAAGCCGGATTTTTCAATCGATCAAAGACAATTCCGAAGGAACCAACAAAGAACTCAAAGAGAAACTCACGGCATCGAAGATCTCCTGGGGCAACGCTCCTGGACAGAGTATGCTGACCCAATTCTTTTGGATGTTCTTCCTGCCCTTTTTCTTGATTTCAACCCTCCTTTACTTTGCCATGCGGCGAATGGGCGGCATTGGCTCTCCGATGCAATTCGGGCGGTCTCGTGGCAAACTCTATGCGCAGGAAGACATCGGCATAACGTTCCATGATGTTGCCGGGATCGATGAAGCGGTCGAAGAAGTTCACGAGATCGTGGATTTTCTCAAGCACCCAGAGAAGTACCAGCGACTCGGCGGAAGAATCCCCCGAGGTGTGCTGCTGGTGGGCCCTCCAGGAACCGGTAAAACATTGCTTGCCAAAGCGATCGCGGGAGAAGCGGGAGTTCCCTTCTTTTCGCTTTCGGGGTCGGACTTTGTCGAGATGTTTGTCGGAGTCGGTGCGGCTCGCGTCCGCGACATGTTCCAGCAAGCCGTAGCCAAATCCCCATGCATCATCTTCATCGATGAACTCGATGCGCTCGGCAAGAGCCGAGCAGGGAATATCGTCGGCTCTCACGATGAACGAGAACAGACCCTCAATGCCCTACTCGTTGAGATGGATGGCTTCGATGCGAACTCAGGAGTGATCGTCATGGCAGCGACCAATCGCCCAGAGACACTAGACCCCGCGTTGCTTCGTGCCGGCCGATTCGATCGCCATGTGCTCGTCGACCGACCCGACAAGCAGGGTCGCGAAGACATCTTGAAGGTGCACGTCAAGAACGTCAAACTCAGCGGCAACGTCGAACTCAAACAGATCGCGGCTATCACCCCAGGATTTGTTGGAGCCGACCTTGCCAATCTGGTCAACGAAGCGGCTTTGCTGGCGGCCAGGAAGGGTAAAAATGTGGTCGACCAATCGGAATTCAACGAGGCCGTCGAACGGGCCTCGGCCGGCCTGGAGAAAAAGAAGCGGGTGATGAACGAAGACGAAAAGCTCAGGGTCGCTTACCACGAGGCGGGTCACGCCCTGATCGCCTACTCGATCCCCAACACCGATCCGGTGCACAAAGTTTCCATCATTCCTCGGGGAGTCGCGGCGCTGGGTTACACCATGCAAAGACCAGAAGATGATCGGTATCTTGTCACCCAGCCCGAGCTCGAGGCACAAATGCAAGTTCTTTTGGCTGGCACACTCACCGAGGAAATGATTTTTCGAGACGTAAGCACCGGTGCATCGAACGATCTTGAGCGGGCCACCAACATCGCCCGCGCCATGGTCATGCAGTATGGCATGAGCCGACTCGGTCGGGTCAATTTCCGCGAGGGAAACCGTTCGGCGTTCTTGGCAACAGGGGGCGGTGAGTCCTATGGACGGGACTATTCCGAGCAGACAGCCCGGGAGATCGATCAAGAAGTCAAGCGTCTAATCGATGAGTCTGCCGGGCATGCCAAAGCGGTTCTAACCGAACGGCGTGCGGCCCTCGAAGCCCTCGCGAAACGACTCATGGAGGTCGAAGTCGTCGATGGGGATGATCTCAAATCGATCGTCGATGCGACCATCGATGGTCCTCGCGTTGTACCAGGAACCGTGCCGACCCCTCCTTCGATCGTCACGGGAAACTCAACGTCCAGCCCACCAACGACAAACACCGAGATCGTCCTCAAACAATCTCCAAGCGGGACAGGAACCCACGGGCAGAACTCATCAGATTTTGAGCAGTAACAGCATTCAATGTTGATCCTGAATTGCTCGAACTTACAGAACTAGCTGACGGATCCACGCTACAGGCGGCTGTTGCTCGGGCTATTTTCTGATAAAGGTTCAGTAAGTAGAGGCTCTGTGGGTGCAGGCTCTGCAGGCACAGGCTCTGTGGGTGCAGGGTCGGTGGGAGTTGGATCCTCGAGTGGGCTAGGAACCATTTGCAGTTCGGTTTCAGGCAAGCTCAGCGGCATGGGTTGGGGATCGAGGGCTTCGGTAGGAGATCTGGTGGTGCCATCGCCGAACGGAGTTTCGGAAGATTGGTCTTGCGAGGCTTCCGAGAAGGTTACTTTTTGCCAGATCAACTCGCGCCAGCCATCGGGAATTTGTTGCCATACGAGCGGTCCTCCGATGAGAGTCAAGGCTGCGATGATGCCAGAAAACAGGAGCCATCGCAGGTAGGTTTTTCTGGCATCTCGGTACCGTAGACCTACAAGTGAGCCGAGCACTTGGGTCTCCTCCTGGGACTCATTGCTGGCCAAAAGTTCGGAGTCATTACCGATTTGTCTTAGGCGAGTTCTTTTCGAGGTCGATTGGCTTGCTAAGTCGATCGACTCGCTCTGTTCATCGCGTTGGGCGGTGACTCTGCGGCGTTGCGTGGTGTAAGGGATCCAGCCGGCAAGTTGGTTTGCTGCGCGTTGAAACCAGGTTGATTTTGAGGCAGGGGAAGGGGTAGAAGGGTTAGCGGGGCGAGCTTTTTGGTCAACGGATTTCTGGTTTGGCTTTTGGCTCGAGCCATTTTTAAGCCCAGCATTTTTAGTCGATGGTGACCCGTTGGACGGTGACCTATTCAATGGTGATCTATCCGATGGTCTTTGCTGTTTGGCTCCGGGCTTGTTTTTGGGTTCCGAAGCAAGAGGACTGGTTTTCGGTGGTTCGGCTATATTTGCTGGGATTTCAAGTGTGGAAACAGCTTGTTTGGGGGCATGGTTGCTTGGGGGTTGAACCACTAGGTCGCGTAGGGACTCGATCGCCTCGACGAGTTGCTGCGACTGGCGATCGATGATCTCAGGTAATGATTCGATCGATCTGCTCATCCCGTCGAGTCGCTCGGAGAGTTTTTCGAATTTGTCGCAGAGTTGTTCTTGCGATTTGACCACTCGGTCCAATTCCACCTCAAGCGCCGGACCTGCGGATGTGGCGGTTTGGCTTGTAGGAAAATGAACCGACGGGTTTTTCGATGCGGCCGAATCGAATCCGATCGCTCGAACCAAACGGTCTTTCATAGATTGAAGGTCTGGCAGCCCCGCGCTTGACGGCGGCGGTTGGTTCGGGGTAACCGCTGAGGGAGCAACCGTCGAAGCTTTATTCGGAAACGGCAACGTTTTGAGTGGACTCCGAACTTCGACGATGTGATTTGGCCTTGAAGCATTGTAGAGAAAACGGGCGGCCTCGAAGCCCAAATTCGCGATTCGAATCTGGCTGCCAACTTCAAGGACCTGACCATGGGCAGGTTGATTGTCCACCAAGGTGGGATGCTCACCGAACAGGTCGACCACGCGGCATGAGTCGCCCTGAGTCTCCCCTCGGAAAAGTACTGCTTGGAACTTGCTAATTTGCTTGTGCTTGGTCTGTAAATGACAAGCTGCCGATGAGCCAAGGAGAGACAATGCCGATTGGATTCGAAGATGTGAGGAGTTCGTCGCCGAGTTCAAAAAACCGGCGCGAGCAACAAGGGTATTCGGAAAAATCCGGATGTCATCAACGTTGAAATTCTCCCAGGAAAAGTTTTCGGTTTGCGATTCTACAGGTCGGACAGACTGCACCGTAATGCGGGCATTGGGTTGGAGCCAAACGGTTCCTCCCTGCGTCGCGATGACAGGCTCACAGAGGGACATTGGGATTGATTCGACCAACTCCAGTACCGCTACGTAGTTTTTGCAAACCTGCACGTAGACGCACACGGCTGCCGGTAGGCCAGGAATCGAGATTTCGCATCGTGGGTCACTACCGATACGAGCAAAGGGCCCGGACAGCTCGAAGTGCTGCGTTTTGCCAAGAAAAACGCACTCGAGTCGTACTTTCGCTCCCCCCCACTCCAAGGGTAACAGACTGGTCTCTAACCTCGGCTCCTCCACTTTGCCCCCTTTTTTTCGATCGCCCCATCCCCCGCCCCAACACTCGAATGCCTACGCGACTGGCCCGAGATCATTCGGTAACGATGCATTGTGGTTCTCTGCGTGTCGATGTATAGCCCGAGTCTCAAAAGTCCTCGGTGGGAGAAAACCTCGCTAAAAATAATTTCCCTTTATTTTTTTTCGGGTCAAACCGGGCTTAGCTTTCACACTAAGCGCCCATGAAGTCCGTTAGTAGCAGCGTTACGACGCCCCAGACGCCATTGCCATTGCAATCGGCAAGCTAGGAAGGATTGGAGCAGGTCCTACCCTCGGGAAGATACGACAGCACCCAGCAAATTCCTTGGTTATTTGCGAGTTTTTTGCCGATTCAGACCGCTGATCGTCCATCGGATTGGCTGATCGTAATCGAAATTTCATGAAACTCTAGCAAGTTGTTCAGTTGCCAATCGGATTGCCGACTGTCATACTGTAACTGCCCGAAGAAAAACTACTCAACTTGTCTCCACTCGACCGGCATCGCTATGTCAGAACCCGTGGCTTTGAATTCTTCTGAAGCATTTGGAAACCCCGGCCTATGCCAGGGAGATTTCGAAAACCCAAAGCTTTCTCTTCCTGCAATACCAGCTTTCGAAATCCCCGATGAGCTTCGGGGAGAGTTCATCGCTCCTGGGGTTTTAACGACTCTTGAAGTCCCTTCCTACCACCGATGGAAACGCATCTGGGAAGTCCCAATCGCGTTCCTTTTGGCCATTCCGGCCTTATCGATAACGCTGGTTCTCATGGTATTGGTGAAACTCACGAGCAAGGGGCCTGGAATTTACGCTCAGGTCCGTTCGGGCAAAGACGGGAAGGAATTCACGATGTACAAGCTCCGCAGCATGTACACCGATGCAGAAAAAAATGGCGCTCAATGGAGCACTGGCGACGCAGACCGTCGGATCACTCCCTTGGGGTATTGGCTTCGCAAACTTCACCTCGACGAACTTCCTCAGATTATCAATGTGCTTAAGGGGGAGATGTCGTTTTGCGGCCCTAGACCCGAACGCCCACAATTCGTCTCGGAACTTGAAAAGTGCGTTCCCTACTACCGCACGAGGCTGGCTGTTCGCCCCGGAATTACCGGCTTTGCACAGATCAACCTTCCGGCCGATAGCGACACCATATCGGTGATGAAAAAACAAACGCTCGATCTGGATTACATTGAAGACGCGTCGCTCACAGCAGACCTGCGAATGGTCGGCTGCACAGCCTTGCGACTCGTTGGAGTTCCAGGCAAGGTTGCTACCCGATTCGCCGGCTTGGTACGAAGCCCCGAAGAGTCGAAATTCTCAAACCACTACATCGACCTCTGGCAAAAGTGCGAGAAGGTCAAAAATCAAAATATTCCGAGCTAGCTCGAATCCCATCGGAGTCCAAACGATTCGACCCGAACCCAAGCATATCTTTTCGATCGACGTCGAAGACTACTACCACGTGTCGAACTTCGACTCAATCTGCTCACCAGATCACTGGTCGGACTGGGAACAACGCGTCGAGACGAACACCCATCGGATGCTCGATCTCTTAGAACGCAAGTCGGTGAAGTCTTATTGCTACTTCTTAGGTTGGGTTGCAGACAAATATCCCGAATTGGTCCATCGTGCAGTAGCCCAAGGGCACATCATCGGATCGCATACTTACTGGCACCGAAGGATCTACCAACACACCCCGACCTCGCTTCATCTAGATCTGGGGATGGCAAATGACACCCTCTCAAAACTTGCAAGCTATCCCATTCGACACTTTCGTGCGCCGACGTTCTCCATCACGAAGAAATCTCCGTGGGCACTGGCCATCCTTAAACAACACGGCTTTGAGCATGACAGCAGTGTCGTACCCGTGCACCACGACCGATATGGTATTCCCGACTCTCCCCTAGATTCCTATCTTCTTTCCGACGGAAAACACCAAATCGCTGAACATCCCGTCAGTGTCCTCAAGCTCCCAGGATTGCGAATTCCAATCGGTGGTGGGGGATACTTCAGAATCTTCCCCTGGTGGTTCACTCGCTGGGCTCTTCGAAAAATCGAGCGATCCGGTCGTACTATCCATTTCTACATCCACCCCTGGGAAATCGATCCGGGCCAACCTATCGCTAATCAACTCAGTACGTTCTCCCGTTTTCGCCATTACCGAAATCTCAATCGATGCTTCGATCGACTGGAACGACTCTTCGATACATTTTCTTTCGGAAATCTGGGGCTGCCCAAGCCCCAAGGAAGCTATCTGCTAGCCGGATAAAGTATCCGAGCCATCTGCAGGAAGACCTCCTCTAGCGCTGCGTAGTAACGCAGCGAATCCATCGAATTCCGCTTAGACCTCAAATCTTCGAGCCTCTTCTCGAGTTGCTCGATGAGGCTCCTGTCCTGGGATGATAACCCCTCGCGTTGGATCGGCTCCTTGAGCCATACACCTCTGGCTAACACGCCGTCGACCTTTCCATCCTCAGATCGCTTGATGAGCCTGAGGCCTCGATAAAAATCCGCAGGCGTGCCCTTGCCGTCACCATTGTCGTCCAAAATCGCCTGCTCGGTCGCCAACAACTTGTTGTCCTCGTAGTAACGTTGCGTCTTGCGAGAAGCCGAGGCAAATGCCTCCAAAACAGATATGGCTCGGTCATGGTCCAAATCCGACTCCGGATCGCTGATGCTCTGTGCGAAAAATCCCCCGAAACGCGAAAAATTCGACTCCGATCCACTCTTGGTCGATGCGATCACCACTCGATTAGGGTGCGATAACGCCGCTAAAAATGGCCCCGAACTCGACCCGCAAACGGCGATCACCCATCGATGCTTCGATCCACTGAACCATTGCCCAAGCTCCTGCGCTGATACGTCAGATCCTCGCAAATTGAATTTGGTGGTTTTCCCGTCGTGGGTTCCATGCCCCATGAGCACTAGCCAATATGTCCCCTCCTCGGGTACTTGCTCGACGCGATCGATCCAGGCCTTGAGTCTCTCGCGGTCGCTGGTCCCATCGACCACCCCTGACTGGGCTGGGCTGACCTGAACTGGGCTGACCTGAACTGGGCTGACCTGGGTTGGATTTACCGGACCGATCCACTGCACCGTTGTCCCCTGAGTCGATTCGCCCCAAAGCTGGGCCCACTGCTGGAACATGTTGCCATAGAGTGGCTCTCCAGGTGCCCCTAGAACCAGACACACACTAGGCACCGAATCCTGGCCTAAAGATAGACCTTGATCCAAACCGATCCAAAGAAAAAATCCAATCAGAAATCGGCTAGGCCAACCCATGTCGACGCCTCCAGAGCCACTCAGCAGCGAAACAAAAAACAGCCAACCCAAGCAATCCAGGAGTATGCCAAAGCGCTGTGGTCCGTCGCTCGGTGAACTTCAATCGCTCTACAGGAATTTTCGCTAATATAGAATCCAGTCGGTCCGAGGGGATCACCGCACCACCACTGGATTGGGCCAAGTCTTGTAAATGGTTTTCATCGATGCTGCAATCGGCTAGCTCGATCGCCTCGGGCTCATAGACGAAGGCCGATTGGGCTTGGCCAACGAGGATCCCATCGGCGCTTCGAGCCTCGGCCTCCACACGATAGACGCCACTGCGACGCATCAGAAAACTAGTTGCATAAACGCCCGGAGACTCCAAGGATGCCACCCCCTTGACCTCGATCGCTGCATCCCCCCCCGGGGGTACGATCCGAACCTCGACGGATGCATTGTCCAAGGCGGAAAATTTTTCGTCCCGCACCGTAACCTCAATCCATCGCTTGGCACTCTGAACGAGATCCTCACGGCTCGCCATCTCGACGCGTTTCGGGATGTCGACCATCATCCCCCGAACGATCTGCCTCCAGGACTGGTAAAACGGACTGTTGCTCTCTTGGCGATTCATCAGTGCCCAGCGCCACAAGTCACCGAGCATGACGGCTCCGGTCTGACCTTTTCCGAATTTTTGCACCACAAGCAGCGGTGCCTTCGATCCATCTTGCAATTGACCTTCGACCAGAACTCTCGCGCCGGCTTTGACCCCAACGGTACGATTCCAAACCTCAAACGATGGCATTTGCTCAATGCGTTTGGATTCATCTGCTTGATTGTCCTGCAACCTTAGATATGGCAACAGCCATCCCTCGCGCGTTAGCTCGAAACGGATGGAACCTTCCGATGCCTGCCCGATCTGAGGAATCAAGGTTTCAGGCTCCGTTGGATCGCCATAGACCGGCAAGAGTTGCCCCAGGACCGAATCCCGAAATCCCCGACCTCGCATGCTCTCTTGGCCGCCGAGCATCAGCAAGCTACCTCCTCTTAGGGAAACAAACTGACGCAAAAGCTGCATTTGATCGACCGTGAAAAACTCGGTCTCCAGATCGTCAAGAATGATCATCGAGTAGGCATACAGCTCCGCCGCATCCTTGGGAAAGCCCTTCGTTAACTCATCCTTTCCCACGACCCCCAACCTTGCAAAGACCGGTTCGTCGTACTTCTCCTTCTCCTCCTGAGAAACATCCTCAAACCCTGAAAACAAGGGATTGGTATCCTCGGTCCCTTTGCTTCGAAAACTGAACTTTGGCTGTTTTTTGGCAATCCTGACCAAAGCCGTCAAAGCCAACTCGGCGTCTTGGCTCAAGGCCCGTTGGAGGAACTTGTACTCCCAGTTCGGCCTGCCCGATAAGTAAAGGATCCTATAAGGCCCCATCGTCCGATCGACGGCTGCATACCGATGGTTGTTTTCGAGCGTCATCTCCAGGCCTGGAATGTCTCGCACCAAACGGCACACGACCTTATAGCCCTGGGGGCCCATCTCCTTGGGCCGAAACTGAAACCGAACCACCGCTGCTTTGCCCGACGAGTCGAGCTCGATCGTCTGCTTCTGGAGGACTTCTTGATCAAGCCCTTCCAAGTGCACATCGACCCGTTCGGATGGAAAGCCTCGATGGCCAATCGTCGCAACGATCGTGACCGGCGCGGTCTCAAAATCGCTGGTCTGAACACTCACGCTCTGTATCCACAAATCCCGCTTCGGATCCCCTTGGGTCGGTACCAACACCGGAAAAATTGGAATGCTCTTGAATGGACTTCCTTCTGCTTGAAGATTCTCGACCCGATTGGTGCTTCGGCCATCGGTAATGACCACAATGCCCGCTGGCGGTTCGTTCGGGTAACGCTCCTTGAGACTCACCAATGCCCCTTCTATGTTGGATTGGTACTCGGTACCATCCCACTGACTCAGTTGTTCCACCGTTTGAATCGGACCACCAAAAAGGTACTTCTTCAGACGATACTCAGCTCCCAGTTCGCTCAACCAACTCGCTTCATCGGCGATCGTTCCTGCAAAGGCTGGGACCAACTGCCCCTCTGTGGGGGAATCCTGGGTGTACAAGGCTCTCATCGACCGACTATTGTCGATAAGCACCGCAATGGTATTGGCTTGCGATTTCGGTACCGTCAAACTACGTGTGGGCTCCAGAAGACAAAAGCACAAAATTCCCAAACCGACGGATCGAAGCATTGTCCCGATCCATCGAGACTTTTGCCCAACCGCCTGGCGATAGGAAAACCATGTGGCGACCGAAAAGGTAGCCCACATGAGGATTGCCAAGGGAGCCCAAGCTGCTTTCGCAAATACAATATTCTCGAACCACTCGATCACTTGGTTTGCTCTCCCCCCAAGCGTTCGAAATAACGATCCAATTCCGATCGGAAACGATCCGGTACCGGATCGCGATCTAAGGGAACAAGTTCGTTTTCTTTGGCCGTTTTGCGAATCAACTCCTCTTGCACACGCCGCTGCAACTCCTGCAACGGATTCGATATCAACTTCTTGACCAACTCCCACTGCGGCTCCTTGGAATGCCGCTTGTACTCCTTGCGGAAATCTCGCGCAGCCTCGCGCACTCGAGCCGCTTCGGCCTTCAATTCCGGATCGCGTACCAACTCTTCAATATCCCGAAGCCGGTCAGTCCACTGCGCGTAGTCTTCACCCATCAACGGAGAGCTCGACTCCAAGCCACCGCCGCCACCGGCTCGCTGCATGCGTTCCTCAAGCGCTTCGAGCGCCGAGCGAGGGGAAGGCTCGCGAGCTTGCGAGGAACTTCTCGCTTGGCGGGGTTGGCCTTCGCGGGGTTGGCCTTCGCGGGGTTGGCTTTCGGGGGGCTGGCCTTGGCTGGGCTGGCCTTCGCTGGGCTGGCCTTCGCGGGGCTGGCCTTCGCGGGGCTGGCCTTCACTGGGCTGGCCTTCGCGGGGCTGGCCTTCGCGGGGCTGGCCTTCGCTGGGCTGGCCTTCGCTGGGCTGGCCTTGGCTGGGCTGGCCTTCGCGGGGTTGGCCTTCGCGGGGTTGGCCTTGGCTGGGCTGGCCTTCGCGGGGTTGGCCTTCGCTGGGCTGGCCTTGGCTGGGTTGGCTTTCGGGGGGCTGCATCGCATTGGCGTCCTGCGAACTGTCTTGCCCCAAACGTTGCTCGATCTCGCTTTCGATCGCTCGATTGGCCTGATCGATTTCCTTGATCGCTCGACGCAAGGACTCCTCTTCGGATCCCAGAACGCTTTGGGCGGAGTTCTCAATACGCTCCCTTAGGCCCTGGAGCTCTTTGGAAACCTCACCGGATTCCTCGACTGCCGGTTGCTCCATCCCCCGCTCGATCATCATCGGGATCCGATCAAGGCGTTGCTCGGTCGGCAAACGACTCGCATCCCTATAGGTCTCATACAACTGCTCGGCCAGGAGCGGCTCGCTCCCTTCGGCCTGTTCGACCGTATCCTTGATGCGATTCAACAAATCGAGGTACTGCTGTTTCTGTTGCTTCCAATCCTCAAGGTTTCTTTCTGGCAAGTTTTCTTGTTGATTCAATTCCGCATCGCTGCGAAGCAACGACTCGCGTCTTAGGCTGTTGGCCTCTGGCTCATTGCGTGTTGGCTCATTGCGTGTTGGCTCATTGGGTGCTGGCTCATTGGGATCAAGCCCGTTGGTAGTGGACTCTGGGTCCCTCGCAGGCAGATTCGCTTGTTCCCGCAGTTGGCGTTCCAATTCGGCTTGATTTTTTGCGACATTCTGAGCTTGCTCGATCAACTTCTGGACGTCCCTTTGTAGCGACTCGGAGCTTTGCTCTCGGAGTTGCTCGCGTGTCTGATCGACGGATTGCTCTGCACGGGTTCCGGAGTTCAACGCGGCCGAGGGCTGGGCCTCTCGCAATTGGCGCTCGGATTGCTGCATTTGTTCTCGGGCGTTCTCGATCTCTCGACGCGATTCCTCCAGTGCATTTCGCGACTCAGGCTCGTTCATCCGCTCGAGCAATTCGTCCGCATCCTCTACGAGTTCCTGTTGATCTTCCCGCAATTGCTCTAAACGCTCCTCAAGCTCCTTCTTCTCCTGTTCGTCTTTAGCCGATTGAAGCGCTAGATCCAATTCACGAACTTGCTCGTTGAGGTCCTCTTGGCGACGCGCCAACTCGTCGAGGCGATTCATCACCTGGCGCATTTCTCGCTCCGAGTTTGCCTCTTCGGTCATCGGTTGCGATTCCTCCTCGTAGCGGCTCGGATCCTGTTCGAGTTGCAATTGCTGGATTTGCTCTTGGCGATTCCGCTGGGAGGCGGATTGAGACCTTTGGCTCGAGGGTTGCTGCTGTTGACTTTGCGAAACCTCATGCTCGCGGGCCCGCAAACGCAGTAGGCCCTCGTAAGCTCCCCGCATCTGCTTGATCGCTCCACGCAGGGCGATAGATGGAGTTTCCGACCCGCTTTGGTTCAATTCGGCGATCGCCTCCCGCATGCTCGACTGAACTTTAAGCAAATCTTGGGCCGCATTCGGGGCCTGCAATTGCTCCTTGAGAGCCTCGGTTTGCTCGAGGGCTTGATTTTGAGATTCCAGAAGGATCGGCAGTTGCTCTTGGATGCTTCGGGAGGCATCCGTACTGGATTTAGGGATACCTCGGAGTAAATTCCAAGTCGCCGAGAGGATTTTCTTTTGAAGCTCTGCCAACTCTTCAGCTTGCTGGCCCGATTCGGAGCCTTGCTGTTGCTGTTGCTCTTGACGTTGTTGGGTGGCCGAGGCGTCTGCCTCCCGGAAGGTCTCCTCGAAAGGACGGACTTCCGCAAAGTACATTTCGCTTTCGATCCGCCTTGGTTGCCCATCGCGATCCAAGTCTTCGGTCCAAAAATGGTAGGTGACCAACTGGTCTGCTTTGGCTTGGAGAGACTCTAGGTCGATCAGATGCTGCAATTCGGTTTTTTTCGTCGTCGATTCACCAGGGGAGATAAGCTCTACGTCCGACGGTTCGCTATCCCCGACCGAAACACGGATTCCAGTTCGATGGATTCCGAAGTCGTCCTGCACCCTGGCCCCGACGATCATCTCTTGGATTGCCGAGACGCGCTGATCGATTGCCGAAATCAGCTTGAGTTCTGGCTCGCGATTGGGGATTATTTTTACGACAAACTCCTCGGCCGTTTTCTCGGATCGCCCCTCTGCGTCGGTGAGTTTCAGCCGATAACGCATCGATTCCGTTGGCGTATTACGGATCGAGTACTCGGTTGGGTTCTGCGGATTTCCTTCTAGCAGCGTGCTCTGTCCGTTTTCGTCGATCCATTCGGCCGATACCACCGGCTTGTTGAGCTTGAGGCTCCATCGGATCTGCGCACCATCGACGATCGAGACGCGACGCGTGTTGGAAATCGTCTTGTCGTCCTGCTGGGCATAGGCTGGAGATTGGATCGAAGCATCGCTTTGGAGCACTGCGGGATGCTCGAAGACTTCAACTTCAAATCGCTCGCTATCTTTTGAAACGCTTTCGATTCGATAGCGGAATGGTTCCTTGATCTTTCGAATCGTCGCACTGGCGATCGGATCGCGTAAGCTTCGCTGCATACGGGCGCTTTGAGATTCCCCGCTGGGGCTCTCGGCGATGAGCAGAAGATCATCGGAAAAGTCGTTGGAAAAACGGACGCTGACGAGTAAGTCAGAACCTTTTTCTATCTGAGTACTTCCTGGTTCGACGATCCATTCGAAACCTCGGTTCCCTGAGCTATCCGAAGCGTTTAGCACGCCCGTACTTTTCGTATGCAGCATCCAAGAAGCGGCGATCGTCGCGCTGAGCAGTAACCATTGCAAGCTCCAGAGCATCCCGAGTTTCCATTTGGGAACGACCTTTTCCCAATGTTGCGATTGGGCATGCAGAAGCGTCTCTTCGATCAATTTGGACCGAAGGAATTCCGATTCATTGGGTTTTATCGGCTCGATCGCCGT
>Ga0315901_10002467_pt1 | contig 25406 bp, 22 predicted proteins | sample LakEriMetagenome_10_FD_203761 | JGI IMG/M metagenome (GOLD analysis project Ga0315901, IMG submission 203761) | Freshwater fungal communities from buoy surface, Lake Erie, Ohio, United States - Buoy 2 MA116 | ecosystem: Environmental > Aquatic > Freshwater > Lake | place: USA: Lake Erie, Ohio...
CGGCGAGATCGACCATGCCCGCGCGGCCCAGCCGGACGCCCCTGTCATCGCCATGACCCCGCGCGGCAAGCCGCTGACCCAGGCCCGCGTGCGCGAGCTGGCGGCAGGGCCAGGCGTCACGATCCTGTGTGGCCGGTTCGAGGGATTTGACGAGCGGATCTTTGCCGGACGCCAGGTTCAGGAAGTCTCGATCGGCGACATTGTGCTGTCCGGCGGCGAACCGGCGGCACTGATGCTGCTCGACGCTTGCATTCGCCTGCTTCCCGGCGTAATGGGCGCGCCTTCCAGTGGGTCCGAAGAGTCGTTCGAGAACGGTTTGTTGGAATATCCCCACTATACCCGGCCCGCTGAGTGGGAAGGGCGCACGATCCCTGAAGTGCTGCGATCGGGGGATCATGCGAAGATTGCGGCCTGGCGAAAGCATCAGGCCGAGATCGATACACGGTCACGCAGGCCGGATCTTTGGGAGCGTCATGAGGGCGCTCGGATCCAGTCTGCCTCTGGCGCGCGGCGTGAAAAGAAGGACTGAGGATCATGAACCTGATCCAGCAGATCGAGGCCGAGGAAATTGCCAAGGCCGCCAAGGATATTCCGGAGTTCCGCCCCGGTGACACCGTCCGCGTTGGCGTGAAGGTGATCGAAGGCGATCGCAGCCGCGTGCAGGCCTTTGAAGGCGTCTGCATCGCCCGTGCGAACAAGGGCATCGGCAGCAACTTCACCGTCCGCAAGATGAGCTTTGGTGAAGGCGTGGAGCGCGTATTCCCGCTTTACTCGCCGAACATCGACAGCATCACCGTCGTCCGCAAGGGCGTGGTGCGCCGGGCCAAGCTCTATTACCTGCGCGGCCGCACCGGTAAGCGCGCTCGCATCGCCGAGCGCCGCGACGTGCGGAGCGACGCCGAGTAAGGCCAGGATTCGCTCCAAGCCTCTGGCATCAGCCGCAAAGCTGTTTAGAGAAGGGCGTCCCGAGCGATCGGGGCGCCCTTTTCGCTGCGTGAGTTTGCCGTGTCATCACTTTCCCGCTTGCTTGCCGCCTGCGCCATCGCCGCGCTTGCCCCTGTCACTCCGATCTTAGCCCAGACCACCACGGAGAGCACCGTGCCTACCGCAGCCCAGCCGCTGACCATTGAACGGGTCTTTGCCAGCCCAAGCCTGTCCGGGGCTGTGCCGCGCGGGGTGAAGCTCTCCCCCGATGGTCGCTGGCTTACCCTGCTGCGCAATCGCCCGGATGACCGCGAGCGGTTTGACCTGTGGGGTTATGACCGCACCACCGGGCAGTGGACCATGCTGGTCGATTCGCTCAAGTTTGGCACCGGCCGCGAATTGTCTGAGGCCGAGAAGATGCAGCGTGAGCGCAAGCGGATCGGCGATCTCAAGGGGATCGTGACTTACGAATGGTCGGCAGATAGCCAGTCGATCCTGGTGCCGCTGGATGGCGATCTGTACCTGGCGCGGCTCGATGGCGCGGTGCAGCGCTTGTCCGACACCTCCGAGGACGAGCTTAATCCGGCGCTCAGCCCCAAGGGCGGCTATGTATCCTTCGTCCGCGGCCGTCGGCTGTGGACCGGAGCGCCTGGTGCTTCGGCCCAGCCGGTCACGCCGGCTGAACCCTCTGACACGGTGCATTGGGGCGAGGCAGAATTCGTCGCGCAGGAGGAAATGGATCGGCACACCGGTTACTGGTGGGCGCCGGATGATAGCCGCATTGCCGTGCAGCGTTTCGACGAAGCCAATGTAGCTGTTGTCACCCGGGCCGCCATCGGGGCGGAAGGGACGCGGACCTATGCCCAGCGCTACCCGCTGGCCGGGACCCCCAATGCCGAGGTCGCGCTTTATGTGCAGAAGCCCGATGGCAGCGAGCGGGTTGCGGTCGACCTGGGACCAGACAAGGACATCTATCTGGCCCGGGTCGATTGGGCACCCGATGGCAAAACGCTCTATGTCCAGCGGCAGGACCGGGGCCAGACCCGGCTGGACATGCTGGCGGTCGATCCGGCCACCGGCAAGAGCCGGGTGCTGTTCACCGAGACCGCAGCTGAGGGGCACTGGACCGACCTCAGTTACGATTACCGCTTCCTGAAGGACGGGAGCCTGGTCTGGTGGTCCCAGCGCGACGGGTTCGGCCACCTGTGGCATTTCAAGCAGGGCAAGTGGCGGCAGCTCACCAAGGGCGAATGGGTCGTTACCGGGCTGGTCGGGGTGGACCAGGAAGCCGGGAAGGTCTTCTTCACTGGCACCAAGGACGATGTCCGGGCCCATCAGGTCTATGCGCTCGATCTTAAGGCACCGGGGAAAGTCGCCCGCCTGACCGATCCGGGCTTTCATCATAGCGCGGGCATGGACAAGTCCGGCAAGTCGCTGCTGATCACGCGCTCATCGACGGGTCAGCCGCCGCAGGTCTATCTGGCTGACCAGGCCGGCCAGCGGATCGCCTGGGTGGAAGAGAACAAGCTGGATGCCAGCCATCCCTATGCCCCCTTCCTCGCCAGCCATCGCCCGGTCGAATACGGCACGATCAAGGCTGCTGACGGGAGTGTGCTGCACTGGAACATGATCACCCCGCCGCTGGAGCCGGGCAAGCGCTATCCGGTGTTCTTCTCGCACTATAGCGGGCCGAGCACGCAGGAGGTTCTGAAGGCCTGGATGAACCCGCTGGCCCAGGCCGTGGTCGACAAGGGCTACATCTGGTTTGAAATCGACAATCGCGGATCGGACAATCGCGGCGTCGATTTCGCGAAGCAGCTCTATCGCGCCATGGGCGGGGTCGAAGTGGAAGACCAGCTGGCCGGTGCGCAGTTCCTCAAGACCTTGCCTTACGTCGATCCGGGCAAGATCGCGACCTATGGCTGGTCCTATGGCGGCTACATGACGCTCAAGATGCTCCAGGCCAACCCGGGGGTCTATGCCGCCGGGATCGCCGGCGCGCCGGTGACCAAGTGGGAACTCTACGATACCCACTATACCGAACGCTACATGGGCAACCCGGGGCCGGACATGAAGGGACCGGACGCAGCGGCCTATGACAAGGCCAATGCCATGGCCGATGCGACGAAGCTTAGCGATCCGCTGTTGCTGATCCACGGCATGGCGGACGACAACGTGGTGTTCGAACATTCATCGGCACTCATCTCCAAGATGCAGGCCAATGCCGTGCCGTTCGAGATGATGCTCTATCCCGGCTTTACCCACCGCGTGGGTGGGCCAAAGGTTGGCACGCACATGTGGGAGGCGATCTTCGCCTTCCTTGAGCGTAATGGAGTAAAGCCTTGAAATTCGGACGCGGCATCGGGCCAACTGGTTCGCCGGAGCAGGTTCAGGCGCAGCAACAGCAGCTCCGCGCCAACCCGGGGGACAGGATCGCACGGCACAACCTGGCCGTAGCCCTGCGTCGGATGGGCCAGCCCGAAGAGGCCCTGATCGAAGCGGAACGGCTGTGGAGCGAAGGGTTCCACCGGGCCGAAACCGCCGTTGTGCGCGGCAACCTGCTGGCTGACGCCGGTCGTTTTGACGATGCTATTTCCGCTTACCGCGATGCCGTGCGGATCAAGCCCGAACAGCTGGAGGCGCACCAGGTCTTGGCGAGCCTCCTCCCGCAACTGGGCCGGGCCGATGAAGCGCTCGACAGCCTGCGCGCCGGACTGGAAAGCGCGCCGGAATTCGGGCCGCTGTGGGCGATGGCGCTCGATACGGCGAAGTCGCATCACCAGTTCGGGCAATTGCTCGAATGGGCGCAGGCGGCTGGCCGGCAATGGCCTGATGATGCCGTGCTTGAAACATACCGCGCAACCGCACTCTCCGGCCTTGGCCAGGATCAGGAAGCGCTTGCCGTGCTGGACCGCATTATCGCGCGCGAACCGGGCTATGGCAGTGCCTTTACCACCAAGGCCCATGTGCTGCTGCGGCTGGGCGATCCCGCTGCGGCCGCCCTGGCCGCCGAGCGGGCCAGCCAGCTGGATCAGACCGACCAGGCGGCCTGGTCGCTGCTGGGCGTTGCGTGGCGCCTGCTTGATGATCCGCGCGAGCACTGGCTGTGCGATTACGACACCTTCGTCATGCCGATCGAGATCGGCACCGACCCAGACCTGCTTGAGGCATTGGGCCGGCGTCATGCCGTCTCGGCGCATCCCGCCGACCAATCGCTGCGGGGTGGCACCCAGACCCGCGGCAACCTGTTCGAAACGCTCGATCCAGTGATCCTGGCCTTGGCCTTTGCCCTGCGGGATGCGGCGGAAGAGCGAATCTCGCACTTGCCATTCGATCCGACCCATCCGTTCCTCAGCCGCAATACCGGTTCGCTCAGTTTCCCGACCTCTTGGTCGATCCGCCTCCGCAGCGAAGGATTCCATGTGAGCCACATTCACCCCGTTGGCTGGATGAGTAGCGCCTACTACGCGCACCTCCCGCCCGAGGTGCAGGCTGGTCAGGGGCAGGGGGCGCTGGCTTTTGGCGTGCCGGACAGTGCGCTGGGCCTGGATTTGCCGCCTCGCCGGGTGGTCCAGCCCAAGGAAGGGCAGCTGGTGTTGTTCCCATCCTATCTGTGGCACGGTACGACCCCGTTTGAGAGCGCCGAACCACGGATTACGGTCGCCTTTGACATGCTGCCGGTGGACAACGCCGCCGGGTAGGGCTAGCCGCAGCTTCCACGATTTTGGGAGTTTGGCATGGGTTACCGGGTGGTTGTTGTCGGCGCGACGGGCAATGTCGGGCGCGAAATGCTCAACGTGCTGGCCGAGCGCGAATTCCCGATCGAGGAACTGGCGGCCGTGGCCTCGTCCCGCTCTACCGGGGACGAGATCGAATTCGGTGAGACCGGGCGGATGCTCAAGGTCAGGAATATCGAGCACTTCGATTTCACCGGCTGGGATATCGCGCTGTTTTCCGCCGGGTCGGACGTTTCGAAAGTCTTTGCACCGAAGGCCGCTGCTGCCGGCTGCGTGGTGATCGACAATAGCAGCTTCTACCGGATGGATCCGGATGTGCCGCTGATCGTGCCCGAAGTGAACCCGGAGGCGATTGACGGCTACAAGGCCAAAATGATCATCGCCAACCCCAACTGCTCGACCGCGCAGATGGTCGTGGCGTTGAAGCCGCTCCACGATGCGGCCAAGATCAAACGCGCGGTGGTGGCAACCTACCAGTCGGTTTCCGGTGCCGGCAAGCAGGGCATGGATGAACTGTTCGAGCAAAGCCGCAACATCTTCGTCGGTGATGCCTCCGAGCCGGTCAAGTTCACCAAACAGATCGCCTTCAACGTGATCCCACACATCGACAGCTTTCTTGATGATGGTTCGACCAAGGAAGAATGGAAGATGGTGGTTGAGACCAAGAAGATCCTCGATCCGAAGATCAAGGTAACCGCCACCTGCGTACGGGTACCGGTCTTCGTCGGCCATTCCGAAGCGATCAACCTGGAATTCGAGAACGAGATTTCGGCCGATGAAGCGCAGAAGCTGCTGCGTGAAGCGCCCGGCGTGATGCTCGTCGACAAGCGCGAGGACGGCGGATATGTCACCCCGGTCGAGTGCGTCGGCGATGGCGCCACCTTCGTTTCGCGAGTCCGCGAGGACTCAACTGTCGACAACGGCCTGTCACTGTGGTGCGTCTCGGATAACCTGCGCAAGGGTGCCGCGCTGAATGCCGTCCAGATCGCTGAACTGCTCGGGCGGCGACACCTCAAGAAAGGTTGAGGTTTGTCCGCGATCCCGGTTTCGCAGCGCTGGATGCTGGGCGCGGTCGCGCTTGGCATCCCGCTAAGCGCGTGGGGGGCGATCTATCCCACCAACACCTGGCTCCAGGTCGGACCGGTGGCTTTGCTGTTGCCGCTGGCGGTGCTGGCCCTGCGCCGTTACCCTATTGGCAACCGCTCGGCCGGGTGCATAACGGCCTTTGTCCTGCTGCACCTGTTTGCAGCGCGCTGGTCCTACAGCTTTGTCCCTTATGATGCCTGGCTGGGCGGGATCGACAGCACCCTGGGGTTCCAGCGCAACATGTTCGACCGGCTCGCCCATTTCCTGTTCGGCCTGCTGGCGATTGACCCGATGGTCGAACTCGGCACGCGTTATTGGCGGCTGACGCGGCGCATGGCGTTGGCCTTCGCGGTCCTGTTCGTCCTCGCCATGGGCGGGATCTATGAGATCTTCGAATGGACCCTGACGCTCACGCTAGCCCCCGCTGATGCCGGAGCCTACAATGGCGAGCAGGGCGACATGTTCGACGCGCAGAAGGACATGGCGCTGGCTGCGCTGGGCGCCTTGCTGGCTTTGCCCTTTGCCCAGCGCACTTGGCCTGAAAGGACGCAATGATGGCCGAAGCCCCGGAACTGATCCCCTCCTTCGATGGCACCCTGCTGGCGCTGCACCGCCTGGGTACGGGTCGTCCGGTGATCCTGCTGCACGGGTTGTTTTCCAGCGCGCAGATGAACTGGATGAACTGGGGGCAGGCCCAGTTGCTGGCCGATGCCGGGTTTGAATGCCTGATGCCGGACCTGCGCGCCCATGGCGAAAGCGGCAAGTCGCATGACCCTGCGGCCTATCCTGCCGATGTGCTGGCCCGTGATGCGATCGCGCTGATCGAAGCACTCGGCTTGACCGACTTTGACCTCTGCGGCTTTTCGCTGGGCGCACGCACGTCTGTCCGGGCGGTGATCCACGGCCTCAAGCCGCGCCGGCTGGTGCTGGGCGGCATGGGGCTGGAAGGGCTGGCCGGCTGGACCGGGCGCGGAGCCTTCTTCATCGATGCGATCGACCGGTTTGACGAGGTCAAGGTGGGGGATCCAGCCTTTCCGGCCGTATCCTTCATGAAGACCATGAAAGTCGATCGGGTCGCGGCCCGCCTGCTGCTCCAGACCTTCAGCGATACCGATCCGGCCGAGCTTGCCAAGCTGACCATGCCGACCCTCGTGGTGAACGGGGATCAGGATCGCGACAACGGTTCGCCCGACCTGCTGGCCGATGCCTTGCCCGATGCAACCTTGGTTACGGTGCCCGGCACACATATGAGCTGCGTGACTAAGCCTGACCTCGGTATTGCCATCCGCGATTTCCTGCTGGCCTGAACATCCTTTGCCGATCCGGGCTTGACCCTCGCAAAAGCCCCCGCCAGCGTGGCATTATCGGGCCTGCGCCCGCCGGGTTCGCGATAAAGGACATTGCCATGAAGAGGATCGTTTCGCTCGCCGCGCTGGCCACAGCGCTGGTTGCTTTCCCCGCACTTGCCCAATCCGAAGCGGCCAAGACGCCGCAACAGAAAGCGGATGAATTCGTGATCACCACCGAGGCCAAGCTGGCCAAGGCGGGCGTCGAGGCAGCACAGGCTGCGTGGGTCTATTCGACCTACATCAACCAGGATACCGAGGCGATGACGGCGCGCGCCGGGGCGAATTACAATTCACTGGTCGTGAAGAGCGCGATCGAGGCGGCGGGCCATGCCAATACGTCGGGGCTGTCCGCAGACACTGCGCGCAAGCTCTCGCGGTTGCGCACGGCAATTGTCCTGCCAGCCCCCACGAAGCCCGGCGCGGCTGATGAAGTGGCGACTATCGCCGCGCGGCTTGAGGGGATCTATGGCAAGGGGCAGGGCACGCTCCGGGGCCAGCCGATCAGCGGTAGCGATATCGAAGCCGAAATGGGTTCCAACCGCAATCCGGAGGAACTCAGGGAAATGTGGCTCAGCTGGCATGACAATGTCGGCAAGCCGATGAAGTCGGACTATGCCAAGCTGGTCGGTCTCGGCAACGAGGGTGCCAGAGAACTGGGCTATTCGGACATGGGCGCGCTGTGGCGCTCCAATTATGACATGAGCCCGGAAGAGTTTGCGGCGCTGACCGAGAAGCTGTGGCTTGAAGTGAAGCCGCTGTACGACAGTCTGCACACCTATGTCCGCGGCAAGCTGAACGCCAAGTACGGCGACAAGGTCCAGGCGAAGACCGGGCCGATCCGCGCCGACCTGCTGGGCAATATGTGGGCGCAGGAATGGGGCAACATCTATGACCTGGTGGCCCCGCCGGGATCGGGCGATGTCGGGTTCGATGTCACCGAACTGCTCGCGGCCAAGGGCTATGATGACCAGAAGATGGTGAAGGCGGGCGAAGGCTTCTTCTCCTCGCTGGGTTTTGAACCCCTGCCCAAGACCTTCTGGGAGCGATCGCAGTTCGTGAAGCCGCGCGATCGCGAAGTGGTGTGCCACGCCTCGGCCTGGAACATCAACAATGTCGACGATCTGCGGATCAAGATGTGCATCAAGGTGAACGGCGATGATTTCGTCACGATCCACCACGAGCTGGGCCACAACTATTACCAGCGGGCCTATAACAAGCAGCCGTTCCTGTACCTTGATGGCGCCAACGATGGCTTCCACGAAGCGATCGGCGATGCCATCGCCCTGTCGATGACGCCGGAATACCTGGTCCAGATCGGGCTGCTGGATCGCGACAAGGTACCCAGCGCGGACAAGGATACCGGCCTGCTGCTGCGCCAGGCGATGGACAAGGTGGCCTTCCTGCCGTTCGGCCTGCTGGTTGACCGCTACCGCTGGCAGCTGTTCTCCGGCCAGACCACCGATGCGCAGCAATCGTGGACTGACCTGCGCCTCAAGTACCAGGGCATTGTCCCGCCGGGGCCGCGCGGCGCCGATGCCTTCGATGCCGGGGCCAAGTACCATATCCCCGGCATGGTGCCGTACACCCGCTACTTCCTTGCCCGCATCCTGCAATTCCAGTTCTATGAGGCCGCCTGCAAGCAGGCCGGCTGGAAGGGGCCGCTGCACCGCTGCTCGTTCTACGGCAACAAGGACGTGGGCAAGAACCTGAATGCCATGCTGGAAATGGGCGCATCCAAGCCTTGGCCCGATGCGCTGCAGGCCTTTACCGGCAGCCGCGAGATGAGCGGCAAGGCGATGATGGCCTACTTCGCGCCGCTCAAGAAGTGGCTCGATCAGGAAAACAAGCAGATGAAGGCAAAGGCCGGGTGGTAAGTCCTAGTCCAGCGTGGCGAGCATGGCGCAGCGGCTGCCCTCGGGCAAGCCGTGAGCCTGCTCGTCAGCGAGAATGGCCGCGAGCGCAGGTGTGAGTTCTGCCGGCGGGAGCATGCGAAAGCCGCAACGGGCATAGAAGGGCGCGTTCCACGGAACGTCGCGAAAGGTGGTCAGCGTGGCGGCAGCGAAGCCGCGCTGGCGGGCCGCATCTAGCGCCGCCTCGATCAGCGCGCGGCCCAAACCCCGGCCTTGTACGCGCTGATCAACCGAGAGCTCGCGGATGTGGAAATTGCCCGCGACCACAGTCGCCGCCAGGAACCCGGCGACTTCCCCGCCGTCGTGCGCCACCCACAGACAATTGCGCGACAAGAAGGCAGAGTGTTCCGCTTCCGCGATGACTTCGCCCTGTGCCAAATGCGCCAGTCCGGCCTGGTCGGCAAACAGCGCCGCCGCTGACCGTTCGATCGCCGGAAGCAGCGACAGGTCGGTGGGCTTTGCAGGGCGGACGCGGGCGTATTGCCTCAACGGAACGGCGGTTCCTTGAAGGCGCGCAGCTTGCGGCTGTGGAGCTTGTCCCCGGCGGCCCGTAGCAGGTCGCAGGCGGTGGTTCCGATCAGCAGGTGAGCGGCAATTGCTTCCTCGTAGAAGCGGTTGGCCTGACCGGGCAGCTTGATCTCGCCGTGGAGCGGCTTGTCCGAAACACAGAGCAAGGTTCCGTAGGGTACGCGGAAGCGATAGCCTTGGGCGGCAATGGTGGCGCTTTCCATGTCGATCCCGATCGCGCGGCTCTGGCTGAGGCGGCGCGCCGACTGGGTATAGCGCAATTCCCAGTTGCGATCGTCGGTGGTGGCCACCGTCCCGGTGCGCATCCGCTTCTTGAGGTTCGCGCCGGTATCGCCGCTGACCATCTCTGCCGCCTGGGCCAGGGCGATCTGCACTTCGGCAATCGCCGGGATCGGGATTTCCGGCGGCAAGACCGGATCGAGCACATGGTCATCGCGCAGATAGGCGTGAGCCAGGACATAGTCGCCGATGCGCTGGGTGTCGCGCAGGCCGCCGCAGTGGCCGATCATCAGCCAGGCCTCGGGGCGCAGCACGGCAAGGTGATCGCAGACCGTCTTGGCATTGGATGGGCCGACGCCGATGTTGACGAGGGTTATGCCCAGGCCATCCTCGCGGACCAGGTGATAGGCCGGCATCTGGTGTCGCCGCCAAGCCGTGTCTGACAGCCGCTCGCGGGCATTGTCAGTTGCCTCCTCAACCAGCAGCCCACCCGCGCCGGACAGGCGGACATAGCCCTCCTGGCCCACCTGCCGCCCGGCCCAATCCACAAATTCATCGACATAGCGATGATAGTTGGTGAACAGGATGAAGCGCTGAAAATCCTCGACCGGGGTGCCGGTGTAGTGCGCCAGGCGGGCCAGACTGAAATCGGTGCGCAGGCCATCGAACAGCGCGAGCGGGATGGTCTCCTCCGGATTGGGCAGCTCCATCCCGTCGGCCAGTTCGTCGCCGATCATGGCGAGTTCGGTGGCGGGGAAGTGGCGCGCCAGATCCTGCGGGCGCAGGCCGCCGAGGCCTGAGCTGGCGTCAATCACGTAAGGGAAAGGAATTTCCTGATTCGACCGGCCGACCGTGACTTCGATTTCGTAATCGTCGGCCAGTAGCGCCAGCTGCTCTGCCAGGTAATCGGCGAACAGGGTGGGGCGGGTGACGGTGGTGGAGAAGGTGCCGGGATGGGCGAGCCGGCCAAAGGCGCGGGCCAGGTCCGGCCGGGTTTCGATCCCGCCGTAGGAAATCCTGAGTTCGGGATAGCACCAGGCGCGGCTGGTCCGCCGATCGGGGGGTGGCAGGGTCCCGTCGGCAGCGAAATTTGCAATGTCGGAGCGGAGGGTGGCGACAGCTTCGTCGTAAACGCGGACCAATTCCGCGATGGTCTTTTCTATGTTTAGCATCGCGGGCCCATAGACAGATCGCGGCGACATTTCAATTACGCTGCTGTCAAAACCCGAAGCCGCAACGAAAAAGGGGGCGCCGAAGCACCCCCTTGATCGGTTGCGATGGCGCGAAGCTTAGGCTTCTTCGCCCTCGTCGGTCGCTTCGGCGGCCGGGGCCGGGGCCTCGGCTTCCGGCTCTTCGCCGTTGCCGGCTTCGAAGTCGGTCGCGGCAGCAGCAGCGGCTTCATCTTCGAACATGGCGGCAATGACGTCGACGCCCTTGGCCTGCTGGTCGGCCTCGTCAGGCGAGCGCGCGACGTTGACCTTAACCATAACGGCCACTTCAGGGTGCAGCGACACCTTGACGTCGAACACGCCGATGGTCTTGATCGGACGCTCAAGCACGATCATCGACTTCGACACCTGGGCGCCATCGGCGTTCAGGGCATCGACGATGTCACGCACCGAAACCGAACCATAGAGCTGGCCCGAGTTCGACGAGGCGCGGATCAGGACGACCGACTTGCCATCGACGTTGCCGGCATGGGCCTGGGCCGCATCGCGACGTTCGGCATTGTCGGCTTCGATCTTCGAGCGGTTTGCTTCAAAGACCTTGCGGTTGGCTTCGTTGGCGCGCAGCGCCTTCTTGTTGGGCAGCAGGTAATTGCGCGCGTAGCCGTCTTTAACGGTCACGACATCGCCGATGGTGCCCAGCTTCTCGATCCGTTCGAGGAGGATGATTTCCATGGGACTTCCCTCCTTACTTCACGAGGTACGGAAGCAGGCCGATGTGCCGGGCGCGCTTGATGGCCTGGCCCAGCTCGCGCTGCTTCTTGGCGGAAACCGCAGTGATGCGGCTGGGCACGATCTTGCCACGCTCAGACATGTAGGTCTGGAGCAGGCGCGTGTCCTTGTAATCGATCTTGGGCGCGTTCTTGCCCGAGAACGGGCAGGACTTGCGGCGGCGGAAAAATGCGCGGGCCATTGCTTAGAACTCCTCGCGTTCGCGGCGCTTGCTGCGCTCGCGGTCCTGCTTGCGCATCTGCACCGACGGGCCGGCTTCCAGCTCGTCAACGCGCACGGTCAGCCAGCGGATCACGTCTTCGTTGATCGCGGTCTGACGCTCCAGCTCGGCCACGGTGCCAGCGGGGGCATCGATGTTGAGCAGGACGAAATGCGCCTTGCGGTTGCGCTTGATCTTGTAGGCCAGGTTCTTGAGGCCCCAGGTTTCGGTCTTCGTGACCTTGCCCTGGTGGGCTTCGACGATTTCCGTGGCAGTGGCAGCCAGGGCATCGACCTGCGCCTGGCTAAGGTCCTGGCGCGCCAGGAAAACATGCTCGTAAAGCGGCATGCTTGTGCCTTTCATCTGTCTAACCGATCGCTGGCTGATCCGCGGGATTGCGGGGCCCCTCCGGCTTTCTTTGTTTCCCGAGGGTGAGTCGGGAAGCGGCGCAGGTAGCGGATTTCCGGGTGAATGCAAGCGCGAAGGCCCAGGTACTCGTCGCAGTGTTGCCGGTCATCGGCTTGTCCCGCCCCGTCGCTTGGGGCTAGGAGGTGGCAACAGTTTGAGGGAGTTGACCCAATGCCGACCGGCCTCGTTGCCCTGCTTGACGACATTTCCGTAATTGCCAAGGCGGCTGCGGCCTCGATCGACGATGTCGGCGTTGCCGCAGCTAAGGCTGGGTCTAAGGCGGCCGGGGTGGTGATCGACGATGCTGCGGTCACCCCCAGCTACGTCACCGAATTCACGCCTGACCGCGAGCTGCCGATTATCTGGCAAATCGCCAAGGGCAGCATGAAGAACAAGCTGCTGATCCTGCTGCCCGGCGCGCTGGCGCTGAGTGAATTCGTACCCTGGGCCATCACTCCGCTGCTGATGCTTGGCGGGTTGTTCCTGTGCTATGAGGGCGCGGAAAAAGTGATCGAGAAGCTCGGCGGCGCCAAGCACGGAGAAACGCTGGAAGATCCGATCGAGGACATGGCGACCTTCGAGCAGGAGCGTATTTCCGGCGCGGTCCGCACCGACTTTATCCTTTCCGCCGAGATCATGGCGATTGCCCTGGCCGAAGTGGCTGACGAGACGCTGCTCAACCGCGCCCTGATCCTGGCACTGGTTGGCATCGTCATCACGGTGGCAGTCTATGGCGTAGTCGCGCTGATCGTGAAGATGGACGATATCGGCCTCCACCTGGCCGAAAAGCGCTCTACCGCGGCAGAGCAGAAGCTGGGCCGTGGGCTGCTGGTGGCCATGCCCAAACTGCTGATCACGCTTTCCGTGGTGGGGACGCTGGCGATGCTGTGGGTTGGTGGGCACATTATGGTCGATGGCGCAAAAAAGCTCGGCTTCACCCCGCCTTATGATGCCATTCATGCAGTCGAACACGTCGTCCACGAAGCGACTGGGGCGCTTGGCGGTGTGCTGGGCTGGCTGGCCAATTCGACACTGTCGGGCGTGGTCGGGCTGATCCTGGGTGCGATTGTCGCTTTCGCCATTCACAAGGTGCCGGCGATGCTGGGCAAGTCAGCGAACTGAGGCGAGTACCTGCCGCGCGAACGCGCTGAGCGTATCGTCGCGCGCGCCCATGATGACGATCCGGTCACCGGACCGGGCCTGTTCGGCCAAGAAGCCACCGCAATCCTCACGCGAGGGGATGTACTCGGCCTTGCCGCCGTAGCTTCGGATCAGGTTCACGATCCGCTCGCTCCCCTCGCTGCGATCGACCGTGCCACCGAAATAGACCGGATCGCACAGGATCGTCAGGTCATCCGGACCCAGCAGCCGGGCGAAGACTTCGGCCAGTTCGTGGCCCATCTGCTTGAGCGGGCCGTAGCCGTGCGGCTGGAAGAAGGCGATCACGCGGCCTGGATGGGCCTTCAAGGTGCGCAGCGTGGCCGCGCATTTTTCCGGGTTGTGGCCGAAGTCGTCGATCACCGTGATGCCGGAGGGGCTGGTGCCGACAATCTCGAACCGGCGGGCAAGGCCGGCATAGTTGGCCAGAGCCGCCACCGCTTCGGCGACCGGCACCCCGGCGGCATTGGCGGCGGCAATTGCGGCAAGGGCGTTGGCCAGGTTGTGCCGCCCCGGCACTTGCAGGGTGAGCGTGTGGCTCGTGCCATCGCGGCGGTCGACTACATTGGCTGACAGGCTGGTCGGGCCTTCGACCAATGAATCTGGTTCAACCCCGATTTCCGCCTGGCCGCTCTCTATCCCGAAGCGGACCACCTGCCCGGCGCGCGAGGCAAGGGCGAGGCATTCGGGATCGTCGGCATTGATGGCCGCCACTCCCGCCACGCTGAGGAAATCCCCGAACAGCGCGCGCAATTCGTCCATCGACTTGTGATCGAGACTCACGTTCAGCAGCGCCGCCACCGCCGGGCGATAGAGCGCAATCGAACCATCGCTTTCATCGACTTCCGCGACAAAGACGTCGCCCTTGCCGACCCGCGCCGAAGCGAACGGAGCGTCTGCCGAGGTGTAATTCTTCATCACGGCGCCATTCATTATGGTCGGGTCACGACCGGCCCGGTCCATGATCCAGCCGATCATGCCGGTAACTGTGCTCTTGCCGCTGGTTCCCCCAACCGCAATGCCAACAGGAGCCGCGTTGAATAGCCGCGCGAGCAGTTCGGCCCGGCTCATCCGCGCGCAGCCGAGTTCGCGGCCCTGGACCATTTCTGGCACTGTGTCCTCGATCGCGGCAGAGGCGATGAGAATCTGCTCGGCCGAAACCAAACCGCTGCCGTCTTGCGGGAACAGCGGGAAACCGAGGCTTTCCAGCCAGGCGAACTTTTCAGGCGTGCGGCCCTGGTCGCGGCTGCGGTCCGATCCGGCAACCTTTGCCCCAAGACCCTTCAGGATCAATGCCAGCGGCAGCATGCCGGAACCGCCGATGCCGCAGAAGAACCAGGGGCGCTTGGTAAGGTCGTCCATCGGCTCTCCGGTATGCGCCCTTGCCTCGCAAGACAACCGGGTTAGGAAGGATCATGCCCAACGTTGCCATCTGCGCCCCGTCTGCCGCCTTTGCGAAGGAAGATGCCGATCGCGTGCTGGCGCTGGCTGCGGCCGAGTTCCCGGGCGTGACGCTGCACTTCCATCCGCAATGCCTCCTCAGTGAAGGCCATTTTGCCGGGCCCGATGGTGCACGGCTTGAAGCGCTGGTGGAATGCGCGAATGATCCCGCCTTCGACGCGGTTTGGTTCGCGCGCGGCGGCTATGGCGCGGCGCGGATTGCCGAGGATGCGCTTGGCCGCTTCGATCACACCGCACAGGATAAGCTGTTTCTAGGTTATTCCGATGCCGGAACGCTGCTGGGCGGGATCTATCGGCAGCGGATCGGCCAAGCTGTCCATGCGCCGATGCCGGCCGATATCCGCCGTGCTGGCGGGGAAGCAGCGGTGCGGCGTACGTTGGCCTGGCTCGCCGGAGACCAGTCTGGCGAGGAGCCGGCCCAGGATGGTCACCCCAAGGCCGCGTTCAACCTTATGACGCTGGCCATGCTGGGCGGCACGCCGCTGATGCCCGGACTGGCGGGTCATGTCGTGCTGGTCGAGGAAGTCTGCGAACACATGTATGCGGTCGACCGGCTGTTCTTTCATCTTACCGCCCACCTAGGCGGGATTGCCGGTTTGCGGCTGGGTCGGGTCAGCGAAGTGCCCGAGAATGACCGGCCCTTCGGCACGACGGCGGAAGAAATCGCCCGGCACTGGTGCCAGCGCCACGCCATCCCGTTCCTGGGCAGCGCCGACATCGGCCACGATATCGACAACAAGATTGTGCCCTTCGGGGTTGAGGGCAGCGGCGCCAGCCGTTAGGCGCGCCGGCCAGACAGGAGCACAGCCATGCGAGCATTCGTTTTTCCGGGACAGGGTAGCCAGAAGGTCGGCATGGGAGCCGATTTGGCTGAAGCCAGCGCGATTGCGCGTGAAGTGTTCGAGGAGGTTGACGATGCTCTCGGCCAGAAGCTCTCGGCCATCATGCGCGAAGGGCCGGAAGATGCCCTGACCCTGACTGAGAATGCTCAGCCAGCGATCATGGCCAATGCCATCGCTGTGCTGCGCGTTCTGGAACGCGAAGGCGGGATCACGCTCGCCGAAAAGGCGGATTTCGTGGCCGGGCACAGTCTGGGTGAATATACTGCGCTCTGCGCCGCCGGGGCCTTCAGCCTTGCCGATACGGCCCGCCTGCTGAAGCTGCGCGGGCAGGCCATGCAGGCCGCCGTGCCGGTGGGCGTGGGGGCGATGTGCGCCTTGCTGGGCGCCGATATCGACAAGGCGCAGAAGCTGGCCGAGGCGGCCGCCGAAGGCGAAGTCTGCACCGTTGCCAATGACAACGATCCCGGCCAGGTCGTCCTTTCGGGCCACAAGGGCGCGATCGAGCGCGCCATTGCTCTGGTCAAAGAGTTCGAGATCAAGCGCGGCGTCGCCCTGCCGGTCTCGGCTCCGTTTCATTGCCCCCTGATGCAGCCGGCCGCCGATGCAATGGCTGAAGCGTTGGGCAAGACGCCGCCAGGCGCACTGCGGGTGCCGCTGTTCGCCAATGTCACGGCAGCCGTCGTGAGCGATCCGGCGGAGGTCCAGCGCTTGCTGGTCGAGCAGGTTTGCGGCCGGGTGCGCTGGCGCGAAAGCGTCATCGCCATGCAGGCGGCCGGGGTCGAACGGTTTGTCGAACTCGGCGGCAAGGTGCTCGGCCCAATGATTGGCCGCACCGTCAACGATGTAACCGTGACCAGTGTGGCCGGCATGGCCGATATCGAAGCGCTGGCAAAGGAGTTGTGATCATGGACCGCCTGTTTGACCTTTCCGGAATGACCGCTCTCGTGACTGGTGCTGCCGGCGGCATCGGCTCGGCGATCAGCCATGCCCTTGCCCGGCAGGGTGCACGGCTCGCTTTGTCCGGTACCAACCCGGCCAAGCTGCGCGCCTTTCGCGAGGAACTGAACGACACTTACGGCCATGACCATGTCGAGATCACTTGCGACCTGTCGAATACCGAACAGGTCGAACACCTGATTCCGGCCACGGTCGACACCCTGGGCAAGATCGATATCCTGGTGAACAATGCCGGGATCACCCGCGACAACCTGGCCATGCGGATGAAGGACGAGGAATGGGAACAGGTCATCAAGATCAACCTTGAAGCTGCCTTCCGCCTGATGCGCGCAGCCACCAAGCCGATGATGAAGGCGCGGTTTGGCCGGATCATCACCATCACCAGCGTGGTTGGTGCCACCGGCAATCCGGGGCAGATCAACTATGCCGCAGCCAAGGCCGGTCTCGTTGGCATGTCGAAGTCGCTCGGGCAGGAGCTGGCCAGTCGCGGCGTCACCGTAAACTGTGTCGCCCCCGGCTTCATTCGCACGGCGATGACGGACGTACTGCCCGATGCCCAGAAGGACGCGCTCAATGCCCGCATCCCAATGGGCCGGATGGGCGAAGGCGAGGATATCGGCGCAGCCGTGGCCTATCTCGCCAGCAAGGAGGCAGGTTATGTCACGGGCCAGACCCTCCACGTGAATGGCGGTATGGCGATGTTGTAATTCCTGCTGGGCCCGGCGAGCTGGAATTATCCCCAGTTTCGCCCGGAAAACCGCCCTCTAACCTTGCTCCCAAGGGCCTCGGCGTTAAGAAAGCGAGTCCGAATTTCCGCCGGGCCAGCCGATTCTGGCCGCGGGCCACTCTGGGGACGAAAGACCGACCATGAAGGCCACCATCGAACGCGCGACGCTCCTCAAGTGCCTGTCGCACGTCCAGTCCGTCGTCGAGCGGCGCAACACGATCCCGATCCTCTCGAACGTGCTGATCGAGGCGGCCTCTGACGGGACCGTCAAGATCATGGCAACTGACCTGGACCTGCAAGTGGTCGAGACGCTTGGGGCCGTCTCGGTCGAGGGTGCCGGCGCGATTACGGTCTCGGCGCACCTTCTGTTCGACATTGCCCGCAAGCTGCCCGATGGTAGCCAGGTTAGCCTGGAGACGGCCGAGAACCGCATGACGGTCAAGGCAGGGCGCAGCCGCTTTTCGCTGCCGACGCTCCCGCGTGACGATTTCCCGGTGATTGTGGAAGGCGATCTGCCAACCAGCTTCGAGCTGCCGGCTGCGACCTTGGCCCAGCTGATCGACCGCACGCGTTTTGCGATCAGTACCGAGGAAACCCGCTATTACCTTAACGGTATCTTCCTGCACGTCACCGACGAGGAACTGAAGGCCGCCGCGACCGATGGCCACCGCCTGGCCCGCTTCACGCTCAAGCGCCCGGATGGCTCAGAAGGTATGCCGGACGTGATCGTGCCGCGCAAATGCGTGGCCGAACTGCGCAAGCTGCTGGAGGAGGCATTGGACGCCAATGTCCTGATTGATCTTTCGGCCAGCAAGATCCGCTTCACTCTGGGTGGCGAAAATGGCGTGGTCCTGACCAGCAAGCTGATCGATGGGACCTTCCCCGATTACAGCCGGGTCATCCCGACAGGCAATGACAAGCTGTTGCGGCTCGACCCCAAGTCGTTCTGGGAAGGGGTGGACCGCGTGGCCACGATCGCCACCGAAAAGACCCGTGCGGTCAAGATGGCGCTCGATAATGACCGGGTGACCCTCTCGGTCACTTCGCCCGATAACGGCACGGCTTCGGAAGAGGTCCCGGCCGACTACAAGTCGAGCGGGTTCGAAATCGGTTTCAACGCCGGTTACCTGAAGGACATCCTTGGCCAGATCGATGGCGATACGGTGGAACTGCACCTGGCCGACGCCGGCGCACCCACCCTGATCCGCCAGGACGACAAGAGCCCCGCGCTTTACGTACTGATGCCGATGCGGGTGTAATCCGCTTTACCTTCCCCTTCAGGCTTGATTGAATGGGCGCGCCAATTGGTGCGCCCGTTTCAATTCAGGGAGATAAGCATGACTCATACCGTTCAAGTGAAACGCGGCGCGCTTGGCGAAACCCGCATTGCCGAAAGCACTCCCGCTCCGCTGGGTGAGGGTGCGGTGCGGCTGAAGGTCGAAAGCTTTTCCGTCACCGCCAACAACGTCACCTACGCCGTGGCTGGCGATGCCTTTGGTTACTGGAACTTCTTTCCGGGTGAGGGCGAGTGGGGTGTGGTGCCGATGTGGGGCCATGCGGTGGTGACCGAAAGCCGTCTTCCCGACATCGCCGTGGGGGAACGGGTCTATGGCTATCTGCCAATGGCTGAGAGCCTTGATGTCCTGCCTACGGGCGTCAGTGCGGGTGGTTTCACCGATGCCGCCGCGCATCGTCAGCCGATGAGCCCGATTTACAACCAGTACAGCCGCCTAGCCGCCGATCCAGAGCATGACCCCGCGCGCGAGGGCGAGCGGATGATCTTCGGCCCGCTGTTCAAGACCGGGTTTCTGATCGAGAGCTTTATGCGCCGCGAGAGCTGGTTCGGGGCTGAGGCGCTGGTTTGCACCTCGGCCTCGTCCAAGACCGCCATGGCCCTCGCCTCGGTCACCCGGCATCGCTCGCCAGGGATCCGGCGGATCGGTCTGACGTCTGCGGGCAATGTGGATTTCGTGCGGCGTAGCGGCTTCTATGATGAAGTGCTGGCCTATGACGATCTGGCCGGGCTGCCACAGGTGCCATCAGTCCTAGTTGATTTCGCCGGGAATGCGGGCCTGATCCACGGCGTCCACATGGCGCTGGGGGATCACCTAAGGTACTCCTGCACGGTCGGCGCGACCCATGTCGGGGCGGGGTTCGGGCAAGATCGCGGCGCACTGCCCGGACCGACGCCGGTGCTGTTCTTCGCGCCGGACCATGCCGTTGCGGCGATCAAGGAGCTTGGTCCCAAGGCCTTTGGCGATGCGGTGGGCGAAAGCTGGCTGCGGTTCATTGCTGAAGCCGGCGGAGCGCTGACCATTGACGTTCGCGATGGACTTGAGGCTGCGCGCGCGGCTTACCTTACCACGCTGGCGGGCAAGGCCGATCCGGCGGTTGGGATCGTGATCCGACCCTAGATATCGACCACGATCTTGCCAAAGTGCGCGTTAGCGGCCTGGTGGCGGAACGCGTCGGCAAGATTGGCGAGCGGGAAATGGTCGGAAATGACCGGCCTGATGCCGTTCGCCTCGATCCCGGCAATCATGTCGAGCTGCTGGCGGCGGCTACCGACTGTGAGCCCCTGGACGCGCAGGTTCTTGGCCATCAGCAGCGCGGTCTGGACCGGCCCGGCAAAGCCCGCAAGCACCCCGATCAGCGCAACATGGCCGCCGACGCGGGTGGCCATCATCGACTGGTCAAGCGTACCAGCCCCGCCAATCTCAACCACACAATCGACGCCGGTGCCGCCAGTCAGTTCCAGCACCTTCATGCCCCAGGCGGGCACTTCCTTGTAATTGATCAGGTGATCGGCGCCGAGTGCCTTCATCCGCTCTAGCTTCGCATCGGCGGAGGACGTGGCGATCACCGTAGCGCCGGCCGCTTTGGCAAATTGCAGCGCGAAGGCCGAAACCCCGCCGGTCCCCTGGACCAGCACCGTGTCGCCTGGCTTGATCGCGTTATCAACGAACAGCGCGCGCCAGGCTGTCAGGCCGGCGCAGGTCAGCGTGGCGGCCTCGGCGGCGTTATAGCCTTGCGGAACACGGGTGAACCAGTGCTCGGGCGTGACGACCACTTCACGGGCATAGCCATCAATGCCGTCACCAGGGACGCGGGTGAAGGCGCTGGCGGGCGGAGCGCCATCGATCCAGTCGGGAAAGAAGATCGAGACGACCAGGTCGCCCGGCTTGAATTGAGTTACTCCATCACCGACAGCCTCGACCATTCCGGCGCCATCTGACATTGGGATGCGGCCAGTAGCGGCTGGGATCATGCCGCTCACCACCGCGAAATCGTGATAGTTCAGCGAGCTGGCCTGCAGTCGGACCCGGATCTCGCCGGGGCCCGGCTGGCCCGGATCCTCGCAAGAACCTGGCAGTAGGGTGTCGAGACTGGCAGGAGAACCGATGCGGATGGCCGTCTGGCTCATTCGGCTGCCTCCAGCAGGTCCGCTCGCTGCGGGCCGCGGATCAGGCCGCCGGGCGTCGCCCCGGTCCATTCGCCGTTGCGGAAGGTGACCACACCCGTCTTGATCGTGCAGACATAGCCTTCGGCCTTCTGCAGCAGGCGCTTGCCGCCGGCGGGCAGGTCAAAGGCCAGCCAGGGCTTGCCGAGCTTGATCTTGTCCAGGTCGATCACGTTAAGATCGGCGAGGTAGCCGGGGGCGATGATCCCGCGATCGTCCAGCCCATAGAGCCGTGCCGTGTCCCGACATTGCCGCTTAACGGCGTTTTCCAGGCTGATCCGGCCGCCGCGCTTGCGATCACGCACCCAGTGCTGGAGCATGAACGTTGGGCTGGCAGCATCGCAGATCGTGCCGCAGTGCGCGCCGCCATCGGACAGCGAGTTCACCGTGTCGTCGCTCTGCTGCAGCGCCTCGAGAAAATCGAGATTGCCGTCGGCGTAGTTGAGGATCGGCAAGTAAATGAAGCCGGTAGCACCATCGCGGCAGAGCAGGTCATAGGCATATTCATCGCCCGAAACGCCGGCCGCAGCGGCGCGCGCCGCAATCGAGGCATCGGCCTGCGGTTCGTAATCGAAATCGGGGTCCATTTCGAACTGCATCCCCCACCCGGCGCTCACCACCATCGAGATGCCGATGATATCCTCCGGCACCTGGCTGTAATCGGCAGCTTCGGACAGGAGCTGCGCCTTGAAGGCCGGGTCGAGCAGTTTGGCCTTCTGCTGATCCCAGGGCAGCTCGGCAATTGCCTGCCAGCTTGGGCGCAGGCGGAAGGGGTGAACGGTGCCTTGCCAGGCCATGATGATGCCATTGCCGCGCAGCGCGATCTGGGCGACGATATTGGCACCATTGTCGTTCTCGGCGCGCATATTGGCGATCTGTTCGTCGAGCGGCTGCTCCTTGGCGATTGACTGGAGCGCGGCGAAAGTCACCGGCAGGCCGGTTTCGCGGCTGATCTGGCCCATCCAGCCAAACTCGTTCCATTCGCGGCGCAGGTCGCTAGCCATTTCAAACACGCCGTAGCCGACGCGGCCCATGGCCCGGCCGATCTCGACCAGCTCCTCTTCGGTCGCGGTGGTGCCCGGCACCAGTTCACCATCGATCGAGCGGTGCAGCACGGTGCGGCTGGTGGAAAAGCCGAGCGCCCCGGCGCGGACGCCTTCCTCGACGATGTCAGCCATTTTCTGGATGTCATCAGCCGTCGGCACGGCCCCAGGCATCTCGCGGTCGCCCAGGACATAGGCGCGGACCGCGCCGTGCGGCACGTGGGTGCCAACGTCGATGCTGCGCGGCAGCCGCTCCAAGGCATCGAGGTACTCTGGGAAGGTTTCCCAGTCCCACTTCATCCCTTCGGCCAGTGCGGTGCCTGGGATGTCCTCCACCCCTTCCATCAGCCCGATCAGCCAGTTGTGCCGGTCTGGCGCGGCGGGGGCGAAGCCGACTCCGCAATTGCCCATCACGGCAGTGGTTACGCCATGCCACGAAGACGGAGCCATTTCCTGATCCCAGGTGGCCTGACCGTCATAATGGGTGTGCACATCGACCCAGCCCGGGGCAACGATCTTGCCAGCGGCATCGATTTCGTCCGCGGCGTCTCCCTTAATGCTGCCGACGGCGGCGATCAGCCCGTCCTTTACCGCAATGTCGCCGGTGAAACGCGGTGCGCCGGTGCCATCGACAATGGTGCCGCCGCGAATGATGAGATCGTAAGTGGGCATGGCCTCTCTCCGCTGGCCGCGACTCTCTGGGGCCGCGCCTTTAATCGGTCGATTAAAACATGGCTGCGACGCGGGGGCAAGCGAAGAAGGGCTATTCCCCCAGTGCCCGGATCATGTCCGCCACATCGACGAACTTTTCGCGCGGGGCGCCATGGCGCGCGCGCTGTTCTTCGGCGGCTTCGATCTTCTTCCAGTCGCGGAAGGTGACCACGTCCAGCCCGCGCGCTGCGGCGAGGGCATCAAAGCCGGGGCGACCAGCCTTGCCAGCCCCGGCACCGATATCGCCGGCAATCAGATCGATCACGGCAAAACCATCCGGGCGGTTGGTGCCGATGGTGCCGGACGGCCCGCGCCGTGCCCAGCCGACGCAGTACAGCCCTGGGAGGATCCGGCCTTCGTCATTGGCAAAGCGTCCGGCGCTTTCCTCGAACGGCACGCCTGGGATCGGACTGGTCTTGTAGCCGATGCAGGTGACCACCAGGCTGCAGGCGATAGTGTAGGTTTCGCCTGTGCCGCTGGCGCGGCCATTGGCGTCCAGTGTTGTGCGCTCCACTTTGATCCCCGTCACCCCGTCGTCACCCAGGATGGCCTGGGGGCTGGCAAAGAAATCGAAATCGATCTCAACCGGTTTGTCGGCGCGAAACTGCTCGGGGATGGCGGCAAAGCCGCGCAGGTGAGTAACGGACTTGCGCTGGCCCGGCTCAAGAAACAGATCCTCGTCCTCTGCCGGCAGGTCGGTTGGATCCACCCGCGGGCAGGCCCGTTCAAGGTGAGCCAGCTCACCCAGCTCCTTCGGAGTCATGGCGATCTGGTGCGGCCCGCGCCGTCCCAGAATGACTATTCGCGAGATTTTCGATTTCTCAAGCGCGTGAAGGGCATGGGCGACGATGTCGCTACCATGGAACTCGGCTCCGGTCTTGGACAGGATCCGGGCCACATCCAGCGCGACGTTGCCATTGCCGATCACGACGGCAGTTCCGCCCGAAAGGTCTGGGTTAAGCTTCGCAAACTGGGGATGGCCATTGTACCAGCCGACAAAGGCGGCACTGCCGAACACATTGTCCAGACCTTCTCCTGGAATGCCGGCCGGCTTGTCGTTGGGCGCGCCGGTGGCCAGCACGACTGCGTCATACAGATCCTGCAATTCGCCGATTGTCACATCCTCGCCAATCGTGACATTGCCCACGAAGCGGACATTGTCTGACAAGGCGGTCCCTTCATAGCGCCGCGAGACGCCCTTGATCGACTGGTGATCGGGCGCCACTCCGGTGCGGATCAGGCCATAGGGCACCGGCAGCATATCGAAGATATCGACCCGCACGTCCTCGCCCCACTGCTTCTGGGCGGCTTCGGCCGTGTAATACCCGGCCGGTCCGGAACCGATGATGGCGATATGGCGCATGGTCTGTCCCGCTCCCTGATCCGGCCAGTCGGGCCTGGGCGGAATGGGGTATGCCCTCTGCCGCTCATGCACTTCCGCTGGCGTTTTCCCGTCGGGCAGGATGCCTCTTGCACCGGATCTTTACAACCCATTGCAGGGGCTTACGCAAATTCCCGTATATTCATTGAGTTAACAGATTTTCAAAGTCCTTCTGCCAGAGAGGCGTGATGGCATCCGAACCGGCCAATATGGATCTTCCCTTTGTGCCGGCAGCGCGTGCACCTGCGCGCCGGCAGCCAATGCGCCCAGGCGGACATACGCTGGTGTCGCCAAATTGGTGGCTGATAGGTCCGATTATCCCAGCGCTGGTCCTGTTCACGACTCTGGCTACCGGCACCTTGCCCGGTTTGTTGCCGGCAGGCCTCTACATCCTGGCAATTGCCATTTGCGCGCTGACCACGAAGTTAAATCGGCGCGAGCTTGGCCGGGTCAGCTCGAATCTTGAACGTGAAGTGCTCCACGGCTTGCTGGTTTGTGGACCGTCCCTGCTGTTCGGGCTGGCAACGGGCCTGTGGACCGACTCTGCCCCGGGCATGTCGTGGCGCGAATCGATCGGCCCGGTCGCTATTTTTACGGCCCTTGCCGTCATCATCCTGAATAGACGGGTGCACAGCCTGATCGGTGTCCAGGTCGCGATCTGGATGGGGGTGGCCTTGGTCAGCGGCAGCACCACCACGCTGCTGATCCTGTGTGCCGGTGCCGTCGCCGGGGCCTTTGCAGCAATCCGGCAAATCCGCACCGACCGCGCGGCCGCCGATGCCGAGCGCGATCGCCTGCATGCCCAGCAGCGCGCCGAAAAGCTGCTGACTGAATTCGAACAGAGCGGGCAGGGCTGGTTCTTCGAAACCGACCGGCGTGGGTGCCTGGCCTATGTTTCACCCACCGTGACCGCGATCCTCGAGTGCGAACTGAAGGATCTTGTAGGTAAGCCATTTGCGGTGCTGTTTGCCAGCGATGCGGCGGAGGGCGAACGCAGCCTCGCCTTTCATCTCAATGCTCGATCGGCGTTCAACGAATTGGCCTTGCGCGCCGCAACGTCGCGGGAAGAGCGCTGGTGGTCGATTACTGGCCGCCCACTCTATGACGATTTCGGCAATTTCCTGGGATTCCGCGGTTCGGGTCATGATCTCACCGAAAAGCGTCGCTCACAGCAACACGCTTCAAGGCTCGCGCATTTCGATTCGCTCACCGGTCTCGCCAATCGCTTGCAGATGGCGCAAACCCTTGAACGCATCCTGGTGGCGCCCAACCCCAACCATCGCAACTGTTCAATTTTCCTGCTCGATCTTGATCGGTTCAAGCAGGTCAACGACACCATGGGCCATCC
>Ga0315901_10002469_pt1 | contig 25394 bp, 24 predicted proteins | sample LakEriMetagenome_10_FD_203761 | JGI IMG/M metagenome (GOLD analysis project Ga0315901, IMG submission 203761) | Freshwater fungal communities from buoy surface, Lake Erie, Ohio, United States - Buoy 2 MA116 | ecosystem: Environmental > Aquatic > Freshwater > Lake | place: USA: Lake Erie, Ohio...
AGCTTAAAATCTATTATACCCAAATTATGAGACTAACCGTAAAGTTCAAATTGTATAAAGATTACTTTCACTTTTTATTCAAAGTGTACATTCATTAAAGATTCATTGAATTTCAACGCATTACAATCCTCTTCGCTAAAGATGCGCTAAAAAACGTTCACTTAGGAGGCAATTTTTACAGATCAGAATATTTTAGCCATGAACCTATTTCGTAATTAAAATATTCATCATGTCAAAGAAAAATCAGAAAACTACAACCTACAGTTTGGATTGGGAAACAGTCGTTAATCTTGAATCCAGACTACTTAGAGACTTTCAACTCAAAAAAACACCTAGTGCAGCGCGAAACCTCCTCATGGTTTCCATTGGCACAAGACTTGGACTCCGTGTTATTGACAATCTGGGTCTAAAATGGGACGATTTAAGGGGTTTAAATGTTGGAGAGAGATTTATTAGGATAGAGAAGAAAACAGGAAAAGAGAGGGTTCTGGTGATGTCCAGCAAACTCCGGGAGGTGTTAGATACGGTAGTTGAGATTTTAAAACCTATCTCGTCACATTATATTTTCACTTCACAAAAGGGCAAGGGAAGGACACATATGACAATACAGTATTTCAATAGGATTCTAAAGGGTATTATGAAGGAATACAAAGTCAGGTATATCGGCCACTGTTCCAGCCATATGTTACGAAAATCATGGGTCGTTGGTTCAATTAAGAAGGGTTTTGAGAATGGCGACCACTTGTCATTGATTAAGGTTAGTCGTCTAATTGGACATAGTAATATTTCAACTACACTAAAATATACCAATTTCGAGACGAGTCAAGCTCTCTCACTTTACGAATTATCATGATTTGACCGATTGGAACATGATCAGGAATTTTTCCTGATCAGATCGCAAATTGTCTGGGAATTTGATAGGCGTAGAGTTATGAAGTTTATTCCTTTCTGACAAGTTCGCAAATTGTCTATGAATTTGATTAGCATAAAGTTATGAAGTCTATTTTTCCCCTGATCAGATTGAAAATTGCCTGGGGATTTGTTTGGCGGAGGGTTATGAAGTCTATTTTTTACTGATCAGATCGCAAATTGTCTGGGGATTTGTTTGGCAGAGACTCAGGATCAAAATCTGATGGGTCATATGACGACTCCTCAATATTCAAAAGCTTTCTGCTACTGTTATAACTTGCAACGATAAACGAGATATAAGCAGAAACATCTTCAAGATACCCACCTATGCCAATTTTACTTGCTGCACTATTATGTTCCTCAATCAGTCTTGAAAGTATTTGGTAAACATAGGTGTATTCCTCTTTACAGTTATCAATCGAGTTGAGTTGAGAGTCTTTTATGAAACTGAAAACCGCTATATCGGTAGTTGGTATTTTACTTTCCATCCTGTATAACGTTTAGAGAATTAAGTTTATGGACATCCCTGTTATGATCTTCTGTAACTACCCTATCGATAAGTCTTCTAAACTGCTGCTCAGTTACAATGATTTTGACTCCTTTACTATCTTTGTTTTTCTTTTTTCGAATTTGATCTTTGAATTTCATATTTTAAGTTTATTATAAATATCACCCTGTGATACATTGTTTCCTTTTTCGAAATATTTTTATAAAATATAAGGCACTGACGAAAGGGATGATTACTTATCACTTTTCATATTACAGTTTCAGTATTTGCTCGTTTAAGAATATTTGACCTTTTAATACTGAAATCACAAATCAGGTTCTACATTGAAGTGAATATGTAGAAATTTTGTTCCAGAAACCGATTATCCAATTCTCCACGACAAATAATGTATTACACGTTACTTTCCGGAATATTCCCAGAGGTTATTCATGGGAGGGGGCCGAGCGGAACTTGGGGGAGGGAACGAAGTCTTTAGACTTCGACTACGTTCGTTACACTCACTTTTATGTTGGGGGTCATTTTAATAGCTTATTAAAATAGTAACTGGAATTATTAATAACGTTTATCATTTTATCTTTCAATTCTGGCAGTGAATATTCGTTTAATATTTCTGGAATAGAATCAATTTTAGAACCTAGTGCCAGATAATAAAACCTATTCCAACCTAGCTTGTCTACTAGCTCACCAACATCATAACAAAAATATTTGTCACTAGGATCTTTTATAGTCTTGAAATCCAGATAATAAATATTTTCATAATTCTGCTTTGCTTCATTATTTCTTTGCTTAATATTATCTGTTGTTGATACACTTGCATCTGCTGTTATTCTATTTGTTTGCTTATCATCAACTCTAGAATTACTTCTTAATTTATCTAGATCTATAAATTTATCTTCAACTTTACCTTCAGCTTTATCTTCGGCTTTATCTTTAGTGTCACTTGGAATCCCAACAGAACCCAATGGGTTATTTTGGGATTTTAATTTTTTACTAGTGTTTTTACTGCCGTTCATCCTATTTCGCTTAACTACTTCAGCATATTTTTTCTTATTGAATTCAAACACTTCAGTTAAATCCATAAAAAACATTTTTGCGATAGGTGTCATTTCCATTAACTCGTCTCCTGTATGAAAATGGAAAATATTAGTCAATATTACCCCTCGGTCTTTCTGTGATAATAAATGTAGCTTATTGGCGCTTGATAATTTGATTAAGATATTACTTGGTAATAAATCATCAGTCTGGTTATTACTAAAATCTTTCTTTGTTAAATTGTTTCCCATTGTATTCCATTTTTATAATAAATACTACGAGAACTACCTAAATCCCTTGTGGCCACAAAAAATATGGCAAGTGGGACATTTTTATTCTCTCAACGGATATTTATATAGAAAGCATAGATATGAGAACCAAAAAAGAAACAACTAAAACAGAATTCGTGAGATTAAGAATTGACAGCATAGAAAAAAATAGACTTGAAAAACTATGTAACATGACCCGCCGTCAAAAATCAGACATCGTTAGAGAATCACTATTTGAACTGTATAAACAAAAGTACCCTGAATGTTTAGCCAACTAAACCCCTGCACGGAATTAATAACCACATAATCACTTATTATTTGCTCCAACATTTTTCAAATTCTGGAAAAAATCTGCCAAAAATTTTTTGAACGGAATTGACCCTTATATACCCCCTTCATATATATGTATATATAAGGGAAAATACCGAAGTTCCTCCCTGCACCACTCCCCTGCAGGTGTCCCTGCGGGAAGGAGGTGGGGGTATTAGAAATCAAAATGAGACTCAAATCTCCTGATAGCCTTGTCACTGTACTTACTTGGGAACTGTCTGATATAGTGCTGGGTTATATCTATACTTGCATGACCGAGGGCATAAGATATCTCTTCAACCGTTGAACCCGTATCTAACATATAGTAAGCAAAACTATGTCTACTCACATGAGAGGTTATCTTATCTATTCCGAGATCCCGTGCAATTCGTTTTAACCTGCTGTTGTAAGTTGCCCTACCCTTGTGTAACAGATAGTTCTGGTATTTGGTTAAGGTATACTTCTCTCGTACATTCAAATCCTTAAACTCCTCGTTGTCCAAATAATCAAAGACCAATCCAGCAGGTTTTGATCCCATAATCTCACACATACAATCTGCAATCAAATTTTCGACCTTCTCAATTACTGCTTTCAAGTGGGTTATTCGTCTTTGGTTGTCATTTTTCCTGTCCTCTTTTAAAAACTGCAGCAGTTCGTGCAAGTCATGAATATTCATGGACTCCAATGGAACTCTCGCTGATTTTATCATCACCAAACTCTCTAGTTCATTTTGAGTCAAATCAATACCCCCAAGGAGATTATTGTTAACCGCTTGTTCATACTCTGCAGGATAAAAATACCCTAAGGCTTTGCAACCTTTAAAAGTAAGAGGTAAACTATTCAACTTACCAGTCTTTTTCATGATGACCTTAATACGGCCATCTCTAAAATTTTTGAAGTTCAACAAAAGAATATCACTGACCCTGAGACCACTTGTGAAAAACTGAAAGAGGAAATGGTACTTGGCTGCAAGAGACTTATCACTCCTGCTGGTATTAATTGGGTTAAAATTTATCAAATTATTGATCTCCTTTGGCTGTAGGAGCTTAGGTTCAACTTGGTCAAAATCTTTGATTCCTAACATGTAGTGAACCGTCTTGATTTCCTCCTTTTCAGGATGTAGAGCGTTGTACTTATGAACAAACGACTGAATCACTGAAACATAATTGAAGAGTGTCTTCGCCCGTTTCTTTTTACCCTCCCTCTGTCTTTTGTACTGTGTATTCTGTGCCCATTTTTTATATCCAACAATAAAATCAACTTTACTCAGTGTATGTATAGGTAACCCCTGCAGGCCAAGTTCCTTCTCACAATACTCCCGCAGTGAATTAAAAACCGTTCGGTACTTGGTTTTTGTTTCTTCATTACTATACTCCTTCTCCAAATGGTCATAGGAGAATTCAAGGAAACACTCCTTGTTATTCTTAACCGCACGCTCATTCTTTTCTAGAAATTCTGACTTGTACTTATTGATCACATAATTGATCCTCTCAAAATCTACTTCCTCTGTCTTTCGAACCCGCTGTTGATCTTCGTCCCAACACTTTATAGGTATTTTCATCTTCAGCGATTCCCTAATAACTGGTGTACGGTCGTCGTATACGGCTCGACAAATAGTCGCCCACTTTGGCTTACTCTTCAAGTTCCTCAAATAGAAAAATTGGTACATACTCAGTTTAAAATAGTAAATGGACTTCCGTTTTCATCAGAGGATTCTTTTTCAACCTGAATAAGAACCTTCTTGAAACCCAATCTCTTCATGGCATAGTAACGTTTAAGTCCGTCAGTGACCATAAGGTCAGGATTAACCGTTATTATCTGTTCGATGTCTCCATTTTTTAACCCTCGTTCTATGGCTAAGATATCAGCCAATTTGAAACTGGCCGCCCTTTTGGGTATAATAAGATCATCAAAATCTACACTCCTTATTTTGTCTTCGAAAAGAGGAGCTACGATTTCATCAAAATGTAGACTTGAAATAATTCTATGTCGTTTACCTAAACGCAATTAGAGACCTTGAAAGTGGTTAAAAAATACGGTTAACCTATACACCGTAAGGTTATCAGCTACTTCTTATGCAGCTACTTCATCCATCATTGGATTTGACATGATACTCGAATACTCTTTACTGAAAGATTTCACAGCATCAGCCAAGGCATTAGACCCTGTGCTCATTTTCTTTGCGTCAGGAACAATACCAATAAACCTCCGATTCATAATAGTGGCAGCTACAGAAAGGTCTCCTTTCATTGATAAATCAACCACCAAGTCCTCTTCCTTAGTGCAGAGGAACATGGGAATAATTGCAGCAGCATCTACTGATGAACCCTTTTCACGATAGTTCATAATGACATCAGGAATTCTCTGGCTATCGATGTAGTTGGAACACTGCCGGTAAATCACAGGAGCATCATCACCTACCTTATCAGCCATTTGCATTGGAAAAACACTTCCCACAACCCTCGTATCATCTTTTTTCACAAACCAAAGAAGGTGTGTCATGGAATCTGTAAGCTGATTACCCTTCTGAGCTTTGACCAAACTATCTCCAGATGTACAGAACAAAGTCTGCTTATAGATCAAGCCAGTCTCTTTTTCAACCGCGCGCACCATTTCACTTGGTAATTGTCTGGCAATACCATTAAAGTAGAACTCTTTGACTGCGATGAAAAATGAACCTTCATCATCCATACGACCATCCACATATGACTTTATTTCCTGGGCGTATCTCGTTGCATAAACAGAAACCAAATGATTCTTGTCCCGTTTGCAGTCGTAGCTTACATCAAAAGTTGATGTACAGGTATCGGGTTCGAAATAGAACATTTTTGCTTTGTCAGATTCCAAAATCTTCATTACATCTTCCTTATATCCACTGTGAACAATAACATTCTCACTGTTAGTCACTGGTAATTTGAAGGAATTAATTCCAAGCATACTATTCTTCTCCAACTCTTCTATCTCTTTAACTGCTGACTTGGGACTCAGTTTCATCTTTACTACCTCTGCAACGATTTCAGGATATTGACCTTTTCCCATCACATCCATAATCCTTTCAATAGACTTTAGATCTGAATTCATCGCCAACATCCAATAGGCAAACGGATACCCCTCTACATCATTTTTAAGGATACTCTCTACTTGCTTCAAAGACTTTGCATCCTTGTATTTACATCTTGTTCTCTTTGCAATTTCCTTATACCTATTATACCCTGATGGCATCTTCTGACCTTGTTTATTGCCAAAAGTCTCAAAGGAAATCACCAGGTCACTTCTGTCATCCCTCCATGTTTTTTTTCTGTGTTGATTCAGGGTAACTCTGTTTTCAGCAGTTGCATTCATATTGGTTTGCATGTAAGGGATATCCGCTATCCCACATTCAATAGCTGCCATTACCCTTCGGTAACCATCCAGCAACTTGCCGTCTGATGACAGTAGAACAGGGTTCATAACTTGGTTTACTTTTACATCAGCTACCAACGATTCAATTTCAATCTCGTAGATTGACTCTAAGTCAGCTTGGAAAACGTTTTTTAATTCCTCTGACTTCATGTACTTTTGTTCCATACTTTTCTTTTTTAGGAAGTTTTAAATAATTGGGTGCTGGTAGTTTGCGGCTGCTGCACCCTTTTTGTTTGTGATTGTTCAAATGAAGAACCTTCTCAAGATTATTGGTTTTGGACGATCCTTATTGTCATCAGTGTAGAAAATACCGCGAACGATATTGTAATCGAAAAACTGCTCAGCATTATCACAAGCATTGTCATAATCATCATTTTCTTCAAAATCTTCATCTTCCTCACAATCATCCTCGTCTTTAGCAAGAGTGTATTCATCAACAAGATTCATGACCATTAAATCACCGTCATAGATAATTGCATTAGAAACGACATCATAACCAATAATACAATTGTCAAAACCATTAATCATGATTGAATCTTCACATTGCTCATGAACTAAGTCAAGGTAAGAGTCTAACTGTTCCTTTGAAAATTTGGGGATATCGATGATCATCTGCATTGGTTTTGGGGAATTTTCAACTGACCTTGGTACCATTGGACTTATGTCATCGGCAGAATCCATTACCATTTTAGACATCTCTACATTGTTACTTATCATTTGCATTTCCTGTTCTGAATTCTCAAGCGAGGCTGGCACCATCGGAGCCATTTTGTTGTTATATTTATTAGTCATACTAACATTGTTTTTAAGTAGAAAAATTATTTCTCGTCAATCAATAATCTCTCATCAATTGAACATCCAAGGTCTCCGCTATGGCGGTTCTAAATGTTGAATACGATTTTTTGGTAAACCTATTTTTAGCATAAAAAAAGTTTGTGAGTTTTTTCTTAAGCAGCCATTCTGGTTAATGCTAAAGTTTCCCAGCTATCGTAGTCGACTGCGAGTACCATGGCATGATCAGCATCATTTTCGTTTGGCGCAATCATAAATCCGTGTGCTGCTTGTGGTAGTTTCTGCAACAATACTTTTACCGTCTCAAATGACACCAAGTAATGCATTCCAACTGTATAGAAATACTCATTTATAGGTGCGTTTGAATTGATTAAGTTTTTCAATTTTTCATACATCTGTCTACGAAATTCTAGTACCCCTGCTGGATGGTTTCTAACGTAATTATAGGTGTTCGTAAACCTATCCAAGTCGGTAGTGTAGTCTATTGATGATGAACTACCCTCTAAACTCATCAAGTAGGATATCCCAATCTTAATATCCTTTGGATCCTTTGTGGCGCTGCCACTTTTGCTTGTTTTTCCCATGTTTAAATTTTTAAGGGATGAATAATTAGAACTAAATACATTGGCAGATTTTCTTTCTTCTCTCTCTGCTCTTCTTGCTGCTTTCGCAGCGGTTTTGTTTTTTTTTGACATAAAACTTTGTTTTTAATTTTTATACAAAATATTTGTAACAGACCAAAAAAGGGCAAAAAAAACTATTCCTTTCTGAGCTGGTAAATTTTTTGATAATCGAGCCACATGGAGTAGTTAAGGTAGAAGGTCGCAAGATCTTTTAACTCCATCTTGGAATATTCAACAACAAACTCCTGATCACCTTTCTTAATTACCATGTCAGACGAGTGGACTTTATCCTTTTTGAAATTTACACCCAATCGAACCTCATAATCCATTTGTTCAAAAATGTCTTGCAGTTTTGCTTCTAAAGCCATCCCTGACTTTAGGAAGGATTTATTGTAGCTGCGGGTCACATTACCATAATCATCAGACCAATATCCTTTTACAACATGGTACTTCTGTTCCTTTTTTGTATGACTAACAAGTAAAATTGAGGATCGTCCTTTTAAAATTTCTCGGAGCCTCTGAATTCGAACCCTCCAGTATGTAACTCTTCGATTTGACTCAATTAGAGTTTGATTTGGAACCACAAGTGCATTGAGATATGTATCCAATGCTTGTGCCTTAACTTTCTCTAATTCTGCTATCTGTTTTTTGATGAACCCAATATATAAAGAGCTAGATTTTGAGGCAGGTGACAAATACCACTGTTGAACATCAAACGTTTCCTTCAGGTATTCATCAATAGGAATAACCTTGTCTGGCACCGGTGCAATTTCAGTGTAGTCCTTGTCGTCATCCTCTTTTATGAACTGAACAAACAAGTCCTTATTAAAATCGAATTCGACCTCCGTGTTATGTTTACCTTTTTTGATCATGTTTTAGTTTGATACTGCAAAGCTAAGAAGAATATTTTGAATATTGAACATTTTTTTTGTAACAGACTGAAAATATTTTTTTCCTCTCTATAACAGACCTTAACAATATGACTAACGGGATTATTCCCTATTGTAGTAAGTGAAATAACTCCACCATGATCGTATCACAATAAAATTGATAACTGAATATCTAATTTGTAGTACCAAACTCTGCAGGATTCTAATTAATTTTAGATCTCAATTCTATGTATTAGAGTTTTAGAAAAAGTGTGCTGGAAATGTGCTGCAAAAAGTGCTGCAAAACTACGATTTGTTACACACTTGTAACACATTTTTTGACATTATACATTGATTGTCAACGTTTTAAAATTCTACTTTTGTGTAGAAGTTTCCTAAACTTTAGATACAGGTTCGATTCCTGTCGGGACTACTACCAGGCTAGTAAATAGCCATCAATACCCCAATTTGTTTAGATATTGGGGTATTTTTATAACCTTCAAGGCTCGTTTTGTAGTCATTTTTGCAGGTATTTTTGGCACATTTAACAAGATTGAAAAACCAATATCAACTACTATTGACTGATAATTTAGCTTTTTTAGAAAAGCTCAATGATCTTTTCAAGTCTGAATTCAAGTAATAAGCACAATTTTTTCAAATTTGGTAAGTATGCCTTTTACTTTAAGTATGAATTTGAATCAAAGGCTACTTTTTATCCCTTACAGCACGAACACGGTATATTTCACCTCTCCATCCATAGTACTGGTGTGGTACTTGAGAGTCTGCATAGTCGGTATTAAAGACCTGATAGTATGGATCTTTATTTTTATGTAATTCGCTGCTCCAATAACTTTCCCCGTCAATAAACCCCCCAATACTATTCATTGAAACAAACAGTTTATTGATCTCAAATAAGTCAGGTAATCTCCAACCATTGCCCATTTGAGATAGAAGAGTGTTTGCTTGGTCCCAAGTCATCGCACCAAGATCTTGAGTCATAGTTTCGAAAGTACCAAGATCCACGGGAGAAACTTCTTCCATTCTTTTTTGAGCAGAGTATTCCTGTCCCTCTATTTCTGCCTGTAATCGATTGTATTCCATTAGTATAGGTGCAAGTTTATTTTGCCATGATATGAAATCAGACTTGGAAATAGACCAGTCATCCTCATTGTTAAAATTCTTAAGGTATTCAATGTATTTCTCGGCTACTAGAAGAGTCTTTATATTTTGATTATCATTTAGACTAGATAAAGAATAATTTTCAAAGTTGCTTGATAACCATACCAATGCTGTTTCTATAATATAACGTGATCTGAGTTTTTTAGTTGTCGTGTCATTTGCTGTAAAATTGATGGCATGATTTAAAACGTAATTAATCCTATCATTCCACGTGTTGGAATCGCGTTTGAAGCTATATGGAAGATTAACACCTTCAGCTTTTTTGACTTCATAATTATACATTTCCTCACGAAGGGCGAGGGTTAATAAATTCATTGAAAAAATATTGTTTGAATCTAATTTCAGTGACTTCTCTGTGTAATATAAAGTGCTATCAACACAGATTCGGTAAAAATTAGGATCGATTACCCTTTTATTTATTGTGTCATAAACAATAAAATTCAATGGCTCAATCCCTTTTGAATAAGCACGAGCAACCAAATAGTAATAGAATGAACTTGTGTCTTTTCCAACATAATTTAAATTAACATACTCGCTTATAATTCGTTTTGTTGAAGAAATTCTGTCACTGTAAGTTTTGGAATTATCGATAACACTATCTTGATAATTTCGATGAAAATTAACGTCGAGGTTTTTCATATCGTTACTTCCACCACATGCAACAAAGAATACAGAGAGTATAATGAAAAAAAATAAGTTCAACAGTGTCTTCATTTTATATAGGTTAGAGATTACCAAATCGTATTATATATTTTCTGTAAAGTATACAATAACTGATATTTGACCAATAAAATATAATTGAAATTTACTTAGAAATCTAAATTTTAGATTGCTAAACTCAAGATTAGAGGTAAATTTTGATTTGTAAAATTACTTATTGCTAGAATAATACATACTCCAAGGAATTAGACTTAACGTCTAAAATTCAATTATAGAGAGTAGTACTTTAATTGTAGCAATTATGGGAAACCACCTTAGTATATAATTAGATTTTGGAAGCAAATTCTTCATTTATAGAACAGAACTTCCCCCTAAGACACAATTTTATGATCAATAGATGTGCATCGAGTTAATCTACTATTATCAATATTCGACTCTTTAACTCAATTTGAATTGTACTTGATAAAATTGTAATAGAAAGTAAGGGAAATATACTTCTACTAGATTCTTTACAATTTTAATTACTCAATTTGAACAATACCTGTAAACGATTTTCCAACAACAACACCCTCAAGTGTAATGGTTTGACCAATTTTGTAATTGCCAGCATTTTTAGAAAATTCATCTGACATTTTACATTCTATTTCGCCAACAAAATCACCGTGACTTCCTATGTAGCAATAGTTAGATCCAAAAGTGTTGGAAAAACTCAATAATTCACCAGTAACCCTAATTTTCTTTCCTTTATACTTAGAAAGCGCTGCTACCTCATTTTCCGAAAATTCTGTATAAATTTCATTACTTGATATCTCGTAATCAACCTTTTGATTGTTGCAAGAAATGATGAGGTAATAAAAAAGTAAGACTGCATATTTTTTCATGTCACTTACTTTCACTTCTTTTTTTCTCGATTGCATCAATTACTTCGAAAATATCCCTGCCTTTTACATTTACCCAATATTGGCTACCTCCTCTAGTCTCAACGCCAAGGAAATTACTTGGTGTGATTAGACCCCACAATAAAAGCAAAACACCAATTGCAACTAAAAGAAATACTGAATCATTATTAAACCCAAGATAAAAACTGAATAGAATTGAGGCAATTCCTATTAGCGTTAAAATAATTTTACTATCATTTTTTACAACTGACAATGATGATATATCAGTATATAAAATGCTAACAGTACCCCCAGACAATAGATTTTTTTGGTTGATAAATTGGATCCTCAATTTATCGTCAGCAAATGTTACACTATTACTCATTTAAATTCAAGTTTGATTGAATTTAGTGAATATCTAAAATAGTCTTTAAATAATTAATGCAGATTCGGTTGTAAACAATCTATTTCTTGGGAAATTCCAATATCAATTACAAAGTAAAAAATGATATTTTTTTACAGAATTGAATGTTTTATGATGAATCACAACTATTTATTAATATAAAATACTAGTTATATGATAAAAATGTATTTTCTATGTTGCTCTTACAGAACCAGAATTAAGGACCATGGAATTATAAAGTTACGCATTGTTGGATTGGACAAACAAATCAATCATTCTACACGCATTTGCATTCCCATCTCAGATTGGGATTCTAAAAGGGTCCAAGTAAAAGCTCGAAATGAACAGGCGTATATACTAAACAAGCAAATAGATGACTTAAGATCTAAGATCATCACCTTTGTTGAATCACGTACAAAAAGTAATGAAATAATATCAGCAGAGTTGCTAAAATCACATTTAAGTGGTAGATCGATAGGGACCAAAGGAATTATAGACATGATTCAGAACTATATTGATATAAACAAAGGAAGACTATCTCATAATACAATCAAACAATACAAATCAATTCAGTCCAAGTTGATGAAGTATTTTGAAAAAGAGTTGCTTATTCCGGACTTCCCATTAGATAAATTGAATTACCGCTTTTTAAACGATTACAGGATATATCTAGAGCTAAAGTGTATGAACGGTCCAAATACAATTGATCGTGATATAAAGCGTTTAAAAGCTGTTATACACCTAGCCCAGAAATTAGAGATCATAAAGGATGATCCATTCAAGAATTTTAAATCTCAAACTGTGGTTACTCACAGGTCATCATTGAATATAAATGAGATTGCTTCCATTGAAGATCTATCAATACAAAATGAAACCGTGGATCTAGTTAGAGATGCCTTCCTTTTCATGTGTTATACAGGACTTTCTTATAGCGATCTAAAGAATCTTAGCTATAATCAAATCTATCAGAGCATTGGGCGAAAAAGGATAATCAAACTACAAAGACATAAAACAGATGAACATTGCATGGTCCCATTGATGGATAAAGCAGAAAAATTGATCAGCAAGTACAAAGAACATCCAGCAAAATCAAATCAGGACATTGTACTTCCAGTTATAAGCAATCAGAAGATGAATCAATATCTTAAAATTATCATGCAATTAGCAGGAATCAATAAACTTATTACTTGTCATGTCGCAAGGCACTCCTTTGCTACTAACTCTTTGGAATTCAATATCCCTATAGAAACCGTATCTAGGATGCTAGGGCATACCAATATCAAAACAACTCAGATCTATGCTAAAATAACCGAAACAAAGCTAATGAATGACTTTACAGCATTCGATTTAGCAATCAGAAGAGATGAACAAATTTTAAAAGCAATATAAAAAACAACAATGGAAATCGTAACAAAACAGATGCTTGATGAATTCAAACAGGACTTATTTCGGGAAATTGCCCAATTAAACAGCACTATCAATCAACCAAAGAAACTCATGAAAAACAATGATCTCATGGAGTATCTTGGATGCTCATACTCGACTATTGAAAACCTTCGTAATGCAGGAAAAATCCCCTACAAAAAGGTTATGGGAACTTACTACTACTCCTTTGAAGAAGTAAGCAAGGTATTTGAACAGAGTATAAAATAAAATTGGGGCAAAAAAAACACCCCAAAGGGTGTTTTAATAACAGGTCACACAATCAAACATAAAAGTAGATAGCGTTTTTTCTAGGTACCCATCCGGTTCAATAGTCTAATTAAAAGGAATGTTCAATGCAATATCATAAACAAATTTATTGTTCAGAATTTTATAAATACTGTAGTCGAAATGGTCTAGTTCTCTTATCATATACTCATCGGATTCTTTGAAAACTATCTCCCTGCAAATACCTGACAGGGATTTATTTTGATCAGCCAAGTCTAGAAGTTCACTTTTGTAACACTCAAAAATAACTACATCATTCAATTTGTCAATTTGTAAAACATCAGTATAGCCGTAATAAAAATAATTCTCTATGCCATCACTTGATTTAATCCCATAGACGAACTCAGGGTATACATTATTTTTTCTTAAAATTGAATCAATTTGTTGATCTGTCAGAGTATCAAACAGTTCCATTATCATTGTAAATCGATAAAGCGCTACTCCATCCATGATGATATCGATTGGCCCTTCCTGGAAGTATTCATAAAAATAATTTTTACAAATAAAATTATAGACCTCGTATATGTAACATCCTTTATTTCTTCCAGTCGAATCATTCCCAAGGTTATCAAAAAATATCATGTTTTTTAAATAGGTCCTTAATTCCGATTTATTGGGAGTCTTTCTGATGATATTATTACCAGAGCCATCTTGATTTTGAGGGTTAAATTGACCTGACTCTGTTTTTGTATACTTGTACATAAAATAAAATTTTAATGCCCCTATTGGGGACTTTGTGTTAAATAAAATAAAATTGATCAGCATCGAAATCATATTTGATGCCTATCAATTCAGATCCAAAATGTCAAAGAACTAGTATGTAACCCCTATAAAGGGTTTAATTTTTGATTTCGCATTGAAATCGCTAAGGCGGGTGCGTATACTGGTAATATATTTTGGACATAAAATGTTGGGGGTTAATTGGATGTTTTTTTAAATTTTTATCAATGAAATATTGGTGAATCTTTTAGCTATTATGTTCTGTTGTATAGATAAATATGCAGTAGGTCCACTAAAACATCGTAAATGGTCGTCTTTCTTCAATTTTGTTCATAAAATATCCATAATAACCTCATATTCAATGCTTTGAGATTATCCGTATTCCCCTCGAAAAAATTGAAATAGACCTAATTGATCCGAATAATACCGAAAAGCCCTTTTTCAATTATCGCAGATTGAAAGGCTGTGCGAACTGCTTGTGCATCTGATACCTTTACTATAAGAGAGTCATATAAAGGAAGAAAAAGGATGCCCTGATCGATCAGTTTTTGCATCACAATATTCAAAAATGAGGATTCTTCTCTTTGCAAAAGAGCTACTAAATTTTTATCCATTCGATTTACCCCCAACCCCAAATCTATATTGGCTAAATCTACTAGGAATCCGTAAAAACCATGTCCAAATATGCTGTCAATGATATCCTTTTTATTCTTCCCCTTTATTTTGTGGGTAGGGTTACCCAAAACGATAGCATAAAACAAATTTTTCATTTCTGCTCGAGTTGCTGTGTCCCCAATTTTATTCAACCCTTTCAATTTAACAGCCATGTACTTATATAAATCCAACTTCTTACTTCCAGCAAGCATTTGCATGCTATTCAAAAATCCATTGGGAGGATTCAATTCAAACCGATTGAGCCTACCTAAATCAAACCATCTCTCAATAAGTGCATGCAGAAAAGAAGGTTGGGATGATTTGATATCTACCTCAATTACTTCCTCATCTTCAATTTTCAAGAATTTCCTGTACAATCTAGGTGCATTACTGTACATATGGCTTACCCGATAGCCAAATGTATCGGTATTTATCGCGTAAAGGGCTCTTCTTTCATCGATACTCTTGCATTTCTGTATAGCACATAGGTATTCATAATAACGCCTTAGAATCCCTTTATATTCGTTTTTTGATTTTCCTAAATCTTCACGACTTTTCAGGATCTTTTTGATTTTCAGCTTACTAGTGTATTCATTCAATAAAGCTTGATCATCAGCAACCTGCTTAGTACGCCAGATAGCCTCATTTACCTTTTCGATATCTTTTATAATCAATGAGGTCTTATCCAATGCCATCTCTATTGCCTTATGAATTCCAAGTCTGTCACTACTGTGACGCTTCATATATCCCAGGATCCTGTTTTCATAAGTACTATCCTTTATCCCAACTTCAACGTAAAGCGATCCCTGCCCTCTTCTAAATGCGTTATTCAACTTAAAATATCTTAGGACCTTACTTGGGTCCCTTCTTAAAGGCCTTTCCATCAACTTAACCCTACCTCTAAGATTTAATTGTTCTATTATATCCATCCAATTAACTCCCAGGTAAATAACCAAGTCATCATAACTCCAATAAACAAAATCCCAATCTTCAGCTTTATAGCCCCTATAATGCATCGTATAAAGCCTAGTTATGAACATGGCGACCTTTTCATACTCCAATAGCCCAAAGTCCTTCTCGATCTCACTTAATGGATAATACCTAAAATCAAATAATGTCAAAACACTCCTATCCAATATCCTTTTCTTACTCTTCTTGCTACACCATTCCCCAGTAAACTCATTAAAATACTTCTTTGTTAGCCTATGCTTTTGATTATGCTTAGGCATACCTATACTTTCATCATACCAATCAACTCCTTTTCTATTACTATAACCTCTTTTACTCATGAATTTAATTTGAATTACCAACTATCAAGCTCAATAAAACAAATTAAATAAATAAAATATACATACAACAAATTTGGTTCCGTGAAATTAATATCCTTTATAAAAGAAAAACATCATCACATCTTTTATAATCTGAGTGTCTAATAATAATAGACAAAGTGTAGTAAAAAATAAGAATTGAATACCCAACGTGAATTAAAAACGCTAGGAGTGTTTATGAAAATATGGACAGGTAAAACAGATTTGTCATACACACTCCATTTTTTCAATGGCTTTGAATATATACTGACACAACATGATGAAATAGGCATTTAGGGACCTATTTATTAAAAAAACATTTCAAATGAAACTAGATCCAGGCAACCATAATAGACCGAAAGAATCTACCCAAAAGAGTGCAAAAATGCCATATTCAAAAGATGATATAAAGGACTGGATAAGTTTTGGGATCAATAATGGCTATGTAAACAAGTTCAAAAAGGATGAGGTTGCAAAATGGACAGATTTGATGTTAAAACATGGTGTGATTAAAATGGAAGAAACAAAAAGAAAATTTTAGAGGTTTGGCTGGCTTTATACATCTGTCCTTCTATATTTTAAATAAACTCATTGAATATCAGTATGGTAAGATTTAGGTTCTGATTCTAGTCGAATCACATGGAAAATCATTGAATTTGGCTCGAATTTGGGTCGATCGCTTTAATTTTAATTTTATTACCTTCATTTTCACTGAATTAGCAAAACCGTGATCGCCCTGTCGGGACTACCAGATACAGGTTCCCTGCCTGCCGGCAGGCAGGGATTCCTGTCGGGACTACCAGATACAGGTTCCCTGCCTGCCGGCAGGCAGGGATTCCACAGTATTACAACTTTGGTTTGCAAACCAAGATCAGCGATGCAGCCTGACTGTCTTCTTCCAGCAGGCCTACCACTACAGTTACCCTATCCCCTATTTTCAGATCAGATTCTGATGCTGCGCCTTCAGATGATCGGATGGCAGTCTTGTCAATGATCCTTATTAATTCTTTTTTTCCATCGTTGCGTTTAATCGTGATAGCATGTTCGGCTATACCAATGATCTCGCCTGTACCACCGGAACCGCGACAAGGATCTACACCTTTTGCTCCCTTCTCTTCCCTCATGCTTTTTATCATTTGCTTTCGGATCAACTGATCTTCATCACCAAAGCTGATCGGAAACTGTCCCCTGAATGATAATACAGACAGGTAAAGAGCTGCACTCCCAAAAAAAATAATCAGAAAGCCAATGGTGAACTTTCTGTAAACAGGCGATTGCATCAAGATTGAAAACAAAAGAAAAAACCAAAACCCGATCATCGAACCGAATGCATTCAGGATAATGTCATCAATATCAAAAATACCAACATGCATGACCACCTGCATGACCTCAATGATTGTTCCAGAGCCAATTGCCCAAATGATTGAATGCTTCCAGTTTATGTTTCGGATCACAAATGGCAGCAAAAAACCAAAAGGAACAAGCAAAATAATATTGCCAATCAGATTGATCCCAGCTATCAGCCATCCCTTAAAACCCGTCAGGTAAGGCCAGATGGTTTTGAACGGGATGAAATTGGGCGAACCGTCACGGGTGCCGCCAAAATTCAACATCAGATACCCTACCCTGATGAGTGGAACATCCTTTAGCACCATTACCTTGATCAGGATAACAACATAAATAAATAGCAATGCGAAGGGGAGAATCTTTTTCATCATTCAATTGTTTGATGACATTTGAGATTCCATACTTTCGTATTAAAATTTGAAATGAACAAAACAACCTTTCCTCTTTTGACATTTCTTTCTCTTCTATTGGTCATTGAAGCAAAGGCACAACGATTTAAAAAAGATGTATTTGCTTCCATGGATTCTGCAGTGAACATTCGCTATGGTGAAGCCATGAACATCAAAAATGAAATGGAATCCCTGTTGTTGGATATATTCATGCCATCAGAAGACACCATGAAAAAAAGACCAATGGTGGTTTTCATTCACGGTGGTGGATTTCAGAATGGCAATCGTAAAGTAGCTATAGCGAAAAGAACCATTAATATATTTGTTCCGAAAGGATATGTTACCGCCAGCATCAGTTATCGATTGGGTATTGAAGAGCCAAAATCAAACAAGGATTATGCTGAGGCCATGTACCGCGCTCAACAAGACGCAAGGTCAGCCATTCGCTTTTTAAAGGCAAATGCGACAAGATGGAATATCGATACTTCTCAGGTTTTTGTTTGCGGCACTTCTGCTGGTGCCATGACCAGTCTCGGCTTGGCCTACATGGATGAAAATGAAGTTCCAGTTGATGTGAACAAAAATAAATGGGGACCATTGGAAGATAAAAATGAAAACGGCCTCCACTCTTCCAAAGTAAAAGCCGTAATGAACCTGTGGGGATCCATGATCGATTACCGGTGGATCAACGAAGGCGATGTGCCATTGTACAATTCTGCAGGAACCACAGACAAGACTGTGCCATATGACAGTTCATTTGACTATCATAATTTCAAATACGGACCATATATACTCTTCCAACGATGCCTTGCATCGGGCATTGCAACAGCCTGGCGACCATTTTACGGTGTTGGCCATACCCTTGATTCAAAACAACCTATGCTAGACAGTTGCTTCAGTGAGATGGCCGACTGGTTATATATGCAACTTAAAATCAATACATCTGCCAAAGCGCAGATTGTCAGCGAGATTGATCCGAAGAACAAAAACAATATAAACTCAGGTTACATTACATTACAATTGCCAATTGCAGATGAGATCAGCCATTTTTTAACAGGTCCTGCAATTTTGTCAAATGCTTGGTGTAAACCTCTCTTGGTGTGGCATCATGCTTCACACAAATGGAAGCTGCCTTCCCCACCACTTCACCCATCATTCCACAGGTCTTCATAACCCTTACCGGGCCCAAGCCGGTTTTGGTTACACTGATGCAACGACCTGCCATGAAAAGATTTTTGATGTTGCGGCTGTACAGCGTTCTGTATGGAGCCCAGTATTCTCCGCCGTACTGGTATTCTTTTCCTCTGGTATAATCTGAAATGAATTCCATGTTTTCCAAGCCTTCCTTGAATTCTTTTTTGGGCATATGAAGGTCGACATGCCAGGAGCAGGGGAAAGCAGCATCTTCAAACTTGCGCTGGCTCTTGAAATCCTCTGCATCCAATACGACATCGCCCATCAACCTGCGCGACTCTCGTTTTCCTGCAATGAAAGCTGCCCATCCCAATCGGTGCTTGGGATACATGTGATCAACATTCTTGAGCACATCCCAGGCTCCATACATGGCACGGAAATTATGATCGCGAATCATTTCAATCTCATTGACCTGATCCTTGTTGAAACCACTCTCCCAATACCACATGTTGGCAAATGAATCCAATCCTTCTTTTCCAAAAGTTGTCACGCCCTTTCTTCCTGGAAAAGGCTTATCTGCAAGATCCAATGCCCAGGGACAACGAGGGAAGGGCTGATCGTATTCACCCGCCTCACACTTCATGGCCAATGCGCTTTTGTCCTTGCACTCACAGGCCAATACCTCTTCCTTATTGGTGGCATCGAGAACATTGAAAAGATTAGAACTGCCCATGAGCTGTTCAACCTTGTATTCATGATCGGCACCTGCCTTGTAACCTATGGTTGCATCACCGGTGCAGTCAGCAAATAATTTGCCTTTTAACCTGTATTGCCGAGAGGTAAGTGTACTTTGTATAACAATTGCCTTGATGGTTTCTCCTTCGGTCTCCACTCGAATCACTCTGTGATTCAGTTTTAAAGTGATGTTGGGTTCGGCGCGAACAACTTTTAACTTCAGCGCATCATCATAATATTGTGCAGCAACTCCATTGAAAACCTGACCTGCCTGTTTTACAATTGGAGGAAGTATTTCATTCACAATATCACCCACATGCGGATAAAGACTTTTATTGGTATGCCCCTCCGGCCATACGCGCACTTCTGAACTGCCATTGCCACCGAGAACAGGTCGGTCTTGTATCAGAGCTACCTTCACCCCGTTGCGTGCAGCTGCAATCGCAGCACAGGTGCCTGCAAGTCCCCCACCGGAAACAATGAAATCAAATTCTCCTGCCTCTTCGGGCTTATCAGGCAATCCGAGTAATTTTCTTCTGAACTTGGTCAGCTGTTCTATATCATTTGTTGGTTCAAATGATATATCCTTACAAAAAAGTATCGCTTCGCATCGCCCTTCAAAACCTGTCAGGTCATGCAAGGCCAGCTTGGTTTTCCTTGTAACCTGAACTGTTCCACCATCGTGCCAGTGCCAGGTTGCACTTTTGGTACCAAAGGTTTCATCCAGTGCTTTGCCGTTGATCTTGAGTTGAAACTTACCCGGTGCGCCGGGGGCATTCCAGGGGGCAACCCAATCTCTGGTGCGGACCCAAACACGATAGGTGCCAGATGATGGAAACTCAACTTCTGTTGTTGCATCCTCTACTGGAATACCCAGTCCATGTGCCAGCAAATAGGGCGACCCCATCTGTTCCATGGATTGTTGATCGAGTTCCCAACCACCATGACTTTTGAACTGCTCTGCTTCAACAAACAGAAATTCTGAAGAAGCAGATTTTGAAATTCCGCTTGCATGCACGGGCAGTTTTCCTGCAAGTAAGCACAGTGTTGTGTTGCCGATGAAACCAACGAATTGCCTTCTTTTCATGGAGGAATGTTATACTCTAATATCCGTTATTCTGGGTGAAACCTGAATTTTTATTTACATCGAGTTCCGCCTGAGGGATCGGCCACAGGTAATGGCGCTGTTGAAAAAGACGAGGATTATCCATGATCTTAAAATTACCTGCTACGGCGACCAAAGAATTGAATGTGCTGTAATCCGGGGATGAGTTTTCATCTAGCGTAGGCTTAGGCAAGGAGTAGTAGAGGTTTCTCTGCAAAGCCTTGCCAAAAAGAATGCCATTCATGACTTTCTCCCCTATCTTCCATCTACGAACATCAAAGAGACGCAACCCCTCTCCGGCCAACTCCACTTTTCGTTCCCTTCGCACTATGGCCCGTAATTCTGCCTGATTGGTCGTAGTAATGGCAGGATATCTTGTTGTTTCAGCAACCCCCACACCATAGGCCCGCGCCCTCACCTGATTGATGGCGTTAAGCACAGTAGCATCAATCTGGTTCATCTCTATTCTGGCTTCCGCATAAGTGAGTAAAACTTCAGCATAACGGATCAACATAAATGCAAGCTCGCATTGGGTATTCAACACCAGGTCTGGAAGATCGAGGTATTTTTTAAGAACAAATCCTGAAAAAGAAGAAAATGCGTTGGTTACCTCTGTATTTGCGATCCTTCCCGTTGTTGGCGCCAACCGTGCACAAGTTGCGCTGTCTGGATGAAAGGTAACATTGTAAGTAATACCTCCAGTACCGAACCAGGAATCACCATCACCCAATAAGGTTTGGCGCATACGGGGATCCCTGTTCCTGAAGGGGTCTGCTGTTGAATACAAGGGAGACCTGTCAATGGTCAATCCATCTGTACATTCATAACTGTCGGCCAAGGCACGGGTCGGAATCAAGGTTGAAAAACCACCGGCAAGCCTCGACTGGTTGCCTTGTGAAATAGATGTTGTTCTTACGGTTTGTTTATAGTCAAATGCAAAGATCGACTCACGCGAATACTCCCCTGTATAGGTGAACAGGTTACGGTAGTTGGGATACAAGGAATGAAAATTTTGATCCATCACTTCTTTTGCAGCAGCCGCAGCAACATCCCACTTTGCATAATACAAAGCCATACGGGCCTTGAAGGCCAAAGCAGCCGCTTTGGTTGCCCTACCTGCATCAAGACCAGAATGGGAAACTGGAAGCTTTACTGCAGCCTCATCCAGATCGCGGAAAACAAAATCGAGCACCGTTGCCTGAGGTGTCCTTGCGATGAAAGCTTCTGAAGCTTTCAATGTCTTATCCACTAGAGGTACATCGCCATAGAGGGCGATCAGGTTCCCATAATAATAAGCACGTAAAAATTTGGCTTCACCCTCAATTCTTGCATACAGCGCTGGTGTTGTGACAGCTTTAGCCTTTTCCATATTCTCGAGTAAGGCATTGCACCTTCCTATGCCAGTATAGGAAGTTGCCCATACCCTGTTGATGATACCTGTATTGGGCGTATGTTGCCCAAGTCCAATGACCTGAATGTCATCCTGCGGACGAAACCACATCACATCGGCTGTAGCATCCAACAACATCTGGTAAGGGCAATATTGCTGGATGAAAGAAAGGTTGTTGTAAGCGGCATTCACAGCCAGCACCAGTTCGTCGGCTGACTTATAATAGGTACTGCTGTTGGGAGAGTCCTCTGGAAATCGGTTCAGGTAATCCTTGTCACATGAACTGACCAAGACAAAAATGGAAAAGATTATGGTGAGTCTGATTATATTTTTCATATCCTTATGTTTAATTTTTTATTTAAGGCTTGCTTTTACACCGAATACAAATGAGGCCATCTGAGGATAATTAGATGCTCCACCCAAGGGTGCTTCTGGATCATAGCCAGGTATCTTATCCCATGAAAAAACGTTCTGGCCACTCACATAGAGTTTGAAGAGTGAAAATGGTGTTTTATTGAGTACAACGGCTGGCAGTGAATATCCAATAAAAACAGTCTTGAGCTTCAAATAAGATGCGTCATCCATCCAATAGCTTGAGGTTTGCTGATTATTTTGTTGCGCAATAAAAAAGCGGGGATAAGTGGCTTTTGCATTTTCTTCGGCCGATTTGGATGTACTCCATCTGCCTTCATGAATATCACGTACGCTTCCTGCATTATGAAATGCCCATGCGGCATCCTGTGTCTGCATACCATTCCATTTCCCTACACCCTGAAAGAACAATGTAATATCAAACCCTTTGAACTCAAAGAAAAGATTGGTGCTGTAGGTATACCGTGGTATCCTGCTGCCGATGATCACACGATCGAGGGCATTAATCACACCATCCTTATTTTGATCTATATACTTAATGTCACCGGGGCGAACTGTACCAAACTGCCTTGCGTGCGCATCGATTTCGGCCTGGGTCTGAAAAAGACCTGCTGCCTGGAAACCAAAGATTGAATTCATTTCTTGTCCCAATTGCGTGATCTGGAAACCTGAGATATAAGGACCGGTTCCGCTCAGATCAACTACCCTGTTCTTCACATCTGAGAGTACACCAGTGATGCCGAAATTGAAATTCTTCCCAATACGGTCATTATAACGCACCTGAAGATCCCAACCCTTGTTCTCAACCTTGCCGGCATTTTGTACAGCAGGGGTCAAACCCGTGATCTGAGGAACAGGAAGAGTAAGCAAAATATCGTCTGTGTTTTTGATATAATAATCAAATTCAATATTGAGTTTATTTCCAAAAGCTCCGGCATCAAAGCCCAGGTTGAGAACCTCGGTGGACTCCCATGTGATCTGTCTGTTGGCTGCTACGGTCTGTGCAGCAGCACTGACGATGTTGTTGTTGAGCACCCCTTGGCTGAGCACAAGAGAAGATATATAAGGATAGTTTCCAATATTCTGATTACCCAGCTCACCCCATGATCCCCTCAATTTAAGAAGGCTCAACCATTTGAAATTGTTCATGAAGCTTTCCTTGGAAACGATCCACCCTGCAGAAAAGGAAGGAAAAAATCCATAACGCTTAAAGTCTTGAGCGAACCTGGAAGATCCATCATAACGGGAATTGACTTCAAGCAGGTACTTGTCCTTCGCCACAAAATTCATCCTTCCATAGTAGGAGCGGAGTGCCCAGGCATTACCATATCCGCCCAGGTTTTGGTTAAGTGAAGGATAGGCATTCAGCTGAACTAGATCAGGGAAAAGGGTCGCCTCTCGATACGCATTAAAACCCTGACTGCGGCTGTCGGTCTGTTCAGCTCCAACAAGCGTACTGAAATCAAGCCATTTGAAATTCTTGGTATAGTTGGCCTGAACACGCAGGTAATTGGTCAGGTTGTTGTTGGTGGAATTTAGCAAAGAGTTCCTGTTGGGGCTGCTCTGGAATAAAGCTTTTGTATCAAAATTGTAGTAGTCAATTTTTTTCTGGTTATTTACAATGTAATCCGTAAAGTATTTGGGAGCATAGTTGAAATTGATCAGTAGTCCTTTTACCGGAGCATAGTTGGCTTGAAAATTTAAAAGAATATTGTTCCCAGTTGTTGAGTTAACACCAGATGCCCTTGACCATGCCAGCGGATTGGAACCTTCCCAACCGGGACCCCAGCTGCCATCGGAGTAAAGTGCCGCATAAATTGGTGGGACCCTGTAAACCTGACCTAAAAGATTACTATATCCTACACTTGGTGCTGCTGTTTGTTCCTGTCTCAGGTTGGCATCAAATTGAAAATTAAGTTTTTCTGAAGCCTTGTAGTCCGCATTCAAACGCATACTATACCTTTTGAATCCGGAATTTTCTACAATGCCATTCTGATTCATGTAGTTGAGCGCTGCCAATAACCTTATCTTATCGGATCCTCCATTCAAGGTGACATTATGCTGTTGCTGTAACCCATTTGTAAATGTGGCGTTTTGCCAGTCGGTGTTGGGAAAACGATCTGGGTCTTTTGCGTTATTTGCCAAATAATTATTGATCTGGTCATCCGTAAATCTGGCTGCTGCACCTTCATTGATCAATGCCTCATTGTAAAATCGCATAAAACCGGGTGCACTGAGGTACTTTGGACGGTCTACAGGTCGCTGGTAACCAAAGAAAGCATCATAATCCACCCGCATTTTTCCTGACTTGCCTCTTTTTGTGGTAATTAGAATCACTCCTCCTGCTGCACGTGAACCATAGATAGAAGCTGAGGCAGCATCCTTCAATACTGAGATATTTTCAATATTATTTGGATCCACATCACCAAAGGCTGCCACCACACCGTCGATCAGTACCAGGGGCTCGTTATTGCCAAGGGTACCCAGACCACGGATCCGTATCTGTGCTTCGGAACCTGGAACACCGTTGAATTGTGTTACAGTAACACCAGGCAAGGCGCCTTGCAAGGCAACAGTGGTGTTGTAAACAGGTCTTTTGGTAAGCTCGCCACCACTGATCACAGATACAGCACCAGTGAGGTTCACTTTTTTCTGTTTGTTGTAACCTACCACGACCACCTGTTCCAGTTCAGCATTC
>Ga0315901_10002472_pt1 | contig 25378 bp, 27 predicted proteins | sample LakEriMetagenome_10_FD_203761 | JGI IMG/M metagenome (GOLD analysis project Ga0315901, IMG submission 203761) | Freshwater fungal communities from buoy surface, Lake Erie, Ohio, United States - Buoy 2 MA116 | ecosystem: Environmental > Aquatic > Freshwater > Lake | place: USA: Lake Erie, Ohio...
TCCACGGTCGCCACGTCCGAGAGGACCTGGGCGATGTGGTTGGCCGGAGCGTAGGCCCACAGGGGGATACGCACGGACTCGCTGTTCTTGGTCACAACCGCGTAGTACATCTTGTCCGCGGTCATGGACGTGGAGAGGACCTTGAGGGCGTAGAGACCGCCGCCCATGTCGTCCACGGAAACACCGGAAGCGAGGGTCGAATCGACGCCAGCGGCGTCATCGGCCTCGTAGACGACGGCGGTCGGGTTGAGCGACGCAGCCGACATCTGGAACGGGAAATAGGCGTTCTTCCCAGAGGGGACGACACGCTCAAAAGCCATGGTAGCCATGGAGGACCTCTCACGTTCTTGGGTTGACGAGAGGCTGCCGCTTTAGACGCCGGCGCTCATTACTGTTTACGAATTTGGTTCTTCAACGTCTGGTACGTGTTGAAGAACTTGCACTCTTCGGTAGACGGCCAAGTAGACTCGGCCTTGTCGAGTTCCTCTTCTGTAATCTTGAAGACCCAGAACACGCGCCTGCCTTCTCGCTTTACCGACACGATCGGGAAGCCGCGAGAGACAAGGAAAGAGGCAAATGCCATGTCCTGAGTTTCAAACATCAGGTGAGGGCCGAAGAAAGAGAGGGAAAGAACTCGGAGATAAACGACTCCGAGTGAAGACGAGATAACTCTACCGCACGACGCTGTAGTTGTCTACTTCCGGTCCTGCCCTCGTACACTATTAGTAGCAGTTCTTTTTGTCTTAAAAGACGCTCTTCTTCAGTACGTAATAGATCTAATACGTACGATCCAATCTCGTCGAGTTGGAGAGAGAACTCACTCGTCGTCGTCATCAAAAGCTCTCTTCGTACGACCTATATTTCGTCGCAATCTTGTTTTTTACCTGGGAGACCTTTGAATCGCTCCACCCCAGGGCGCGCGCGATTTCTCCGGTTGAAGCCGTCTGCTTCTTGCCATTCAGTCCAAACAGATGGCTAAAGACCTGCTGTTCTTCCGTGGTCAGCTCGTAGGGAAGCATCTCGATGATCTCGCGATGAACGGGAGACACCTCGGTAAACGGGTTGAAGTCCCCGCCGTCTTCTCCAGTCGGCAGCGCAAAGATGTCAGGACGCATCTCAAGCTTGAGGCGGTCCACCTTCTTGACGCTGATCTTCATCCGATCCGCGATCTCAAGAGACGTAGGAGGGCGACCAAACTCCTCCGTGAGTGAGTCTTGCGTCCGCTGCATCTCTCCGATCTTGTGCGCCTGTGCCTCGACAATCCGCGTGAAGTTCTGATGCTTCTTTACAAAGCGGTTCAGACCACGAAGGTTGGTCGTGACGTGCGTAGTGATTTGCGCACCACGAGAAGGGTCATACTTCTTCAGCGCCTTGACCGTGAGTGCGCGGGCTTCCGCTTCGATGGCTGGGCGGTACATCCGTGGCGGCGCATGACGGTTGACTTGCGCGGTAATGACCGGGTTCAGAGAGTTCAGCAGCGGCTGAAGCTTCTCTGGATTCTCGTTTGAGGCCTTCCACTGTCTCCAGAGGTCGACCTCAGACGCAGCCTTGCCCGTAAAGGGAACAAGATTCCCGGAAGGATCCTTCTGTCCCCAGGTCTCTGGGAACTGATCTGGATCCTTCATGGCAATCTTTTCAAGGCGTGCGCGAAGGTTCATCGTCCCTCTACCGCGCGCTTCAGAACGCGAGATGCTTCCTGTGCCGACATGCCGAGGCGAACATTCCTGCCGTAGTGCTCCTTGTTGGTGAACAAGGAGGACAGCTGTCGGAAAGCCCTCTCAGCCAGCACATCGCGCGACTTGAACAGCTGATCCAGCAGCAGGTTGGTGTGCCTCAAATTGAGGGTCTCTGCTGCCGACGAAAGCTGGGCTTCGGGCCTGCGCTGAAAGAGATCACTCACCGCCAACTCCCTTGCTGTACGCCAGTAGCTGCTGCTTTTGTTGATACTCCCGGGCCTTTCTCATAGTTTTACCCTCAATTGCGTCCTGGTAGGCATCCTTGCCGTAGGCACCTGCCACTCCGCCGCCAATCAGTCCGGTCCCTAGAAGGGCTTTTTGTCCCCCAGTCAAGCTAGAGAGCTTCTCCAACTCATCTGCAAAGCCACGGATTGTCGCGAGATCAATCATCTTACCCTCTCTTTCCGATGCCGGTGACTGAGTTTACACCTAACGCAGCGTCGCCGTCGATGTTTGCCTTGTACTTCTTAACACGCTCTGCGCGCTCTTTGCGAGGGTCAAGACGGATACCCTCGTCCTTGTCGATTTCGAAGGGATCTTTGCCTCCAGAGTGCCCAGTGTGCTGGAGTCCAGCTCCAACGATATCCAGGAACTCCAACTTTTCGCCATAGCGAAGATCTCCGAAGTTTACGGCATTGGAATGAAATCCGCCATAGTACTTCGAATCCTCTGGCAACGCTGTGGTATCAGCCCCGTCCCGGGCGACGAAGGCCCCGAGTTTAGTGTCCAGTCGTTGGTCTTTTGTTGCCAAGATCTCTGGAAAAGTGGCAATATCTCGGCGCGTGTAGTCGTTGATCCACGTCATGGGATCGGGAGCAATGTCCGCCGAGTAGGTGCCTGTCTTTGCGACTTCGCGCGCATATCTCTTTGCCAGCGAGTCTACGGCCTCCTCTATACTCTTCACCAAGAACCGCGTATTCTCCACATCATCGACGATGGCTGTGGTTCCAAAGAAGGGACCGTAGATGTCCCTGGTGATCTTCTCGTTGCCGTAAGAGTCTGAGATCCACAAGGGCCGAATCGACTCTTCGACCGGCAGGACACGACCTCCGACCTCCGCATTCTTGGGGATATCTGCCTGAAACTTGTTACCTGGCAGGACTATGGGCATGTAGCTGAATCTTTGCGTACCAACGGTCACGAAGAACCGCGTCAACGGGATCGCCGCTTCGCTGTCCAGAGTCAAGACGATCTGGGTAGGGTTTGGAGGAGATAGGCTGATGCTGACGCCCGTATCGTCTGTATCTTCGATGTCCCCGGGATCCTCGGTGGTGGTGACTGTGGTGATCCACGCCAGCGTGGCCTCTCCCTGCCATACGCCGGAGTTCACTTCGTAGTTGCGGTAGGGTGTTCTCTTGAAGCCAATGACTTTGCTCTCGCCCGGCGCCGAGGCGTCGTAGGACTCTCCCGCCAACGGAATGGTTGCGATGTCAATGACGGGAGACCCCGCGAGGACCTCGTAGATGGCTGCGTTGCGAAGAAGCTCCCGGAAGCTGCTGGCATTGAACGTCGCAGCGATAGCTTCGTGTCCGAAGTCGAGGTCTGATCGGGCCCCCAACCTCGTGACCAGCCCAGCGGGGACAAAAAGACCCTCTGCTGCAAAGACGTCTGCCTGGGCAGGATCCTGCACCTTCAGCGTTCCGACGTTGTTGACGATGTTCATGAACAGATCGTCGGTCTGGTCTCCCGTACGATGGCTGCGAACATGAGACAGCCTGATCTGGGTCTGTGCCCCTCCCTGGGAGATGGAGTGGGTCACGGACTCAACCATGCCGATCTTGAAGCTGCGGTTGAGGCGATCTGTAGTCTCGCCCGCTTCTTCAGATGTAATTGTCTGGTCGAGCACCACCGCAGGAAACCCGCAGATGATGTTCGGGCTGAATGTCAGCGCAGCCGATGCTGCCCGTGCCTTGTATCTCTCCGAGAGTAGATAGAAGTGCGCCACCTTCGGGGCGTACTGGGTGATGTCTCCGGTGCTATCCGCAGTCCCTCCCTCTCCCTCTCCTCCATCTTTCTTGATGTAAAAGATGGTATCAATCATCCGATCAAACTTGGGAACAATTCCACTGTATTTCTCATGATCATAGATCATGATGCTTTCTGCTGAGTCGATGCCCTCCAGCGTTAGCGACTTCTTACCCTCAATCTGAGGAGCAAAGTACGTCCGATTGGTAACGGCGCTGCCCTCCGCAAACTCATAACCGAGCGTCAGCTTTAGCCGCGAAGTCTCCCGGAGCATCTCTCTCTGCGCCGAGAAGGACTGAAGCATGTCCGGGAAAATTACGTTTGACCTCGGAGGAGACACAAACCAGACGTCCGGGCGCATAACGAATGAATGCAGCCGCTCCCGGGGAGTAATGGGGGCATTTGTCAGCCGGACGCTCTCCACCGTCTGTGGATTGGTCCCGACGTTAAGGGACTGGATATGTACGGGGTCGTTGCCTATTCCGAGAATAACTGAGAAAAGAGGATCCTGTTTACTACCGCGGCCAATCTCTAAGAGGGAGTCTACCTTTCCTCTCGAAGCAGCCTTCAAAATCGCAGCGAATGTTTGCCAATCCTCGGCAATTATCGTATCGGATACTAGACGAGGCGCCTCACTGTTATACACCGACGCAAAAACTGATGAATCGGCCTGGATTGCACTCTTTAGTTGTTCCAAGGTTTTTATTGATACAGTGGAGTTCTGAGAGAGTTTGTAAAGTGCGGTTCGCAGCCGCAGATACCAAGTTCCAGTCTTGGGTACAGGCTGTAAAGTGCCTCCCGTCGTGTTCGGGAAGTATGGCATCTCGACTGGTCCGAGCGCGGAGGCATCCAGTCCTTCGATGATACCGGCCTTCTTGACTCGGTCGTTGTCTAGGTATCGAAAACGAACATCGATCGCCAAACCACGCTCGTGCGCAGTTCTCGCCTCATCTCCCTCGCTACCGCGAAATGCGGAAGTAATAAAGACCTCGGCAGGCCCTCCCTTGAGATTCCCAGCAGTGGCTACGGTGCCTCGGATAGTCCGGTCGACGGAAGAGAGTACCTCGGCTGCAAACGCCGCAAAGGTAGGGTCGAGGTTGAGGTTTGCCGCTGCGTTCTTTTTAAACTCCGCTAGCGTTACGTCCTGTTCCGGATCTGCCAGCGGGATCGTGAACTCAGGGATGTCTCTGTTCGGATAGCCGGGTTTCGTGGCGCTTACCCCAGGAATGTACTTCGCTACGGGGTTCGGAACGAACGAGTAGAAGATGTACTCGAGGACGATGTCGATCAGCTTCCGGAAGCTGATTACATCCCCAGAACTTCCCACACGATTCTTTAGCCAGTCTGAAAACTGAGAAGCGTCAAAGACCTTGGCCGCAGTTTCTCCTGAGTCCGAAATAATGGATTCGGTCAACCGAACGCGGCGCTCGTGGATGGTCGTCCATGCGTTGACTCCGTAGGTCTGCCCCTGAATCCCGACCAGACGCTCAATGATCGAGAGTAGGCCACCAAGAACACTAAGCTGTCCCTGATTGACGGATCCAGATGGACTCAGCTGAGACAGCTGACGAATCACCTCCGAAGGGGAGTTGATGATGTTGTCGATGTCGGAATCCAACGTGGCAAGGAACCGTGATGAGTTGGATACGATCGAGTTGTTGGTATTATCTTCCCCAGTAAACGTCATCGAGTAGATAAATGACGTGTCCAGTACGTTGGAGAAGTCCATGCAGTTCAGGGTGACAGATCGAGATCCGACCCCGACTTTACTTGAGGTGATGGAAAACAGCTCCCCCGCAAAAAGAATTTTGTAGTAACTGGGTGTCGGAGAGCTGAGTCCTGAGTTCTTGAACGCAATGTAGTCAAGGTAGAATAGATGGACTGTTGTCCTCGGGAGGAGAAGATCGACAAGATCTCCGGGGACAATGTCGATGTTCGCGGTGGCGGCTCCGCCGATGGAGGCTGACACCGAGGCACCGATGACGGGCACCTCGATCCCTTCGAGAAACAGCCGAAGGTGGAGTAGGAACCCCGGCGCGGACTGCATCATAGGATCACCGAAGCAACAATCGATGCAGGCGTAAGGGCGCTTCCTACTCCGCGATTTCCGCGAAGACTCTCAGCCTGTGACTCCGAAACCAGGCGTTCCTGCTCAGCAGTACGCTGCGCACGCGCAATCTGCTGATCTGCCCGTGCGCGTTGTTGCGCAGACAGGTTTCCAGAGTTGGGGTTTGTAATGCTGGCCTGAAGCTCTCGACGATTGTTCACGGTGCTCCACGCGATGACGAAACTGGCGACTGCAAACACCGCGCGTCCCACAATCCGTAGCTTTTCTGCGATCTTCTGTTCCGCGTACTGTGCCGTATTGAAGGCCTCCGCCTGTCTCTCGAGAGAGGGGAGACCTCTGACAACCGGCCCAGGGAAGGGAGTAATGGGTATTCCAAAAGAGGCGAATGCAGCAATAGACTGAGGAGTGTAGAGTACAATCTCCGCGTTTCTGAGAGCACGCTGCTCCGACTCCGCTGCCTCAGCTGTACGTGTGACGATCGTGCCGTTAACGGGGTAATATACGTACTCATCGGAGTTCTGGTAGTAGTAGCGAGTTGTACGTTGGACCGCCTCTACGCCGCGCAGTGCGGCTGCTGCTTCGGGTCGCGTGCGTAAGATGACCGTCTTGGCCTTGCCTGGGGTATCGGAGAACGCGAGAATTCCATCTCCAAAGAAGTTGGTCAACGACAGGCCCTGGAGACTTTCTGCTCCAGACCCTTCCGCAAACAAAGAGTCGCGCGGCGGTCCTGTCGAGGTGTAGTTGACTGGAACGACCATATTTCGACCAAATAGGATGTTGCGCGCCTGGCGAACACCGTTGTCGATGGCAGCGTCAATGGCATTCAGCGCGCCAAAAAACTTGGACAGCCCTCCCGGTTCTGATCCAAGGGGAGAGAGCTTGATATTGAGTCGGCGCACGGAGGCAGTGGAGCTCTCATCCAAACGAAGCTGCTCCTCTGGGGATGATAGGGCGCCTACACCCAACAGGTCTGCCTGGCCGTCAGTTCTCCGAGGTGCGGCATGAGAGACGGGTGAGCGAAGCAGACTCTCTACGAACATGGAGAAGCTAATCTGGATCGTGTATGGATCCTGTGCAGAGATCATTGAGGTACAGTTTGTGACGTACCCCCTTACTACTGTCGAGTCGCGGCCATCGGCAAACTTAAGCTCAGCCACAGAGTTCGTGGAAGCCAGGCTTGTTCCTCGCAAGCTGGAGGTGTAGTTCTCCCACCACTCCTTATGCCACTCAAAGTCAGCAGAGTTTGGAACAATCGCAGTGCACGAGATGAGTCTGGGCTGTTCTCCGAAGAAAAACGCGTAGGTCGCGCCAAACGTCGTGATGAACTGGGACTTTTCGTTGCGAGTCTCTGTGACGTTCTGTAGCAGGAAATTGTGTGTCGTTGCCGTCGGAACCCTCGGCGGCATGCTGCTATTGTCTATGCTTTTCGTCTCATTGCCAAGAGAAACCAGGGTCAATGAAGCATGAGTGTCCTTCGGGACCACGATTCCTCGCATGGGCCTACGGATGTACTCTTTGTTAGTATTCCCGATTCCTTCGTACTCGAAAGACAGCGTATCGATAATGGTATCGGAGGCCCCGGCTGCCTTGGCCGCCGACCGCCTGAGTAGGTCCTCCTCGGCGGCGCTCTGAAACACTACGGTCATCGGCGCACCACAGGGATCCGGGTTGTGATCAAGCTTGTGACTGTTTCATAGTCCATGATGGACTGATACGCATCTCCGCGCACCTTTTCCGCAACAATCGCTCGACGACCTTGCCGAACGAAGTCTTCAGGAGTGGGGAACTCTGCGAGGAGTACCTCACGAAGCTGCCCATTCTCGTCGCGCGCCTTGAACTCACGCGTATTTCGGATGTCCGATAAGGAGTCGAGGATTTGTGTCGACATGGGTCAGCTACCCTCTGGATCCATTGTAATGATCTTCTCGGTCTTGAGCTTCTCGTAGAGACCGTCAACCATCTGTGCGGTCTTGAAGATCGACATGGATTGGCGCTCGGTCTCACTTAGCCCAGCATTGAGGAACTGTTCCTGCTTGCCACTGATCGTGACCAACTCTGTTCTCGATGCCGCGATCGCCGAGTTTAGCTCTTTCTGGTCAACGTTCTGAATGACCCCCCGATCACTGAGCGTTCCGCCAAGACCCGTTACGAGATTCGCAAGCATCTCCTCACTGAGACCCGAGGCGTCCGTGGCTTCCTCGAGCGTCAGTCCTCCCTTTTGTGCGGCCTCCAATGCCTTGAAGACCTCGACCCCTTGACCAAGCATCTGTGTATTGGCGTCGTCTTCCGTGCTTGCCGTGAAGTTCTGTGCCGCAAGTTGCTCGATGGCGGACCTGATCTGAGACTGCGCGTCCCCTCCTCCTTTCGCCACCCCCTTAGCCACGGCCGCGGTAACGAGCCCCTGTAGTGCTTTCTGTTGTTTCTCGGTGAGGGTTCCTTGGTTGAGGTTTTTGGCGGCCTTGGACAGCTCGTCTTTGTCTTTCTGCGACACTCCACCGTTGGCTCGCTGTGTTGCTTTTTTCCCGGTTCGGTTCTCCAAGACGAGATTTACGTCTTTTAGCTCCGCGCCAGTCACCTTAAGACCAAATTTTGAGTTGATCTTTTTGGCTGCGTCCTCGTATTCTTCGTCCGTTACAACTCCCTGAAGGATCCCATCGATCTCCTTCTGACTATCCGCGTACTTCTCTAAGAGGGCGGTGCCTTCTCCGCCGGTCTGTAGGTGACGAATGGCTTCCTCCGTATCGGTATTATAGGCAGTAATCGCTGCAAGATGAGGAATGGCTCGAAACAGACCCACACGTCCGAGAGTAGTTTCGGCGTAACTATCGATGTCCGTGAGCATGAACCCGCCTTTCATGGCGTCCTTCATGTCCTTCTGCAACTGCTTCAGGTCCTTGGTCGAGCTTCCGCCGTCAACACGGTCCAGATTGGCCTGAACCGCGAGCTTCTGACCAATCTCTCCTCCCTGTTCTGCAATTAGGGCGAAAAGTTGATCCCTCTCGGCTGCCGTCAGGCGGGGCGTATGTGACCCACGAGCCCCACCGCGCACCTCAGTAATAATATCTGGCCTTTGTATTCCCAGAGTGCGAGCCAGAGTCTCCTGCGACATTCGATCGTTTATATCGTAACCCTGCTCCTTAAAATTCGCTACCGCCGCGGCAACATCTCTTCCGCCGACTGCTTTTTTCGTCTCCTCTGTGAGGGCAGGTAGCGCCCTTCGAATACTGCCTACGTCTCCGGAGACAGCGGCGAGTCGGGCCACATCCCCAATGCCGAGATTTACGGACGGCCCGCCACGACCCTGAACGCTTGCGACCATCGAATCCACGATTCCGCGATCGATAGTCTGCTGGCTAAGGCCGGCTGTGACGTCGTCGCCTCCTCCCAACACTGCTCGCTCTACGTCCACAAGGCCGCCAGCCACATCTCTGTAGTACTCGGAGAAGGGCATGGTCGCGCTTTCATAGATGTCGCTAAACGTCCCCGAGATCTTAGTTACAAGACCGCCGAGAGTGCGGTTTTCCTTCAGTTCGGCAGCTCTCTCGTTTGCCCGCAACTCTTGGGCCAGCGACGCCATTCTTTGTTTGCGGGTATCCCGGAGCTTCTGGAGGTTGCGAACTGTCCTGCGATCCATGTTGAACTGCGTTTCCGCGACGAGCTGGAACGCGTCTTGGTCGTCTCCCGCACCGGGACCGAACTGTTGCTCGGTCAAAGAGCGAATCATGCCGAACAGGGCTTCCTGGCCCTGCTCGGACTCGAGCATAGACTCGGTGATGTCCTGCTTTCGTGCCACGAAGGACATCTGTCCTTGGCGGGTATTTCTCTTCAGGCCGCCAATACGCATCATCTCGTCGCGCGTCATGCCTCCGGAGGACATCCTTTGGAGGATTCCGGCATCTACCTTGCCGGTAAACTTACCAGACTGATCGACTTGGCCGGCTGCCAGGAGCATGGCGCTTCCCAGGCCGCCTGAGAGCCCCTGCATTGTCCCGCTAAGCGTCTGTTGGGCAAGCATTTGGGCCGCTTCGAGGGGCGTGCTGGCCCCGGTCATGTCCATCGCCTGTTCTTGACTCATTGCACCAGAGTTAAACGCCTGCATGAACTCCGCTGCCTTGGCGGTCACCATGCCTGCGCCTGCCTTTCCGGACATCATCGAGCCCCGGGTGATGCCAGCACCCGCGCGCTGCATGCCCGCAAACTGCTCTGACGTCATTCCAAACCCTCGCATGAGGGTCATATTGGCAGTATTCCCCATGACGTCGCGCGCAGAGTAGAAGCCGGAGCCCCTCATGTCTCGTAGAAACGTCCCGGCCTCCTCCATGCTGGTTCCTAGCTGGCGGGCCATCTCGTGCATGGTTTTTCCAAGCTGCGTGACTCTCTTGGCCAGCTTTTCTGCGTCTTGGACTCCCTGGTGCATGCCCATTTCGGTGAACCGTTCGGTCGCACGGAGGGCGTCCGACATGGAAACGAACGGATTGTTGGCCTCTATGTTGTGAATCCCGCGTTGAAGCGTCATCAAGTCGCGCTGACTGAAGCCTCTCCCGGTTCTGGGGTCTCCCGCAGCGTTGGCAAACTGCATGTTTCCGAACATATTTCCGACCATATTCGCGTTATGGACACCCGTCTGTGCCATACCAAGCGTTGTCTGGGCCGCTAGTAGGCCAATCCCGACAGGGCCTCCGAGAAATCCCATTCCCAGGCTGCTCCCTGCCGCAGTGCCTATAAATCTAGAGGCGAAAAGCGGCGAGTCCATTAGCCCCAGGCGAGTCGCAAATGAGGTGCCCATATTAATCAGTCCCGCCCCCATGGCGAGTCCCTCTCCTACGCCCACGACGCCCCGCGCCGCCCCCAGTCCTCCTGAAACAAGCTGGTTTCCCCTCAGAGCGCCGCCCCGATACTGCGCATGGGGCTCGGCCTGGGCGTAGCTAAAGGAGGGTGGGTAGTGAGACGAGCCCAGCATGGGCTGCATTTGAGGCATTCCGGGGTCGGCGTACATAGAAATACTCCTGTTTTCAGGTCATAATAGTAGTAAAGGAGAATCTAAGATGTTTGGAGTTTTGATGTTCATCCCAGTGGTTGCAGAGGCGGTGGATCGCCTCTGCGATCGCGCGGAGGAGGCCGAACGGGTCTCCTCCAAGGCCTACGCGGAGGGGGTCGCCGTCGGCGAGGCGATCGCCTCGGCGGCCCCCCACCTGGCCGAAAGGCCGTTCGTTGGGGCAGAGACACAGAAAATGACACTGCCGGGGGTGGGGACCCTCAAAGTCACCCCCAATGAGGCGGTGGCCCTCAACGGCGACCCGGGCTCGAAAGAGTTCCGGGTCGCCCTGGCGACCGCCCTCGCCCGCCGGAACGCGGGCATGTAACAGAGGCGGGGCCCTTCGGGGCCCCGCCTCGTCGGCGATCTTCATGTTAGCTGGCACGGTCCCTTCTCAGGCTCGTCGACCACGAACTTGCCGGTTTCGCGCGCAACGAGGAAGGACTTGATGATAGATTTTTCGAAACGAGCAAGAGGCTCCGCTCCCTGGCTGCGGAACCAATGATCAAACGCTTCGATTTCTCGATCGAGGCGGGATAAAAGTTCTTTCTTTTCTGCCATAAGATCTCCGGAGGTCGTATGGAGTATATCACCCTGTACAATCGGGCGCGTTCCGGCGCCATTCGTATCTGGCAGGTTGCCCTGGAAAAAAACAAGGTCACCACACAATTCGGGCAGAAGGACGGAGTCCTTCAAACCGTGGTCGATTACGGCTACGAGAAGAACGTTGGCAAGGCCAACTTCATCTCAGCAGAGCGAGATGCGGAGAACCTCGTAGATCGACTGATCCGCGAGAAGAAGCGCGAAGGCTACCGCGAAGAGTTGGAAGAGGTCACCTTTGACCCCTTTGACCCTCCGGAGATGCTGAGCTTCTACAAGCCGCAGAACTCGCTCAACTCCACGATGGAGGCGATGATCGAGCGGAACGAGGCGTGGGCGGTGAGGAAATATGATGGAGAGATGATGGTACTGATTCACTGCCCTGATGGCGAGGTCCGTATCTTGTCCCGCAAGATGCACCCGACACACCATCACGAGAACATCCCTTGGTCGGAGAGGTTTTCGCACATCGCGAACTCTCTGAAGAGGGACACGCCTCGCGGTACGGTTCTCCTGGGCGAGATGGTTGGCCCCGGGTGGAGCGATGATCGTTCGTTCGTGGCCCAGGTACTCAAGTCTCGAACGGCCCGCGCGATCGAGCTCCAGCGGGAGCACGGGCCGATGCGTTTCCGGGCCTGGGATGTGGCCTGGTGGGGAATGGAACAGCTTATCGGGAAGATTGAGTACCGACACAGGTACGACAACATCGACGAGCTTATGGATGGAGACTACCTGCTGCCCGCAGAGGTGCTGGTGGAGGATGACTACTCGGGGGTAGATGATCTGCGGCGCATCGCCGCAGAGTACCGCTGGGAGGGGTTCGTGATTGTGAATCCCTGCGATACCTACGGCGATCGCGGCTTCAACCTGCGGGGCAAGCCGGATCGTCCCTCGGGATGCTGCAAGCTCAAGCCATTCTTTGAAGATGATTTTGTTGCGATCTGGGACCCTGCGAAGGGGCAGGGCAAGTACGGTCGGGGCAAGTACACGGGACAGTTTGGCGCGTGCTCCCTGTACCAGATCGACTCGAAAGGGAAGATGCGGTACATCTGCGAGTGTGGCAACGGCTTCACCGCCGAGTTCATCCGTGAAAACTCGGCGGCTCCGTGGCAGAAGGTCATTCAGGTCCGGTACGAGTCACGGACCTATGAGTCGGAAGATGACGAAACGAACGCGCTACAGTTTCCCCGCTTCATGATGGAGCGGACGGACAAGAGCGCGGATGAGTGTGTGAATCCCCGGCTCTGAAAAGTAGGCCCCGCAGACATCTGCGGGGCCTCTTTTTTAGCCACCGAATACGAAGGCTTCTTTCGGATGGCCTGCGGATTCTTTGGCAGCCTCCTCGGCTCTCCTGGAGATGGCCTGAAGCTCGCGCTGCTTTGCTGCCTCTGCCGCAGCACGCGCGCGCATCTCGATGACTTCCTTGAGCCGAGACTCGATCTGCTGCTCAGAGTAGATCGGTCCCTGCGCCAACAGGGAGCGGAGGGTGAGTAGGAGGTTGTCGTGCGCTTCCAGCGCCTCTCCCAGTACGGAGTCGTTCTCCGACAGTCGCTGGATCTCTGATAGGATCGTGCTGTAGGCAGAGGACGAGAGTCTCTCGAGGACGGCGACGCGCTCTTCAAGGCTGGCGTTCATTAGATCTCCTCACTAAGAATGCCCCTAATCTCTTTCTCCATTTCCGCAACACCCTCTTCCAGTTCCTCGACGACCTCCTCGATGACGTCGGTAGATACTGGAGCGCCCTCGCAGGAGATCTGCGCGAGTGGGGTGGCCACTCCATCAGAGGGTAGGAAGCGGGTGCGTAGGATCTGAACCAGGGTGTGCTGAATGGCGCTGCGCTGCTTGAGCTCCTTTACTTTTGCGAGAACGGAGCCTACGGTCTTGGCTGCGGGCGGCATGAAAAATCCTCCAAAAGCTGATATAACATACCTGTGAAGAAACTGAGAAGTCTCCGGAGAAATCGACGAAGTACTCACCGCACCCAGGGCGTACCGGACTGTTCGGGAAAGCTGGGTGTGATTTTTTAGGAGGACTTCTCTTTCTTGCGCTTATCCCTGAAGTGCTTAATCGCGGGCACGCCGAGCACACCCAGACCTCCGAGCTCTACTGCATCCTCGATGGCGTGGTTCTTTTTTAGGTAGACAGACAGCGGCTTTGCGGCCTTACGCACTCCTGGGATCTTGGCTCCAAGATGAATCGCGGGCGGGGCAGCTAAGAGGCCAAGACCGGCGAGTTCCATTCCATGGCCGAGATCGTCGTCCGACGCGCGCTTTTCTCTAGCCTTGTTGATAGCCTCGCGAGCGGCCTGAAGCGTCTGCTGATCGTACTTGCCGGATGTGGTAGCAAGATAGGCCGCCGCAGGAAAGAGTGCCCCTCCTACTACTGCCCCTACGGGACGAAGTTTTTTTCCTGTTACGTAGGCAGGAGTCCCCGTTTTCATATCCTTAGTTAAATCAATTGCCTCTCCCAAAGAGTGACCAAGAAGAGCACCAGATGACGCCCCTATAACGCTAAGCGGTAGTAGCCCGGGCCCAGATCGCTCGTAAAAGGGAAGTTTTTCTCGTACAAGCTGCGCGTCCTCCGGCGTCATAACTTGAGCAAGATCATTCATCAGCAGCCCGGGACGAAGCCCCTTTTCGGGGATAGAGACATCCGATGCGCGCTTCTCCCTATTTTTAGCTGACCCGTCTGCCGGTTCATTCTTCGGCCAAAGCTCACGCCGCGCCCAGTAGTTTGCACTGAGTTTGTCGTTGGCAGTCAGACTTCCGTCTTTGCCGCGGATTCCGGCCGAGCGCGTGAGGTAGTTCTTCTTTGCCGCGTCGGAGTAGTTGTGCTTGTAGCCCTTCTGCCCAAAGTGGATCAGCTTGACCTGGTCCCCTTTCTTGGCAAGGACCATCTTCTTTTTCTCGGGACGATCGGAGTCGATTGGCTGGTTATACCCAGGGAATGTGCGGCCGCGATATTCGATCTCGGCAAGTTTGTCTAAAAGACTGGCGTTCTTGGTTGTTCCTGTTTGGGCATTTTCCGGATTGGCCAGATTTTTACCAAGAGAGTACTCGGCAGCATTGTAGAGACCCTTTCCAAGGGCACCCACGCCGAATCCTATAAGGCTTCCGCCGACTGCGGCCCTTCCTCTACGCTTAATGACATCCAGAAACGCGGGAGACAGCCCTTGAGCCGTGGCTGCGGAGGCAGGAGCAGAGGGCAACGCGGAATTCGCCGCATTTAGAACGGAGGAGGCGGTTCGCTGACCTGCGGTGCCCAGGCCTGTTGTTGCAGGATCCGCCGCTGCCACTTCCTCCAGTCCTTTGCGCGCAGCGTCGACGGCCTGCTGCCCTCCAAGCCTCAGACCCTCCATTTTTAGAGTTGCGACATCCTTAATACCCTGTTGAATTGCAGCGTTTCTTCGTTTCTCACTTAAAAGGGTAGAAGTGATAAGTGGACTACCTGTTATCGATGCGGCTCCTGCACCACCAAGCACGCCCGCTCCTCCGGCCGCCAACACCCCCTGACTGTAGGCCAGGCCTCTGTCCTCCGGTCCCCCCTTTCCAGCACGAATACCGTAGGCTCTCGCGTCGTCGTGCAGGCTTACTCCCATGCCCACGCCGGAACGAGACTGCCCGTTTTGGACTGCTGCCGACTTTCCCATAGACGATGCGATTCGTGCCTTTTTCTCGGCGGAGTACTCAGGGTGGTCCCTGCGCAGAGCGCGGTAAATCTCCTTGACCTTCGCTGGCCGGTTCTGCTCCAGAAACGAGGGCATCTCCGACGCAATCTTGTTTCGGGGGACCGACGTGTTCGTGGAAACAGATGCGCTCTGCGAAGGAGTGGCCGAGAAACCTCGCGCGATATCAATCCCTGCTCGCGTCGCCAAGCTTCCCGTAGATAGCCCTCCAGCGTACAGCGCACCACGAAGAATCGGATGTCTCTTCGCAAAGTTACTATGCACCGGTAGGAACTTTGTCATCAATGCGCCAGAGCCAGCGGCACCACCGATTGTGGCCATCCCCTTCGCATAATCCTCTGTCCGAGGCTGATCTTCGGCACTTTTCAGAAAGTCACGAAAGTGGTCATATTTGGGCAGCATGGACGCTCCTACTTCTTCAGCGAGGTGTTCGCAGCAAGACCATGCGAGCTGTACTGCTCGCCTTGTCGGGTGGCTTCGCGCTTCTGGCGCGCGGCCTTCTCGAGCCTGTCCTTGCCCTCTTCAGTCTGGCGTAGTCTATCCGCTTTTTGCTTCGGAAGATATACCCCTCTTCCGCCCTCGCCTGGCTTGTCGCCTCCAGTCCACTTCCAGTCCTGTTTGGTCCACTTCTTCAAGGAGTTGTTAGACGCAGAGGGCTTAGCGCCGGAGTAACCCCCGCCTTTGTCCTTGTAGATTTTGGTCGCGAGTTGCATGGCTCGCGCCGAGTGCTTGCCTCCCATCTTGGCGCGAGCCTCGGCTTTGGCCTGCTCCCATTTCTGCGGGTCAGTCTTGGTGGCAGTAGCAGCAGACTCTTTGATCAAGTCTCCGTCTGGATGTCGGAGAACCTTATCAGAGTCGAGAGGAGATATTTTACGGGTGATAAGCGTGAACTTAGGCCTGGGCAGAGAGATGGGCGGCGGTTTTAACTGGCTTCTAAGAAGTGCCCGCAGGCCAAGTCCGCCAAGTCCCATCGCTACTAGTCCAGCAGGCGAGAACAGAATGTTTCGCATCCTGCGCTCGGCCGCATCCCTTTCGGCCTGCCGATTCTTCTGTGGAGCTGTCTTGGTGGTGGCGGCCGAGGCCGTCTTATCTATGAACAGCAGTGCTGCAGCCAGCTTATTCGAAGAGTCTTTTCTACGGTCGTATCTGTTTTTGAGGGCGGCAGCCCCCGCCCCGCTAACTGCGGCACCAGCCATAGAGATAGGATATTTAAACTCGTTAAGCAGGTTGTAGTCGTCTACGCTTCCCTTCGGAACACGAACCCTCCCATTGGGCAACAGTGTCGCATTCTCAGCAATATAGGACGCCTGATTGTTTAGTGCCCTACCAGATAGGGCACCAATACCGGCCCCGGCAAGGGATCCAACCCCAGCTCCGAGAAGTGCACCTTTTAACCGGTCTTCGTTATCGGCTACTGCACCTGCTGCGCCGCCCGAGAATGCTCCGGCAAGGCCCCCTCGGAGAGCAATCGCCGCAGGATCGGCTGCAAGTTTAGCCTCTCCATAGCTTCCAGGGTACGCCGTGCCGAGCGCCTTTCCGATCCCATCATATGCAGAGTAGACCTTGTACTCGGCCCAGGAAGGAATCTCCAAACCAAGATCGATCTTCTCCTTGAGATGTTTCGCCTGCGCGGCGATTCTCTCAAGGGTCTTGCTCAGCATGTGTGAGTCGTCGTACTCGCTCATTTGCGATGTCCTTCCCAGTCGAGGGAGACCTCATCTTTGGTGATGGGGCCGCCGGAAGCCCAAGTATAGCAAGATCGCGCCGAGTGGCACTTGAAGTCGTGCATGTGGCAGTAGCCGAGATGGCCATCCTCCTGCACCATGCCCGGCATGCAGTCCTGCATTCGCGGAGAGATGTCGAACGCAACGCAGTTGCCACACTTCGACTTCTTTGCAACTGCGGCAGTTGTGTTCCAGTGTTCGGCCAGGTGCTTCCAGTACCCCTCGTCGGACAGGTTGAGAGGCCCGTACTTGATGTGCTCTGCCTTAATCGCGCGGTTCCGGCGTTGCGTGTTGATCTTTAGATCTTGCGTGGCAACTGGGCATGCTGCAGCCTGCTTTGATCCACCAAGGGGATACCCGCAATTCGAGCATTTCTCTGCTCCTGCGTGATTCATGTGCCCACATTTAGGGCATTCAATTTGTGCTGCAGAGAGTTTGACCAGCTCCAACATAAAGCCCGTTAGAAATCTCATTTTCTTACCTCATCTTTTTTAGTTCTCCGCAACATTAGCGATCCAGTCCCAAGGGCCCCGGAACCCAAGGCTATGCCAGCAAGACCTTTTTTGTGCCGCTTTGCTGCGCCCATAAGGTATGTAGTCTGTGAAGAAATTGCATGCGGAATTTGCCGCAATCCTCCGGTACCTACTGCACGAATATTTGCAACTCCTTCATTTCTTAGTGTAGCAAGAGTATGACGAACTGAGCCAGGCTCAAGATTACGCCTATCAACCCGACCTGGATCTCGCAGATGTCCAAGTTCATGATGAAATGTCTGCAAGCTTGCTGAATTTTTTCCGAGAGTCATACCTTTACTTGTAGCAAATGATTTTTCACCCTGCTCAATAGGAATGTTATATTGTTTTGATAGCGCCGATACTTCAGCTTTGCTCAGAGGGGAATTAGACTTAATTACAGAGCGCGCAGCGTTACCTACGAGCTGTTGAGGTACTTCGCTTAACAACCCGCCGCCGACCACAGATCCGGCTATCAGTGGTGCTACCACTGACGTAGTATCTGAGCTCTCTGCAATTTTGTTAAACTTTTCCCGATTGGCAGATCTACTTACCGCACGCAAATTTGCATGACCATTTCCACCGCCTCTTGATAGCGGGGTCTTATGGTCAACTTCGCGCGGGTCACCTTTAGACAATCCAAGTTTTTTACGTGCTTGGTTTCGAAGGCTGCGGTTTTCTACTTGTTCAGGCTTGGCGTGGTATTGCTCATACTCGCGTTTGTAGTCGCGCGGCGCTCGTGCAACTTTTAGCCGCTCTCCGGGAGGCTGCATACTTGGGCCGAGCACAGTTTTGACTGCGTGCCGATCTCCAATATCTCCGATTACGGCGTACCCCTTTCCACGCGAAAGAGGCACGTGATAAGTCTGACCCTTGCGCAGTTTCATCTGACGCAACTTGGAGCGAAGGATGTTGACCTCTGCTTCTGCTCCAGGGGCACGTTCTGCAATGCGGTCCTCAACATGACCAGCTTCTTTCTTGGTCTCTATAAGACTCGCCCGCTGAAAGACCTCTCGCATCTGCCGCGCCAATTCACTTTTCTCATCTGCGCGATCTTGGATCCACTCCTCGGTAGATTTACCGGGGTGGAGGCCGAGTAGCGAAGAGATGCGACCCTGGGGAATTGTGGAGTAGTATCTTTGAACCACTACCTTTCGTTCTTCTGGAGGTAGGTGCTTGTGGCTTTGATACCGCACACCTCTGCCGATAACTTGATCAATCTTCGAGTTGTTCCAGTGCGGCTCTAGGACCTGTACTAGCTTTGTGCCCTTGAGATCTAGCCCCTCAGTTCCAGAACTCGATACCAACAAGACTGGAGTCTTTCCAGAATTGTAGTTCTCAACCAACTGCGCTTTTTGCTTCGCAGACAGGCTTCCGGTCAGAGTCTCGAACTTAATCCCTTCCCGTTTAAGAGACTTCTCATAAGGGCGAAGTCCGGCTTCCACATAATTAGAGTAGACCACCCCCCTGAAATTTGGATCTGACTTAGACATGGAGCTGAGACGGCTGACCGCTTCCTGGATTTTCGGCGTGCTCGCACGCTCATCTTCGTCTGTCATGCTCTGGACGTAGGGCCTAGGGGAGAGAGACGCCTGCCTGCCTCCGGCAACAAATGCGTTCAGGTCTTTGGCCTCCTGCTTAGACGGAGGGAGACCAGACTTAATCTTCAATCTGACGTGAAGCGGGGCCGCATCCATCACGGTCTCGTAAACCGCGTGCTGAGACTTCGACATCGGTACTCGAATGCGCTCTTCTACTTGCTCAGGAAAGTCCTCAAGAGATGCTTCGTCAAACAGGTCAATTTTACCGGCTAGTGCGTTTACGAGGACATCATGATTACGCAGCGACTTCTTAATACCCGGCTGCACTCCGGCCATTCGATCAATAAGGCCAGGATCTACCTCCGTCTCTTGGATAAACTTAGAATCAAAAACTGAGGGGTCTGCTGGAAGAACTGGTCTTCCTGCCGCGATGTTTACTAACGGCGAGATGTCGGAGGGTTGGTTGTAGAGGGCCGTGCCAGTAAGCAGTAGGCGCTTTTTTGCCTTCGCCGCATCATCGCGGAGGAGTGAAGATGTTTGGGTTCCTGCGTTCCGAAGCCTGTGTGCCTCGTCGACCACAAGAAACCTGCTCGTATCGATGCCATCCCCTTTTCGTGCGCTTTTTGCAGCCATTTCATAAGAGCGAATCCTGGCAGTCACGTTACCGCGAACGTGCTTCTTTAATTCCTTCTCGTAGTTTGGGGTCAGCGACGCGGGAGTTACAACTTCAATCGGCAATCCACTATTGACCGCCGCCGCAATTGAGGTCAGCGTTTTTCCTGCGCCTACGCGATGGGCAACAATGACTCCATCTGAATTTTCGATCTTCCGCAGCACTCTCTCCTGATGGGGCTTTAGATCAGAGATGACCTCAGCTGCCTCTTTTTTCATCGCATCGCCGGTGTAAACGACGCCAATGTCCTTGTAGAAAGAGTCTTTGGGTAGCGTCTTTTTTAGTTGCCGAAGTTTGCGTTTACCAAAGCGATCTACCGCCTGCTGGTAACTGGCGTCGATTTTGTCGTACGCATAGCGAGGGACGGCAACAACAGTGGCTGGGCGGCCCTTCACAGGATCAAGATCCTTCCAGTAGGCGCCCGGCACGTCCTTGTATTCATTGAACGAGGAGAGATCCCCGATCTCCTCAAGCGGAACCATGTAGTCGATGTCGCTGGTCTTCTTGGGGATTGAGAGTCTTCCGCTCCCTACGATGGTCCATGTTCCATCGTGCGGCTTACCGTCGATCACAGGGTTGGGAAGGTTGTCCTGAAATCGGGCGGCAGCGGTCTTGTTCATCTGATGGTACCGCTTGCGGGCCCATTCTTGGGACTTCTTAATTTTAGCGATGTCGTGTGCCTTTCTCGTTACTGGATTTTTTCCTTCCGCCTGAAGTTCACGGAAATCTTTGAGAGCAAGGAGTCCGACAGGGACACCCGTGGCCAGCCCTCCGGCGGCAGTTAGGGCAACACTCTTGGAAGGACTCATATCCTTTACCGCGCCAGAATAAAGAGCTCCGAAAGCGGCTCCGGGAAGTGCGGCGCCGAGTCCAAGCCCGAACGCCCGGTTCTTGTTAAAGTCATCACTTCTGGGATCTATGAACCCCTCGTGCTTGTCCATATCTAAGAATGAGGGGAGGACCGACCCAGTCTTGCTCATCTCCTTGAACTGCTGGATGTGCTTACAATCCTGCGCCTCTCCAGGCTGCGCAACAGACTTCTTGTACCTCCAGTCATTGCAGGTACAGCCAAGTCTCTCCGACCCGCGCAGCTTCGTGATCTGATACGACTTGCCGCCGTCTCCGGGGATGTCAGCGATCCTCTTCCCGGTCTTGAGGCGGTTCATGGAGTCGGCGTACTGAAGCAGCTTGGGGTCCGTCATTGGATCCGCGCCAAGCTGCTTTACGAACGACTTTCTTGCGGTGTTGTCCGTGAAGCGGTCCCAGTCCTTTTTCTCTGAGGACTGGAACTGCTCTACACGTTCTTGAGCCTTCTTCTTCTCGCGAGACTGAAATACCGCAGTCGTTCCGGCTGCTCCCAGTCCTACAGCGGCGAGCGGGAGAAGCAACTTCGGCATCGGCGGATTCCTACGCGGTGATGAACGCTCGGAAACGAGACTCGAGAGATGACCCGGAGAGAATGTCCTTTAGGATGTTCTGAAGGGGATAGATGGTCAGCCCCTTGTTTCTCCGTGCAGTCTCGGCATCGTAAGACCGGCCCATCATAACCGTCCGAGGATCAGTTGCGCTATACTTCGCGTAGATGTCGGCGTTGCTGCCCAACATGCGCCACCACCAAGCAAGTCTCTCCGCTGCCTGATCGATGGATGTGCGGTAGAAGATCGAGTCCCCGATGTCTGTCAGCCGATGCGCGACCTGACACCTCGGGCAGACAATGATGCCTGTGTCCTGGGCAAGATCTCCCGAGATCAGATTGTTGCACCCAGTCTGAGTAGGTGCCTTCGAGAAGGCCATCTCCGCAGGGCTGATCTTCGGTGCGTCTTGGTTGCGACGGCAGATGAAGAGCATCTCATCTCCGCCTCCATGTAGGCGCTTCCCCGATTCCCAGAAGGAGAGGGAATACGCAACGGGCTTGTGGAGAGAACGCTCCGAACGGAACCAGATCTGGATCTTGTACTTCGCCTTCTTGGCGGCCTCCTCGGCTGCCTTGATGTTCTCGGCTTCAATCTTGGAGGCGAGCTCTACGCTCAGGGTCTGCATACTCATGGTCATTCTCCGCTTGCAACAGTGACGTACGCGCCCTTGCGCTTGTCGCCGAACTTCTTGGTGACGCCCTCACCGGGATTGTTCCGAGGCCCTCGAGTCGCAAACGGAAGACGAACGGTTCGAATGATCCGGATACCGTCGTCCGTCATGACCCTCCGCTCACCCAGCAAGTCGGATGAGGCTGGGATCCCTGGCGCGCTCTCTTGTGCACGCGCAGGTTTGGTCGCGACCGGAGCTGGCGGCACCGCGGCCTTCTTGTTCGGGTCGCAGAGGATTGGCCCAAGATCGGCGTAGGCTGTGTCTAGCATCCCGCCTACGTCCAAGCTCCAAAAGAAGGTGGGCCTACCTTCTTTGATGGCGTACTCTTTGCGGACACGGATGGCGTAGTCTTCCTCATCCTCGGCAAAGCGAAGAAGATCGATGAGTGCCAACTCCCATGCCGCAGAGTCCTTCACGCGGAAGAGGACCTGATGACTGGCGTTTGAGTCGTCCCGCTCTTCGTGAATCAGCTCGATATAGTTCGAGCGTTTAATGTAGGGTTTGAACATTACCATTCCTTCATGGCGCGGTCGATGAGCTGGTAGATCTGCCCGAGGATTGACGGCCCCTCGTCGTCTGATGCAGTCTTCACAGCAGGCATCTCCTCCCACTGCAAGTGCTTGCACGGCTCTCCTCCCGCAAGCTCGTCGAGAGACGTGCCCTCTGGCTCTCCGCCTTCTCGCGGATAGGCGCAGCAGATGTTCTCTTGGCAGATCTCTGGCTGACAAGAGCCGTGACGGTCAGCCCCGATAAAGGAGAAGGTACATCCCGGAGGGATGAAATCATGGACTTGCGGGTAGTCCCGACAGAACTGGGGTCTCGTCGGATAGATGCCACAGCGACCGACACAAGCCATCTCAGTCTCCACTGACAACGAACGCGGTTGCGCGCTCGAAGTCTCGAATGAGAGCACCCTTCGAGCTGCCACAGAGGAACACTGTGTTGCTCGGGGTCTGCGTATCTACATACACAGAGACACCGAAGACCTCTGTGAGACTTACATTTCTGAGCCAGTCTGTGAGGACGGCCTCTTCTGCGACGACAACTCCTGCGAGAGTCATCCCTTGTTTGCGAAGGTCTGCGACCGCGCTGCATACAAGATGCAGCGGATCCGACTTGTCCGCCTCAATGATGTCCAACTCACAGTACTGTCGCACGATCTGGTAGGGAGTCAGCAGCCCCGAGTCGAGGCCGAGCTCCTCTGTCTCGGCATCCATCAGGCGAGGGATCTCTACCTGGAGGTCTTCGCCCTTCTGGTACAAGATCCTCGTCGGCTTGTCCTTCCCTGCAAACAGGGTCTCGATTGCCGAGACTAGACCCTGCACAGTTTGTCGCTGAAGCGGCACGACTTCACTGACCATGACCTTACGGCGTGGTTTGAGATTCACTTCTCACCTCGCGCTTCTTCAGCCATTCAATGAAGTCTCTCATCATCTGGCTGATGGAGAGATCGTGTGCTTCGGCATACTGCCGCAGGAAGAGGTGCTGCCCTTCTGTGACTCGCACCTGTATCCTGCGCTCTTTTGGAGAAGGCATGACTACACCCGGTATTCGCCGTGAATGCCGATTGTGCCGGATCCCTCCACAACTGCAAGGACGTCCTTCACGTTGAGAAGGAAAAACTCGCAGTCGCGGTCACTGCCCATCAGATGTCCCACCTGATTCGCAAACCGAAGAAACCCTCGGTAAACAATCCTATCACCGACCTCGACGCCTGCTGGGCCCACCCTCGGGGCGGTGACCGCTACAACTTCGGCCACGCCTTCAGTCTTGACGTCTTTGTCGACGTCAGTCGGGATGTAGAGACCTGCGATGGTGGTCGTGGAGTGTGGGACTGTTTTGCACAGAGCCCATCCCGGCATCGGTGTCAGCATGATCAAGCCTGCACAAAGCCAGGGAGGTCAGTGTCGGACGACGGCAAATGGGGGACTGCGGAGGGCGAAGTTACCTCCTTCTGCACAGTCGTTACCCCTTTGACCTTTCCGTAGGCGTCGAACCTCTTGTCCTGCGGAACCGCATCCAGCTGCTCAAGCAGCCATTCCGGCGCCTTCTTACGCCGCGCGTTGTCAAAGAGGCCATCCATCGTCTCGGCCCAGTACACATCGGGGCCGCAACGCCAGACGGCGATCGCACGGATCTCCCCGTTCTTGTCGACGATCTGGACCTGCATCATGACTACGTCAGCGGTCGCGATCACTTGGCGGCGGACTGTCGGGTGAAACTGGGTCTTCTTGGGTGCGGCGGCCATTGGTGTTCCTTGTCAGTAGTGTGGAGATTCCGGGGACGATGGCAACAGGGACTTCACATCCACAGGTGTAGACAGGAGTCTCTGTCTCGAAGTCGTTTACGATCCGCACGGCCTCATTACAGATGGAGCACAGATCGTTGTCGATTCCGACCAGCGGAGGCAGGTCTTCCATCATCAGGCCCTTGTTCTTGAGAGCCTGAATGATCATGTCAAGCTTGTACTCAATGCGCACAAGCGCGAGCTTGTTCACAGGTCATCCTCGTCATCTACGAGAAGATGCTTCTGAGGGGTGCCCATCTTGTACGAGCGCGGGATCTTGACGGGAGTCTCGTCGCCCTCGTCGTCCGGGTGAGAGAACTTGGGAATCGGTCGGAAGGTAGGAGGAGCCTCAGCCTCCTCCTCCTCATCGTCCGCGTCCTCTTCCTGGGCCTCCTGGGGCAGCGAGCCCGAGTGAGGAGATGCATTCGCAAGCAGAGTTGCGGCCTGATCCTCACTGATTTGGAACCGGAACTCTCCGGCCGGGCCCTTGGCCAGGACGTAGAGACCGCGCTCCTCGCCAGAGAAGGAATGGATGTCCATGAGTCCGAGTAGTACGATCACTGCTTTCTCCTGACAGTCTTGAGGCGGGGAGCCTTCCCGGGGGCCATCCCCTGTTCCACCGGCTTGACTTTGATGTGCTGCATCTTCTTGAGTCCATCGAGTCGGTCGTGCATGCTTTTGCGCTCCTTCTCAACGGTCGCCTTGTTGACGAGGTTTTGGTACTCCTTGAAGGCCTCGGTCGCTGAGTCCCCTCCGAGTGCTGCCTGCGCGACTGCGCGGGTTTCTGCGACGCGGAGAGATGTTCGGGACTTCCAGACCATCAAGTGAAGTGCCTCGTGCAGCGACCCAAACCTGGGCATTGGCGCCTTGTCATAGATGACGTTGGCGCGTGCCCAGCCGAGAGGAGTGCTTAGCCATTTCCCAGCACCTCCATTGTGAGACCCTTGGTCACGCGCTCGAGGAACCACACCAGGTTCTGGGTGATGAGCTGGAACACGGGCGATGACAGCTTACGGACGTGCCCGAGTCGCTTTTCAATCGCGACCTCGTGGATCTCGCCGTTCACCACCGTAGGAGGCCAGCGGTTCCCATTTACAGAGAAAATGTGGAAGCTGAGCGCCAGTTCATTGGAAGAACGCAGGAACACGCGCGCAGTGGCCTCCTTGTTCTTCGACAGCTGCGTATCAACGTACGCCTCTTCCATGTCGGTCACGGAGCGGAACACGACCTCCAGCTTTCCGGGAATGATCGGAACAGCCTGGGTCACTTCTCCGTTCATCAGATACTGGCCAATATCGATTCCTTCACGCAGGCGAGACTCGACCGCACGGCGCAGCTTCTCGTTCTCGTCCAGCTCCTTCTCGGGCGCTTCAGTCCTTGCCTCTGGTGCGTTCGTCTCTTCGTCCTCCTCCTGCGGAGGCGGCACCTGGGCAGCAAGCGCAGACAGTCCCGCCGTTGTCTGGGGAG
>Ga0315901_10002476_pt1 | contig 25355 bp, 20 predicted proteins | sample LakEriMetagenome_10_FD_203761 | JGI IMG/M metagenome (GOLD analysis project Ga0315901, IMG submission 203761) | Freshwater fungal communities from buoy surface, Lake Erie, Ohio, United States - Buoy 2 MA116 | ecosystem: Environmental > Aquatic > Freshwater > Lake | place: USA: Lake Erie, Ohio...
GTCTTGAAGGTGTAATCGCATTCGAATCAGAGATTGCTGAACCCGATAAAGAAGGTAGCGCGCTTCGTTACCGCGGTGTTGATATTGATGACCTAGTTGGTCGCGTAACTTTCGGAAACGTTTGGGGCCTTTTAGTTGATGACTTATTCAACCCTGGTCTTCCAAACGCCGAGCCATTCCCACTTCCAGTTCACTCAGGTGATGTGCGTGTAGATGTGCAATCTGCAATTGCAATGTTGGCACCAGCTTGGGGATTCAAGCCACTTCTAGATATCTCTGATGAAGAAGCTCGCAGCAACTTAGCGCGTACATCAGTGATGGTGCTTTCTTACTTGGCACAAGCTGCTCGCGGAATTGTTGGCCCCCCTGTTCCAGAATCTGAGATTGATAAGGCACACACTGTAGTTGAGCGAATGATGATTCGTTGGCGCGGAGAGCCTGATCCACTTCACGTTCGCGCAATTGATGCTTACTTTGTTTCAGCTGCAGAACACGGAATGAATGCTTCAACATTTACTTCTCGCGTAATTGCATCAACCGGTGCAGATGTATGCGCGGCAATTTCTGGCGCAATCGGAGCAATGTCTGGCCCACTTCACGGTGGCGCACCAGCACGTGTTCTAACAATGATTGAAGATGTTGAAAAAGAAGGTAACGCTGAAACTTACGTAAAGGGTTTGCTTGATCGCAAAGAGCGTTTGATGGGATTCGGTCACCGGGTTTATCGCGCTGAAGATCCACGTGCTCGCACATTGCGTCGCACCGCAAAAGAACTTAACGCACCTCGTTACGAAGTTGCTGAAGCGCTTGAGAAGGCAGCACTTAAAGAGCTTCGTGAGCGTCAACCAGACCGCGTTCTAGAAACTAACGTGGAATTCTGGGCAGCAATTATTCTCGACTTTGCTGAAGTTCCAGCACCACTATTTACCTCAATGTTTACCGCTGCACGCACTGCAGGCTGGTCAGCACATATCCTCGAGCAGAAGCGCACAGGTCGCTTGATTCGTCCTTCAGCTCGCTACGTTGGAAAACCTCCACGTCGCCCAGAAGATGTTGCCGGCTGGGATCACACAGTCGGATTAATTCACAACTAATTAGAAATGTAATAAATGTAAATGCAGGTAACTATTTTGTTACCTGCATTTACATTTGTATGAAAGAAGCAAATTACTAGTTTAGGTCTGTTAGCCTTCGCAGATCATGCCTGATTATAAATTTATTGCCGGTGACAAAAAATGGTGGCGACAAGCTGTCGTTTATCAGATCTACCCACGCAGCTTCGCTGACTTAAATGGTGACGGCATTGGCGATCTAGCCGGCATGATTAATCGGGTTCCATACCTAAAATCGCTAAGTATTGATGCAGTTTGGCTTAGCCCGTTTTATCCCTCTGAATTAGCAGATGGTGGTTACGACGTTGCTGACTATCGCAATGTTGACCCTCGCATCGGATCTTTGGAAGAGTTCGATAAGTTAATTGAAGAGCTACATAAAGTTGAAATTAGAGTATTTGTAGATATTGTTCCGAATCATTCATCTGATCAGCACGAGTGGTTCCAGGCCGCGCTAAAAGCTGGCCGTGGTTCGCCAGAACGCGATCGCTATATCTTCCATGATGGTCTTGGTGAAAATGGTGATATCCGCCCGTCAGAATTAGTTAGCCACTTCGGCCCAACTGGCTGGACTAGGGTAACCGAACCAGATGGCACACCTGGTCAGTGGTATTTACATTTATTTGCACCTGAGCAACCTGATTTCAATTGGGATAACCAAGAAGTTCGCGACGACTTTATTAAAACGCTGCGCTTCTGGTCAGATCGGGGCGTCGATGGTTTCCGTATCGATGTGGCACATGCGCTAACTAAAGATTTCTCCGATGGTTTACCTGCGCGTGACACCATGGATATTGATCCGAAAAAGCCTGACGGCAGTGATCCGCTATTTGATCGCGATGAGGTTCATGAGATCTATCGTGAGTGGCGCAAAGTGTTCAACGAATACAACCCACCACGGGTTGCAGTGGCAGAAGCAAGTGCGCCTGCACACCGACTAGGTGCATATGCCAGCGAAGAAACCCTTGGACAAGCATTTAACTTTGATTTGCTTCACGCAGATTGGGATACCAAACGCTTTAAGCGCCTGATTAGCAACAGCATGAAGCGCGCAGATAAATCTGGTTCTTCAAATACTTGGGTACTTTCAAATCACGACGTAGTGCGTCACCCAACTCGTTATGGTCTGCCTGATAAAACTGATTTAGTTAAGTGGTATATCTCTGAAGGCAAGTCAGCGCTTCTCGATACCAAGCAAGGCATCGATCGTTCTCGTGCATCAACTATGTTGATTTTGGCACTACCTGGTTCTACCTATCTTTATCAAGGAGAAGAACTCGGCTTATTCGAAGTTGCCGATACTCCTCGCGAAGCGATGCAAGATCCACAATGGTTTAGAAATCCAGGTAAATCTCGCAGTCGCGATGGTTGCCGAATTCCATTGCCTTGGACTACTGAAGGATCTTCGTTTGGCTTTGGTCCTGGTGGTTCACATTTACCAATGCCAGCTGATTTTGGAAAATATTCAGTTGCAGCCAATGAAGCAGATGAGAACTCAGTACTAAATCTTTATCGCACCGCGATTGCAATGCGAAAAGGTTTGCAGTGTGCTGAAGAAATTAAATTCATCTTCAATTGGAATCGCAGCGTGCTGCACTTTGCGCGACCAAATGGTTGGCAGTCATTTACTAACTTTGGAAAGTCGCCAGTAAAACTTCCGAAAGGAAAAGTTTTGCTAAGCAGCCAGCCACTTATTGGTGGCCAGGTACCGGGTGAAACAACTGTTTGGTTACAGGCTTAATAACAAATTAGGCGCCACTTTTCAGCCCTTCCGTAAACAGGAATGAAACGACCTGCTTTTATAACAATCCGATAAACCGCTAGATAAATGGGCTTGAAATAGGCAAATTAGTTTGCTTAATGGCTTGAAGGCATGTGGAATGGGGCTACTGAAGCACGCTTTGTGTGCTCAATTCCATCCATGGAGGAAATACATGAATAAGAAGCATTTCGGATTTGCCGGAGTGGTTGCATCTTTCGCACTTGCAGTTTCAGCCCTAGTAGCACCAAGTGCTACTGCGGCAAGTGAAATTGTTGTGTGGGCAGATGAATCTCGCGGTGCAAACATTAAGAAAGTACTTGCAGATAAAGGTGACTGGGTTCCTGGTTACACAGTAAAGGTTGTATCTTTTTCAAACTTCGATGCGCTAAAAGATGCGATCGATAAGGCAACTGATGCATCTGGTCCAGACATCGTCGTAGGTGCAAATGACTGGGTACCAACACTTGCTAAGAATGGAAAGCTTGCTCCACTTACAGTTACAGCAGCAGTAAAAGCACGCTTTAACCCAACACAGTTCCTAGACCTTACCTACAACAAGAAGTTGTACGGAGTACCAGTAGATATCAACAACGTTGCAATGATCTTCAATACAGATCTAGTCAAAACTGCACCAAAAACTTTTGGTGAGATGGTTGACGTTTACAAGTCACTTAAGGCCTCAAAGGGCCTAAAGGCTGGTCTATGTATTGCTGGCGGCGGAATGTCATGGGGTGCTCACTCAGTATTCTCAGCACTCGGTGCAGATGCCTACCAGTTCAACTCACGTGACCAAATTGTTTACGGACGTTCATTCAACGCAACTGTATTTGGCAAGAATGTTCGCACATACCTATTAGATGGCAAGAAGGGTAATGGCTTCTTCCCAGCATCAGATGCTGGCTGTAAAGATAACTTCCTTGCTGGAAAAGTTCCTTACGCAGTTATCGGTAACTGGGAATGGACAGATTACGTAGCAAAGGGATTCGCAATGAATCTAATGCCAGTACCAGGTGTTAATGCCGGTACATACGGAAAGATGTTCGGTTCTGTTAACGGTGCAATGCTTACATCATTTGCTGCAAAGCACGGAACAGAAGCTGGCGCCAAGTCACTTCTAACCAACTTCTTCGCATCAACAGATGGCCAGGTACGTTACCAAGCAATTGAGAAGCGTCCACCAGCAGAAAAGGGCGCACAAGCTGATCCAACTGTTTCAGCAGGTCAGCGTGGTTTCGGATCCGCAGCAAGCCTTGCGGGTATTCCACAAATCGGTGCTTTCCTAAATAGCAATAAGGGTGGCGCAAGCTACTGGGATTCAGCTCCTGCTTTCTGGACAGCTGTACTAGTAGATGGCAAGGATCCAGTTAAGGAAGCCTCAAAGCTAGCTAAAATCTGGCGTGCAAACACAGATGGCGGTAAGGGCGACCTATAATTAATTTGAATAATTCAAATTAATAAACGAAGTTGAATAATGCGGGCGAGTTTCTCGCCCGCATTATTCATTCGAAATAGATTTTTAATGAGATAGGACCATTAGTAATGAATTACCTGATTAGAGGCAAAGTTGCGCTAGTTTTAAAAATAGTAATTGTGAGCCTTCTGTCAGCAATTCTACTAATGCTTACTCAAAGCGCTTTTGCTCAAGGCGAATATGTAATTGCCGCTTTCTTGGCTATTACGGTTTTACTTCTGGCCCTTACTTATTTAACAAAAATTTCAATTCCGCTCAAGTTCTTTATCCCTGGAATTTTACTGCTGACCGCCTTCGTAATTGGCCCAATTCTCTACACCGTAGCTATGTCAGGCTTTAATTACAAAACCGGCAATATCATCTCCAAAGAAGAAGCAATTGAATTAATTAGAACACAAGGCACCGAAGCTAGCCCAGATGGGCTGGCTTTCGATTTGAAGCTGGGAAAACTTGGTAGTGAACAAGCGCTGTTGGTTTCAGATATAACAAACTTAAAGTACTTTGTTTCAACTGCAAAAAATCGAACCGAACTTAACCCAGCTGATGTGACGCTCAATGAATACGGGGTAGCAATAACTGCGCCTAGCTTCACCGCGCTAAGTGATTCTGAACTAAGCGGCGCCGACAAGGCTTATTCAGCAATTAAGTTTAAATTTGACGATACTTACTTTATTGCCCTTGAAGGCTTAGAGACCGGAATTGTTTCTCGACAAGTCTTGAAGTACGAAGCCACAAATGATCAATTTGTTAATTTAGTTGATGGCACTTTGTATAAAGATAATGGACGCGGAAATTATTCAGCGGTTAATGACGAATCGGCAATACTAGAACCAGGATGGCGCGCGCCAATCTGGTTTGAGAACTACTCAAAGATATTTACAGATCCCAGAGTGCGCGAGCCGTTGGTGCGAGTTTTTTTATGGACCATGACTTTCGCGCTATTGACTGTGCTTACAACTTTCGCACTTGGCCTTTTGCTTGCGCTAGCTCTGAACAAACCTATTCGCGGTCGTCGTATCTATCGATCAATTCTGGTGCTTCCATATGCGATGCCAAGCGTTATGAGTATTTTAATCTGGGGCGGCATGTTTAACACCGAATTCGGTGCGATTAATACGTTGTTCGGCTCGGATATTGCTTGGTTCTCAGATCCGAACTTTGCTCGAGTCGCCGTGATTTTGGTTAATTTATGGCTAGGTTTCCCATACTTCTATTTGATTTCCAGTGGTTCGCTGCAGGCAATCCCTAGTGAACTTCAAGAAGCTGCTGCGATTGATGGCGCAAATCCGCGACAGATATTCCGCAAGATAACTCTGCCACTTCTATTGCAGATTCTCTCACCGCTTCTGATTGCCTCCTTTGCTTTCAACTTTAACAACTTCAACTTGATTTATTTGCTCACTGGCGGTGGACCTCGCAATGACCTTGATGGCGAGATTGCTGGCGCAACCGATATTTTAATTAGCTACACATACAAGATCGCATTCGGATCCTCTACCCAAGACCTCGGCTTAGCTAGTGCAATTTCCCTGATAATTTTCCTTCTTGTCGGATCAATCTCGCTATATAGCTTGAGAAAGTCCAAAGTATTGGAGTCTTTCGCATGAAAACCTGGCTAACTCAAAATTTGTGGCGCCATCTAATTGGCATCTCAATTTGTTTATTCTCACTATTTCCACTCTATTTAGTGGTGATTTCATCATTTAGCTCATCGGGCAGCCTGCAGATCACTTCATTCATTCCGACCGAAATTGCCTTTGATAATTATAAAATGTTATTTAATGACCCAACAATTCCATATCTAACTTGGGTTAAGAACTCACTAGTCATAGCTGGCGCAGTAGCTGTTCTATCGGTGGCGATCGGCTCAGCCTCTGCATTTGCTTTTAGCCGTCTGCAATTCAAGGGTCGCAAGCTTGGTATCCAATTACTGCTTTTGGTTCAAATGTTTCCGGCAATTCTTGCCATCTCGGCTGTGTACGTAATTATGGAGCGCGTGTATAAATTCGCTCCTGAACTTGGCTTAGGCACCCAGCCAGGTCTTTTGTTGGTCTATTTAGGTGGAGCAATGGGTGTAAACATCTGGTTGCTCAAGGGATTTGTGGATTCTATTCCGGCCGAACTTGATGAAGCCGCAAAAATTGATGGCGCATCAGCAGTTCAAACTTTCTGGCTAATTTTCGTGCCACTAGCTTCTCCGGTTTTAGCTGTCGTAGCACTCCTTAGTTTTATCGGAACCTTTAATGAGTTCATTTTGGCGCGGCTTTTCTTGGTAGACATGGAAAGCAGAACGGTCGCAGTTGGATTACAACAGTTTATCGGCGGGCAATATTCAGAGAATTGGGGACCTTTCGCAGCGGGGTCAATCCTGGCCTCAATTCCAATCGTGATTATCTTCTTATCGCTACAGAAGTACATCGTTAGCGGACTAACGGCAGGTTCGGTTAAGGGTTAATGCCTAACCAGTGTTTTCCAGCTTTTGTAATTAGTCAGGGGCGATAATGTCCGTTATGGATTCTGCGACAAAGCCGCATCATGATGGATCACAACTCTATGTGAGCTCAGATGCTCCAAAAATAGGCTCTGAAGTCACTCTAAGAGTGCGAATTCCTAATTCCTACACCTTTGATGTTGGACTTGTGCGATATTACCTAGATAGCGAGGCATCTGTTGCGCAGTTGGTGAAAGAGGCCGAAGGTGAAGTTGAATCGTGGTGGTCAGTAAAGATTATCGTTAGGAATTACGACAACAAATATCGCTTTCTTTTCTCGCGCGCCGGGAAATACGAATGGTTAAATGCTTCAGGTTTATTTGCTCATGATGTTCATAGCAATGAAGATTTTCGAATCATCGCCCGCCCACGAACAACCAATTGGTTAAAGAGCTCAGTCTTCTACCAAATTTTCCCAGATCGTTTTGCAAAAGGTGCAGAAAGAGATGCACCTGAATGGTCAATACCAATGCAGTGGGATGCGCTACCACATGGCCACGGTCCAACCACCAGTATCGAGTTTTATGGTGGCGATTTTGAGGGAATTACCAAACGCCTAGACCACGTGATCGAGTTAGGCGCAAATGGAATTTACTTCACGCCATTTTTTCCCTCGAAATCTTGTCACCGTTACGACGCAACCTCATTTGACCAGATTGATCCGCTACTAGGTGGCGATAAGGCATTTTTTGAATTTATGAAAGCAGCCAAGAAAGCCAAGATTAAAGTTTTAGGTGACATAACCACAAATCACTGCAGCAATGAGCATCCCTGGTTTTTGACAGGCCAGAAGAGCAAGAGTTCGAAAGAGAACAAATTTTTTTACTGGGACAAGAAAACTAAATTTGGGTATGCCACTTTTTATGCCGTAAAGCAGATGCCCAAATTAAATTTTGCCTCACTCGAATTACGTAAGCGTTTTTACGAAGCCAAGAATTCAGTTATTCAAAAGTGGTTATCACCAAAATATGACCTAGATGGTTGGCGTATCGATGTAGGTAACCAAACTGGCCGTTACCGCGAAGCTGATATTCACGATGAAGTGATGCGTAATATTCGCACCGCCATGGATAACATGAAGCCAAATACTTGGTTAGTAGCTGAAAATGCCGATATGTGGCCGACTGATCTAGATGGAACTGGCTGGGACGGCACCATGAACTACAACGGATTCATGCGGCCACTTTGGGCTTGGTTTAACCACAATCCAAACCTTGAAGCAGGCGGATTCCATGGGTTGCCAATTGCGATACCAAAAACTACGGGTGCACAATTTGTTAAGGCGATGACGGTCTTTAGCTCTTCAATTCCATGGCGTAATCTAATTGACAGTATGACGCTTCTTGATTCGCACGACACTGCACGTATGCGTAATGTCGTTGGTGGCGATAAAGAGAAGCACTTGGCAGCAATGGGTTTATTGCTTACTTATCCAGGCGTACCATCTATTTTTGCCGGTGATGAAATTGGTCTCGAAGGTGCATGGGGCGAAGATGCTCGTCGCACTATGACTTGGGATGATGCTCATAATTGGGATCACAACTTCCTTAATTCAGTTAAAGAGCTTATAAAACTTCGCCGCACTGCTTCCGCACTTATTGAAGGCGGTTTGCGTTGGGTTGATGTGCAAGATGATCACTTGCTTTTCTTGCGCGAAGCGGTCGATCAAAATTTACTGATTTTGGTAGCACGAGATAAAACCAAAGTCGATGTTGATCTAAGTAAATATGGGTATTCAATTATCGGAACCCACTTTGGCCCAGCGGCATATGGTTCGCGCTTGAAGTTAAAATCAAAGAATGGCTTGACAGCTATTTGGGAAGTTGCCTAATGAAAAAAATTATTGCGCTAATAACCTTAACAACTTTGGGACTTTCAATTACTGGTGGCGCTGCTGCTGAAAATATTGCAGCCCTAGCAACAAATATTGCTCGAGGTGCACAGAGCGATGAATCTGCCTATTTTGTTATGACCGATCGCTATGCGAATGGTGACACTACAAATGACCATGGTGGCCTTAAGACCGGTGCTTATGAGGCAGGTTTTGATCCATCTGATCACGGCATGTTCCACGGTGGTGACTTCAAAGGGCTTACCAATAGCCTCGATCGCATCAAGAAGCTGGGTTTTACCTCAATTTGGGTGACCCCACCTGTAAAACAACAGTACGTGCAGGGTAATTCGGCGGCTTATCACGGCTACTGGGGCTTAGATTTCACGACCGTTGACCCGCATTTTGGCACTGAATATGACTTCAGAGAATTCGTTGTGAAAGCTCAAGCGATTGGCTTAAAAGTGATTATCGATATCGTTGTTAATCACACGGCCGACATAATTCAATACGATGATAATAATTCTTACATTAGCCATGATGATTCGCCTTATCTGGATGCATCAGGAAAACCGTTTGAATTAAAAGATGTTGCCGGGAAAGATCCTTTTCCTAAGCTAGATGCCAAAGTTTCATTTGCCAAGAAACCCTCGGTTGATGCGGCTAATGCGAGTATAAAGAAGCCTGCATTCTTAAATGACCTAACTAATTACCATAATCGGGGTAACTCAACTTGGTCGGGCACCTCGGTATTAGATGGCGACTTCTTTGGATTAGATGATGTTTTCACCGAAAAACCCGAAGTTGTAAAAGGCTGGATTGATGTTTGGAGTACCTGGATTACTAAATTTGGTATTGATGGGTTCCGTATCGATACCGCGAAACATGTTAATCCAGAATTCTGGCAGGCATTTATACCAGCAATTTTAAAAGCGGCTAAAGCTGCCGGTAAAACTGATTTTCCAATTTATGGCGAAATCTACGATGGAAATCCACGCAATACTGCCAAGTTTGTAAGAGAACAATCTTTTCCTGGCATCTTAGATTTTGCTTTTCAAGGCGCAGTAACCAGTTTTATCACTCGCGGAACTGAAGCAGAGAAATTAGTTGAACTCTTTAACGCTGACGACCTCTACACAACTTCGACAACTTCGGCATATGGCTTAACTACTTTTCTCGGTAATCACGATATGGGTCGCATTGGAATGTTTATTGATGGGTCGGCAAGAAATGATGTAGAGGCACTTGCGAAAGCTAAAGTCGCAAATGCGATGCTCTTCCTTTTGCGCGGCGGCCCAGCTCTCTACTATGGTGATGAAAAAGGCATGATTGGCAGGGGTGGCGATAAGGCGGCACGTCAAGATATGTTCTCTACCAAAGTTCCATATTGGCAAGATGAGAAGCGCATCGGTTCAGGCCCAATCGGCACTCGCAGTGCATTCGATCTCCAAAATCCACTCGAAGACCAAATCACGGCTATGCAGGCAGTTATCAAAGCCAATCCAGCACTACGTTCAGGCACTCAACAGATTCGCCACGCTAAAGATGGAGTTTTTGCCGTTACTCGCTATTTGAATGGTCAAGAATATGCAGTTGTGTTCAATGCCGGTAAAACTACCCAAGAAGTTAAATTCAACGTTAGTACTTCTGGTTCAAAATGGACACCAATTCTCGGTGCCGCTCTTTCGTCTTCGGTCTCTGGCGCTAATTTAACGCTAAGGGTTGGCAGCGCTAGTTATGTAGTCCTCAAAGCTGCAACTAAGTTCAAAGCTAAGTTAGCACCAGCTCTAACGATGAATTCACCACGTGCTGATTTTACTATGGATGACTTTTTAGAACTTAGCTCAAAAGTTAAAGGCGACGAATACAACCAAGTTACATTCTTGGTCCGTACGGCTGGCAAGAGTTGGGTAAATGTTGGTACTTCCGATCACCGCACAGTTAAAGGTGATACTGCAGCAGCGGGTTTATACCGAGTGTTTATTGACCCAGAGAAATATCCAAATGGAACAAACCTAGAGATTGTTTCAGTATTAAAGAATGCGGCCAATAAAACTGCAGTCTCAAAAATTGTTAAATACAAAATTAATTAAGCTAGCCAGAATTTCATAGGTTGATCTAAGTAGCTCGCCCACGATCTTTCGTTATGGCTACTCTTTTCATAGACTTTTGTAAAAAAGTCAATTCCAACTCGGTAACCCTTTTCTTTCATTAAGCGATCGGCATACTCTTGAAATGGTTTGTAATCTGCATCCAGGCTTTTTGTGCCTCGACTCATCCAAATTTTATGGGTGCCAGGCTCTGGCAGTTCTCCAATAGTACGTTCGACCAAACGATTGCCGCCGATAGTCCAATGCGGTGAAAGCGCCAGTAATGTGCTCATCTGCTCAGGACGTTGAATTCCAGCATAAAGAGTTGATAAACCACCCATACTGGAACCAATCATGGCGCGATTTTCAACTGGAATTTCAAGTTCGTAAGCGTTGAGGATTTCCGGCACGATTTGATCAAAAATGATATTTAGATATTTATCGCCGCGTAATTGAGCCAAGTCAGCTTTAACCACGTTTGCCAAATTGAGGACCACATCTTCTTGAAAGAATCTTTGTGGTGATAAATCCTTTGCCCGACCATGTTCATCTTGCTTACTACCGCCATGCCAGATCGCAATAATGGCTGGTGGGGTATGGCCAAGGTGCTCGCTAACCCGGATCGCACTCTGCGCCATCTCCCAGGTGCTGCGTCGATGAGTTGAAGTCTTACCATCGAAAACATTCTGGCCATCATGTGCAATCAAGAGGTGTTGGGTGACTCCACGAGGGATCCAGAAGTCCACTATGCGGCCTGCGATACTTACTCGGTTTACCTCGCCTGGAACGCCGCGGACTTGATATCTCTTAATTAACTCCATAGTGGTTGAATAATGCCATGGCAGCAGAGATTGTAAAGCAGCGGGCGATTATGTGGTTTCGGCGTGATTTGCGCATCTCTGATCATCCAGCGCTACTAGCTGCAATTGCCGCAAGTGAAGAAATTGTTCCGCTTTTTATTATGGATAGTCGAATAGCTAGCAAGTCGGGCTCATTCCGCTTGGCATATTTGGCAGAAAGTTTGCGGGCTCTTGATAAATCTTTGGGTGAAAAGCTTTTGCTAATCGCCGGCGAACCAAGTGAGGTACTTAAAGATGTGATGAGTAGATATGGCGCAAATTCAGTTCACGTAAGTGCTGACTACACGCCATACGGAGTTGCCCGTGATGCCAAGGTGATTGAAAATGGAATTAAGTTAACGCAAACCGGCAGCCCATATGCAGTTGCACCAGGACGAATACGCAAAAGTGATGAAACCCCATATCGCGTTTACACGCCGTTCTATCGTGCTTGGTGCACGCATGGTTGGCGTGCGCCAGCTGCAAAACCATTGAATATCAAGGCCGCTGAGCCACTTGCCGGAGATCGTAATTTTCCAGAGTGGAATACCGAAATCAATATTTCAGCCGGTGAGAGTGTGGCCCTTGATCGTTGGAAAGAATTTCAAAGATCTGGCCTAGATTCTTACGATGAAAACCGCAATTTTGCTGGAATAGATGGAACTAGTCGTTTGAGTGCGCACTTACGTTGGGGCGAAATCCACCCACGAACCCTGCTAGCTAAGTTGGGCGATAGCAAAGCGCACGACGTTTTCCGTAAAGAGATTGCTTGGCGCGAGTTCTATGCCGACGTATTGCACCATAACCCACATACAACTTGGGATTACTACGCACCTCGATTCAAAGAGATGCGCTACGAAGAACCAGATTCTAAATTTAGCGCTTGGTGCGAAGGCAAGACTGGCTACCCATTTGTAGATGCCGCAATGCGACAACTTGTGCAAACTGGCTGGATGCATAATCGCACACGAATGGTTGTGGCATCTTTCTTAGTTAAAGATTTACATTTGGAATGGCAGCACGGTGCTCGATTCTTTGGCGAACACTTGATTGACTTTGATGTTGCATCAAACTCACATGGTTGGCAATGGACAGCCGGATGTGGCACAGATGCCTCGCCTTATTACCGAGTGTTTAATCCGATAGAACAAGGTAAGCGCTTTGATGCCGAAGGCGACTACATCCGAAAGTTTGTGCCAGAGCTGGCACATTTATCAGCAGCAGAAATTCACGAACCATGGCTTTATCTTGATGGTTATAGCAATGGTTATGCGGAGCGAATTGTTGATCATGCTGCTGAACGGATCGAATCACTTGCGCGCTTAGCTGAAATTAAAGCTGACAAACCCCTAGATCCTCGCGTTTAGCTTTATACATAGCTTGATCTGCGCGATGCATCATATCGCGGGTGCCATCATTAGTTACAAAGCCAACACTTACGCCAATAGTGATGGTTTCACCAGCTATGGCAAATGGATAACTGACGCTGGCATGAAGCGCCAAAGCTGCCTCCATGGTGCTCTCAAAATCACCTGAAATCAGCGCCCCAAACTCATCGCCGCCGAGCCTGGCCAGCGTGGAATGACTAGGCAATGAGCGCCGGAACCTTTGTGAAACTGCCCGCAATAGTTGGTCACCAACTTCATGACCATATTGATCATTGATTGGCTTGAACCCATTTAGATCAAGTAGTAATAGCGCACCTTGCGTATTAGAAAATTCAATTAGCTCGGCCATAAACTTTCGACGATTCGGTAAGCCAGTTAATTCATCGGTACGAGCCAAAGTGCGCTCAGTTCCAATTTCTTGAGCTTGCCGAAGTGCAACAACCATTCGAATGAAAGCTAGAAATAAAGTTGCGATAGCTGGGCCAACTATAAACCCAGGCAGATATCCAGGTTTTAGCGCAAGCAATGACAGCAGTACTGCGCTGAATAAAACCGCCACAGCAATTAATATTGGTTGAGTTTGAATCCGTGATTTGTTTTCGTCTCGTTTGTACCATAAAGATTCCACAATAATAAAAAGTGCAATCAACCATAATGAGTCGGTCCAACCGCCAAATCTGTAATTGCCGTTCCGGCTTAACCAAAGATTTACAAAGTCAGCAGCGGCAAAAGCAAATATGCCAAAGGTAAGGATTAAGTTTCGCCAATTGATTTGATGAAATGGATTTAGCGAAACAATTAGCGCAATTAACACAATATCGGCAACCGGAAAAACTATCGCAAAAAATGTCTCTAATTGATCACCGTTGTAGTTTGGCAAGACAGGCTTCATGAGTAAAGCAGAGGCAAGAGCACTGACTCCGAGTGCGACAATCGCAGCATCAATATTTTCTAGAATTGTGCTAGAAACGCTCGAGTTCAGTAAGCGTGGAATTGCAATGAAAATAAATGGATAAAAAAGCAGATAGAGAAATTCAGAGATCAACTGAAGATTAGCTGTAAATAAGTAAACAGCCGTCAGCGAGGAAATTACTGACCCGGCAAACCAGAAAAAGAGCGCTAATTCAAAGGAAAGACGGGTCCGTAAATCTTCACCTTTAAGGGCATAAACACTTAGGGCTAATAAGCTAAGCGGAACAGCGTTGTAAAGCAGTAGATCATGAAGAAAATCAGGCTCATCTGTATTTGAACCCAAAATAAATGTAGTCAAAACCAAAATAAGGCTACCGAATCGAAATAATTTCAAGGTAGCCACATAAACACTTAAATACTTGGGAAAGGGGAAAAGAATAGGGCTAGCCAGAGTTACCCGGCTAGCCCTATTCTGCTAATTAATTACTTATAGACCCTGGCTGCAAATCAGATTGCGTGAGCTCATATTTTGCTTAAGCGTATCTTTTGCTTGTACCAACTGGCCAGCAGTTAAATCCTTAGTCTTATTTAGAGCGGTGATGTTTGAGCCAATTTTCTTAGAATTTTCAATCGAAGCTAAATTCTTATTGATTGTGCTCTTCAACTGCATGATAGATGAGTTGTACTTGCTAATTGAGCCATTAACAGATTGCATCTGAATTTTTGAAGTTGAATTAGAAGTTTTTAGAGAAGTGATTGAACTTGAAAGCTGGCTAATTGCAGTAGCTAATTTAGTAATAGCGGTTGCGTTTATTGCAGCATTTTTCGTATCAGCCTTTAGCGCCGCTAACTTTGCTTTTGAGTCATTTAAAATTACTGTGAAATCTTCGATCTGTTTAGTAACACCTGCAATTTTGGCAGTTAAGTCAGTAACTTCCTTTTGAGCAATCGGAATTAAATCTGTTTGCTCTTTGATTTTGATTGCGATGTCGGCATTTTCTTTAGTTAAGGCTTCAATCTGAGTCTGCACAGCCGCACCAGCTTTAACCTGTTCAGCAATCTGTGCATCAAGGTCGACCAGGGCTTTAGCGGTGTTAGTTTCTAGCCCCGCAAGGTCTTTAACTGACTTGTTATATGACGCAGTCTCAGTAATGCAGTCAACAGCTAAGTAGTACCGCTTGGCATTCTTCGCTGTTTTAGCTGCTGGTAAGTAAATTGTGGTCTTAGTGCCGTCAAGTGTGACTGTGGACTTAACTGCAGTTACGCACTTGTAGGAAAAACCGCTTACTTTGACGGTCTTATTAATCACGGTACAGGTCGAGCCATTGCTAACTGCGGCATAAGCGGGGGTTGAAACCAAAACCCCGGCGATAAGCGCCCCTGCAATAGAGAGAGTAGAAACCTTACGCAACATATTGACCTCCATAGATTATGGGGAAATCTTACCGAAGCAGGTTAAGAGGACCTGCCTTTAACGCGAGGAATCCCTGCGAAATTGGTGTGAAAAATTATTTGTTGCGCTGGCGGACGCGAACGTTCATGCCAAGTTTGCGAATTAGCGGTCTTGGCCCAAAACGCAGGAATGAACTTAAAACTAGGTATTGCCAACCAGGTACCGATACCGCGGCGCCCTTTTGCGCATCTGCCCAAGCTTTTGCAACGAGCACATCAGCGTTTAGCCACATAAAGTTGGGCAGGCCGTTCATTTTCATACGACCTCGTTGATGAAATTCGGTACGAGTAAATCCCGGGGCAAGTGCGGAGACTTTTACATTGGTACCAGCTAATTCGGTATGTAGCGATTCGGTTAACACGGTTAAGTAAGACTTGCTTGCACTGTATGTCCCACCAGCAATCCAGGCTGCAACGGATGACACATTAATCAAAGTGCCAGAATTGCGTTCTTTCATACCGGGCAATATCGCGTGCATCAAGCGCATAGGGGTACGAACCAATACATCGAACATTTGTTGCTCAGCTGTCATGTCACTTACTAAGAAAGATTTATTGATTCCAAAACCTGCATTGTTAATCAAGACTTCAACTTCATTACCAGCAATGAAATCTTCAATCAATTTACAACCCGAATCAGTTGCTAGATCAGCTGCTATGACTTTTGTTTTGATTTTAAAATTTGACTCGAGCGCAGCAGCCCGTTCATTTAATCGAGGCAGATCGCGAGCAACCAAGACAAGGTTAAAGCCAAGTTCTGCAAGTAAGCGCGAAAAACTTTCGCCGATTCCTGCAGTAGCGCCAGTTACTAGCGCCCACTTGCCTTGATTGCCTTTATCCCCTTGGTTGCTCATGATCTCCTTCAAATCAATTAGGCGATGGAAGCCACATCATCAGGAACAATTCCCTCGGTAGATTCCTCGCGGATATGCCAACTAGTGTCATATTCCTCGAGCAAATCTAGGAATGGTTTGGCATCAAACCACTCTGGCCCATTAACGCCATCTGGCTGCCAGATACCTTTATGGATTAGCTCCATAGCAATAACTGGGTTAATTGCGGTCTGCCAAACTACTGCTTGATCACCGTAATTAGCCATAGACCACGCGTTATCAACTACGTTGTACATATATACAGCGCGTGGCTTACCTTCTTTATCTAAACCTTTAACCAAAGTTCCGGCACAAGTTTTACCTTTCATGCGCGAGCCAAGTGTTGCTGGGTCTGGCAGCGCAGCCGCCAATAGATCACGCGGTGAAACTGCAACGCCTTGCACATCAACCGTATCTTTGCGATCCATTCCAAGCATATGAATTGTTTTTAAGGTTGTAATGAATTGCGCGCCTAGCCCATACTTAAAGGCAACTTTCTTGGCATCAACTTTCTGGGGGATAAGTACAACTTCTTCGTGCTCAACGTTTACACATTCAACCGGGCCAATTCCTTCTGGGAAATCGAATACTTCTAAATCACTAAATGGCTCAGTTGTATACCAACCACGACCGTCCTCCCACATTAGTGGCGGATTTAAACATTCTTCGATCGTTGTCCAAATTGAAAACGATGGGGCAAAATCAAAACCCTCAACTGTTATATTCGAACCATCGAAAACAGTTACAGAATCTAGGCGACTAAATAAATAGTCAGACGCGTACTTGGCAAAAACATCACTCATGCCAGGTTCAATACCCATTCCAACGAGTGCGTAAATTCCGCGCTCGCCCCAGTTCCAGTCACGTGCGAATTGCTCGTCACCTAACTTCACGCCAGTTTCAGTATTTGGATAATGCGGATGTGGGCGCGATAACGACATCGCCATATCAATGTAATTAGTATTCTCGATTTCGCAAGCCAAGAAAATTGGCATTACGAAACGTGGATCAACTGCATTGATCACCACATCGGGCTTGGCTTTGCGAATCAACGCACGAATATCTTCTAGTTCGGCAGCATTAACTTCAGCTGCAGAAAAACGGGCATCTTTAACGCGGGCGACTGCTTCTTCGGCTCGAGCAATATTGCGATCGGCAATGACCATAGAAGAGATAAAACTTCTGCGGGATGCGATGTTGGCAATTGCTCTACCGACGCCACCAGCGCCTATTACTAGCGCTTTCATTGTTGGCCTCTCATGAGGAAAAAACTCCATCTCGGTAGAAGGCCGAGGCTACCCTCATGGGCGTGATCTGCCAACCCAGTATTTACAATCCTAGCGGGAAGGTAGATTTCACCTATTAATATCGGTCCCCGTAGCTCAGTGGATAGAGCAACCGCCTCCTAAGCGGTAGGTCGCAGGTTCAACTCCCGCCGGGGACACGTATTTCTAGGTTTAAGAGTTTTAGATTTTAAGCAAAAACGACAGTGCGCTTACCAACAACAAAAATTTTATCTTCTGAATAAAGCTTTACTGCTTTTGCCAAAACCCGACGTTCTATATCGCGCCCAATAGCAATTAATTCTTCAGGCGTTGCAATATGAGTAACGTGCGCAACATCTTGTTCAATGATTGGGCCTTCATCTAAATCACTAGTTACAAAGTGAGCACTTGCGCCAATGATTTTCACACCACGTTCATGTGCCTGGTGATATGGCTTAGCACCTTTGAAGCCAGGTAAGAAAGAGTGATGAATATTAATAATTTTTCCAGGCATGCGATTGCAAAACTCAGCTGACAGAATTTGCATGTAACGAGCCAAAACTACGAAATCAATTTTAAGTTCTTGAATCTGCTTAGTAATTTCAGCTTCTTGTGTGTCCTTATCACCGGGCAGATACATAAATTTAATACCATGTGATTCAACAAGTTGGCGAAGATCTTCATGGTTTGAAATAACTAAGGGAATTTCAACTTTAAGTTCGCCGAGTTCATTTAAATAAAGTAAATCTCTTAGGCAGTGGCTTTCTTTAGTAACCATAACTAAGGCACGCGGGCACTCTGAAGTCGGCCGAATATGCAGAGCTGGATCGTATTTAGCCAAACCTTCACTCAGTGATTTTTCAGCTGCTGCTTGGCCTTGGGAAGTTTCAAAGCGAGTGCGCATTACAAAAGTGTTAGTGGCTGGGTCTGTAAATTGCTGATTCTCAATGATATTTCCGCCGCAGGCTAATACCGCCGAAGTCATCGCGTGAACGATGCCTGGTTGGTCAGCACATTGCAGGGAAGCAATTAAATCCATGACTAAAGGGTAAGGGTTATTAGTGCTTAAGCGTAAATCGTTGCATTGCCTTAGGTGCCCACCAGTTACGTTCGCCCAACAGACGCATTAGAGCTGGCACAAGTAAGGCGCGAATTAAAGTGGCATCAAGTACGACTGCAAATGCAACTCCAAAGCCCATCATCTTTATCGAAGTCACGCCACTGGTTACGAAAGCTGCGAATACCACCGCCAGCAGCACTGCGGCCGCGGTAATGATTCGGGCTGATCGCTGTAGGCCGGTTGCAACTGATTCAATATTTGATTTACCTAGCAAGTGCTCTTCTCTAATACGTGAGAGCAAGAAGAGTTCGTAGTCCATTGATAGCCCAAAGACCACTACAAAAATTAGAATGACAATTGAAGTATCTAGCGAACCAGTTACCGTGAATGAACCAACTAACCATTGCAGGTGGCCGCCTACGAAAATCCAAGTTAGCGCACCCATGGTTGCCGCTAAGGACATTGCGTTTAGCAGCACAGCTTTAATTGGCAAAATAATTGAACCGGTAAAGACAAAGAGCAGAATCAAAACGCTAATTGCAATCCAACCTAAAGCAAGTGGCAGAGTTTGCGAAATTCCTTCTTGGGTATCTGTGTAATCGGCTGCGACTCCACCGATTAAGGTTCCGTCTGGTGCCGAGACATCACGCAGTTCATGAATCAACTTTTGTGCTTCAGGTGAACGCGGCAACATTGATTCGTATGCCGTTATTTGAATATCGTTTCCGATAAATCGTGGCGAAGTCACGCTAACAATGCCAGCAACCTTTTTAACTTCTTCAATGTAACTAGCGATCTCATTCTCTTTATTTGCGCCATCTAGAACGATTATGTCAATGGTTGCAATATTGCTCTCAAAACGTGACTCTTGAATTGCAGTAGCAACGGCGGCTGGATTACTGGCGGGCAAAATTCGGGAGTCACCTTGCGAGAAGGCGATATCTTTGATTGGCGCAGCGAGAATTCCGAGAATAATTAGCGAAAGCAGAACTACTGCAACTGGGCGCTTCATAACTAAGCGAGCAGTTTGAGCCCATCGCCCCTCATCCTTATGCATAATTGCGGATTTACGAACGGTGCCTTTATCAACTTTCTTTCCAAGCATGGCCAAAATTGGTGGCAGACCAAACAAGGCACCAGCAACTGCAATAGCTACAACCGATACACCTGCGTAGCCAAATGATTTAAGGAAAGGTAGCGGGAAGAAGGTAAGCGAAAAGAGAGTAACTAGAACTGTTAATCCAGAATAGAAAACCGTTTTTCCGGCGCTGGCCATCGTGGCAACTATTGAATCTTCAACGCTCTTGCCCCGATGTAGCTCTTCGCGGAAACGATTAACAATCAATAACGCGTAATCAATACCCAGGCCAAGCCCCAAGCCAGTAGTCAGGTTGAGAGCGTAAACACTCACGCTAGTGAAAAGTGAGATCAGGTAGAGAAGAAAGAAAGCGCCCAGAATCGCAGATACGCCAACGAGTAGTGGCATTGCCGACGCTGCCATCGCGCCAAAGACAAAGACCAACAAAATAAAGGTAAGTGGAATTGAGATTGCCTCAGCTATTTTTAGATCATCGGCAATCTTTTTATTAATCGCATTTCCTACAACTCCGACGCCGCCGGAGTAAATCGTTAAGCCATCGCGTTTTCCATCAAAATTCTTTTGGAAGTAAGCACCCATTTCTTGACTCTCGGGCGTAAATGCTTCGCCGCCACCATAAACCAAAATATAGGCAGCCTTGCCATCAGTTGCAGCAAGTGTTTTTTCACCGCCAGTACTCCAGTAAGAAACCACTTTTGTTACACCTGGCGCTTTTGCTATTTCCGCTTCGAGCATTTGCGCTTTCGCAACAATGGTTGGATCGGTAATTGCAAGATTGCCGGAATCGACAACTACGACAACATTAGGATCTGCGATCTTTAGATTTTTATTAAGATAGTTATAAACCTGGTAAGAGTCACTGTTTGGGTTTGAGTAACCGCCAGAATCAAGGCGGCTAAAAATCATGGTGCCGACTGAGCCAGCTGTAAGCACGGTGACAATGAACAAAATAACCATTGCCTTACGGCGGCGAACAATAACGTGACCAAGTTTCTCAAACATGTGCGAACTCTACCGAACGGGCTAGACTTACCAATTATGAGTGAGCTATTTCCCAAGGTAACTTCAGATGAAGTTGATCACGAACAATTGATTGAAGATGCTAAACGTGACGCTGAAATAGCTGGCGATAAGCCACCGCATCACGACGACTAATCAAATTTTTAATTATTCAGACTTAGCAGCCGGCGGCGTTGGAACAGGTGTGACAGCTGGCACAGATGCGGTAGAACTTTTTGCCGAATCAGTCTTATAAAAACCGGAACCTTTAAAAACTACCCCGACCGCGGAATAAACTTTTTTGATTTCGCCTTTGCACTCTGGGCATTCGGTTAGAGAATCTTCGGTAAATGATTGAAAGGCTTCGAATTCATGGCCACATGCGGTGCAGGCATATTGATACGTTGGCATTCGATTCCTTTCCGGCTCTAAAATCGTAAATTTGAGCCCACTGGCTGGGCGTAGTAGAGGGAAGTCTAAAGAAGTGGCACGATTGAGGCTAATCGGAGCGGGCCAGGAAGGCTAGATCATGAGGTTGAAGCAATTTGGTGGTGTTTTTGCAATGGCCATTTTGATGGCAATGCCAGTTGCTAGCGCAAATGAACTAGTCACAACCGACCCAGCAAGTGGTTCGACAGTCTTGGTATCACCTAGCGCTGTAACAATTATTACTTCAGTGCCACTCATGGCCGATGGAAATAGTGTTGAAGTTACCGACCCTTCAGGCAATCGAGTCGATGATGGCACGCTAGCAATTGCAGATACCGAAGCACTTGTCGGGCTAGTTCCGCTAACTGTTGGCGGTTATTACACAGTTAGTTACACGCTGCTCGCAGAGAATGATGTCCCACTAACCGGAAATTATCGTTTCAACTTTACTGCGCCTGATTCAGTTTCATCACAATCGCCAACCCCGATTGCAGTAGAAGCCTCTGCTACAGCGCAGCCAAGTGCGGGCAGCAGCAAAGGCACTGATTTCTTAGTGATCATGTTGTTAGTGCTTTCTGTTTTTGTTTTAGTCGGACTAGGAATGTACGCGCGGAAAATCTTTAGCGAAAGATGAGTCAATCGCTGATAAGTAGCTTATTGACTCTCTTTAAATTTACTTCAATTACTTCCGGCTTTTTCCTGGTTGGCGCGCTTCTGGCAATAACTTTCTTGACTCTCGATATAAATGGAAAAGTTGCCCAAACAAATTTTGGATTGAGAAAACTTGCGGCAATCGCAAGTTTGATTTGGATCTTCTCAAACCTTTCATTTATCGTTTTAACCTTGGCAAATATTCTGAACTCCAGCGTTTCTGATGTTTTCAAGCCAAATATTTTGCGTTCATTCTTCACACAAGTTTCACTCGGCCAATATCTATTTGCCCAACTCTTGCTCTCCATCTTGATTTCAATAATCGTTCCTCGGTTTAACTCAATCGGAACCGGTACCTTTTTGTTGCTTGCCACCTTGCTGGCGATTGTAATTCCCGTTTTCCAAAGCCATTCAGCATCAGGTGGCTCACACTTAATGGCCGTTGGTTCGCTAGCAATACATGTAATTGCGTTAGCACTCTGGGTTGGTGGCGTGTTTGCCCTAGCGTTTTTAGCACCGGAAAGCAGAGTTGCAGCAGTGCCGCGCTTTAGCGTTCTGGCACTTTGGGCAGCAATCTCTGTTGTAGTAAGTGGCAGTGCTAATGCCTATATCCGCCTTAACTTTAAGGAAGCGTGGGGTAGCAGTTATACCTACTTAGTTATAGCTAAAGCCTTGCTAACTGCTGGCTTAATCGTGATCGGTTACTTGCATCGCAGAAATCTAACGAAATTATCTGAACTCAAAGGATCTAAATTCCTGCGATTAATTTTGGCTGAAGTTGTAATCATGGTTCTTACATTGGTGATTGGTTCGCGACTAGCTTCTACTCAGCCGCCATTACGCGAAACTGGTTTAGCTGACGACCGCGCTCTCTCAATTATCGGAATCAAGACACCTCAACCACCAAGTCTTTCTCGCATACTTTTGGGTTATGAACCAGATGCGTTAATGATTGGATTATTAGTCATCGCAGTAGCGCTCTATATAAAAGGTGTAATTGTTTTAACAAAACGTGGCGATAAGTGGCCAGTTGGTCGCACAATTTCATTCGCAATCGGAATCAGCGCGGTGGATTTTGCAACCAGCGGCGGTTTAGGTCTATACGCGCACTTCAGTTTTTCTTGGCACATGATTGCGCACATGACACTCGGAATGATTGCACCTATCGCTATTGTTTTAGGCGCACCGATTACTTTGGCACTTCGCACTTTGCCACAAGGTAGAAATTCCGAAGAGCGTGGCGTGCGCGGGACTTTGCTTTCAGCGCTGCATTCAAGGTATTCATCAATAATTGTTAACCCAGTCGGGGCGCTAATTATTTTCGATGGTTCCCTATTTTTACTTTATTTCACTTCGCTATTTGGAAAATTGATGAATACTCACGCTGGCCACCTGTTTATGAACCTTCACTTCTTATTGGCGGGCTTTCTTTTCTTCCATGTAATCATTGGAATTGATCCAAATCCAAAGCGCCCACCATTTCTGGTGCGTATTGTGACTTTGTTGGCGGCAATGAGTATTCACGCATTTTTCTCGGTCGCTTTAATGTCATCTTCAACCTTGATTGATTCGGGTTACTTTGCAGCTCTGCAAACACCTTGGGTAGGCGATTTATTGGTCGATCAAAATAAGGGTGGTGCAATCGGCTGGGCTATGGGCGAAATTCCAATTCTGATCGCGCTAGTTGCGACTTTCATTATGTGGACTCGCGATGATGCGCGTGAAACGCGCCGAATAGATCGCAGAGCGGAACGAATGGCAGCCATGGGGCAGCCAGATGAGTTGGCTCAATATAATAAGTACCTACAAGAACTTGCTGATCGCGAACGTCGGTCTGGCAATTAAGTGATGGAGTAACAATGGACGCGCTCTTTGATCTACCAAGTGAGTACAAAGACCTGCGCTCAAGTGTTCGCTCGTTAGCTGAAAATGAAATTGCGCCACATGCACAAGCTGTTGATGAAGATCACCGATTTCCGCAAGAAGCTTTTGATGCGCTACAAAAAGCTGGCTTAGCGGCTTCGCACGTACCAACTGAATTTGGTGGCGAAGGCGCTGATGCACTCGGAGTCGCAATCATTATTGAAGAAGTTGCTCGAGTTTGCGGATCTTCATCTCTTATTCCGGCGGTAAACAAACTTGGTTCACTGCCACTAATGCTTGGTGGAAACAAAGAGCAGAAAGATCGCTGGCTTACTCAGCTAGCAAAAGGTAAAGGCTTCTCATATTGCTTATCTGAATCAGAAGCTGGTTCAGATGCGGCATCCATGCGCACCAAAGCAGTTCAAAGCGGCGATAAGTGGATCCTTAATGGCAGCAAGAAGTGGATCTCAAATGCTGGTTTCTCAGATTTCTACACAGTTTTAGCAACGTCTGACGCGACCCTTGGCGCAAAGGGAATTACCGCATTTGTCGTTGAAAAATCAGATCCAGGCGTTTCTTTTGGAGCACCCGAAAAGAAGATGGGTTTTAGAGGTTCACCTACTCGCGAAGTTTATTTCGACAACGTAGAACTCTCCGATGATCGTCGTATTAGCGAAGTAGGTAAAGGTTTCGCACTCGCAATGGACACGCTTGATCACACTCGAATTACTATTGCAGCGCAAGCACTTGGTCTAGCGCAAGGCGCACTTGATGTGGCAACAAAGTACGCTCATGAACGCAAGCAGTTCAATAAACCAATTTTTGATTTCCAAGCTGTGCAATTTATGTTGGCCGATATGGCGATGAGCATTGAAGCTGCTCGCTTATTAACTTATGCCGCAGCTGTTAGATCAGAGCGCAATGATGGTGATCTAAAGTTCTATTCCGCATCAAGTAAATGTTTTGCTAGTGATGTAGCAATGAAAGTAACTACTGATGCAGTGCAAATCTTAGGTGGATACGGTTACGTATCGGATTATCCAGTTGAACGCATGATGCGCGATGCCAAGCTAACTCAGATTTATGAAGGCACCAATCAAGTGCAACGAATTGTAATTGCGCGCAATCTTCCTAAATCTTAAAGCGCACAACTAAGTCTGGTGTAGCGGCCGCATCCAATGCGATGTCATGAGGTTCGCGCGGTAATTTTTGACTCGATAATTCGCCATCGTGCAGCAAGCCAATTTTCCAAGCTTTAACTTTAGGTAAGAAGCGATCGTAGAATCCGCCACCTTGACCCAATCGATAACCATCTGAATCCATTCGCAGCGCAGGAACCAAGACCACATCGATTGCTGCTAAGTCTGTAAACGGTTGCCCAATTGGTTCCGAAATTTTAGTTTTGTGGTTGAGTTTTGATTCATCGCCATTCCATTGCACCCAGGTCATTTCAGTTCCGGTGATGCAAGGAAGCAAAAGAGTTTTCCCAGCTTTAATTAAGGTCTGATTTAAGAGCCTTGTAACTGGTTCATCGCCATAAGAAAAATAGCTAGCAATTACTTGGGCAGCTACAATCTCGGGACTTTGCGCTAAATGAGTAAATTCAACCGGGATGAAACCATCGCGACGTTCGACCCGATATCGCTTGCGCAACCTATCTTTGTCAGACTTCACATCTTCATTCATAGTTAAATCCCTAAGAAGTATCGAGTTACAAAGTATGGTGGGATTATGTCAGAGCGCACAAAGGTAGATGAGTTTCTCACCTC
>Ga0315901_10002481_pt1 | contig 25336 bp, 19 predicted proteins | sample LakEriMetagenome_10_FD_203761 | JGI IMG/M metagenome (GOLD analysis project Ga0315901, IMG submission 203761) | Freshwater fungal communities from buoy surface, Lake Erie, Ohio, United States - Buoy 2 MA116 | ecosystem: Environmental > Aquatic > Freshwater > Lake | place: USA: Lake Erie, Ohio...
TAAAGCCCTGATTGAGCATCGCTTCCTGATCGAGCTTCGCTTCGCGATAGTGAGCCGCTCCCGAGGCAGTAGCGTCGATGCTCGCCTCGGGCGTGATCCTTTCGATCAGTAGCAATGTCGCTTGGCTGGGCTTTACCACCCTGGCGACCAACTCGCGGATGCGGGAAGTCAGACGAGGAGCTAGCACGCGAGCGACCATCGGAAGGCTAGCCAGGGACCCGAGCAGGCTCGTGAGAGTTCCTGCAGCCAACGAACGGCTCCCCATATGCAGACGGTGCGAGGCCTGGCCCAGGACCCGCCTGGCTTCGGCCTGCCGCCTTTGAAGCTCTTGTTGGGACAGTTGCCCGATCTCGTCGACGAAGTGCTTGGGTTTGATCACGACCGGACAGAGCGGGATGTAGTGAGCATCAGAACTGGAACGAAAGTACATCGGTACGGAAAAAAACCCTGCGGCTCCAAACGTCTCGACCGCCGGGTCGATCTCCTCGAGGATACGCCGAAAGGACTCCTCTCGGTCGTCGATGCACGTGATGACCTGGAACGAAATAGGCCTAGAAGCCGTGGTAGGCACTGCAGCCGCAACGGGTGCAGGTTGCGATGCGATCGCATCGAGGGCTTCGTTGCGGTAATGCTGTTCGTAAGCAAGATGGAGCAAACGACGTCGTTCCATGGTCCCGCAGTGGCTGATCTCGTCCATTAGGCTCTGCCACTCGGTGGCCGAGAGGGCCTCGAGTTCGTTGGGTGACCAACCTAGGAGCTGGGCGACCTGAAAGAGAATGAACGCTCGCTGATCTACGGTCTGGCGAACATTTCGCCGCTGATGAAACGCGAGGACTTGAGCCAATCGCTCCATCGACAAGCTCCCCTGCTCGAGCGACGGCCGGTCCTCGAGTTCCGCGATTTGCCCCAAGGCCGAGCGAAGGCTAGCGCGGTCGAGTAGAAGTCGGATCGCAAGGTAGTCCTGAAGCGAACCGTCGCGCAAGGGGCGAGGTGTCCATTCGGCATTGGTCTCGAGTTGCCAAATCATTCCGGTCCAACCCGGCAAGCTCAGCAAGGTGCTATCGATGAAATCATCGAGTCCATACTCCCTTAATCCAAGCGATTCCAAAGAGTGGACGATCGACTCGATCGAACTGCGATCCGACGCGCGGTCCTGTGCGATCAGATCCGAAAGCTCCTTGAGCCAACCGGGCTGAAAAATCGAACGTACTCCGTAGAGTTCTTGAAACAACTCGAACAAAGGTCGATCCCGATCAGGCAGCCCCCATTGCGCAAAACCTTGGTCGGTCGCGCTGCCCAAAAAACGAATCAATTGCTCATTGACACGCACATCGCAATCGATGCCGTGCGAGCCTAGCACGATATCCCGATGGCGACGGACCGGGATCGTATCGTTGAGAACTTCACCGACGAGCGATGCCCCCTTGATGCAGACTCGGTGCAACCATTCCAAGGTCCACGCTCTCCATTGCTCAGGAGAGGAAACCGCTGTCGGATCCTCGCTTTTGGACCCCTGTGTAAAATGCTGTGTAAAATGCTGTGTAAAATGCTGTGTAAAATGCTGTGTAAATTGCCGTGTAAATTGCCGTGTAAATTGCTGTGTAAATTGCTGTGTAAATTGCTGTGTGACTTTCGAATTTCGCTCCATCCATTCCTGCACCGAACGGATGACCTTCGATTCCACGTTAGGGGGTACATCATCGCGGAACTCCCTGAGCGCTTTGGTCTCGGCGATGAACCAACGGAGTTCCTCCTCCGGAGCATTTCGAATCGGGTGGAGCAACATGGCCAATCGCAGCTCATAACGCGTCGTGCCAAGCACGATCGGTTCCTCGGCGCGATGGTCCAAGTCCTTGGCTAAGACCTGCTCGATATCCTCACGTGCGATGCGTCCACGGAGAAACTCCTGACGGTAGCGATCCTCAGACAAATAAGGTTCTGCACCGTATTTTTTCCAACCCTCGATAACCGCTAGTTCAAACGGCAGATGCTCAAAGGCATGCAAGGTGTTGTGATGAACAAACACCGCAATCGGCCCTTGAGAGGGCAGATAGTGGATTGCGTGTTCGATGGCATGTTGAACCTGCTCAGGCGAGAAGGCTGACGGCTTGGTATCCAATTTTTTTCTTCAATATTGCGGCACGTGTTGGGTCCGGGATGATCTTCCACGCCCGATCGATTATAAGACGTTTACTCTGATGGCGGAAACTCCGATTCGGAGTAATTGCTTAAAGACCCATAGATAACAATTCGTTCAGCGATCGAACCGAGTCGGAAATCGGCCGATTTTCGAAATCCGCCAGGGCTTTGCAGCGGCTCGCATTCTCAAGCGACCTAGTTTTCGCTACCGTTAGAATCCTGCATGCGGACTTTGAAACGTCCGATCCGCCGATCTGAAAGAACGAATGCCAACATGAACACCAACGAATTCGAAAAACTACCCTTCGATTGCCCCAACGCCGGTCTCGAGAAGTGGATTCGCAAGATGGCAAGTGTGTGCCAACCCGACCGCATCGTCCTGTGCGATGGGAGCGATGAGGAATGGAACACGCTGACGGACCAGCTCGTCGAGTCCAAAACTCTGATTCGGCTCGATCCTAAGCTGCATCCAAACTCGTTCTTGGCACGCAGCCATCCTTCGGATACGGCCCGCGTCGAAGACCGTACCTTCATCTGCTCGCTTCGAGAATCCGATGCCGGTCCGACGAACCATTGGCAACATCCGGAAAAAATGAAAGCGCTGCTCAGGGACAAATTCCAAGGTTCCATGCGAGGACGGACCATGTATGTCGTCCCGTTTTGCATGGGACCGATCGATAGTCCGCTGGCACTCGTAGGAGTCGAATTGACCGACTCGCCCTATGTCGTCGTCAGCATGAAGATCATGTGCCACATGGGGCAAAAAGTATTCCGCAAGCTCGGTGCTCACGGAGCGTTTATCCCCTGCTTGCACAGTGTCGGTGCTCCACTTGCCAAAGGCCAATCCGATTCGGCTTGGCCCTGCAACGATGAAAAGTACATCGTCCACTTCCCTGAGACCCGCGAGGTGTGGTCCTTCGGGAGCGGGTATGGCGGCAACGCCTTGCTCGGTAAAAAATGCGTCGCCTTGCGGATCGCCAGCACCATCGCTCGAGATCATGGTTGGATGGCAGAACATATGCTCATCATGGGACTCGAAAGCCCCGATGGGGTCAAAACCTATCTGACGGCTGCGTTCCCAAGCTCCTGCGGCAAGACCAACTTGGCGATGATCACGCCCCCGGAGGACTACCTAAAAGCCGGCTGGAAAACCACCCTCGTCGGAGACGATATCGCTTGGCTCTGGCCCGGCAAGTCGGGCAAACTCCATGCGATCAACCCCGAGACCGGATTCTTCGGCGTCGCGCCGGGTACCTCCTGGCAATCCAACCCAAACGCGATGCACGCGCTGTCGAAAAACACGATATTCACCAACGTCGCTCTGACGGACCAAAACGGCGTGTGGTGGGAAGGCCTCTCGGCACCACCTAGCCATCTGATCGATTGGACCGGGCAAGACTGGACCCCGCAATCAGGACGACTCGCCGCCCATGCCAACTCCCGATTCACCGCACCGGCCGACCAATGCCCCAACATCGACCCCGAATGGCAAAACCCAGATGGAGTGCCTATCGATGCGATCGTCTTCGGTGGTCGTCGACCAACAACCATGCCTCTGGTCTTCCAAGCCTTCGACTGGACCCACGGAGTATTCCTCGGGGCCACCCAAGGCTCCGAGACGACCGCCGCCGCAAGCGGTACGGTCGGAACCGTACGACGCGATCCGATGGCGATGCTCCCATTCTGCGGATACAACATGGGCGACTACTTTGCCCACTGGCTCGATATGCGAAAACACATCCGCCGACTCCCGAGAATTTTCCACGTCAACTGGTTCCGAAAAGACGCCCAAGGGAATTTCCTCTGGCCCGGCTTCCGACAGAATATCCGCGTCCTCGAGTGGATCGTCAAACGATGCCACGGTCGCATCCCAGGACACGAAACCCCCATCGGCTGGACCCCGGATTGGGAGGACTTCTGCGTCAAAGGACTCGAGGGCTTCACCCACGACCAATTCGATGCGGCCATGGAATTCCGCCGCGAGGACTTCCTGGCCGAAATCACAAGCCAAAACCAGTTCTTCTTGAAACTCTACCACTCCATGCCCAAAGAACTGCTATGCCAACACGAACTTCTCATGGCTCGAATGGCATAAGCAAAACCGATGCTTATTTCCGGGTTTTTACCGTTGCGAGATTGACACCGGGATTGTGCGCGCCCTACCATAGAGGGCCAAGCAACGTTCGTTTTTTTGTCCGATTGTTCCATCTGGAGTCAGTTCATAATGAAGAATCTTTTTGCCGCGGCTTTCGCCGCTCTGGTCGCTTTCTCAGCCGTAACCGCTTACGCTGAAAAGATCGATTTCGCCAAGGTCAAGTGCATGGTATCCGGGGCTGCGGCCAAGGAAGCCAAGACCAGCGAATGGAAAGAATGCAACGTCTACTTCTGCTGCGATAACTGCAAAGGCAAGTTCGATGCAGACAAAAAGGCCATGGCAGCCAAGGCCAATCACCAATTGATCGCAACTGGCCAAGTGACCCAAAAGGCTTGCCCATTCTCCGGCGGAGAACTCAATAAGGACGCTACCGTTGAGTTCAAGGGTGCCAAGATTTCCTTCTGCTGCAACAACTGCAAAGGCAAAGCAGAAAAGATGAGCGACGACGACAAGGTTGCTAACCTTTTCGGCGAAGAAGCTTACGGCAAGGCCAAGTTCGCCAAGGCTGCGAAGTAGTCCTCTGATCTGACTGATCTGACTGATCTGACTGATCTGACTGATCCGACTGATCCGACTGATCCGACTGATCCGACTGATCCGACCGATCCGACCGATCCGACCGATCCGACCGATCCGACTGATCCGACTGATCTGACTGATCCGACTGATCCGACTGATAAGCCTCGGAACCCGACAGGGTTCCGGGGCTTTTTTTATGCTCCAAACCCCAACGATTTCCGGCAATCAGCGCAGTCTGCTTTCGGCTTAAAAACTACAATAGCAGCTCGACGGCCTGTGTGATCTCCTTTCATCTATCTATCCGAAGCGTTCCATCGACGATGGCCTTGTCCTCAACGAAATCCAATCCCTCGGCCTCTGCAAGCCAACCCCAAGCTGAATCAGGGGATGACTCAGGGGCTCAATCCCAGCCGCCCGTTCAGGTCTTTCGCGAAACCATCGAAAGCTTGGCAGTCGCTTTTATCCTCGCACTGCTCTTCAAGTCCTTTGTCGCCGACGCGTTCATCATCCCGACCGGGTCGATGGCTCCAACGTTGATGGGTGCCCATAAAGACATCCAGTGCGAGCACTGCGGCTACCAGTACCAAAGCGGGGCGAGCGAAGAGTTCGACAGCAGCACGGGCGCTCGCAAAGACGTTATGGTCGTCGAGACGATCTGCCCGCTTTGCCGCAAACGCGAGTCGATGGACATCGAGAAAAACAAGAATCACGCCACCTTCTCGGGCGATCGGATCCTCGTGAGCAAACTGGCCTATGCGCTGAGCGATCCGAAGCGATGGGAAGTCATCGTTTTTAAGTTCATCGAGCAGGCCAAGTTAAACTACATCAAACGCTGCGTCGGGTTGCCGGGCGAGACCCTCAAGATTTGGCACGGGGACATCTACGTCAAGAACCCAAAATACCCCAAAGGGATATCCACCTACGAATCGGCTGACGGATTCCGGATCGCTCGCAAACCACCTTCGGTCGTCGGCGCGACCCTTCAGGCCGTCGCCGACACCGAGCATCTCTCGCCAGCCGTGGGCGAAGGACGCATTGCGGATTCATGGCAAGACGCCTCGCAGGATTCGGTGCCTAAGTGGCAAACTCAGAATCAAGCGACGCCGACGAATCGCGCATCGAAGTACCGTTGGGACGCACAGGTTTCCGATGTGCCTGAAGGCTCGACGGCCATGCTCAGGTTTACCCATAGGCTCGAAGAATCGAACCGCTCGGGGGCATCGCCAAACTCCGGCGACTTCCGGTTCATTACCGACTTTACAGCCTACAACCACAAGACCTTTCGAACCGCAAACGGTCGCTCCGACAATATCGAAACCGATGGTGCGCATTGGGTCGGCGACTTGGCAGGCCAGTGGCATATCTCAACGTCCAAAGGCACCCAGGCTCTGGAACTTTTGCTCGTCGAGGGAGGAGTCGAATTCCTTTGCCAGATCGATTTAAGCACGGGAAAAGCGACCGCAAGAGCGCTGCATGATGGCAAGGCGATTTCTGTGTTCGAATCGACCCAAGGCTTTGCATCGACGCTCGAAGCGCAAACCCCCGTGCGATCCGGCTCGACGCATCGCATCCGCTATGCCAACGTCGACGATGCGTTGCGATTGTGGGTCGATGGCAAATCGATCCCCTGGGGAATCGACGGTGGATATTCGATCGAGGCTGCAGTGGAAAACTATCGCCATCTTCCGGTCTATCGCCCAGAGAATCCTCTCGATGCGGCTCCTCTGGGAATCGGCATCCAGGGTGGCAGCGGCAAGATCCTTCAGGCCCAGGTCTTCCGAGATATCTTCTACACCGCAACGACCTTTGGGGGTAGCTCCTCATCCCGCTACGACGAACCGATCAACGTCAGGAACACCAAGGATCCCTACCGTGTGGCAAAGGGTGCATCGCAAACCGACTGGTCGTCAGAAGGATTGATCTACCAACTCGGTCCAGGGGACTATTTCCCGATGGGGGACAACACCCAAGCGTCCTCCGACGCTCGGATGTGGAACGTCCGCCAAGAGGCCGGGCAACCCGGCCGTTTGATGATCGGTCGAGCCGTCATGGTCTTCTGGCCCCACTATTGGACCTATGGCAAAATCCCATTCATCCCCAACTTCCAACGCATGAGCCTGATTCGCTAACCCAAGGAATTCGCTGGAGCATGGACGTTCTACGAGTCGAAAATCTAGAAAAAACATTCGGACGGCGCAAGGTCGTCCAAGGAGTTTCCTTTCGCGTCGCAGCAGGCGAAATCGTTGGGCTCCTAGGTCCTAACGGCGCTGGCAAATCGACCTCTTTCAAGATGACCTGCGGGTTGGTCCAACCCGACAATGGAAAAGTTTTTTTGGGGCAAGACGACGTGACCCGCTGGCCGATGTTCCTGCGAGCCCGCGACGGCGGAATGGGGTACTTGGCCCAAGAGCCCAGCGTCTTTAAAAAGCTGACCGTCGAGCAAAACATTTCGGCAATTCTGGAGATGCTCGGCCACTCATGGCGAGACCGCAGCAAGCGGACCGACGAGTTGCTCGAACTGCTCAATATCAAACACATCCGCACCTCCAAGGCCGCCACGCTCTCGGGTGGGGAACGCCGTCGATTGGAAATCGCAAGATGCTTGGTCTCCAATCCCAAAATCATCATGCTCGACGAACCCTATGCCGGGGTCGATCCGGTGACCGTCCAATCGATGAGGCCCATCATCCATCAGTTGCGGGCCGCTGGGATTTCGGTTTTGATCACCGATCACGATGCCCAAGAGATCCTCAAAAGCGTCAATCGCTGCTACGTGATCGATGAAGGAAAAGTCTTCTGCGAGGGAGATCCCGACACCGTTCGCAAAGACCCCCAAGTCCGTAAGAAGTATCTCGGTGAATTGGCGGACCTAGAGATCGTCAGCACCGCTCACCAACGGGTCGATCACCCCAGAGAAACTGCCTCGACGGTACCTGCCCCCAAAAAAGGGCTCTTCGACCGCTTGATCCCTCGTCGACGCTCCCCTTGATTCAACCCCTCGTTTCGGGAATCCATCCTCTGTGTCGACAAGCGAGCAAGTTTCCCGAGCAAAGCAGTTAGACCGAACCTCATTCTGGTTCCTGGTCCTCTTGGCTTTGCTAATGCCTCTGATTCTCTGGGCTGCATCGCATATCAAGATTGGGTCCGCATCGGCCCATGCTTGGCTCCCCGAGGGGCGGGTGGAGCGAGCCCGATACGAGTGGTTCATCGACCATTTCGGCTCGGATCAGTACCTGATCGCATCCTGGGAGAACCTGACCCTTTCCGATCCACGCCTCGGGTCGCTTGCTCAGAGCATCCAAGACCTAGACTCCCGGACCGAACCGCTCGTCGAATCGCTTCAGACCTCCGAGGAGATTTTCAATGGATTGGTCGCGCCCCCTCTTTCCCTGACCCCGCTTGCGGCTCGGGCTAGGCTCGAAGGCTCCGTGATCGGCAAGGACGGAACGGCTGCGATCTTCATTCGCTTTAATCCCCTGGGGATCGCTTCTCAAAAGGATTCGATCGAACTCGTCCGCGCAGCGGCCGATCGGGTCGAGGGCCTCGGGCGCAGTCAGTTGCAATTGGTAGGAAGTATTTACGAAGCCTATGCGGTCGATGAAGCGGCCGAGAAGAGCCTTAAACGCCTCGTGATACCCTCGAGCATCATGGGGGTGGTGCTCGCATGGCTGTGCCTCAAAAGCGTGCGCGGAGCGATGACCGTCCTTTTGATCGCCGGTGTGGGTCAATTGATTTCCGTCGCACTGGTCGCATCGACAGGAGGTCAATTCAGCGCAGTTTTGATCGTTTTGCCCACGTTGGTCTTCATGCTGACGTTATCGGCTGCCGTCCACTTCATGAACTACTACGGCGATGTAGCTTATTCCCATCGCGATCACCTCGGGGCGCGCGCGATCCTGCTGGGACTCAAGCCCAGCGCGCTGGCCACCCTGACGACATCCTTGGGGATGATCGCGCTGGCTACAAGTCAGCTCGCCCCGGTGAGAACCTTCGGCCTCTACTCGGCCTGCTGCCTGTGCATAGCGACAATCGTCTTGTTCCTAGCCTTTCCCAAGCTATCCGATTGGTTGTGCAAGAGTCGCTACCGAGCGATCCAATCGGGCGACAGCCAGATGGACTCCCCCGACAGGCTCGGCGCTCAGGATTCCTCTCCACCGGTCTCGGCGTGGGCAAGGGACTATGCTGCTTGGGTCAAATCCCATCACCGAGTGATCTGTGTCTTGGGCTTTACCCTTCTTGCGGTGAGTTTCTACGGGCTTTGGCATTTGAAGTCCTCGACCAAATTCGACGATATGTTTCCCGAGCAAAGCGAAACCAGGCAGTCGATGGCTTGGATCGAGGAACACCTCGGTCCGATCGCATCGGTCGAGGTGCTGGTGAGATTCCCTCGGTCCCATTCGCTGGAGCCCTACGACCAACTCGTATGGGTCGATCGCCTGACACAAGAACTCAAAGCAAACCCGGAGATAGGCGGTGTCACGAGCGCTGCGACGTTTTTGCCCAAACTGCCGACCGGGGGACGCATAAGGGACGTCTCTCGACGAGCGGTGATGCGAACGGAGGTGGGTAAACAATTCGATCAACTCATCGATCGCAATCTGGTGGCCCAGGATGCCGAGACGACGGCGTGGCGCATCACGGCCAAGGTCTCGGCGTTATCGAAACTCGATTACGGACAATTGACCGAGCGAGTACGTCAAGTCGTCGAACCGATCCGGGGAGAACAACAGGCCTTCGATGCGATCTACACCGGACTCTCGCCGGTGATGCACGATACCCAATTGGCCCTGTTGGACGATCTAGGATCGAGCTTCTCGACGGCATTTTTGCTGATCACCCCGGTCATGATGCTTATCGCAAGAGGGGTTCGAGCCGGATTGCTGATCATGGTTCCGAACATTCTTCCTGAGACCCTCGTCTTTGGCATGATGGCTTGGTTTGGCTACTCGATCGATATTGCGGGGATCCTGACAGCCTCGGTAGCGATGGGAATCGCTGTCAACGACACCCTGCATTTTGTCAATTGGTACAGCCACCGCCTGGAGGTCGGTGACACACGTGAACAAGCCATCGCCGATTCGTTTTCGAATTGTGGTAGGGCGATGGTCCATACGATGCTCATCAGTTGCTGTTCGATGTTGCCATTCCTTTTTGCGGAGTTCAACCCGACCCGTCAATTCGCGACATTGATGATTGCGATGATGAGCAGTTCGATCCTTGGAGACTTGGTCCTCTTGCCTGCGCTGCTGATGAGCCCGCTGGGACGAACCGCACGTACCCGAGACTAGCATCCGCCCTAAACCATCATCTTTCCTCCGACCTCTGGGCGGAAGAAAGAGAATGAGCCTCCCGTCGGGCTTGCCCGGCGGAGGCAGAACTAGCAGCTACCAAGTTACTGCGGCTGGCTCGATGTCGAGGAGCTGGCATCTTGAGCCGAACACCGACGACTAACTCCTTTTCAAAAAATGAAAACACAGAGACACAAAGGACACAGAGAGGATGGAATAAGTCCTCGCAACTCTGTGCTCTCTGTGCCTCTGTGTTTCAAAAAGATTTCATCAGATATCTTGGAGCGTATGGGATCCACCCTGATGCTTAGCGTCGAGGACATGGTTCGAACGGTTGGTAGAATCGGCGGTGTGATGGTCAAACCTCAGAGGGTTTGTTAAGTTAGTGCCTTGGTGAAAAATCGCACCCTGCTCAAGAAGGTCGCCGAGCCGGTCGTGCCGAAATAATCACCCATCCAATCATTCGTTTCACGCACTGAAAGAGTCTTTGATGCTTTGGATCGCCCCGTCGGAAAAAGATGCCGCCTCGGCCTCGCTCGAAAAACGACTTTGGGATGCCGCCGACCAGTTCCGCGCTAACTCTGGCCTTAAAGCCCAAGAATACTCCGGTCCCATCCTCGGACTGATCTTTCTGCGCTTTGCCGATGTTCGATTCGTTGCACAGCGAGCTAAGCTCGAAAAAGCCGGTGCCTCGTCGCGTCGAGGTAGCCGTGTCGATGAACCAGCAGCCTACCATGCCGAGAACGTGCTCTATCTGTCGCCAGAGGCACGATTCGACTTCCTGCTCAATCTGCCCGAAGCGTCCGATATCGGTGCTAAGGTCAACGCGGCCATGCGCGAGGTCGAGAAGCACAACCCTCAGCTCGCAGGCGTTCTCCCGAAAACCTACAACTTGTTCACGAGCACACTGCTCAAAGAGCTGTTGAAAAAAATCTCCGAGATTCCCGCTACGCTCGATTTCGACGCCTTCGGTCGGATCTACGAATATTTCCTGGGCGAGTTCGCCATGAGCGAAGGCCAAGGAGGTGGCGAATTTTATACTCCTGCGAGCATCGTTCAGTTGCTGGCGCAGGTGATCGAACCTTTCCACGGTCGAATCCTCGATCCCGCATGCGGTTCCGGGGGTATGTTCGTGCAATCGGCTCGGTTCGTGGCCGAGCACCACAAGAACCCTGCTGCCGAGCTATCGATCTGCGGCGTCGAGAAGACCGATGAGACAGGGCGTCTTGCGCGCCTGAACCTTGCCGTGCATGGACTCGAAGGGGACATCAAGCATGGTGGCAACATCAACAGCTACTACGATGACCCGCACAGCGCGACCGGCAAGTTCGACTTTGTGCTTGCCAATCCACCGTTCAATGTCAACGCGGTCGACAAAGAGCGGCTTAAGGACATGGTGGGCCATGATTCCAAAGGAAACGCTCGCCGTTTCCCGTTCGGTTTGCCTCGGACCGACAACGCGAACTACCTTTGGATTCAGCTTTTCTATTCGGCGCTCAACGCCAAGGGTCGTGCCGGCTTTGTCATGGCCAACTCGGCATCCGATGCGCGCAGCAGTGAGCAGGAACTGCGGCAGAGGCTGATCGAAGCCCAAGCGGTCGATGTCATGGTGGCCGTTGGCCCGAACATGTTCTATACGGTGACGCTGCCTTGTACGTTGTGGTTCCTCGATCGAGGCAAGTCCAAGACCAAGCGGGCCGACACGGTGTTGTTTATCGATGCGCGACATATCTATCGCCAAGTCGATCGCGCGCACCGCGATTGGACGCCTGCGCAGATCGGGTTCATCGCGAACTTGGTGCGTCTGTATCGGGGCGAAGCGCCCGACTTGACCGTAGGGGGCCAGGAGACCGAGGCGAAATTGAAGGAAGTCTTCGGCAAGAAGCTCAAATATGCCGACGTACCGGGCTTGTGCAAGTCAGCGACGCTTGCGGAGATCGAGGCGCAAGGCTGGTCGCTCAATCCAGGCCGTTATGTGGGGGTAGCCCCGGGCGAGGAGGTGAGCGACGAGGATTTCAAAACGCAGCTCGCAGCGATGAACGAGGAACTGGAAACTCTCAACGCCCAAGCGCGAACGCTCGAGCAAACCATCTCGAAAAACGTAATGGAGATTCTCGCACGATGAAAAAGGAACTCATTGACACGTTAATATCTAGCTTCGAGGGGCATGCTCAGGAGACCGACACCGGAGTTGAGTACTGGCTCGCACGCGATCTACAGCATTTGCTCGGGTATGCCGAGTGGCGAAACTTCCTAAATTCGGCGATAACTAAGGCGAAAACGGCCTGCGAAGTCTCAGGACACTCGATCAGAGACCATTTTGTTGACGTCAACAAAATGGTCGACCTTGGTTCTGGCAGTCAGCGGGAGATCGACGATTGGATGCTTACGCGTTACGCCTGTTACTTGATCGCACAGAACGGAGACCCACGCAAACCGGAGATCGCCTTTGCACAGACCTACTTTGCCGTTCAGACTCGGCGTGCTGAGTTGATCGAGCAACGTCTTTTGGAAGCGGAACGCGTCTCGGCTCGCAAAAAGCTGAGCGTGACGGAAACCGAACTTTCGGCCGTCATTTTCGAGCAGACAGGTGGCAACGAGGATTTTGCGTTGATACGTAGCAAGGGCGATCAAGCCTTATTCAACAAGACCACGCGTGCGATGAAAGCGGAGTGGAAGGTTCCGGACAATCGACCGTTAGCTGACTTTGCGCCGACGATCATTCTGAAGGCCAAGGACTTTGCGGCCGAGATCACCATCTTCAATGCTCGCGAGCATGGAATGACCAGCGAGTCAGCGATTTCCAAAGAGCATATTACGAACAATCAAGCAGTTCGCAGGACACTACTGGAGCGAGGTATTCGTCCGGAGTCATTGCCTCCGGCTGAGGATGTAAAGAAGGTTGAAAGACGATTGGCGACTGAAGACATGAAGTCGCTGGGGAATCCGGACACATTGCCCCCGGAGGAAACACGATGACGAGAAAAACAACGGCCCAAGCGCGGACGCGTGAGCAAACTATTGCCGCAAATGTGGCAGGAATATTGGAGGGGTGAGCGATGGTTAAGTGGCGAAACTGCAAACTGGGCGAACTCCTTGAGATAAAGCACGGCTTCGCCTTTCTCGGTGAGCACTTCGGCAGTACTGGCACACATGTCGTACTGACTCCCGGCAATTTTCTTGAGGAAGGTGGATTCAAGGAACGCGCAGACAAAGCGAAATGGTATCGCGGGCCGATTCCCGAAGATTATGTTCTGAATGAGGGCGACCTAATCGTCGCGATGACTGAGCAGGCAGAAGGATTGCTCGGCAGTAGCGCAATCATTCCTCGAAGCGGTGTCTACCTGCACAACCAGCGACTCGGTTTGATTCGGATTCGTGATCTAGAACAGGCGGACCAGCATTTCATTTACTACCTGTTTAACACGAAACCGGTCCGTCAGCAGATTCGCGGTTCGGCCAGCGGAACGAAGATTCGCCACACCGCGCCCTCGCGGATTGCAGACGTAAAAGTCAGTGTCCCTCCCCTTCCCATCCAGCGGCGCATAGCTGGTATTTTGTCGGCTTATGACGAGTTGATCGAGAACAGCCAGCGTCGGATCAAGATCCTCGAGTCGATGGCCCGCGGCCTGTACCGCGAGTGGTTCGTCCACTTCCGCTTCCCCGGCCACGAATCCGTCCCCCGCGTCAAGTCGCCATTAGGCGAGATTCCAAAGGGATGGGAGGTGGCAACACTCGGCGCGCATCTTGCGGCGCTGGAATCTGGCAAGCGGCCAAAGGGTGGCATTCGTGATGTCGAAAACGGAGTGCCCAGCATCGGCGCAGAAAACATCAACGGCATCGGTCAGCATGATTTCGCAAGCGAAAAGTTCGTCCCGAGGGAATTTTTTCAGGGGATGCGCAAGGGCATTGTGCGAGACCGCGACGTGGCGATTTACAAGGACGGCGCTTACATCGGCAAGTCATCCTATTTCCGCGATGGGTTTCCGCACGTTGAGTGTAGCGTTAACGAGCACGTTTTCCTGTTGCGAGCTAGCGGCGTCAGGCTCAAACAAAACGCTCTATATCTCTGGCTTCAAGAACCAGACACCGTGCAGGCTATTCGGTCGAAGAATGCCAATGCAGCACAGCCTGGAATCAACCAGCGAACCGTGGGTGGCTTGCAGCTCACGCTTCCAGACTCACAGATCGCCGTGCAGTTCGACCAACTAGTTGATCCGCTCGTTGCGGAACTCATCAATCTTGCCAAGAAAATCGAAAACCTCCGCCGCACGCGCGACCTGTTGTTGCCGCGGCTACTATCTGGGCAAATCGACGTAGGAAACTATCAACAATGATTCGCCGTATCGATCACATCAAAAATTTCGGCGTATACCGCGACTTTTACTGGCCTAAAAACTTATCAGACTTCAAGCAATTCAACTTGATTTACGGCTGGAACTACTCCGGCAAGACTACCCTATCGAGAGTTTTTCGTTGCTTTGAACGAAAGAATCTTCACCCAGATTTCCCTTGTGCTGAGGTGAGACTGCTCGCAGACAACGGGAACAGCCACTCTTTTTTGGATCTGCAAACGACGCCGGTTTTCCGCGTGTTTAACAGCGACTTTATCGCTGAGAACTTGAGCTTTGTCGAAGGAAGTGCCGCACCAATATTAGTCTTCGGCGCAGACGATATTGCTAAGCAGGAAGAACTGCAAGCTAAGAAGACGGAACGGGATATGCTACACTTGGATATTACATCCAACCAGCAGAAGAAAGAAACCAAAGAGGAAGACATCGAGAAAGCTTTGACTCGGTACGCAAGAGACCACATCAAGGTTCCACTAGCCCTTCTGAATTATGACAAGCGACGATTTGAACCTCGTGTGAATACTTGCAAAGAAAAGCCGGACGAATACCTACTGGATACGAACACGATAGACAGGTATATATCTGTCTACCGTTCCAAGGATGAAAAGCCATCGCTTAATCGGAAAGTTTCTAAACTCACATCGATCTCCGAACTGATTTCGATAACGGCCTCATTACTTGCTAGAACAGTCACCGCAAGCGAACCAATCCAACGACTCAAAGAGAACCCGACAATTGAACGCTGGGTAAACGATGGCCTACAAATACATGACGATGAAGCCGTCTGCCAATTCTGCGGGCATTTGTTACCCAGGGATTTATTAGATCAACTCGAAGGGCACTTTTCTGCCGAATACAAGAGTCTGATGGGAGATCTCGTAAATCTTGGTCGTACAATAGAAGAGGCGATGAAGGAGAAAATCCCTCTAGATCACAGGAACGACTTCTACCCAGAACTTGTTGAACGATTCGTGGTTGAAGAGAGTTCTCTGAACAATACTTTGAGCGAAAGGTTATGCGCTTTACAAGCCTTAGAACGACTTGTGCGGGCAAAGCAGACAAAGGCATTTGATGTTATTGAACTCCCGATGTTTGATGATCCTGACGACCAAATCGCCGCTAAAATCGAGGCGATCAATAATGTCATTGACTCACACAACCAAAGAACCATCGCCTTCGAAAAGAATCGCAACGAGGCGCTCCTCGCACTTGAAAAGCATTTTGCAGCATACTTTGTCATAGAGGAAAGATACAACGAGACAAAAAAGGAAGTTGAAACGCTGGAACTAAACATCGACAATCAATCAAAAAAATTATGCGAATTAGAGGCAGAAATCGAAAAATTAGAGAGGGATTTATCAGATGCCGCGAAGGGATCTGAGCGGATCAACGAACTGCTTTCAGCCTACTTTGGAAAGAACGATTTGAGGGTTACAGTCTCGAGTGAAAAGCGGTTTCAGATCGTTCGTGGAACAAATGTAGCCAAGAACCTGAGCGAGGGCGAACGAACAGCAATTGCTTTCGCCTACTTCATCACAAGAGTCCAGGATGGACAACAACCGCTAGCTGAGACTCGAATTTTCATTGATGACCCTATCTCAAGCCTCGACGCGAACCACCTTTTCAACACCTATGCGCTCATCAAGACACAACTTTCCGGGTGTTGCCAGCTCTTCCTTTCAACGCATAGCTTTGAGTTCTTCAACTTGATTCGTGAGTGGGCGGTGGATGACGAAAAAAACAAAAAAGATTATGCGTTATGGAAGAAATGGGGTGTTGTTCTTGTCACGCGTATGGATGACGGCGAAGCAGTCCTTGAGCCAATTCCAAAGGAGCTTTTAAAGTTCAAATCGGAATATCACTTCCTTTTCTCAACACTGTATCAGTTTGATAATTCGGCGACAGGTGATTATACGAGTTTGCTGAGCCTTCCGAATGTTGTTCGCCGATTCATGGAAGCCTTTGGGGGGATAATGATTCCTTTATCCATTGGACTCAAGGGTAAAATGGATCGAATCTTTCCAGACGAAGTCGTCCGCGAGAAGGTCTGGAAATTCATAAATAATTATTCGCATAACACTACAATTACACGATCACTCACGATTCCCGACATGAGCGAATGCAAGTTGGTGGTACGATCTTGCCTAAACGCGATTCAAAATTGGAACTCGGATTATTACCTTGATTTGGTGAAGGAAGTTGAATCGTGATCTTCCATGAATTCGATGGTATCAATCGTAAGGAAGGATTGTTTTCAAATAGCTGCTTAGCAGGCGTTCCTGTAACGCAGATCAGTTCCAACGCTGGGCAGAACAGCGTCCGATTGTCCGCAATTCAAGCCATCTACGAAGAAATGAAACAGGTGATTCACGAGGCTACTCACTCGCAGTATACCGTTATCATTCTAGATGCGATCTTCAGCAAACCCGTCTTTCGTTCTTCCGATCTGGCGGAGAAACTTAATCTGGAATACGGGATTCACAAAAAAACCGCGTTGGGCCTGCTCCGGCAGATAAGGGACGCAGGCATTGTCCGAGAATTACAATCTGGCAGCGGTAGACGACCTGCTACTCTAGGCTTTCCTGGACTGATCAATTTGGCCGAAGGCCGGGAAGTCTTCTAGCGTGGTTGCGGAGTCTAAAATCGCTACAAAAAACTTTGCGGAATCTGTTTTTGGTTTCGGGCTCCGCAAAACCACTCGTAGAGTATGGGACTTCTCCAACCAGTGGCTGGAGATTATTTTCTCTAATTGCGACCCCGGCACGGTGGTGCCCGCATGACAGAGCCGACTAGGATACCCATAGCACTCTACCGAACTATGGCGGGTGTTGTGCCACAACCTGCGGCACAATTGGAAGACGCGAAAGCCATCGTTCAGAAACTGGCGACAGACCTGCAGAAGGAATTCCCCGGCGTAAGCGGTTTTTCGGCCTCAAATCTCTGGCGGATGCGGGCCTTTTTCGAGCTCTACCGGGGCTTGGAAAAACTCGCACCGCTGGTGCGAGAAATCGGCTGGAGCCAAAATATTGCCATCATGGAGCGTCGCTCCGACCCTCTCAAGCCGGAGTTCTACCTGCCCATGACTCGCAAGTTCGGCTGGTCAAAAAACGTACTGATCCACCAAGACGAATACACCTTCGATTTCCTAGAACTGGCCGAAGAACACAGCGAACGAGAGCTTGAACAGTCTCTACCCGCTGCCTAGTCCGATTTTGCCATGCGAAAGTTGTCCCGAAATCATCCGACAAGCTCATTTTTTACCCATTTTGTTTGTTTTGTCGTAGAATGAGCGGAGATGAATTTAGAACCTCCGAGTCCGGCCCGACGAATCTTCTGAAACTCAGATCATGTCCACCGACAACCACGAGACGATCAGCGACGTAGAACTCGCATTCCAAGAGGAGAAAATCGAAGGCCTCGATGGAGCCGAAGATAGCGGTTTGGGCGACTATCCCATCGATACTTTTTTAATCCGCAAAGAAACAAGAACCGTCTTCGATGTCGTTCGCCGAATTGCTGCAGGTGGTTTTATCCTGAATCCCGATTTCCAACGCGATTTTGTTTGGGATATGGAAAAACAAAGCCGCTTGATCGAATCGGTGCTGATGCGTATCCCACTCCCGGTTTTCTACTTGGCAGAAGACAAAAAAGGACGCACGATCGTCGTCGATGGTCTGCAGCGTCTATCCACATTCCAATCTTTTCTTCGGAATGACTTTAGACTTTATCTGCCGACGCAAGAAAGCTTGCATGGTAAGCACTTTAGCGAGCTGTCACCAAAGTTCCAGAATCGCGTCGAGGATTGCAATCTTGAACTTTACATCATCGACTCGAAAGTTCCTGAACGGGCCAAACTCGATATCTTTGATCGAGTCAATAGTGGGGTTAAACTCACTAGGCAACAGATGCGAAACTGCCTTTACATGGGCGCCGCTACCCGTTGGCTGAAGGCAGAAGTGGGAACCCGTCTTTTCAAGAATGCAACGGGTGGAAGTCTCGATTCCAAGAAAATGCGGGATCGTGAATTCGTAAATCGTTTTTGCGGTTTCTACTCACTGGGCGTCGAAGCTTACAATAAGAGTGACATGGATGAGTTCCTTGCCCGTGCGTTGGAAAATTTCAACCAGCTATCTGAGACGCAGCTTGCGGATGCATCCAAAGCGCTGCGATTAAGCCTCACTAATAATCTAGAGCTTTTCGGGCGGCATGCTTTTCGCAAACATGTTCCTGGTCAAAGTCACCGAAGTGTTGTCAATGCCTCACTATGGGATGTGATGTCTACTGGATTGGCCCACTATTCGACGGATCTTGTCAAAGCGAAATCAAAAGAACTAAAAAGCCGTTTCTATTCGTTGATGTTAAACCCAGAGTTTAACGATGTGATCACTAACGGTCCCAATAGCACCTGGAAAGTCAAGAAACGCTTCGCTATCGCCAACGAAATGTTCCAAGAGGTGTTAGGTGATTACCAGACTTGATCTTGAGTACTTCAAATGTTTCCGCAAATTGTCGCTCCCGTTAGCAAGTTTAACATTACTCTCAGGAACTAATGCATCGGGTAAATCGACCATCATGCAGGCGCTCGTACTGCTTCATCAAACCATGTCGGAGCATGAGTGGTCCAATCGCCTGCAACTCAATGGTGGATTGATTCAACTCGGCTCCGCCGGCGATGTGATCGACAAAGTTCATGGTCGTTATGAATTAAAGATCGGCGTGTTGATCGACAACATTGAATTGCATTGGCAATTCACATGCGAAGAAGACAAAGAAGCCATGTCATTGCGTGTGGCGAACGTCACCGTTCAGGCCAATTGGCCCCCTGGGTCAGTAACTTTGGACTACCCCAATCGATTGCACTACCTGTGCCCTGAGTCCGACCAAGAAATACCTCGGACGGGTGGACTGCCCCGGAGCATACGCACATTGACCTATCTTACTGCAGAGCGAGTCGGCCCACGTGACAGCTATCAACTAAAGGATCCAAACGCGCTGCAAGTTGTCGGCTCTCGTGGTGAAAACGCAGTCGGACTTCTTTATCAAAAGTCAGACCATGCGGTTATCGATACGCTTCTCATTGAATCGGCACCACCAACCTTGTTCAAACAACTTGAAGCACGCATGCAAAACTTCTTTCCGGGGATCATGCTTCAATTGGAAAAGGTCGCCCAAACCAATAGCGTTTTGCTAGGCATACGAACTAGCAACGACACCGACTTTCACCGTCCGATCAACGTCGGGTTCGGACTTACGCAAGTTCTGCCCGTCATTGTTGCGGCACTTGCAGCGGAAAAAGGTGATTTGCTGTTGATCGAAAATCCAGAAGTTCACCTGCACCCCTCCGGGCAAGCTCTCATCGGAGAGTTCCTTGCCGAAGTTGCACAGGCGGGGATTCAAGTGATCGTCGAATCGCATAGTGATCACGTTTTGAACGGCATACGCCGAGCCGTCAAAAGCGGTAAAATCGACTCGAAGGACGTTGCTTTGCACTTCTTCTCGGCGCAACGCGATGGAGAGGTTCCATATCGCAGTCCCCAGGTAGCCTCCGACGGTACGATTGACCAGTGGCCAACGGGTTTTTTCGACCAGTTCGACAAAGACATGAACTACTTCGCTGGTTGGGAGGATTGAGTGTTTTTCCTGCTGAACGAGCTATCTTTGCATGGTCAATTCCAATCAACCTCGGACTTCTGTCATGCCGTCGATCGAATCATGGCCATCCGACAACAGATCGTAAAGTATGGCAGCGAACTGCTGTGTAACCCTGCATTGGCTAATTCTCAGGTGACCTCTACCGCACCGATGCAACAGGCGGTGCAGTCATTATCCTTAGAGAAGAAAAGAGCCTGGATGAGTTGGTTAACTCGACAAGGTCCTTTTTGGACCGAGGATCGACAACACCAACCTAATGAATGGCTGGAATCTGATGGTGGTGGAGATGTCGCTGACACAGCGATCGGAGAGGCCGCGTACTGTTTAGCCCACGGCATCCATCGAGAAGTCGTCAGTTTCGATCCATCGAACTGGCTTAAAAAGATTATCAGTGTCACATGGCTGAAAGAATGCGAAACGTCACACACCGTCCAAATCACGAACCATTGGTCGACTCAATCCGTTACGCCCACTCTTGAAGCGATCTCAACTCCGTATAGATCTTGGCAAACATTGATGTCGTATGCTCGCCTGCGATTTGATAAGCTCTCGATCGTCGATGATGCATTTTCCCCAATGGACGGGCAACCATTCCATTCAGGTGTGGCCGATAGCATTGTTATTAGGCTGAGTGTTCTTGATAGACTTTGCGGTTGCATTGATGAAAGAGGTAATCGAACTCCTGAAGGCAATGATTTGTATACCCAGTATTTCACTGGTGACAAAGCATGGTTCTCTGATTCGTCTCCAAGTGAGCTTGCGGAGTTTGCAAGTGCACTGACATTCCCTCATCCGACAATACCTGGGGAGTACCTAATCTGCTCGCGGCACGGAAAGATCAAGACGCCTCAATATCGGATTCATTTCTCCTGGCCTATTGTCCTCGGCAAACCGGTGTTTGTCGTTTACGTTGGGCCGAAAATAACCAAAAGGTAGTACCCGATTAGCACTACGAAAGCCTTACGAGATTCGATCATCGAACTTCTTGACGGCAGCGTAAATGTAGTACTCGCACCCCGATGAAACCCACCCTCTACTCCGAAGACCAACTCGTCGAACAACCCGCCATCGGGATCTTTGCATCGCTCGGCTGGCAAACGACTTCGGCAATGGAAGAAACCTTCGGCACAACCGGCACGCTCGGTCGCGAGACCAAAAGCGAAGTGGTGCTCGTGGAGCGTCTGCGAATTGCACTGACCAAGCTCAACCCGGGCCTGCCACCCGAAGCGATCCAGACGGCCATCGACGAACTAGCACGCGATCGCTCGGCGATGAGCCTTGAGGCGGCCAACCGCGAGGTCTACAAACTCCTCAAAGAAGGCATCCCGGTCTCGATCCCCGAACGCGAGTCCCTCACCCCCGGCCCCTCTCCCAGAGGGCGAGGGGGGCAATCCACCGAACGCTTGCGCGTGGTGGATTGGGAACACCCCGAGCAAAATGACTTCCTGTTAGTCAGCCAGCTCAGCGTGGTCGGCAACCTCTACACCTGCCGGCCCGATCTGGTCGGTTTTGTGAATGGCCTCCCCTGGGTGGTGATCGAACTGAAGAAACCCCTCGTACCGGCGCGGGCGGCGTTCGATGAGAACTTGACCCATTACAAGCAGCAGATTCCCCAGCTCTTCTGGTTCAACGCGATGCTGATCGCTAGCAACGGCACCGATAGCCGTGTCGGCTCACTCACCGCCGATTGGGAGCGGTTCTTCGAATGGAAACGCATCGAACGCGAAGACGAACCTCGCCGGGTCTCCCTCGAAGTCATGTTGCGGGGAACCTGCGACCGCAGCCGCTTGCTCGATCTGGTCGAGAATTTCACTTTGTTCTCCGAGCACAAAGCTGGGTTAGTAAAAATTCTCGGACAGAACCATCAGTTCCTCGGCGTCAACAACGCCATCGCTTCGATGCTCGAGGCCCGCAAGCTCGGCCACGGTCGAGGCGGAGTGTTCTGGCAAACGCAAGGGAGTGGCAAGAGCTTTTCAATGGTGTTCTTTGCGCAGAAAGTCCTGCGCAAGCTAGCCGGCAATTGGACGTTTGTGGTCGTCACCGACCGAGTGGAGCTCGACGTGCAGATCGCCAAGACGTTCAAAAGCGTCGGTGCGGTGAGCGAGTCCGAAGGTGAAAAGTGCCACGCAGCCAGCGGTGCGAAACTTCGTGAGCTATTGCGAGGTAACCATCGCTATGTTTTCACGCTGGTGCACAAGTTCCAAACGCCAGAGATGCTGACCGATCGTTCGGATGTGATCGTGCTGACCGACGAAGCCCACCGCAGCCAATACGATACGCTCGCACTCAACATGAGAGCATCGCTCCCCAAAGCGATGTTTCTGGCATTCACGGGTACGCCACTGATCGCAGGTGAGGAGCGAACCAAGGAGGTCTTTGGGGACTACGTATCGATATACGACTTCCAGCAGTCGGTTGAGGACGGAGCGACGGTGCCTCTGTATTACGAGAACCGAACACCGGAGCTGCAACTGGTCAATCCTGACCTCAATGAAAACATCTATGAACTGATCGAAAACGCGGAGCTCGACGCGGAGCAGGAAGAAAAGCTCGCGAAGGTGCTGGGCAAACAGTATCACCTCATCACCCGTGACGATCGGTTGGAGACGGTGGCCCAAGACATCGTGCAGCACTTCTTGGGTCGTGGGTTCGTGGGCAAGGCGATGGTTGTATCGATCGACAAGGCGACCGCGTTGCGGATGTACGAAAAAGTAAGGAAGCAATGGGCGATTGAATTGGCAAAAGTACGGAGGGAGCTCGGCCGCTACGACCTGTCAAAATCCGACGAGGCGTCGCTTCGGCAGCGGTTGGGAATCCTCACCACGACCGACATGGCCGTGATCGTTTCGCCAGGGCAAAACGAGATCGAGCAGATGAAAAAGCTCGGGATCGACATCGAACCGCATCGGAAGCGGATGAACGAATCCCAGCCGGGACTCGACGAGAAATTCAAAGCTTCCGATGACCCGCTACGGTTGGTGTTTGTGTGCGCCATGTGGCTAACGGGCTTTGACGCGCCGAGCTGCTCGACGGTTTACCTGGACAAGCCCATGCGGAATCACACGCTGATGCAGACCATTGCCCGCGCGAATCGGGTCTTCCCGGGCAAGCATAGCGGGGTGATTGTCGACTACGCCAATGTGTTTGCCTCGCTGGAGAAAGCGTTGGCGATTTACGGGGCTGGCAAAGGGGGGACAAATCCGGTCAAGGATAAAGGGCTCCTGGTTGCAGCCCTTCGTGAAGCCATCGTTGCGGCCACCGGGTTCTGTACCGCACACGGTATTGATCTCGTTGCGATGGAGGCTTTGCCACTGGGAGGAATGGAGCGTCTTTCGGCGATCGAAAACGCCATCGATGCGCTGATCAGCCCGGATGATCGTCGGCGCGAGTTCTTTGGTCATGACAAGTATGTTGGCACCCTCTATCGAGCCGTGAAGCCTGACCCAGCGGCGGTGGAGTTTTCTGTGCGGGTCGCGGGCATCGCAACGCTCGCCGGTGCGATCCGCGCTAAGCTTTGTCCTAATCCGCCGGACATCGCAACCATCTTGCAGCAAATTGGAGGCTTGCTAGACGAATCGATCACCGGATTGACGATCCGCGAAGAAGGTCCACCAGCGATCAATCTCGCGAAGATCAATTTTGAGGCTCTTGCGGCTCAGTTCAAGGAATCCAAGCACAAGAACACCGATCTTGAGGTACTCAAGGCGGCGATTGCCGCGAGGCTTGGAAAGATGTTGCGACTGAACCGGACTCGCACCGACTTCTCAGAAAAGTTTGAAGAGTTGATCGAAAGCTACAACAGTGGCAGTCGCAACATCGAGCAACTCTTTGAGGAGCTGATGAAATTATCCCGGAGTCTTGATGCCGAGCAAGAACGCCATGTGCGAGAGAACTTGAGCATCGAGGAACAGGTGATTTTTGACATTCTCACTCGGCCTTCACCAGAGCTGAGCACGGCCGAACGGGAGCAGGTCAAGAAGGTAGCCAGAGAGTTGCTTGCGCGACTCAAGCAGTTACTGGTGCTCAATTGGCGGCAGAAATCAGCCGCTCGATCGACGTTGAAGCTAGCGATCGAAGACACTCTCGATTACGGACTTCCGGACGCGTATTCGCCGGAAATATACAATCAGAAGTGTTCTGCGCTTTTTGAACATGTTTATGAGAGCTACCCTGAGCAAAACACGGGAGTGTATGCAGAGGTGGGGTGAAGAATGGAGTCAGTCGCTCTTCGAAGACTCACATTACTCGATGCATATTCTTACGAGCCTCGGGGCTCACCGATTGATCAGGGCAATGCATGTTAGATGCTAGAAAAATGTGCGATAAGTCTTTTGTATCTTCGTAAAAGTTACATCGAGGATGTAGCCCTGCTGGTACTCAATCCCCCAGTGTTCCCTTATGGGTTTTCGGGCTTGCCCGGCGGAGGCAGAACTAGCAGCTACCAAGTTACTGCGGCTGGCTCGATGTCGAGGAGCTGGCATCTTGAGCCGAACACCGACGACTAACTCCTTTTCAAAAAATGAAAACACAGAGACACAAAGGACACAGAGAGGATGGAATAAGTCCTCGCAACTCTGTGCTCTCTGCACTCTCTGTGCCTCTGTGTTTCAAAAAGATTTCACTAGATATCTTGGAGCTTATGGGATCCACCCCGATGCTTGGCGTCGAGGACATGGTTCGTACGGTTGGTAGAATCGCATCCGTTCTGCGCAATATGCTGCACTCAAAGCAGTCAACACCGAGCTTGTCGGCCAGTATCGGCTCGACCGAGTACCCCAGGCAGGATTCGAACCTGCGACCTCAGCTTTAGGAAAGCCGCGCTCTATCCAACTGAGCTACTAGGGCATCAAGACCGCCGCTGGGCAATCTCCGTTGATTTTACCTCATGCCCTCGATTTGTCCACCTTGGTAAATCCAACACTTTCCCTGGGAAACAGGCCTTTTATCGAGCGAGCGATCGAACTAGAGACTGCCCAGACGTGTCGAACGGACATGGCCGTCGAAATGCGCTGTGTAGAGATCGATTTGGTTGGGGTGCAAGTCGCAGTCGAAGATCTCACTCGGAGTTGTAACTAGGTGAAAAACATCGTGACTGCCGAAATTCCAAAAGGCGATTTCCTTTTCGAGGATCCCGATCAACGTGCCGCTCGAATGATACACCCCTCGCCATAGGGTCGCGTCGAGCTCCTTCTTCAAACACTCCTGCTTGAGACCCTTTTGGCCGGTTTGCC
>Ga0315901_10002484_pt1 | contig 25306 bp, 16 predicted proteins | sample LakEriMetagenome_10_FD_203761 | JGI IMG/M metagenome (GOLD analysis project Ga0315901, IMG submission 203761) | Freshwater fungal communities from buoy surface, Lake Erie, Ohio, United States - Buoy 2 MA116 | ecosystem: Environmental > Aquatic > Freshwater > Lake | place: USA: Lake Erie, Ohio...
TGGGACTGTTGGGGCTGCCTCTGGCGGAGTCGGCCTGGGACAACCTGCAGCGGGGGCGATTGTCGACCGATCTGCTGTTGTGTGCGGGAGTTCTGGCTGCTTTTCTGGTCTCGGCCCATTCCGTCTGGACCGATCGAGGACCAGTCTACTTCGAGGTTGCCTGCGTGATTCTTGTGATGGTCACACTGGGACGTTGGCTCGAGGCCCAGGGGCGTCTCCAGGCGGGGGTCGCCTTGGATCAACTCGCCAGGCTGTTGCCCGACACGGTACGGGTGCTGTCCGCCGAGGGACTGGTGGAGCAGACCGCCTTGGCCCGCGTGTTGCCCGGCCAGGTGATTCAGGTCTTGCCCGGCGAGCGAATTCCCCTCGATGGTCGGCTGGTATCCGGGGTCAGCCAGGTCGATGAGCAGTTGATTACCGGTGAAAGCCTGCCCGCGACACGACAGCCGGGCGAGCGCCTCTGGGCGGGAACACTGTTGTTGGATTGTCCGGCCCAAATCGAGGTGCTGGCGCCAGCGAACGAGGGGGCGTTGCAACGGATCATCGACTTTGTCAGGGCGGCCCGTCTGGCCAAAGGGCCGTACCAGGAATTGACCGACCGGATTTCCGCAGGGATGTTCCCTGTGATTGCCGCCGTGGCTTTGGCCGCCCTGGTCTGGCACACGTTTCAGGGAGGTTGGAGGACTGGTTGGCTGGCGGGGCTGTCGGTGGTGCTGGTGGCGTGTCCCTGTGCTTTGGGACTCGCGACTCCCTTGGCTGTCTGGACCGGACTGGCCGCGGCGGCCCGCCGCCAAGTGCTGTTTCGCTCGGGTGAGGCGATCGAGCGATTGGCGACCATCCGCGGATTGTGCTTCGACAAGACCGGAACGCTCACCACCGGCCGCCCCCAAGTGATTCGGCTCGAGTGGGAGTCGGATCGGAACCACAGCCGGGGGGAAGCGCTGGCCCGGGTGCTGACGGCTCAGTCGAATCATCCGTTTTCGCAGGCGATCCTGGGAGCTTTCGCGAAAGAATCCGGCCAGTCGCGTGACCCGCAGTTCGAGGCGGAGCCAACCGCCGAAGGGCTGACCGGCCGATCGTGGACCGTCCGTCAAGTGGCGGGACAGGGGTTGCAGGGGGAGAGCACTGCCGGAGACCGGTGCTGGTTGGGTAATCAGGCGTTGATGTCCGCACAGGGGCAGCATCTGGGACCGCGTCTCGCCGGGGTGGTGGCCGAGACGCTGCGCGACGGATTGTCGTTCACTCTGCTCGCCTGGAACGGGGAGGTCCGGGCTGCCTGGGTCTTCGACGAGGAGTTGAGGGGGGGCGTGCGGGAGATGCTGGATTGGTGCGAACAGCAACATCTGAAGGTCCAGGTCCTGACGGGCGACCATCCCGCGCGGGGCGCGCGGCTCGCCCGGGACTTGCAGGTGCCAGTACAGGCGGGACTGCTGCCCGAAGACAAGGCCCGGGCGATTACCGATGCACACCAGCGGTGGGGCTCGGTCGCCATGGTGGGTGACGGAGTGAATGACGCTCCGGCGCTGGCTGCCTCTGATTTGGGGGTGGCCCTGGGGTGCGGGACGGACATTTCGCGGGACTCGTCCCAGGTCTGTCTGCTCTCCAGCGAATTGGACCGGCTTCCCTGGGCCATTGGTTTTTCCCGCAGGTTGGTCCGGACCATTCGCGGCAATCTCTGGTGGGCGTTCGCTTACAACGTGGTGGGGGTGGCGCTGGCGTGTTCGGGCCGGCTCAATCCTGCGCTCGCGGCCCTGTTGATGGTGATCAGCAGCGTGCTGGTGATCCTGGCCGCATTGCGGGCTGGCCGGTTGGACGAATTGGAACTCGCGCCCCTGGGACCTCCCGCTGAAACAGAACTGGTTCCGCTCGCGAAGGGGGAATCTCCGACGGGCAATTGGCCATCGGTCAATGCCTCTGCCCCCCCGCCTTCCGTGACCGGAGATCACCATGCCTGAATTGTCGCTGGTGCTGTTAGGGGGGTTGCTGGGTTCGTCCCATTGCCTGGGGATGTGTGGGGGATTCGCGCTCTCCGTGGGTTTGGGGGCCAGTCATTGGCGGGCCAACCTGTTACGGCAGCTCATCTACACGCTGGGGCGGGTCACCACGTACATGTTCCTCGGGGCGGTGGCGGGCTTCGCCGGTTGGCGGCTGACACGCTGGCCAGCTGGAGGAGTGATGATTCAGGCCGGGTTGGCGCTGCTGGCGGGAGTCTGGTTGATCTGGCAGGGAGTGGAGTCTTCGGGACTGTGGCGACGGCTGACGCGGCGACGGAACCCGGGCGCGGCTGGTCTCCCGTTGTGCTCGGCGACATCGGTGTTGTCGGCGTTTCTTCAGTCGAACCGCCCGCTCGATACGCTGGTGGCCGGAGTGCTGACCAGCTTTCTGCCGTGTGGACTCGTCTATTCCTATCTGGCCCTTGCCGCCAGCACCACACATCCCGTCTGGGGGGCTCTGACCATGGGGCTGTTTGGACTGGGGACTGCGCCGCTGATGATCAGCACCGGGTTGGGGGCTTCGGTGCTCTCTCTCGCGGGGCGCCGTCAGCTGCTGCGAATTGCCGCGGTCGCGGTGATTCTGACCGGGGGGCTGACGATCGATCGGGGGCTGCGGTTCGCTGCGGCTCAGTGGAGTGCCAAAGCTCCGGCCACCGCCTGTCCCTATTGTGAACCGGAGCCTTCCGCAACAGATGGAGAAACTGCAAAGGATCCTTCGGACGAAGTTCCCGCCGCGGCTCGCTGACATTCACTCGAGGCCGTGCGCGCGGAGCTTGTTCCGCAAGGTCTCGCGATGGAGTCCCAACAAGGCCGCGGCCGCGGCGCGGTTTTGTCCGGATTGTTCGAGAGCGGACTGCAGCAGCGGGGGTTCGACAATCGACAGCAGCGCCTCGTAGAGGCCTGTCGCCGAATCCGCGGGGGATGTGGACAGGGTGGTGCGGGCCCAATCGGCCACGAGCCGCCGAATTCGCTCTCCGATCTCGGGAGACTCGCGGGTGGCGGAGGCGACCGGGGAAGTGCTCCGAACACTCGGGGGCAGATGCTCGGGACCGATGCTCCCCTGACGGGCGTGCACGGCGGCGTGTTCCATTGCATTCCGCAGTTCGCGCACATTTCCCGGCCAGGAATGTGACTGCAGCAGGTGCAATGCCGCGGAAGACAGCGTGGCCGCGGCACCCTGGGGAGACATCGAGATCGCGAGGAAGTGCGTGGCAAGTAACGCGATGTCTTCCTCCCGTGTCCGCAAGGGGGGAACCGCGATCCCCACCGCATTCAGTCGGAAAAACAGGTCCTGGCGGAATTGTCCCAGAGTCAGAGATTCTTCGAGGGGGCGGTTGGTGGCTGCCAGCACCCGTACATCAACCCGTCGCAATTCTGTGGAGCCGACCGGGAAGAACTCTCGCTGTTCGAGAACCCGCAACAACTTGAGCTGCAGTGACTCGGGTATGTCGCCGATCTCGTCCAGGAACAGGGTTCCACCGTGGGCCAGTTCAAACAGTCCGGGGCGGCTCGATTGGGCTCCCGTGAAGGCTCCCCGGGCATGCCCGAAGAGTTCGGACTCCACCAGGCTGGGGTTGAGAGCGGGGAGGCAGACGGGAACGAAAGGGGCGTCGCGCCGGGGGCTGTGGCGATGGATGGCCCGAGCGACCAATTCCTTGCCGGTGCCACTCTCCCCCGTGATCAACACCGAACTGGCGGACGGGGCCACAAGGGCGATCTGGCGAAAGATCTGCTGCATGGCGGGGGAACGCCCCACCAGACGGTCTTCACAACCGGAGGAGGGAGCCGGCGCCGGGTTCTGGTCGGACGTCCGCGGGCCAGTATGAAGTTCCAGGGCCCTGCGGAAGACCAGGAGGGCTTCGTCGAGGTCAAACGGTTTGATCAGGTAGTCAAATGCGCCATGGTGCAGCGCCCGGACCGCCGTCTCCAGATCACCGAAGGCGGTCATGACCACAACGGTCAAGTCCGGCCAACGCTGCCGCCATTCGACAAGAGCGGACAGACCGTCTTTTCCGGGTAGCCGGACATCGAGGACTACGAGGTGCGGTTCCCAGCCTGCTTTCAGGCGACGCTCCCCCTCTTCCGCGGAAGGGGCCAGCTCGACGGCATGTCCTTCTTCGGCGAGCGCCTCGCGGACCGACCAGCAGATGGTCGGTTCGTCATCAACGATCAGGACACGGCTCATGGGGGCGAACGCCAGGTGGTTGGGGAATCAGTTCCATTCTACACCGGGAACGAGAGGGTGAAGACGGTCTCGGCTCCGTCGCGGCGCCAGGTGAGTTCTCCTTGATGGTCCTGGGCCACCTGTCGGACGAGGGTCAGGCCCAGGCCCACCCCTTCGGGCTTGGTGGTGACAAACGGCTGGCCGAGACTGGCGACCACCGCCGGGGCTGGTCCCGGACCATTGTCCCGCACTTCCACGAGGATCGACGAGGCTGACTGGCGGGCACTGAGCGAGACGGCTCCGTGAGGGCCGGCCGCCTCGATGGCATTGAGGGCGAGGTTGAGTAGTGCGGCCTGCAGCGCCCCGGGATCCCCCTGCAGTTGCGAATCGACCTCGGGAGAGGCTACCGCCAGCCGCACACCGCCATGTTCGCACGCGGGGGTGATCAGCTCGGCAACGTCCTTGAGCAGGGCGTTCACCGAGAGGGCGGCCTGCGGTCGCGCTTCATTGCGGCCCAGAGAGAGCAGTCCGCGAACCTGGGTTTCCAGCAGGGCCAACTGCCGCAGGGCGACGGTGATACTTTGGTCCTGACCGGCCCCAGAACAGCGCCGGGCATGCAACTGCAAGGCCAGCTTCGCCCCCGTCGCGGCGTTGCGCAACTGGTGGGCCAGGCCTCCCGCCAGTTGGGCGAGCAGCCGTTCCCGCTCGGACCGAGCGATGGTCCCCTCCAGCTCGCGCAGCCGCGAGGTCATACGGTTGACAGAGATTTCGAGGTCGCGCAATTCGTCATTGCGGGTCTGGACCGGGATCTCACGAAAATCGCCCGCCGCGATGGCGGCCGCCTGGGATTGCAGATTCCGCAATCGCCGGCTGATGCGCTGCGAGATGAGGAACGCGAGACCCGCGGTCAGGAAGACCGACAGGGCCCCGACCGAAAGGGGATAAACGGCCGCCTGCCAGCGGGCGGCGTTCCACGACTTCTCGGGAGACAGCACATAGAGGGTTTGGGCGTTCGAAGTGGGATTTCGTTCGAGCCGGGCGATGCGATAGCGGGTGGTATCGAGCTGGACCGCGGGGACCTGGGGGAGAGTCGACAGATCTGTCGAGGGGGACAGCGGCAGACTCTCGAGATCGGGGACCGGTGGCGGCAGGGTCGAGGCGATGGGGGTGCCTTGCGAATCCACCGCGACGAAATGGGCTCCAGACAATCCACGCATTTGCGCGAGGACCGTGTCGTTGATGGGAAAGCTGGACTGGGCCAGGGTCCCCACCACCTGCTGCAGTGCGGACAGTTGGGTCTGTTCCTGTGCTCGGGCGGCAAACCAGGCGGCGGCCATGGTCGCCGCCAGCACCGACAACAGTGTGACCCCGGCGAACGGAAGCAAAATCTGGTTGCGGATGGACCAACGCACAGTGAACTCGCCTTTCCTGGCTGGCCTCGTCTCCTCTGGGAGGGCACAACGCGGTAAACCGCATGGGAGTTGCGGCAAAGTGCTCCGGGAAATCGATTCTGTGGACTTGTGTGAGTGTAGGGAATTTTTAATCCCCGGGCAGAGAGTCTCCTGGCGGATTCTTCGCCAGCTTGGCGAAAAAACCGCCAGGAGTCTGGTATTGCGGAAGGCGCGTTTCCATCTGATGCGAATCCAACTGCCTCAAACAGAGGGAATGGACTCACCAAGGCGGTATGGTACGGCGGTTGCTTGCTGTGAATTCCACGGAACTCATGGAACTCTTCTCCGCAGATCTCATCCCGGTTTAGAAATGCGACGACGGGTAGGCTTTACTTTGATTGAACTGCTGGTGGTGATTGCCATCATCGGCATCCTGGTGACGCTGCTTTTGCCGGCGGTGCAGCAGGCTCGTGAGGCGGCGCGGCGGACGCAATGCAAAAACCATCTGCGGCAAATTGGGCTGGCGATGCACAACTACGCCGCCTCCAGCACGCTGTTTCCCCCCAGTGCCTGCGTTAACCCCAGGATCACGACCAATGGCTCCTGGTCGATCCATGGTCGGCTGATGCCGTTTCTGGAGCAGTCGAATCTTTACGTCCAGATTGATCTGAGCAGGGCCTGGTCGAATTATCCGATCATCAGTGGCTATCGGATACCGCTCTACGCGTGTCCATCGGATCCCAAGTCGAATCAACAACGAAACACCAACAACAACGGGATCTTTCTCTATCCCACCAACTATGGTTTCAACCTGGGAACATGGTTCGTTTACGATCCGGTCTCAGGGCAGGGGGGAGATGGCATCACCCACCCCAACAGTGCCCTGTCATCCTCGGCTGTCCGGGACGGCATGAGCAACACCCTGATGGCGTCGGAAGTCCATTCGTGGCAGGCGTATACCCGCAACGGTGGACCGCCGAGCACGAATGTGCCGCAGTCGATCGCCGATGTTGCGGCCTGCGCCGACAGCGGGTTGAAGGACCGCATTCAACTCTCCTCCGCGGATGGAACCGGACACACGGAATGGGCGAATGGGCATTCGCACCACAGTGGGTTTACCACCACCTTGGGGCCGAACACGGTGGTGACATGGGTGTACCAAGGGGTCACGTTTGATGTCGATTACAGTTCCCGGCAAGAGGGGAGCCATCTGACGAGCCCCAGCTATTCGGCGCTGACCTCGCGTAGCCATCACACCGGGTTGGTGCATTCGCTGTTGGCAGATGGGTCGGTGCGGGCGATCAGTTCGAACGTCAACCTGCAGGTCTGGCGAGCGCTGGGAACCAGGGCCGGTGGTGAGGTGCCCGGGGAATTCTGATTCCGCAAGTGCCCCGGTCGCGGAGTGGGGGACGGGCGGGGGGATCAGTCGGTGCCCACGGGGGGACGTCCCCCCAATTTCAGGCTGAGCGGTACCTCCAACCCGTGGCGATGCATGAGAGGGGCGTTGGCGAGGATGTCGTGGGGGGGGCCGTCGGCCTGGATTCGGCCCTGATCAAGCACCACGACCCGATTGCACAGGTCGAGGATCAATTCCAGATCGTGGGTGGCGATCAACTGGGCGGCCTCGCACGACTTCAGGATTTCGATCAGTTGGCGCCGTGAGCGGGGATCCAGATTGCTCGACGGCTCGTCGAGTGCCAGGAGATTGGGTTCGCAGGCCAACACGCCGGCCAGACAGACACGCTTGCGCTCACCGCAGCTCAATTGCAGTGGCGACCGCGATTCGAATCCCTCCAGCCCCACCTGGGTGAGGGCGCTTTGGGTCCGGCGGGCCACTTCCTCGGCAGGAAATCCCAGATTGCGGGGGCCGAACGCCACATCTTCGCCCACTGTGGGGCAGAAGATCTGGTCATCGGGATCCTGAAACATGATTCCCACGATGCGGCGGATTTCCGGAGCCGTGCGGGGAGTAACGGGCATGCCAAGGACTTGCACGGGCGAGACAGCAGTGGTTTGGCCCGGGGGGATTGTTCCTGGGAATGATGTGGCCGGTGCGGAAGCCGACTCGCCGAACAGCAGACCGTTCAGGTGCAACAGCAGGGTGGTTTTACCGGCACCATTGGGACCCACCAGACCAACGACCTCACCCACGGCGATTTCGAGCGACACATCGTGCAGCGCGAATTGACCGCCGGCATACCGGTAACGCAACCGCTCGATGTTCAGGATCGAGCCCCGGCGGTGGTTGGCGAGTTGGGGAGTTTGGGGGACGGTAATCGTCACGATTGGCTTTTGGGGAGTCGACCGGTCCAGCCACGGCTGCACATGGCACCGTGGATTCGCTCGGCACGATTGAGAGAACGGATGAGTAACATCCCCAGAAGATTGGCCGCATCGCGCCAGGCATGCCACAGGGAGGGATGGCTGACCGAGCGGGCTCGTTGGGCCGTCCGCATGCGGACCAGTTCGTCAAACACCACGAAACAGTAGCGGTACATAAAAGCGAGCAATTCGACGAAGCGGTGGGGCATTCCCATCTCGGAGAGAGCCTGCAGCAAGGGGTCGAATGGGGTGGTATTGACCAGCCACAACCCGGCCAGAAAAGAGAGCACGCTGCGTACGGCAATCAAGAGGGCCAATTCCCAACCGGCGGAGAAACCACTGGAGAGAGGACCGGCGACAGCGAATCCCAGCACCGGCGGCAGCAGCCAGGCCAGCCGTTGCAGAACATAGCCGCGGGGGATTTCGGCAATCGTCAGGCCCGTGACAACCAGGCAGGCTGCCAGTCCCAGCAGCGGCCAATGGGGCAACGGAGTGACCATCACGACCACCAAATACACCAGGAGCCCCCACAGCTTGGTCCGGGGGGCCAGTCGGTGGCACCAGGTGTCACCGCGGGCGTAGCGGTCGAGAAAGTCAGCCCGCATGCAGTTTCTCCGCCGGGGGCTCATCCGAGGGCATGGTTCGGGACAGCAGCCAGCCCAGTCCCAGGACGGTGGTGGTTCCCAGCAGTCCGGCGAGGGCGGTGGCCACCTTGCCCCAGAGCGGATCTTGAGCATTCGTCCCGGGGAGTGGGACGGAGTACTCTTCCAGCAGAAGGGGGTCGGCCGGGGTCGCTCTTGAGTCAAACCCAGTCTCCTGGGCCACTTTCTCCAGACCATCGGGAAGTTCCGATGCGAAAGGGGCGGCGAAGGCCGCAATCAGCAGCGCGGCGACAACTCCCGTACCGACCAGATTCCGCAGATTTCCTGCAGAGACTGTGAGGGGCGTCTGGACCAGATCGGGGCGTTGTAACAGCACCACCGACAGAATCGCCCCCGTGATGAGTGCCTCACCCACTCCGATCAGACTGTGGAAACCGGCCATCAGCAGCCAGACGCGGGAGAGCGGGAAAGTTCCCGCGGGGTAAGAGAGCCAGAACTGCAGGCAGAAGCAGGCAGCCGAGGCCAGCACACTGCACCATGCGGCCAACATTCCTGCCACGAGGGTGCCTCGGGGGCTGCGAAACCGGTTGCGTATTCCCTGAAACACCATCCAGGCTGTCCCGGGAGCCACCAGAGCCATGTTCACGACATTGGCTCCGTAGGCAAATTTGCCCCCGTCGCTAAACAAGGCCATCTGGACGAACAACACCAGCGAGAGTGCGACGGCGGCCCCCTGCGGACCCAACAGAATTGCAGCTAAAGCTCCGCCGATGAGGTGACCTGAAGCCGGGAGTCCGATCGGGAAATTGACCATTTGCCCGGCAAACACCAGGGCGGCAAGCATCCCGGTGAGGGGGACGGTCCGTGTGGCGAGGGTCTGATCGAGTCTGCGGAAGGCGTGCTGCAGACCGAATGCGGCGATCACACCGGCTCCCAGGCAGACTCCAGGGCTCAGAACTCCGTCGGGGATGTGCATGGAACCGGGGCGTGGAGCGGGAAGTCGAAACGGGAATTTCGAATGTAGGCTGGGAGGCGAGGCCTTGCCAACCGAACGGGGGAGAAACCGGGCTGGCCGCAGGGTGAGACTTCAGGGAAAAAACAGCAATTTGCCGAAAAATCGCGAGAAAAACGCTCTTGACCGGAAAAGCCTGCGGAATTCTCCGGGAGGAGCATTGAGATTGATCGTCAGGAGACGAAACCTCCGCAGTACCGGGCCGAACGCTACCAAAGCGACTCAAGTCAATACCAGTCTTGGATCGAAAAACTGTGTCAGACGTTTTGCGCCGAAAAGGATGCCAGGGATGCAATCCCCCACCAAGGGGTTGTCTGGCAAGAACATTGGTTCAGAACGGGGATGGAATGAAGTTTCGCGACTCGGTTCGTCGGTTTCAGGTTTGGTGAAGCCGAGGGATGTGGGAGCCGGGATTTGTTCCTCCAACCGAGAGCCAAGAGCAACTGGCCAACGACGGATCCGCAAACCTCGGATGCCGGTTGTGTTTGGGGCTCGGTTCGCGACTGAGTTTGAGTCTGGTCGTGTGTCTGATTTGTGAATCGCCACTTTCGGCGACAGACCGCTGAGGCGAAAAACCGACAGCCGTCTTCCACCAACTCGAGGATTGTTTCGACCCAGAACCGTGCTGGCATGCCAGGAGGACCACATGGCAAGGACCGCCGCGCAGCACGGTAGAAACGATTCTCCAGAGGGCCCGCATCCCTCTGCCGTACCGACTGACAAGTCACTGGAGAGCCCGCCATGAAGACGATCTTTACTACTGGACAAGTAGCTAAGATCTGCAAAGTTGCCCCCCGTACTGTGAGCAAGTGGTTCGATTCAGGCCGCTTGCGCGGCTATCGAATCCCCGGTTCGCAGGATCGGCGGATTCCCCGTGAGCATCTCATCCGGTTCCTCAAGGAACACGGGATGCCGCTGGGTGAACTCGAAGATGAAGCAGTGGGCAAAATTCTGATCGTTGGAGCTGAGGCCTCGATCCGCGGTGGCCTTCGCGAACAAATGAGTGCTGACACGTTCAAGCTCGACTTCGCCAACAGCGGATTCGAAGCCGGAATCCAGGCCGAGTCGCTGCACCCCGATTGCGTGGTGATCGACTTCGTCATGGGGCGCAGCGAAGCCCTCATGATTGCCCAGAACCTCCGCAAGAACGCCGAGTACGCCGATGTCGTGCTGGTGGGACTGCTGAGCGACGAAGACAACACGAGCGGTTTCGACCGTTCGATCTTCAGCGAAACCTTCCGGAAACCATTCGACACGGCCCTGCTGGCCGAACGGATTCGCACCCTGGTCAGCCGCCGCAAGCAGTTGGCCTAGTGATCGGGGGTCTTTCGTTCGCGGCAGTTCACTTCCGGCACCAGTTCAGCGAAGCCAGGGACGGCCCGCCCCGGAAGTTTGGTCCCTCCGACTGCCCGTCGAACGCGGGATGACCGCTGTTTTCGCCGACCGGCCCGCTCAGAACTCTGAGCCGGGCCGGTTCGCTTTTTCATCCGGATCCCTCATCGAAGGGCCCGCCGCCTGGAACCAACCGGACCGGCAAGTGGCAGGCCAGTGAGGTTGCTCGGTATCTTCGCGTCTGATTGTCCCGGCGCGGTGCTGTCCCGAGGCCTGGCCGGGAGATCGTCCAAAGCGACCCCCTGTTTACTTCGCTCATGGCTTCGCACCCGGCAGAGTCGCTGCATAAATCAGACCGGTCGCTGTGGAGCCGGAAATGGCCCTGGTGGTTGCTGGGACTGGCGGCCTCCGTAGCCGTCTCCCTGCAGCTCGATCCGGCAGGTGATCATCCGGGAGGCTGGTCGGGGCCGGGCATCACAACCGACGAACCGCTGAACGTCGCCCAAGGGGTGCTGCTCGCGGATCGGGTCTTCAACCTCGACCTGACAGGTTTCCGTCGAGTGGATGCGGCACTGCCCGACTACCCTCCGCTGGGCCGCGTCGCTCTGGGGTTGGGTCATGAGATCGCCTGGATGCTCTGGCCCCCGGCTGAGACCGGGGCCGCCTACTCCATCGCCTGTGCGCGGATCATGCCCGCGTTGTTGTTTGGGGTGACGGTGGCCTTGGTCGGTTGGACGGCAGCTCGCCGGTGGGGGCCCGCGGCGGGAATCTGGGCTGGGTTCTCTCTGGTCCTGATGCCCCGCAGTTTCGGACATGCGCATTTGGCTTCCCTCGAGACTGCCATCAACCTGGGATATCTCGTGACCCTGTTGGCGGCCCTCGGGGCGTGGGATGCCCTTGGCCGATCAAACCAGCGACTGGCCCCGGGGAACGAAACATGGTGGTGGTCGGCCCGACTGGTCCGTTCGGCCCTGTGGACCGGGCTGGCGCTGGGGGGAGCGTGGCTGATCAAGATCCAGGCGATCTTTCTGTTGCCCGTGCTGGCGATCTGGGGTTTGTTCTGGCTGCGCGGCCGGGCCGTCCTCTGGGGGCTGATGGTGGGAGGAATCGCGGCCCTGGTCTTCGTCGCGGGTTGGCCCTGGCTGTGGGACGATCCCCTCGGGAATGCCCGGCTCTACCTCGGCAAGACCACCGCCCGGGCGACGATCAAGGCGTGGTATGTGGGGCAGCCCTGGGCCGATCGGGACCTTCCTTGGCACTACCCGTGGGTTCTGTGGGGCACCACGGTCCCGCTGGGGTTACATCTCGTAGGGATCTGGGGAGTGATTCAGTCCGCGCGGGATTGGCGGAAGGCGGCGGCAGAATCTCTGTTTCTGTTGGGCCTGGCCATTCCCCTGATCGTTTTCAGTCTTCCCGGGATCGCGGTCTACGACGGCGAACGTCTGTTCTCGATCATCTTTCCCCTCTGGGCCTTGCTGATTGGACGCGGAGCGGGAGCAGTGGCCGTGTGCTGGCACTCCAAGGGGCGAAATCGGGCGGTGGTTGAGTTCGTCAGTCTGCTGCTGTTAGTGACCCAGGGGTGGGGATTGTGGGCGCTGTCCCCGGCCTGGCTCTCGTATTACAACGCGGTGGCAGGGGGCCTGAAGGGGGCTGTCACGCTGGGATTGCCCCCCAGCTACTGGGGGGACGGATTGACTCGCGACCTGTGGCGGGAAATCGACCAACATGTACCGTCTGGAGGCACTCTGGCCTTGGCCCCCACGCTCTACGAGTCTCAGGCCGGGGAGTTCCAGAAACAATTGCCGGTTGGCCGACAGCAGCGTTGGACGTTGGTTCCCTTCGGGACCCGGGAGGCAGAACAGGCAGAGTATGTGCTGCTGATCAACCGGCCGGAATACCTGCCCCCGGAGTATCGGAATCTGACAACGGCCGATTTCGTAGTCAGCACGACCCGGGAGGGGGTCTGGCTGTCGGGATTGAAACGGCTGGACTCCTCCCCCCCTCAGCCGTGAATAACGACCATCTTTTCTTCGGTCATTTCACGGATGGCGTAGTGCGGTCCTTCTTTTCCCAGACCGCTGTCTTTCAGACCCCCGTAGGGCATCAGGTCGGCCCGCCACTGGGTTCCCCAGTTGATATGCAGATTGCCGCTGTCCACTTCCCGGGCGAACCGTAGGGCACGCGCGATATCGCGAGTGAAGAGTGAAGCCGCCAGGCCGTAGGGGCTGTCGTTCGCGAGGCGGATCGCCTCATCGAAACTGTCGACCCGAGTCACCGCGACGGCGGGCCCAAACAGCTCCTCACAACTGATGCGCAGGCCAGGGGCGACGTCAGCGAGGATCGTGGGTTCGAAGAGGGTCCCCTCCCGCTTTCCGCCGGTGACCAACCGGGCCCCGCCGGAGACCGCTTCCTGGACCCATGCTTCCACACGACAGGCATCCTGTTCGCGAATCATCGGCCCCATCCGGGTGGCCGGGTCGAGTGGATTGCCAGTCCGCAGCTCTCTGACCCGGGGGGTCAGTGCATCGAGAAATTCGCCGTAGGCCTGGGGAGTGGCCAAAATCCTCTGGGTCGAGATACACACCTGACCGGCATTGGAGTAACCCGACACGGCGACGAGGGATGCGGCCTGTTCAATGTCGGCATCGTCGAGCAGGATCACCGGACTGTTGCTGCCGAGTTCCATCGTGACCCGCTTGACCCCCGCCATACGGCAGATGGCGTCGCCGATGGCATAGCTGCCGGTGAAGCTGATCTTGCGGATGCGGCGGTCAGTACACAGCGCCTTGCCCAATTCGCCGCCTCCCCCCGTGACACAGGCGATCGCCTGGGGCGGGAGCCCGGCTTCCAGCAGGATTTCCACCAGTGTGAGGGCCGACAACGGAGTGTCGCTGGCCGGCTTGATGCAGACGGCGTTCCCCGCGGCAAGGGCAGGTCCTACCTTGTGGGCAACCAGATTCAACGGGAAGTTGAACGGGGTGATGGCCGCCACAATCCCACAGGGAACCCGCAGGGTGAACCCGAGTTTTCCCTTCCCTCCCGGTGCGGCGTCGAGGGGAATGACTTCGCTGCTGATACGGCGGGCTTCATCGGCCGACACATCGATCGTTTCGCGGGCCCGGCTCGCTTCGAAGGTTCCCTCGGCCAGGGTCTTGCCCTCTTCCTGGCTGATGGTGCGTCCCAACTCGGGTTCACGTCCCTGCATGAGCACCGCCGCCCGGCGCAGGATCGCCGAGCGGTCATACGCCGGCATGTCACGCATCAGCCGGGCCCCTTCGACCAGCCCGGTGACCGCCAGGTTCACATCGTCGGGAGTCCCGTGAGGCACCGTGTCGATCACCTCGCCGTTGTACGGATTGCGGACTTCGATCGACCGGGGTCGGTCTTGCCACTGGCCTGCGAGAAACATCTTCATCGGAGCGACGCCTTGGCACTGCGGAGAGGAGGCAACGGGAACAGCCCGCGGTTTGCAGCTTAGCCGGTCTTCCGCCAGGTCAACAGGGGCAGGCTGTGAGTCTGGCCACGAGGGATCGGCGGCAGAGACAGCCTTGGTTCCAGGCGGTTCCGCAGATTGATGCGGGTTTGATCCTGTGATGAGGATCAGACGCCCGCGTTGTCATTCTGATTCCCCCGGATGAGGCCGCCGACCGCGTGGGCCAGTCTGGCTGTCATGGAGATGGCAATCCGGTATCTTGCGGGCCGGCATTTCCTTCCCCGCATTGATTCCGCCATGCACTGGATTCGACTCGGACTGCTTACACTGCTGCTGACGGTGGTTTCCCGGGAGGCTCAAGCCGGGGGAGAATCACCTCTTCCTCCCGGAGAAGAAGTCGGTACGTTTGTACTCGACGATCCCGGGTTGGAAGTGCAGCTTGTGGCCAGTGAGCCGGCGGTACGCAGCCCGGTGGCACTGGCGTGGGATGCCTCGCAACGGCTGTATGTGGCCGAGATGATTGGTTATCCCGAGACTCCCGGACTGGGGCGAATCACCCGGCTCGAAGATCGTGACCGTGACGGACGCTACGAGCACGTCCAGGCGTTTGCCGGGGGATTCGACTTTCCCGCTTCGGTCATGCCCGTCGAGGCGGGGGTGCTGGTTGCCGATGCTCCGCATATCTGGTTGCTGCGCGACACCAATGAGGATGGCGAGGCAGATGAACGCCAGATTGTCTGGACAGGTTTTCGACCCGGATCCCAGCAGTTGCGAGCGAATGCTCTGCATTGGGGCCCCGACAACTGGATCCACGGTGCGAATGGCCGCAACGATGGAGAGGTGACTCGTCCCGAGGGGGGCGGAGCGATCTCCATCCGGTCGCGCGATTTCCGCTTTCGACTGCAGCCGGCCGCGTTTGAAGCCGTGGTCGGACAAAGCCAGTTTGGCCAGGTCCATGATGATTGGGGCCGGCGGTTTCTTTCCTGGAACACCATTCCCGTTCGACAGCAATTGCTTCCGGGCTGGTTTCTCGAGGCGTGTCCCGACCTGGCGTCGCTGGCGATTGTCGACGTCGCCGAGCCCGGAGATTCCGGTGAAATCTTTCCTCTCAGTCCGCCCCCGCGACAGTTCAACGCCGAGCGGGCGAGCTTTTACAACGCCCTGTGCGGCCTGACGATTTTGCACAGCCCTTTTCTGGGGAGCGACTACGAGGGGAATGCGTTTGTGGGAGAGTCCCTGAGCAACCTCGTGATTCGCCGAAAGCTCGATGCGACCGGCGTTGTCGCCAGGACGCAACGGCCCAATCCCAAAAGTGACTTTCTGGCCTCCAGCGACTCGTGGTTTCATCCCGTGTTTCTGGCGACTGGACCCGATGGGGCGTTGTATCTCTGCGATTTCTACCGTCCTTTGGTCGAGCATCCGATTTATGTGGTCTCTGAACAGGCACGCCGTGAGATCGACTGGCGGCAGGGAGCTGAGCATGGCCGCATCTGGCGCGTTTCCCGCCGGGGAGAGCGACAGACGCGCCAGCCCCCCGTGCCTCCGGCGGATTTGTCTTCGTCGGAACTGGTCGCCCGACTCGAACATCCTGTCGGCTGGCAGCGGGATACGGCCCGGCGTGTGCTGGTTGAGCGCAGACTGCACCGTCTCGCAGGTGACGTGCGCCGTGTCTGGTCGTCGGCGGCCACCGCGCAGGGACGACTGCAGGCCATGTGGACGCTGGAGGGATTGGGGGAGCTGAAAGTGGCTGACCTGCAGAGCGCTCTGTCCGATGAATCAGATCTGGTCCGGTGCCAGGGAATTGCCCTTTCCGGGTCACTGCTGCCGCAGGATGAGACACTGCGGCAGACGTGTCGGAATCTGGCCGGTCAGGGTTCGTCGTTGATCCGCTTCCAGTTGGCGTTGTCTTCGGTGAAGTGGCAGGACGAGGAGCGCGGAGAACTGCTGAAGTCGCTCATTCGTCTGGCTCCGGGAGAGTCTCCGCTGACCGAGGTGGTGCTGGCGGTCGCGGCACGAACGCCCGGCCAAATGCTGGATGTGGTGGGTCAACTGGTTCGTGATGAGCCGCAGGCGTGGCTGAGTCCCGATGACGGACGAAGCCGATTCCTGCGTGGAGTGGGACGCCGGCTTGGAGTGGATCCGCTGGACGAACACGATGCAGAGGGGCTCGAAAATCTGTTGCAGCTGGCACGCGACCGAAGTGAACCCGCGGGTGTGGGTTGGATTCTCGCGGGGATGTCGGAAAGTGGAGTTCCGCTGGGAAAGTCTCTGAAAGCAACGTTGGCCTGGAAGGACCCGGCCCTGGTCGACTGGGCCCGCCGGATGGTGCTGGAAAAGCTGGATTCGGAGGTGAAGCCAGCCGATCCAGCGATGTGGGCCGCCCCGTTGGGACTGCTCGTCTGGGGCGAGCCTGATGCGACGCTCCGTGATTTGATGCGTCTGGTGAAACGGGGACAACCGGCAGAAGTGCAGTCGCTGGCCGCCTTTGTCATCGGGGAAGTGGCGACGCCGTCCTCGGTTGAGGAACTGCTTGGGGTGTGGACCGAGGCGGGAACGCCTGCCCGTCGGGAGTTGTTGCGGGGGGCCGCCCGCTCACTTGCTCTGGGGCAAATGGTGTTGGAGGGATGGCGGGAGGGAATGATTTCGCCGGCCGATTTCCCGGCCGACATTTTGGTGACACTGGTGCAGTCGGACTCCGTCGATTTGCGGGGGCTTGCCCGGGAAGTCGCTCGGGCGGTGAACACCGATCGACGACAGGTGGTGGACGCTCATCAGGAGGCCCTCTCCCATCGGGGAAACGCCCTGGCAGGGGCCCGGTTGTTCCGACAGCATTGTCTGGTCTGTCACCAGGTCCAACGGGAGGGGGGGGCGGTGGGGCCGGATCTGTCAGGAATCGGGGGTCGGCCGCGCGAGGCGGTGCTGGTTGACCTGCTCGATCCCAATCGACAGGTGAACCCCAACTTTGTCGTCCAGTCGGTGGAATTGAAATCGGGAGTGGTGGTATCGGGGCTGATTATGGCCGAGACCGCACAAACCCTGGTCCTCAAGCGGGCGGATGGAAGTACGGAGCAGATTCCCGTGGCCGGCATCGTGGAGGTCCGCAGCACTGGTCAATCGTTGATGCCCGAAGGATTTGAACAGAAGCTTCCCGGGACATCTCTCGCAGACCTGCTGGAGTTCCTGGGGAACCCCAGTCGGGACCTGCTGCGCCAAGCGGGCCGGGAAGAGTCCCGGGAAGAATGACACGTTGTCCTTGAATTCCGGAGGGGAAATGCGATTCAATTCGGAAGCGTCTGGTTCGGCGACAGCGGACGCCCGCGCGGTGACTGTGCCTGGAACTCGGGATGGAACGGGTGGCGTCATGCCAAATGCGCGTCGTGGCTGGGGTTGGGCCCTCGCTGGTGTCGGCCTGCTGAGTGTGTTCACCGCCGTTGGGCGTGGGGATGACCAGCGGGGATCTTCCGCCAATCCGCACTTCCACCGGGAAGAGATCCCGGAAGTTCCCCAGACCCAGGCGGGCATTACGCCGGCCCAGAGGCGAATGGGTGAGGACTGGCCCGAGTTTCTGGGGCCCCGGGGAACGGGGATCTCGGGAGAGACGGGACTCTTGCCGGAATGGGCCGCGAAGGGGCCGCCGGTGTTGTGGAAAAAGAAGGTGGGTGAAGGCTACGCCGCCCCGTCGATCCGGGGCGACCGGCTGGTGTTCTTTCATCGCATCGAGGACGAAGAGCGAATCGACTGTTTTGTTCCCGAGACCGGGGCGGAGGTCTGGAGTCACTCGTACCCAACCAGTTTCAGTGATCCCTACGGATACAATGGCGGTCCCCGCTGTTCTCCGCTGCTGACCGCTGAGCACTGCTTCACCTATGGAGCCGAGGGGAAGCTCACGTGCCTCGATCTTGCGTCCGGAAAACAGATCTGGCAGCGTGATACGCAGAAAGACTTCCGGATTCCCCGCGGTTTTTTTGGCGTCGGTTCGACTCCCGTTCTGGATGGCGACCGGTTGTTTGTGATGGTGGGCGGGCACCCCAAGTCGGGGATGGTCGCCTTCGATCGGAAGACCGGGAAAACACTCTGGGAAAACGTTGGCCCGGAAACATTTCCCAATGCCCCCATGCGGATCGAGCGCGACCGGCCTCCCGCCAAGCTGGCCAGTTACTCGTCTCCATTGCTGGCCACGATTCACGGCCGCAAACATCTACTCTGTTTCATGCGGCCGGGACTGGTCTCGCTCGAACCCGAGACGGGCGAGGTCAACTTCGCCACCTGGTTCCGGTCGCCAATTCATGATTCGGTCAATGCGGCCCGACCGGTGGTGACCGGCGACCAGATTTTTCTCTCGGCGGCATATGAGACCGGTGCCTTGATGCTGAAGGTCCAGCCCGATGGCAAGGGAGCGGAAGAAGTCTGGAAAGACCTTGACGCAATGCAAACGCACTGGTCCACCACCATCGAGCATCACGGTTTTCTGTACGGCTTCAGCGGACGGCACGAACCGGGCTCGAACCTGCGATGCCTGCGGGCGAGTGATGGTGAGCTGATGTGGCGAACCCGCGATGTGAACGAAGACGAAGAACCCGACCCGAAGGCAGGCCTGGGGGTCAGTGTTCCCAGGTACTATGGCCGCGGCTCAGCTATCCTCGCAGATGGTCGGCTGATCGTGATGGGAGAACGGGGAACCCTGGCCCTCGTCGATCTGAATCCCAAAGAGTTTCGGGAGATCAGCCGGGTGAAATTTCCCGAGATGGGCTATCCGTGCTGGACGGCACCCGTGCTCTCACGCCGGCGGTTGTTCATCACCGGGGCCCGTCAGTTCCGGGGGCTGGGTGGGTTCACCGATTATGAGTACCACCTGATTGCGCTCGACCTGGCTGCGGAATGAATGCCCCGGCGGCACTCTGGCCCCCACCTTGAAAATGAAGAGGATGTTCCGATGTTGTCGCGTGTGCTGGAACCGGAAGTGATGGACACGGCCGAGGAGGCACTCGACTACGACACGATGGATCATTCGTTCGTGAATGGTCTGTTTGCCGATCAGTTCGCCCAGTTGCTGCAGAACAGCACCGACCGGCCTGCGGGGCGCTGCCGGGTTTTGGATGTGGGAACGGGGACGGCCCAAATCCCGATTGAGATTGTCCGGCGCCGGCCCGATGTCGACATCGTGGCGATTGACCTGTCCCGCGAGATGCTGAAATTGGGGCAGCGCAATCTGGAGCGGGCAGGAGTGACCGCGGCCATTCGCCTGGAACTGGTGGATGCCAAGCGACTTCCGTATGCATCGGCGAGTTACGACGCCGTCATTTCGAACAGCATCATTCACCACATCCCGGAGCCGCTGCATTCTCTGCGCGAGATGGTGCGGGTATTGCGACCCGGCGGTGCCTTGTTTGTGCGGGACCTGATGCGTCCGACTGATCAGGCGATCCTGGAATGCCTGGTCGAGCAACATGCCGCCGGTGCCAATCCGCACCAGCGGCGGTTGTTCGCCGAGTCGTTGCGGGCCGCCCTGACCGTCGATGAAGTGGCCCACCTGTTACAGCAGGTGGGCCTGCCGTCCTCCTGGGTGACGGCTACCAGCGACCGGCACTGGACGATCTGTTCGCACTGAGACTCCCGAAAGCCATGATCAACCCCCGAAGTAGTCAGGCGGGAAACCCTTCGGTGAATGACAGGTGACTGAGAACCAGATCAGGGTTTGAGATTGCGGTCGAGGAATTCCCACATTCCGCGGACCGAATCCTCGAGTTTCTTGCCTCCCCAGCCATGTCCGTCCCCCAGCATCAGTTCGACGCGTCCAGGGATACCGGCGTTGGTGAGGGCTTCGGCCATGAACCAGGCCTGTTCTCCCGGGACCAGCGGGTCCTTGGTTCCCTGCATCAACAGCATGGGGGCGTCGCCGGCGTTCACATAGGTGATGGGCGAGGCCTTCTTGTAGGCTTCGGGCATTTCCTCCCGGGGTCCTCCCAGGAAGTTCTTGAGAATGCCTTGAGACACTTCGGGTAGTGTGGCGGACAGATCTGTCGGGCCGACGAAGTCGACCACCACCTGTACCTTGCTCGACTGATCGTGCCAACCCCCTTCGCCCTCCAGGCCATCAGCGGGATCCATCGTTCCCAGCATCATGGCCAGGTGGGCACCGGCTGAGAATCCGACTGCACCGATCCGGTCGGGACGGATCTTGAGGTCCTTGGCGTGGGCTCGCAGCCAGCGGATCGCGCACTTCACATCTTCCACCTGAGCCGGGAAGCGATGCTTGGGGGCCAAACGATAGCCGATGGTGGCCGAGGCATAACCCTTTTGAGCCGCCTCGATGGCCTGTGCCGTATGGTCTTCTTTCTTGCCCCCCGACCAGCCGCCACCATGGATGAACACCACGACGGGAAACGGACCATTGCCTGTGGCGGGACGAGCGAAATGGAGGGTCAACGGCTCTCCGCCACCGGTGCCATACTGCACATTCTGCTGCAGCAGATAGGAGGGTTGGGGGGCGGCCCCCACCAGGGGCGAGGCAGCCGCGTCGCGCGGCTTGTTGGTACGGGTGAACTGACCTCCGCGGACCTTCATCGCGAGACTGTAGACCTGCTTGTCGCACGTCATGTAGAGCGTCTTGCCGTCTGGTCCGCCAAACGCCACGTTTGAACAGAACTCGGGAATGGGGATGAGGCCCAGGGAGACCCCATCGCGATCGACCACCCAGACCCCGCCGCTGCCCGAGAGGTAGAGGTTGCCCCGTTCGTCGATGGTGAAACCGTCGGGAGCCGTCCGCTTGTCAGCGGCGACGGGAGGATCGAAAAAGAGCCGGCCGGCACCGACGGTGCCGTCGGCCTGAATGGGATACCGTCGCCAGTTCATCGGACCATCGTCGGCCACGTACAGCCAGCGCCCGTCGTTCGAAACCTTGAGTCCATTGGGGACCTGCATGTCCTCAATGATCTTGCGTGAGGTGCCGTTGGCTGTCAGCAGGTGCACGGCACTGGTTTTGTTCTTCCCGTCGAAATCGGGATCGGTGAAGTAGATGTCTCCGTTGGGAGCCTGGGCGACATCGTTGGGCTGGTGCAGCGCGGTGTTGAACAGCAGCACCTGGGTGTCGGTCGGTCCATTCGGACCGATGGCGTAACTGAGGATGCGATGACCAAACGCCTGGGCACCGATCAATCGTCCATCGTTTCCGAGGGCCATACCGTTGACTCCCTCGGTTTTGTCGGCCCAGACAGTCACCTTGCCGGGCTCGTCGAGACAAAGAATCTGGGTATCGGCCTTTTCTTTTCCAAACGCCGTGAAATACAGCTTGCCGGTCACTCCGTCCCAGACCGGGCCTTCGAAAAAACGAGGATCGCTGTAGACCGATACCAGTTTCGCATTCGTGGCCACGGTCGAGGGCCAGCCAGTTTCCTGGGCCTGCAGTGGTGCCAGGCAGACGGCCAGGGATACTTGCCAGACCACCAGTGAGAGACACAGTCGTTTCTTCATGGCGCGAAGCTCCGTGCGACGGGCGACATCGAAAGTTCCAGACTGCCAGACGATAACGCCGCGATTTGCGAATGAAAAGGAGTCCGAGATCCGTCATCGTCTCTGCCGGCAACCGAAGCGGGCTCGGTCGCATTCCCGGGGGCATCAAGCTGCCGAGCGGTGCATCGCGATCTGGCAGTCAGCGAATGATTGGGGCACGGCGGGACTTCCCTGTGGAGCCGGAACTCAAATGCCAATCAAACTCACCCGGCCCGGGGCGTTACCGGGCGCATCACCAACAGCGCGAGAGGGGGCAGACAGACACGGATGCTGTGGGGCTGGCCATGCAGGGGGATCGGTTCAGAATAGACCCCTCCCAGATTGCCCAGATTGCTTCCCCCGTAGATGGCGGCATCGCTGTTGAACAGTTCGGTGAAATAGCCGTTGGCAGGAACTCCGAGACGATAGCCATCGCGTGGGACTGGGGTGCAGTTCATCGCAACAATCAGGAAATCCCTGGGATTTCTTCCGAGTCTGAGCCAGGCGAACACGCTATTGGCCGAGTCGTCGCACGAAATCCACCGGAATCCTTCGGATTGCATGTCGAGCTCATGCAGGGGGAACGACTCGCGGTAAATGCGGTTGAGATCCCCCACGAGCCGGCGGACACCATCATGGGAGGCATGCCCGCAGAGCGCCCAGTCGATCTCCTGGTCATGGTTCCACTCGGTCCACTGGCCCAGTTCGCCTCCCATGAACAGCAGCTTCTTGCCAGGGGTGGTGTACTGGTACGCGTACAACAGGCGCAGGTTGGCGAACCGCTGCCAATAATCTCCCGGCATCTGCGACACCAGTGAACGCTTGCCGTGCACCACTTCGTCATGGGAGAGGGGCAGGACGAAGTTCTCTGTGAAGGCATAGACCATCCGGAACGACAACTCATTCTGGTGGTACTGACGGTGTATGGGATCGCGCCGCAGGTAGCGCAGGGTGTCATTCATCCACCCCATGTCCCATTTCATGGTGAACCCGAGGCCCCCCGTATAGACCGGACGTGAAACGCCTCCCCAGGCGGTCGATTCCTCGGCGATGGTGACCACGCCGGGAAATTCGCCGTGGACGATGGTGTTGAGATCCTGCAGGAATTGGACCGCCTCGAGGTTTTCCCGGCCGCCGTAGGGGTTGGGAATCCACTCTCCCGGTTTGCGGGAGTAGTCGAGATACAGCATCGAGGCGACGGCATCGACTCGCAGCCCATCGACGTGATAGACATCGAGCCAGAATCGCGCGCTCGAGAGCAGGAAGTTGCGGACTTCAGTCCGTCCGTAGTTGAAGACCAGTGTGCCCCAGTCGGGGTGCGATCCCTGGCGGGGATCTTCATGTTCGTAGAGACACGTCCCGTCGAATCGCTCCAGGCCGTGCGCGTCGCTGGGGAAATGGGCGGGAACCCAGTCGACCAGCACCCCGATGCCATTCCGATGGCAGTGATCGACGAAATACATGAAATCGTGGGGAGTTCCAAAGCGGCTGGTGGGTGCGAAGTAGCCGGTGGTCTGGTAACCCCACGATCCGTCGAACGGATACTCGGTGATCGGCAGCAATTGCAGGTGGGTGTAGCCCATTTGATGGGCGTAGTCGACCAGCATGTGGGCCAGTTCGCGATAGTTGAAAAATGCCCGGCCATCGCGGGGACGCCGCCATGAGCCAAGTTGCACTTCGTAAATCGAGACGGGTTGTTCCAGCCAATTGGTCCGTTCCCGTCGCCGCAGCCAGTCGAGGTCGTGCCAGTCGTAGCCCGAAAGCTCGTAGACAATCGAGGCGGACTTGGGACGCAATTCGGCGTGGAAGGCGACAGGATCAGACTTCTGCTCGATCTGACCAGACTGCTCCTGCAGCGAATACTTGTAGGCCATCCCGTGGCACAACCCCGGGACGAAGCCCGACCAGATCCCGGCATCGGAGGAACCCAGCTGATGCCGCCCGTGTTCCCATCCATTCGCGTCGAACACGACCGAAACCTCGCGGGCGTTGGGAGCCCAGACAGCGCAGCGGCTGCCGGCGACACCATCGACCGAATCGGGATGGGCACCCAGCAGCGAATACATCAGACAGTGGGTTCCAGACTGCATGGAAGCGAGGTCGTTCGGGCTGACACGATATCCGGAGGCCATGGTCTGGCCCTTCACCGGAGTGGATGGTGAGGCACTGGAGCGGGCCATCAGAGGTTAGGCAAACAAATCGCGGGCGGCCTGGCCCTTGCCGTCTTCTGTCGCGTAGAAAGGTCGGCGTTCCACCTCGAACGAGGTGGCCGGGCTGATTCCCATCGCGGTGAAGATGGTCGCATGCAGGTCCCGCACTGAGATCGGATTCTTGATGGCGATGCAGGGGCGCTCCGGAGCGGTTTCCCCATACAGGAACCCCCGCTTGATTCCCCCGCCAAACATCAGCACGCAGGAGGCTCCGGTGAAATGCCGGTGCATGCCATAGTGCTTCAGTTCCCGCAGGACATCGGTGGGGGCCGTGGCCTGGTCTTTCGCCGTAGATCCGGGGACCCCCTCGATAATCATGTCGCGGCTGAATTCGCTGGCCAGCACGACAAGGGTCCGGTCGAGCAGCCCCCGTGATTCCAGATCACGGATCAGCGTCGCGATGGGGCGGTCGATCTCGTGGTGCAGCCGGTCCACCGTCTCATGTCCATTGGCATGGGTATCCCAATGGACAAAGGGAATGTACTCGGTGGTGACCTCGACATACCGGGCTCCCGCCTCGACCAGCCGTCGGGCCAGCAGACATCCCTGGCCAAACCGGCCGGTGTTGTAGCGATCAAAGCTTTCTTTGGGCTCCCGGGAAATGTCGAAGGCCTCCCGATCCGCGGAGCCCAGCAGGCGGTGGGCGTTCTCGAGAGAACGGAGCAGCGAGTCTTGCCGGAATTCGCTGGCGTCGGTTCGCTTGAGAAGTTCCTTGTAGAGTCTCTCGCGCTTCGAGAAGCGCATCGGGTCCATCCCACGAGGGGGTTTGACCGCCCGGGCCGCCTCTTCCGGAAAAGGCAGGTTCATCGGGCCATGGTCGCTGCCGAAAAAGCCGGCCTGGGTGAAAGCCTTGATCTCTTCGTTTTCGCCAATCCCTTCGAGCCTCTGGCCAATGTTGATGAACGCCGGGATCACCGGGTTGCGGGGGCCCAGGACCCGCGACATCCACGCCCCAATATGGGGTGCCGCCACCGTCTGGGGAGGAACATATCCAGTATGCCAGTGATACTGGTGACGCGAATGCAGAATGCTTCCCAGGTCGGGCAGCACATGCGAGCGAATCAGGGTGCCCCGGTCGAGCACCTGACCGATTTCTTCCAACCCCTCGCAGATTTTGATGTTGTCGACCGCAGTGTCGATCGAGCGGAACGTGCTCATCACCTTCTCGACTGGCGTGCCGATCTCGAACGGATGATAGCGTTTCGGGTCAAAGGTCTCGGGAGCGGCCATGCCCCCGGCCATCCAGAGCACGATACAGGCGTCGGCTGTAGCTGGGGGGGCCTTGTCCGAACCATCTTCGGCGGTCAGCAAGCGGGGGGCTGCCCCCGCCCAGGCGGCTGCCGAAGCGGCGGAGAGTT
>Ga0315901_10002488_pt1 | contig 25269 bp, 21 predicted proteins | sample LakEriMetagenome_10_FD_203761 | JGI IMG/M metagenome (GOLD analysis project Ga0315901, IMG submission 203761) | Freshwater fungal communities from buoy surface, Lake Erie, Ohio, United States - Buoy 2 MA116 | ecosystem: Environmental > Aquatic > Freshwater > Lake | place: USA: Lake Erie, Ohio...
CTAAGCCATCCATCGAAACCGAAGAAATCATTCTGCGCATCGCATCTACCGCTGCTTTGTCGGCGAGATTCTTCTCCCCCATACCAATCCAGCGCGATGCGGCAATGGCAGCAGTCTCAGTGACGCGAACCAATTCCAACGCAAGATTTCGCGAAGAGATTGGTTGGTGACTCATATCGGTAACTAGTGTGAGTGTCTGCCGACCCAGTTACCAGAGCTTCCAACGAGGAAGTCAAGATCTGCGCCGTGGTGAGATTGGTTAACGTGATCGAAGTAAAGCTTGACCCAGCCACGTGGTTCTGGCGAAGTGGGTGGAGACCATTTCTTCTTCCGCTCTTCCAATACTTCTGGAGCCACGAGAAGATCAAGTCGTCGATTGGCCACATCCATTTCAATCTCATCGCCAGTCTCAACAAAAGCTAGCGGTCCGCCCACTGCTGCCTCAGGTGATACGTGAAGCACAACAGTGCCGAACGCCGTGCCGCTCATGCGTGCATCGGAGATGCGAATCATGTCGGTTATGCCTTTAGCCAAAAGTGACTTCGGCATCGATGCATTCGCAACCTCAGGGAACCCTGGGTATCCCTTCGGGCCTGCATTTTGAATCACGAGAATGTCATTTTCGTCGACGATAAAATCATCGCGATCTGCATCTTCGACATAATCTTCGATAGCCGAATAGACCAAGGCTTTGCCACGATGCTTGAGCAGATGTGGTGATGCAGCAGATACCTTAATGACAGCGCCATTGGGAGCAAGCGAACCAAAGAGCACTGCGGTCGCGCCTCCTGGCTTCTGGAATGGTTCAGCAACAGAGGTGATGACTTCTCGGTTCCAGTTCTTTACCCCTGCGATATTTTCAGCAACGGTCTTTCCAGTGACCGTGATGTGATCGCGGTGAATCAAGTCGCCAAGTTCTTGCATAATCGCTGGGATACCACCTGCATAATAGAAATCTTCCATCAAGTACTTGCCAGATGGCATGAGATTTGCAAGCACTGGAAGATCTCTTGTTAATGAATCAAACTCTTTAAGTTCCAAATCAACGCCGATTCGACGTGAGATGGCAAGTAGGTGGACAACTGCGTTGGTAGAACCACCAATAGCAGCGACAATCTTGATTGCATTCTCGAAGGCTTTCTTATTGAGAATCTTCGAGAGGGTTAGGCCTTCTTCGACCATCTTCACGATGCGACGACCAGCAAGTTGCGCCATCGCATAACGACGGGAATCAACTGCAGGAATTGCAGCGCTACCCGGAAGTTGCAGACCAAGAGCTTCGGTCACTGATGCCATTGTGGAGGCAGTTCCCATAGTCATGCAGTGGCCAGCGCTTCGTGACATACATGTCTCGGCCTCGATGAACTCCTCTTCGGTCATTGTGCCCGCACGCACTTCTTCAGCGAACTTCCACGCATCAGTACCAGAACCAATATCTTTACCACGGAATTTTCCATTAAGCATCGGACCGCCGGTCATCATCAAGGTTGGGATATCAACGCTCGATGCACCCATCAACATTCCAGGTGTCGTCTTATCGCAACCTGAAAGGAGCACCACTCCATCCATAGGGTTGGCACGGATCAACTCTTCAGTTTCTAGCGCAAGAAGGTTGCGGTACAACATCGTGGTTGGACGCATCGTCACTTCACCAAGTGACATCGCAGCAAACTCCAATGGGAATCCGCCCATCTCCCACACGCCACGTTTAACCGACTCTGCTACGCGACGAAGGTGCGCGTTACATGGAGTGAACTCAGACCATGTGGTGCCGATGCCAATCACTGGACGCCCATCCATTACATCTGGAGCAAATCCTTGGTTGCGCATCCACGAACGATGAATAAATCCGTTCTTCCCTTCAGCGCCAAACCATTCGCGACTGCGCGCTCCGGTGGGTTGGGTACGGTGATGTGCTGGCATTGCGCTCTCCCCCTAGAAACTCGATCGGTCTGGATGTGACCTTTGGAAACCTGCGGCCAAACCTATCGGAGGAAGGGTGAAAACCCATAAGATTCGAAGGTAGCGGCAAAACCCTGCTAACTTATAAATCCCTGAGTCACCTACCGAACTACCAATGAGGAGTACGCGATGAAGTTTGCCCGTCTCGGCGCTATCGGCCAAGAAAAGCCCGCTGTAATGGTCTCTGAGAGCGAAGCGGTCTTTGTTGACCATCTCATCTCAGATTGGAACCGAAGCGAGCTCGAGAAGGGCGCAATCGCGAAAGTGGCCGCTGCTGACCTATCTACGCTACCCCGGGTGAAAGTTTCGGATTACCGAATCGGCTCCCCGTTGGCGCGACCAACCAACATCATCTGCGTTGGCCTCAACTATGCCAAGCATGCAGCCGAATCAGGCATGACCCCACCGCCAGAGCCAGTGGTCTTTACCAAGGCGCCCGATACTGCAATCGGTCCAAATGACGACATCATCATCCCGCCCAACAGCCAGAAGACCGATTACGAAGTAGAGATTGCAATTGTCATCGGCAAGAAGGCTTCCTATATCTCCTCAGTTGACCAAGCTCCTGATTACATCGCTGGGTACACCATCAGTCAGGATGTCAGCGAGCGCCATTGGCAGATTGAGCGCGCCGGTCAATGGACTAAAGGAAAGTCTTTCCCGACGTTTAATCCGTTTGGACCTGTTGTCGTCACCTCCGATTCTTTCGATCCACATAATGTGCGCGTTTGGTGCACCGTTGATGGCGAGAAGCGTCAAGATTCGTCAACAAGCGATCTGATCTTCGGAATCAATCACATTGTTTGGTATATCAGCCAATTCATGGAGCTCCACCCTGGTGACATCATCAACACCGGAACACCAGAGGGCGTTGGCATGGGCTTCAAGCCAGAGAAGTTCCTGCGTGCTGGTCAGACCGTTGTCACCGGAATCGAAGGCATTGGTCAATTCACCAACAAGGTGATTGCCCACAAGTAATAGCTAGCTGATATCGCCCGCGATAATCACATTCTCCAGGCCCTTGCCTTGAGCTAAGCGAGCCAACTGCGCTTCGACTAATCGGCGCGCTCTTGGTTCGAATGCAGATGTGTTACCACCAACATGGGGCGCAATCATCACGCCACGAGCGCTCCACAGTGGATGACCCGCCGGTAGCGGCTCTGGATCTGTGACATCAAGCGCTGCGGTTATTCGACCTGAATTCAACTCAGCTACGAGAGCATCGGTATCAACGATGCCACCGCGCGCCACGTTCACAAGGAGCGCACCGTCTTTTAATAGTGCAAGGCGCTCTTTGTTAAACATCTTGCGCGACTCATCATTGAGCGGCAAAATTAAAATTACGACATCAAAAGTTGGTAGCTGGCTATCTAGATCTGCGATCTTGAGCGCGCCATCACTTCCAGAACGCGAGAATGGCACAACAGTTACATCGAAACCAGAGAGATTACGCGCAACCGTCTTGCCGATAGATCCATAACCAATGATTGCGACCTTCTTATCGTTGATCGATTGTTGACGGCTATGCACCCACTGGCCTCTATCTTGATTGCGAACAAATTCTGGGAAGCCACGTAGCGACGCGATAGCAAGGCCAACTGCAAGTTCGGCGGTGGAGGCATCATGAATTCCGCGCCCATTACATAAAGTCATCCCGGGACGAGTGAACTCAATTGCATCTTCATAGCCAGCATTTGGCATCTGGAGCACTTTTAGGTTTGGCATCTTGCGCGAGAATTCCAGCGCAGTCCGTCCGCCCATGTAGCTAGGCACATAGAAAGAAATATCGCTGAGCGCAGTTTCGCTTGCACTTGCTAGATCGGTATTGGCAGGCGAACGGAGTGTGAAGCCCGCGGGAACTACCAAGTCATCCCACTGCGCCCAAATCGTAAGACCTGATTGTTGGCTCATGACTTTAACGCGTTCTGGAATTTCTTATTGATATCTAGCGGAATCTCCATTACTTCGTTTTCTAGCGTGCCGATTCCTGCGACATCAATCGTCACAACATCGCCTTCAAGCATGATGAAATCTAGCAGCGGAATAATTCCGGTTCCAGTAGAGAGAACTACGCCATCAGGAAATGTCTGGCAGCGAAAGAGATATCCCACTAAATGTTCGAGCGACTTATTGAGGGAACTCAGTGCAGTATCTGCGCTCCACACCACTTCACCATTGCGAGTGATGCGCGCGGCAATCGTCATCTTCGAGTGCTCGGGGGCGAGCCAGCTTGGAGTAATTCGGGGGCCAAGCGCGGTCGAGCCAAGGTAGCTTTTTGCCTGCGGCAGGTAGAGCGGATTTGCGCCTTCAATGGAACGGGAGGTCACATCATTGCAAATGGTGAATCCAACAATCTCTTCATGCGCGTTGATGACAATTGCAACCTCAGGCTCAGGGACAGTTGATGTGCAATCTGCGCGCTTACCTACCACGTCGCCATTTCCCACTGTGCGTCGGAAATTCGCCTTGAAGAAGAGTTCTGGGCGATCTGCCTCGTACACCTTTTGATAGACATCGGGTGTTCCACTCTCTTCTTTTCGCGCATCGCGGGAACGTAAATAAGTGACGCCAGCCCCCCACACTTCACTCTCTGGAGCCAGTGGTGGCAACTCACGGCCATGGATCTCTGGGCCGCTAGAGCGTTCGAGTATCTCGCGCAATTGCGCCAGCGGAATCTTGAGCGCGGCAGTAAGCGTCGGCAGCTCGTTAATTGCAAAATACTTGCCGTCAACATACTTCGCCAAAGCGAAAGGATTCTCTGCGCTCTCTATCACTGCAAGTTGCATGTCAATCCTCCGAGAATCGATTGGTTACGTATTGAGATTAGGCAGTGCTTGAGGTTGAACTCTTCACAATCGTGGCGCGTCCTGACTCAAGTCGCGCCACAGGGACTCGGAAAGGAGAACACGACACGTAATCAAGGCCCACCGAATGGAAGAAGTGAATACTGCGCGGATCTCCACCATGTTCACCGCAGACGCCGAGTTTGAAATCTGATCGAAGCGATCTGGCAGCTTCAGATGCCATCTTCACAAAGAGGCCCACGCCGTCTTGATCCAACGACTCAAAGGGATTGAACGGGAGCAATTCAAGATCAAGATATCGAGGCAAGAATGTTGACTCCACATCATCTCGACTAAATGCCCACGTCAACTGAGTGAGATCGTTGGTTCCAAAGGAGAAGAAATCTGCGTAATCAGCAACGCGCTTGGCAGTAATTGCCGCGCGGGGCGTTTCAATCATGGTGCCAATTGGGATATCCAGCGTTTGGCCGGTGCTCGAAAGGGTATGGGCAATCTCTTCCTCGAGCGTCTCGCGCAGATGTAGTAGCTCGCGCTGCGTCGCCACCAGTGGAATCATGATTTCAGGCTTTGGATCATGTCCAAGACGACGAACTTCGATGGCAGCATGCACAAGCGCGCGTACTTGCATCTTAAATAGCTCTGGAATCAAGATGCCAAGGCGCACACCACGTAGACCCAACATCGGATTAGATTCGTGAAGTCGTTTTACCGCTGCAAATATCGCTTGCTCTCGTGGTGAGACATCACTGCCAAGTGCTTCGGCGCGCGCCATTTCGCCAGTCATCTCAGCAAGATCGGGAAGGAATTCGTGGAGAGGTGGATCGAGCAATCGGACGGTAACTGGCAGTCCAGACATCGCCATCATGATGCCGACAAAATCACCGCGCTGCAGTGGTTCCATTTCGGCGATAACGCCACGTTGTACTTCTTCATTCTCGGCAAGCACTAATCGCTCGACGAAGAGTCGGCGTTCACCGAGGAACATGTGTTCAGTTCGACAGAGACCTACTCCTTCAGCGCCAAGAATTCGTGCGCGCACGGCATCTTCTGGTGTATCTGCATTTGCGCGGACGCGGAGCGTTCGTTTCTGGTCGGCGTACTGAAGAATTCGATCAACGGCTTTAACCACTGGAGTTGCTTGGTTGGAGTCTGCAGAGAGCCTGCCCTCCAAATAAGCGGTAACTGGTGATGCGATAACAGGAACGACGCCGGTGTAGACCGCGCCAGTAGAACCATCAATCGAAATCGTTTCACCTTCATAAACAGTTAGACCACCCACAGTGAACAGATGCGCGCGCTCATCGACAGAGATGCTCTCGGTACCACAGACTGCAGTTTTACCCATCCCGCGGGCCACCACTGCCGCATGAGAGGTCTTTCCGCCACGGCTAGTCAAGATTCCTTCGGCTGCAACCATTCCCACTAAGTCATCTGGACTTGTCTCGCGTCTTACCAAAATTACTTTCTTCCCAGAGCGAGCTAAATCAAATGCGCGTTTTGAGTCGAAAACTACTTCGCCAACTGCGGCTCCTGGCGATGCCGGAATGCCACGGGCAATCTCTTTCACCGAACCTGATAGGTCAAATTGCGGGAACATAAGCGAAACTAATTGATCACCAGAAGTTCGTGAAAGCGCCTCATCCATGGAGATTTTCTCTTCATCGACCATGTGACAGGCAATCCGAAATGCCGCTTCAGCGGTGCGCTTACCAACACGAGTCTGCAGAATCCATAACTTGCCTCGCTCAACGGTAAATTCGATATCGCAGAGATCGCGATAGTGCGTCTCTAAAAGATCCATCACGCGTTGCAACTCGTCAGAAACTACGGGGTACTTCTCCTTCATATCCTGAAGTGACATGGTGTTTCGAATTCCAGCTACTACATCTTCACCTTGTGCTCGCTCAAGATAATCTCCGTAGCTGCCATGCTCACCTGTAGCGGGGTCACGTGTGAATGCCACGCCTGTTCCAGAGAGATCATCAAGATTTCCGAAGACCATAGATTGAATGTTTACTGCAGTTCCAAGATCAGAGGGAATTCGCTCGCGTCGACGATATAGACGGGCGCGTTCTGAATTCCAAGAACGGAATACTGCTTCAATAGAACTTAAGAGATGCTCTCGCGGATCTGTGGGAAATGCCTTTGAAGTCACTACTTCAATCACCTTGATGAAAGCTTCGGCGAGCGCCTTCAATCCTTCTACATCAAGCTCTGCGATCGAAGAGACTTTCTTATTCTCAAGAATTCGATGTTCGACTTTATGGAATTCACTTGGTGGTACATCGCACACAATGCGGCCAAACATATCCACGAATCGTCGATAAGAGTCCCAAGCAAACCGAGGGTTACCACTTGCCTTCGCAATTCCTTCTGCCACTTCAGGAGTCATACCTACATTAAGAACAGTCTCCATCATTCCCGGCATGGAAAACTTTGCGCCAGAGCGAACAGAAACTAAAAGCGGATTACTGGGATCGCCGAATTTCTTCCCTAAGGATTTCTCAAGCTCGGCAAGTGCTTGATTGACTTCTGTTAGCAGCGCCGATGACATCTGCTCGCTGGCAAGATATTCACGACATGCTTCGGTTGTGATGGTGAATCCAGGAGGAACCGGAAGCCCCATCCGCACCATTTCGGCAAGGTTTGCTCCTTTGCCGCCAAGCAGATCAGATTGAGTTCTATCACCGACAGTAAATGGGTAAATCAGCGCCTTTGCCTGGGATGCCATACCCGAAATCTACCCACCCGCAGGGGGTGCTCGGTACCAATTACTCGCCAAATCGGCACCTGTTCGGCACCCGTTCGGCACCCGTTCGGCACTGCCGAGAGTTTTCCGAGGGAGCCCCGAAGTATTAGATTAGGCGCGTGAGCGAGCGCGGAATTAATCTGGAATTTGCTGGCCTGACGGCCGTGATCACCGGAGCAGCCTCCGGAATCGGGTTAGCCACTGCTCAACTACTCCACCAACGTGGCGCTTCCATCATTGGCTTAGACCTCAACGAAGGTGAGCTAAAAAACTTCGCCCAGTGGATTCAATGTGATGTCAGCTCCAGCGACTCCGTTGCCCAGGCTTTCGCCGAAGTTCAGAAACTCACTCCAGTGATTGACGTGTTGATTAACAACGCGGCTATTGGTTCAACCGGTACCGTCGAGAGTGAATCAGAAGAGAATTGGCAAAAAGTTTTCAACATCAATGTTTTTGGAGTAGCAAGAGTGTCAAAACTTGCGATTCCCCTACTACGGAAATCAAAATTTCCTGCAATCGTTAATACCTGTTCAGTAGCGGCAGTTGCCGGCATTCCCAACCGGGCGATATATGCCGCATCTAAGGGAGCTATTCGGACACTGACCTTTTCTATGGCCTGCGACTTGTTAAAAGATCGAATCCGAGTTAATTGTGTAAACCCAGGGACCGCCGATACGCCTTGGGTGCAACGTCTGCTTAGCCAGACCAATGATCCGGCGGCAGAGCGTGAACGCCTTGAAGCTCGTCAACCATGGGGTCGCCTGGTTTCTGCGGATGAGGTTGCTAGTTCGATTGCCTACTTGGCAAGCCCACGACAAGGCTCTACTACTGCAACCGAGATTTCAGTTGACGGTGGCATGCTTAATCTCCGCGTGCCAAAGTAACTTCTCAACGACTTTCGTCAATCAAAAATCTTTTAAGCCAAGCCGTAGCGTTTAAGCATTCCTACACCGATGCTCGCGCGGCGCACGCGCTCTCTGCTTGTCGATTCCACAAGCCCTTGAATATGTCCACCTGATGGATAGAGACCTGGCGCGTTACGAACGGTGAATTTAAGGTAGATCGGCGCTGCAACGCGCACGAGATCAGGTACCTCATAGTGACGCACTGCACCGCCAAAGTCATCAGCAGCCTCCACGTATACATCAACGGGAATATCGACCTGCGCACGGATAGCAGCGATCTGTGCCAGCGACAGATCGGTTGTGAGATTTAACGTTGAGGCTCCCAAATCTTCATAAAGCGCAGCCGTTGCTGGGTTATTACATGGCAGCGCCACGGATGTCTTCAAGACAAAATCACTTGGTAAGTCACCTTTACGTTTTGCTTCACCTAGGACTTTTAGTAAGCCCACATCTCCGACGAGAATCGAACGCACGCCGAGAGCGGCTCCGTGTAGAACATCTTCCATCGCAAACCGAACTTGATCTGCGCCTCGAAGTGAAGGATGAACAGTTGCACTTGATGTTCCAACCGTTGCTCTTCCAATATCCCACGATGAGCGCGGGCCAACGAAGAGACAGACCTCAGCGCCAGACTCTTTGCCGAGCGCCAGATACTCTTTGATCTCTTCATCGCGAAGCATCATGATTCCGCTGCCTTGGCTCGCGCGATGAAAATCGAGCGAATACTTCTTCGCTTCGTCGATAACTGCGCGCATCGCGGCGGGGCCTTCTACTGAAGGAATCTCAACTTTCCATCGCGCACCGTCGCTAAAGCGCTTTGCGCTCTCAGGAAGTCCATCAAGATCCTCGTAACCCACGCCTTGCGCAGCAAGTGCAGCAATCGCGCGCTTCATTGGTCCTTGCGGATCGCGCGAGCTCTTCCACTCAGTACCTGAATTTTCTGCTGCCATGCTTAACCCCTCGCCTTCGCTACCGCTGCTAAGAATGCTTTCACATTACCTTCAATTGCGTCTAATCCACCTTTGATGAGTGGACCACCCACACCCACGATATTCGCGCCAGCGGCAAACCAATCGCCCACAGAATCTGCGCTAATACCTCCGGTGGGACACCAGAAATTACCCGGGAAGGGATCGCGCAGCGCCTTCAAATGGCCAGGACCAAAAGTTGACGCCGGAAAGAGTTTCAAAATATCTGCGCCATATTTTTTCGCCGCAGCTACCTCACTTGGCGTGACAACACCTGGCAGTGAGAGCAGACCTTGTCGTTTAGTTTCGCCAATGACCTCTTCATCAGTATTGGGTGAGACGATGAATGTTGCGCCTGCGTTCTTGGCGCGCACGACATCTGCGCTCTCGACAACAGTGCCCACTCCAATGAAAACGTCACTACGTGCCGCTAGACGCTCGATAATTCGAAGGGCGCCTGGATTAGTTAAAGTAATTTCGATGGTGGTCAAACCTGAGGCAACTATCCGATCTGCGACGAGTTGACCTGACTCTTCATCGGGCATGCGAACGATGGCAACTGCTCCCGCGCGTAAAAGTTCTTCTCTAGTAACCATTCTCATTTCGCCTTTCCTAGAATTTCCTCGACAAAACTCTTATCTGTAATCCCATTCTTGCCGCGAGGGAGTCCAGCCCAATCGCCAAATTGACTTGCCACTCGAGCGCCAGAAATTGTTCCTTGAGAAATCGCATCAGCGATAGTCAAACCAGCAAGCAATCCAGAGATGACACCACTTGTGAAGGCATCCCCTGAACCCACCGGATCCACCGACTGCACGCGGGGTGGATGGACGGTATGAAAAGCGCCATCTGCGGCATAACTAAGCAGCTCTGGCCCCTTCGTCATAATCGCGAATGTAGTTCCACGTGCAGCTGCGATACGGAGCGCTTCCTGTGGATCGCTGGTACCAAAGACTGCGCAGTATTCATCTTCGCCACCAATTAATAGGTCAACATCACGCGCCAACGGTTCAAGAACCTTGCGCGCCTGCTCCTCACTCCACAATTTCCGACGAATATTGAGATCAAAGCTCTTTTTGATACCAATCTTGCGCGCAACGTCCAAACCGGCCGCAGCAGTTGCTGCTGCGCTCGTTGAGATAGCGCAGGTTATTCCGGTTGTGTGGAGCCATCGAGATTGGGAAATTACGTTGTGATCAAGATCTTCCGGTCGCATTAATGAAGCAGCAGCGCCTTTTCGCAAGTAGCTGGCTTCAACGGGAGCGCTGGTGCCAGGATTACGGACCATTGCGCTACTAAAACTATCGACCCGCTTTACTCCAGAAAGATCTACACCTTCGCTCTCAAAATCTGCGATGACAGCGCTACCTAATTGATCATTTCCCATCAAAGTAAAGAAGTGCGCAGAGAGCCCTAGTCTTGCTACACCAACGGCAACATTTCCTTCAGCTCCAGCTGTGCTCCGCGAATAGGTGCGAGCAGTGAGCACTGAGTCGGTGTCGTTGGCGAGAAAAAGCGCCATCGCTTCACCGAAGGTATATAAATCAGGCATTGGCTGATGCTACTGAGAAGGTAAAGGCATTAGTAACTTTGCCACGAACTCCAGGAGATGCAATAAAAGTCATGCCTGCCTCAGGAGCCTCTCCAGCTTCATCGTCATCGCGGGCGCTAGTGATAATCAATTGATCGAGATTTGCGCCAGCAAATGCACCGGAAGTGATTCTCCGCGCTGGTAAGTCAATCTGTTCGATTAACTCTCCATTCTGACCATCGAAACATCTAATCGCAGAACCTTCCCAGAACGCAACCCAGAGATTATCGCTGGCATCCATACAGAAACCATCTGGCATACCAAACTCATCAGGAAAATTAATAAAGGTGCGGCGGTTTTTAATGTCACGCTCCTCTACATCAAATTTATCCACGCGTCGAAGTGGTGTATCCACATAGAACATCGTCTTTTGGTCAACGGTCCAATCAATGCCATTACTAATAGTCACATCGCCAAAAAGACGACGAATATGCTGACCACCTTTTTGTAATTGATAGAGCGCACCAGCATTTGTCTCGAAGTCATAGGTCATAGAACCCAAGAAGAGATCGCCCCAAGGGGCAACTTTGGCATCGTTCCATCGCAAATTTTTCGATTGCAGGTAACCATCAGCTTCAACTCGACCAGGAACTTTTCGATAACTACCGGAGAGATCTCGTACGTGCGGCCCATGAGCGGTGCCGAGTAATTCGCCACCGTCAGCTAGCGGAATGACGAATCCAACATCCTCAGGTGTTTGGTACTCCCCAACTTCACCGCTTTCGAGGTTTCGCCACCGGACAGCTTTGCCATAGATATCAACCCACATCACGTGGTTATTGCTCGCACCTGACGAGGTGGGACCTTCACCAAGAACATTTCGACGGGAATCAAAAACTTCTGCCTTCAGTGCCATGATTGCAAGCCTCTCACTATCGCCTTTCACCCAGTAGCCTAGGGGTACTTTAGAGGAGGGGAAATGGCAGATACGCCTTTGGCACAGGCTCTTCGCACCCTTCTTGGTCCAGATCGCGTGCTCGACGACCCCGCCGCGCGCGAGGCATATAGCCGCGATGCAACGCCCTTATTTAAAGGGTTGCCAGAAGTCATCGTCACACCACATTCCACCGCAGAGGTAAGCGAAGTGGTCAAGTTCGCACGACAATCGAAGACCCCAATTATTGCTCGTGGTGCTGGCAGTAACTTGTGTGCAGCAACAGTGCCATTGCAAGGTGGCATCGTGTTAAGCATGATGCAAATGAAACAAATCCTTGAAGTCTCACGGAATGAACTCCTGGCCGTAGTGCAACCAGGTGTCTCCACGCAGCAACTAGATGATGCGGTCGCCAAAGAAGGTTTGATGTATGTACCTGATCCTGGCTCAAAGACTGTTTCGACAATCGGCGGAAATGTTGCCACGAGCGCGGGTGGTTTACGTGGCTTGAAATACGGCACTACAAAGAACTACATCCTGGCACTTGAAGCAGTACTAGGAACCGGCGAAATCATCCGAACGGGTGGCCGGTTAGTCAAAGATGTTGCAGGCTATGACATCACGCGATTACTTATTGGCAGCGAAGGAACGTTGGCGATCTTTACCGAAATCACCACGGTGCTTAGCCCTCGACCAAAAGCGTCGAAGTATGGCGTTGCGTATTTCAATAATCTCGCGGATGCATCCGTTGCTGTCGACTCGATTGTGGCAAGCGGTATTTTGCCTGCGACCTTGGAATTTTTAGATAACACCTGTATCAAGGCGGTTGAAGATTTCGCACATCTTGGCCTCGATAAAGATGCTGGCGCGCTCTTGCTTTTTGGCGATGATGGCAGCGCAGAGAGCGTTGCAAAGGCAGTAACTGAAATGGCTGATATCTCAGCTTCCGCGCGTGGAGTGCGCGCAGTCACGCTTGCACCAGATGTAGCTGCTGCAGAAGCGCTGCTCTATGCCCGCAGATGCTCACTTCCTGCACTGGCTCGTCTTGGCTCAATGTCGATTCTTGAAGATATCTCTGTTCCTCGGCCACAAATGAGCAAAGCCGCTGATGCGATAGAACGAATTGGCGAAAAATACTCACTGTTGATAGGGACCTTTGGCCATGCTGGTGATGGAAACCTTCATCCAACAATAGTCATTAACAAAGATGATGCAGATGAGGTGGCGCGCGCAGAAAAATCCTTAGCTGACATTTTCAATCTCGCATTAGATCTTGGCGGGACAATTACTGGCGAACACGGCGTCGGCAGCGCAAAGCTCCCCTACTTACGACAGAAACTCGGGGATGTTTCACTTGCGCTTCATCGCAATATCAAATCTGTATTTGATCCCGATGGAATTCTTAACCCTGGTCGTGTGGGCTCATGAACGAAGATCGCCCAGTAGGAAAATTCACTCAATCAAAACTAGATCGCTGCATTTCGTGCGGATACTGCTTGCCCGCCTGTCCTACCTACCAATTAACTGGTGAAGAACAATCATCTCCTAGAGGTCGCATTACTTTGATGCGAGCTCTCCAAGATGGCCGCTTACCGTTTGCTGATGCTGGCGCACAGGAGCAAGCTTCCTTCTGCCTCGGATGCCGCGCATGTGAACCGGTCTGTCCAGCAGGTGTGGAGTACGGCGTCCTCCTTGAAGAGTGGCGCGATATCACCTGGCGCGGTCGCAAACGTCCATTGATCATTAAGGCTCTCTTCCAGATGGTCAATGCCCCTTGGCGAGTGAACCTGATGAGCGCGCTCTCTCCTATAGCGAGAAATCGACGAGCTTCCACTGATGTACATCTTGCGCTTGGCTGCTTCGAGCGCCGACTTTTTCCAAAGGTGAGTAAGGCGGTTGCGCGACTTGCACCAGAGGTTTCAATCGATCGGTCGCAAGGATGTTGTGGCGCACTCCATGCGCATAACGGAGACCTCGAAGGCGGCAACGAGCTAGCCAAGCAGCTCGGCGAAAAGCTTCCCGGAACGATTCTCTCCACGGCTGGTGGCTGTGCAGCGCATCTATCCTCAGTGCTCGGCAAGGATCGAGTCCAAGAATTCTCACAATGGTGGGAGCAATCGCTATCTCCGATCATGAAGAACGGGAAACCGATTCGAGTTGGACTACAAGATTCGTGTCACTTGAGGAACGGAATGGGCGTCTTTAAAGAGCCACGAAAAATTCTCCAACAACTTGGCGAGTATGTCGAAGTTCCAAATGCACAGGGATGTTGTGGCGCTGCTGGAAGTTACTCACTACTACGTTCTCGTGACAGCAAGCGAGTCATCGCTCCTAAAGTTGCAGCGATTAAAGCACTTGAGCTTGATTTTCTCGTCAGCGTCAACCCTGGATGTACGCGCCAACTTAAGAGCGCGCTCCGTAAAGCACGGGTGAAAACTAGAGTTGTCCATATCGCAGAATTAATAGCGCTTGCTCCATGAGCGAGGTTTTTGCGCAGCGCACCCTCGAGAAATTGCTCGGTAAACATGATTTCACTGTAGATCTGCTCTCTGGTGGCGTTTCTTGCGATACCGCCAAAATCTCTTGGGCAGGCACGAATGGTGCCGTCGTAAAACGTGCATTAGCGCAATTAAGAGTTCCCGGACAATGGGAAGCTGATGTCGACCGAATTCTCGCTGAGGCAGATGCAATCGAGCTTTTTGGCGCTATTACGCCAGAGAATGTGCCGCGACTAATTTCAAGAAGCGATGAAGAACTTGCCATTGCTATCGAATTAGCAGCAGCAGATATGCATGACTGGCGATATTCGATGCTCTCCGGAATTGTGGAGCCAGAAGTTGGCACGACATTAGGAAAAATTCTCGCAACATGGCATACCAAGACGCGGGCACGCGCGTTGCCTACTCGAATTGCCGCAGGGAAGAAGCGATTATTCGATCTGCGTGCGGGTGCGTTTTACGGTGGCATGGCGCGCACCTGGCCAGAGTTCGCTCCCCTCATTAATGAACTGTCAGCAGAGCTGATGGAATCTCAAGAGTGCGCAGTACACGGTGACTTCAGTCCTAAAAATGTTCTGCATGGCCCAAGCGGAACGTGGGTCTTGGATTTTGAGGTGACGCATCAAGGCGCTCCAGTCTTTGATGTGGCTTACATGTGCGCCCATCTAAATCTCAAGGCAATCGCACTCGTTGCGCACCGTGATTTGGTAGCGCAGACGGTGCAGAACTTTCTCCACTCGTATTCACTTCACGCAGGCGTGATTCCGCAGAACGTTTCCTCTCATACAGGAACCATCATGGCGGTGCGGGTAGCAGGCATATCACAGGTGAATTACCTGAGCGACGACCAGAGAGAGCGCGCTGTGGTGCGCGCCAAGGAGCTACTAAATGGAGCGCCTGTACTTATCCCTTGAGTGAACCGCTGAGCAATCCGCGCAAGAAGTAGCGCCCCAAGAAGATATAGACGATTAGGGTTGGCAACGAGACGATTAAGGATGCCGTCATATTCAAGCCATAGAAGACTTGGTTGCTTGAACCAGTGATGAAGTTCAGCGCAGTTGTAGCAACCGATAATTTTGGTGATCCACCAGTCAAGAAGATTGCGAAGAGGAAGTCGTTCCACGCCGAGGTGAACTGCCAAATGAGCACGACCACGAATGCAGGTAATGAAAGCGGCAGAATGATTGAGCGATAGATTCGAATTCGTGAAGCCTTATCAACCAGACCTGCCTCGATTAATTCATCTGGAATGCTTGCGTAGTAATTTCTGAATATGAGCGTGCAGATCGGAATTCCATAAATGACGTGCGCCATCACCAGCACATAAATTGTTTTGTTGACCCCTAGGTTTGTAACAAATTGCACCAGCGGAATCATCACTGCCTGGTAAGGGATAAACATTCCAAAGAGGAAGAGTGTGAAAACCACGTTTGAGCCTGGAAACTTCCATTTAGCAAATACGTACCCGTTGATCGACCCGATGATTGCCGAGATGATCGAGGATTGCAGGACGAAAAAGAGCGTACGAAGCATCGATTCACCCAAGCTAAATGCCGAGAAGTAATCGCCGCCACTCCACGCCGTTGGCCAAGCTGAAAAATCTAAGCTCTTTGGTAGATCGAAAGCATTTACCAGGTAAACATCCTTAACGCCTTTGAGTGAATTGACCACCAAAACGTAGATCGGCATCACAATCAGGAACCAGATGAAGGTAAGCGAGGCGTACCGGAAGATTAACCAGAATTGTTCTTTTCCGGAGCGTTTTCTCCTATTCGCTAGCGGAGTGATTTTTCTCTCGAGCAATTCGGCGCTCATCGATTCTCCTCTTCCTGCTTAATAACCCAACGTAGGTAAGGAACGATAATCAAGGCAATAAGAAGCAAAAGAACGACCGCAATAGCTGTTCCCTTTGCGTAGTTTCGCTGATCGAATGTGGACTCCCACATGTAGACAGCAACAACTTGGGTGACATAAGACTTTCCATTGATGCCGATGATCAAATCAAAAACCTTCATGGACACGTGGCCCAAAATAATTAAAACAGTGAAGAGAGTTGGAGTCAGTTGCGGGAAGAGCACGTATCGGTAAATCTTCGATTCGGAAGCGCCATCAACGCGCGCGGCTTCACGTAAATCATCTGGAATGCCACGGAATCCAGCGAGAAATAGTGCGAGAACGTACCCTGCCATCTGCCAGATTGCTGGGAGCGCCAACGCATAGGCGGCTCCATTTTCAGATAGATACCAAGAGTTCTGTAAGAATCCCAAGCCCGCTTTTTGCAAAAGTAAATTAAGTCCACCAGCATCCGCATCGACATTCGAATTAAGTAGCCAGTTCCACACTGTTCCCATCGCAATGAAAGAGATTGCTAGCGGATAAAGATAGAAAGAGCGGAAGAACCCCTCGCCTTTGATTCCCTTCTCCAAAAGCAAAGCCATGATGAAGCCAGCAATTGTTGTGCCAACAATAAAGACGAAAGTGAACTTGAGAAGATTTTCAAACGCATGAGTAAATCGAGAATCTGAGATGAGATTCGAGTAATTCTGTAAACCTACGAACTTAGGCTCTTTGATGGAGGCGCTAATTCGATCTGTCATCGAAATCCGAACGGTCCACGCAATCATGCCGTAGACGAACACTGCTACAGCGGCAATTGACGGCACGACGAGCAAGAAGCCACCTATCCAAGTGGAGAATCGCCTGTTCGTCTGGAGCGCCATCGTTGTTATCTCACCTATTTTCTAATTTCTAATTTCTAATTTCTTTCTCTACTGCAATTGAGGTAATCATGAAACTGGTGGGCAGTTGCCTGCCCACCAGTTCATTACTGCGTTACGGCTTAAGAGATTTAAGCCTGTCCTGCATCGTATGCAGCTTGGAGATCTGCAGCGAGGCCCTTGTTATCTTTTGCGCCACCGCTGAAGTACTTACCAACTGCTGCGTTGTATGCAGCCATCAAAGCGTTGTTGCCAGTGACGCCGTGGACAGTTGAACCGACGAGGCGGTCTGTCTTCCACTGCTCCATAGCAGCCTTGAGGTAATCGTCATAAAGGGCGGTATCAGCATCGGTACGAGCTGGGATTGAGCCCTTCTTTGGATTGAAGGCATCTTGTCCGGCCTTGGAGCCAGCAACAGTCAACCAGGCAATTCCTGCATTGCGGTGCTTTGCACCAACAGGAAGTGTGAAGGAATCTGATAGCCACTGGTACACGCCTACAGTTCCTGGAGCAGGTGCCCAGGTGTAGTCAGTTCCAAGCGTCAAGCCATCAGCTTGCCACTGCGCAGATGCCCAGTCGCCCATGATGAAGAAGCCTGCTTTGCCAGAGGTTACGAGCTTGCCAGCGTCTGGCCAGTCGAGGTTTCCTGCACCCTTATTTCCATAAGAGAGCGCCTTCTGGAAGTTCTTCAATGCAGCTTCAACTTCTGGACCAGTCCAGGAAGTATTGCCGTTGAAGAGACCTTCGAATGCATCTGGACCAAGAGTTGCAAGGAGCATCCAGTCAAGGAGGTGAGCAATTGCCCAGTCACCCTTACCAGCAAGTGCTAGTCCTGGAATTCCAATTTTCTTGAACTTATCGAGAGCTGCGAAGAACTCATCGAGCGTTGCTGGAGCGGCAGTGATGCCAGCCTTCTCAGCAGTTGCAGGGTTCCACCAAAGTACGTTTGCACGGTGGATGTTCACTGGAACTGAGTAGATCTTTCCATCAACGGTAAGAGTCTTCACGAGATCTGCTGGGAAGATTGTGTCCCAACCTTGCTCTTTGTAAAGGAAGGTGAGGTCTTCGAGCTGTCCACCCTTGACGTAACCGTCAAGCTCCATACCAGCGTGTGCTTGGAATGAGTCTGGTGGATCATTTGCATCGAGGCGGCTCTGAAGAACTGCCTTTGCGTTTACACCGGCGCCACCAGAAATTGCGGCATTGATGTACTTAGTATCTGGGTTGTTTGCTGCGAACTCAGCTTCCAAGCCGGCAAGGCCTGCTGCTTCTCCACCTGCAGCCCACCAGGTAAAGATTTCGAGCTCAGGATCAGCTACTACTTCAGCTGACTCTTCCGATGCGGTCTCTTCTGACGCGCTGTCGCTCGAGGATGAGCAACCTGCTGCGAGAAGTGCGATAGCAAATAGACCAGCAACGAATTTATATGTGCCTTTACGCATCCATATTCCATTCTCTGCGAGGGTTTGTTGTAGCAGAACTACGTGGCCAAGATTTGTTCATATTGCGGAACTTGTCAATTTTTATGAGGAAAGACACAGGTAAACAATTGTTTCTGACTCTCGACCTCTTGTTGAGAGTGCTGCTACATAGCGCGCTAGTTGTAGCGGCTAGAGCCACGCTGCCCCTACCCTTTGGCTCATGACCTCACTATTGCGCCCTGACCTAGATCCGCTCCGCCCGATTTTTAACGCCGCCTTGACCTCCGATTGCCTTGACCACCTTGGCTTTCGAAACCAAGTGCTGGGCTCGGATATCGCAATGATCTCTGGCGATGGCGTGATGATGGGCTATGCCTTTCCGGTGAAGCTCGAGCCGGTTGAGGTTGCTCCAGAAATCCCATACGTCGGTTTACTTAAAGCGCTCGATGCAATTGGCAAAGATGATGTCTTCATTAAACCATCTGGTCGTCGACACGCATCTGCGCTCTGGGGCGAATTACTTTCCAATGCCTGCAAATTTAAAGGAGCTGCTGGGGCGCTTACTGATGCTCCTGTGCGCGATGTTGCACGGACTCGAGCGCTTGGTTTCAAAGTATTTGGAACGGGCACATGGCCAATTGATATCAATAGTCGTTATGAAGTTGTTGCACATAATGTGCCTGGCGAAATAGATGGAGTACAAATTAATCCAGGCGATTTAATCGTTGGCGATGTTGATGGTGTTGTTGTCGTTCCCAATCATTTAATTCCACAGGTGATTGCGTTCGTAGAGGAGAAGAATTCCGGCGAGAATCTCTTTCGCAAAGCGGTAAAGGAAGGAATGTCACCCAGCGAAGCATTTGCAAAATTTGGAGTGCTGTAGCGTTGAGCGAAATTTCGCAGATTGACCTCTGGCAAGTCCTCGATTCTCGAGGAAATCCAACAGTGGCCGCGCGAGTTCATATCGGCTCACATCTTGCGATTGCTATCGCTCCCGCCGGTGCGAGCACTGGTAGCCATGAAGCGCTCTTCTTGCGCGATGATGGAGATTCGTACGACGGAAAGAGCGTGCAACAGGCAATCAAACGTTTCGCGCGCGAAGTTTCACCTTCTTTGATTGGCCTTGCCGGAAATGACTTTTACGAGCTGGATCGAGCGTTGCGCACCATCGATCCTTCAGCAACCCAATCTCGCTATGGTGGACATATCCCAGTGGCGATCACCATTGCCGCCTGGTTGGCGTACGCAAAGCAAAGTAACTCCCAGCCCTTCGAAGTGATTGCCGCGCACCTAAACTGCGCACCTGTACTGCCTATGCCAATGGTCAATATCTTCTCTGGTGGCGCGCATGCAGCTAGCGCAATCGATATTCAAGATATTCTCGCAATCCCCACTCGCGCTTCATCATTTAGTGAAGGCCTGGAATGGGTATGGAGAATTAGGGAAGCAACTAAAAAGAGCCTTGCTTCGAAAGGCTTTGATACCTCCCTCGTTGCAGATGAAGGTGGCCTGACCGCAAGATTGGGAAGCGATGAAGAAGCAATCGCCTTAGTTTCTGATGCAATCTCTGAAGTTGGGTTGTCGGGAAAAGCACATATCGCTCTCGATATCGCAGCAAATCAACTTTTCAGCAACGGCAAATATCTCATTCATAAGAATGGCAATGAGGTCGCCTTAGACTCAGACGATTTTGTGGCTCACTGGAGCGCTTGGCTAGATAAGTATCCCATCATCTCGGTTGAGGATGGTGCGGCGGAAGATGATGAATCAGGATGGCTCGCGCAACGTGCTCTAGTCGCACGAATTCAAATTCTTGGCGACGATCGGTATGCAACGCAATCATCGAGGCTTGAAGTAGGCCTGTCTAAGAGCGAAGCGAATGCCATCTTGATCAAACCGAATCAAGCAGGAACGCTATTCGCTGCAATCTCAACGCTTGGTTTGGCAAAGCGAAATAATTGGAACACGGTTGTATCTGCCAGATCAGGTGAGACAGAGGAGAGTTGGCTCGTCGACCTTGCTACTGGAAGCGCGGCTGGGCAGATAAAAGTGGGCTCCACCCATAGATCTGAGCGCACTGCCAAGTGGAATCGCTTATTGGAACTTACTTACGATGAAGCCGCGCCTTTTAATAGCGGGCAATCGCTCCGCAAATTTATTTAATTGATTGCTTGATAGGTTCTATAGAAAGAACTTCGACTCCGCCGATCTGTCCCAATACATTTAATAGATCAGTCGGGTCGGTCCCTGGAATCGCGATCACCACATCATCAATTCCTTTTCCACCTTCGTTGCTGACTACAGTGAAATTTCGAATATCGCCACCTGCAAATCCAATTGCGGAAGCAACTGACCCAAGGGAACCAGGTCGATCAGGTAGAGAGATTTTCAAATGGAATTCAGCCATGTCGTTAGCCTAGTGGCTATTGATTGGCTGGCTTAGAGCCCAAGGTCACTGAAAACGTTTTCGTCTCCCGACTAGGCAGTTCTACAGTGATCGATACGGTGCTATTTGGCGCATATGAGCGAATGCGAACAACCGCATCGATATCGCTCTTGATGAGGAATCCATCGATTGACTTAATCGTGCTATTGACGGGGATGCCAGCTTTGTCGGCAGCCTCACCCTTCTCTAGCCCGAGAATCTTCCCATTTCCGCTATAGGTTTGATCGAATTCAACGCCAAGGAACGGTCTAGTTGATTTCCCAGTGGCGATGATTTCGTTTGCTACTCGCATCGCTTGATTCACAGGAATTGCAAAACCCAATCCACTATTTGCCGGTGATGAATCTAAGGATGCAATCGCCGAATTGACTCCGATCATTCGCCCCTGACCATCAACGAGTGGGCCCCCAGAGTTGCCTGGATTTATCGCTGCATCTGTTTGCAGCGCGTCGATATAGGAAGCTCTATTCGTCGTGCCTGCTAGTACTGGACGATTGAGCGCAGAGATGATTCCACTGGTCACCGTGCCAGCGAGGCCAAGCGGCGAACCAATGGCAATCGAGAGATCGCCAATTACGGACTTGGATGAGTCGCCAATCTCAATGGTGGGTAGATTGCCTTTACTTACTTGGAGCACCGCCAAGTCGTAGGCGATATCGCGCCCCTTGATCGTCGCATCAAGTTCAGTTCCATCTTGGAATTCGACTTTCACTTTCCCATTGAGGACAGCATCATCAATCACATGGTTATTTGTCACGATAAAGCTCTTTGAGCCATCGCTTTGAATCACAGAACCAGATCCGGTTCCGCCACCACTGGTGGAAGTAACAGAGATTGAGACCACAGTGGGCAGAACTTTCTTGGAAATATCTTTGATGGATAAGTTTCCCGAATTATCTTTTGTAACCCCATCCTTACCAGCAGGACCTTCAGGTCCCGAAACGTTCCAGCTGACCAAAGTGCGCCCCACAGGACACTTAGTTTTTTCAGTGAGGTACATGACTTTGGTGCGGTTATCCACGCATGCTGAAATCTTTGGTGAGGTCGAGGTCACCGCATAGGCGCCGCCGCCAGCAATGGCCATTCCGATAAAGAAGGCAAGGGTTGCCCGAGCGTTTGGTGAACGCAGTGGTGTACGGAAGAAGAAACGGCTAGCCATGGCGGTAATCATCACCTCATAAACTCAAAGGTCCCTGAGAGAAACTTTATTGCTAGGTAAGAAAAGCTCCCCGACTTGGACTCGAACCAAGAACCTGCCGGTTAACAGCCGGCTGCTCTGCCAATTGAGCTATCGGGGAATGAACCCGGCGTACTTTATCGCAGCGGTACCCCAGAGGCGAAAACAGGGCTGGATAGCCCAAAAGACGATGGCTTAGAGCAGCGCCTCGCCAAGGCCCTGTTCGTGGAGGCTACGACGAAGGGCCTCAAGCGCGATGAGCTCAGAGAATGTTGGCCCGTACTCGGCAGATTCAGGATCAAGGCGCAGCAGCGTTGATTTCAACTCGGCGATCTTTCGCGTGAGCGAAACCTCACGTACCCGCGCTATCAAGCTCGCCACAAAACTCTCCGTTGCCTCAGCAGAACGTAGCGGCTCGACAGTCAATTCGGTGATCAATGCGGCGCTATCTGGCTCCAGTTCACGCATTAGCTCTGTGAGATCTGAGAGGGCTTGTGGGCGCTCACTGATGAGCGCAAAAACCACGCGAAGTGATTCATCAGAAAAATCATCGACTGCTAATTCGCGCCAAGTTGATGAAATATCAGAGAATTGCAAAATGGATTTAACTACTTCACGCTCTAAAAGATAAGTTGGTGAGCTCTTTTCGACATTTGTTCGAGCACCCGAAGCGCTTTCACGGCTATTTCTGCCGACTGCTTCACGAACCAATTCGATATCTATGCCAATCCAACCCGCAAGAGCGCGTACATACTCTGGTCGAAGCGCTTTATCTCGAATTTTCATGATGAGTGGGGCGCATTCTTTTAGTGCGCTCACCCGACCTTCGGCAGTGGCAAGATTGAAAAGTTTCAACTTAGATTTGATGGCGAACTCAAAGAGTGGGACACGTCGGGCGATCAAGTCGCGAACTGCCGCATCACCATCTTTAATGCGGAGATCACATGGATCAAGCCCTCGCTCCTCAACGGCCACGAAGGTTTGTGAGACAAATTTCTGATCATCATCGAAAGCGCGCAGCGCTGCCTTCTGTCCTGCAGCATCGCCGTCGAAGGTGAAGATCACCTCGCCGCGGAAGGCATCGTCATCCATCAATAATCGACGCAAGATTCGAATATGTTCATCGCCAAATGCTGTGCCACAGGTAGCAACTGCTGTCTCAATTCCCGCCAAATGCGCTGCCATCACATCGGTATATCCTTCAACAACGACAACCTGGCGCTTCTTTGCAATCTCTTTCTTAGCAATCTCAAGTCCATAGAGCAGCGCACTCTTTTTATAAATCGGTGTTTCAGGGGTATTGAGGTACTTCGGTCCGGTATCAGCCTCGCTTAAGCGTCGAGCGCCGAAACCGACAACATCTCCAGATATTTCATGTATGGGCCAGACCAATCGATTGCGAAAACGATCGATATATCCACGTTGTCCCTCTTTTGTTAATCCCGCTAATTCCAATTCGGCGTCGGTGAAGCCGCGCGCTTTGAGATGTTTTGAGAGCGCATCCCATTCATCAGGGGCATAGCCCACTCCAAATCGCGCTGCCGCATCCTTATCAAAGCCACGGGATTGTAAAAACTCTCGACCTACTTGCGCTGGCCCTGGCTGTTGCAGCTGTTCTTGATAGAAAAGCGCAGCCAATCGGTTTGCTTCAAGCAGGCGCTTTCGATCGCTACCACCAGTTCGCGTTGGCCCATCTTCATAGGTGAGCTGATAATTCATTCGGTCGGCAAGTCGTTCCACCGCTTCAGTGAAAGACATATGTTCGATTTTCATGACAAAAGAGATGACGTCACCGCCAGTCTGGCAACCAAAACAATGATAAAAACCTTTGCTCGGTGTTACATGAAACGATGGGCTCTTCTCGTCGTGAAATGGACAAAGCCCTTTTTTCTGCCCACCACCAGCGTTCTTCAGTTGAACATAATCTCCGACTACATCGTCTATATGACTGGAGTGACGTATGTGCGAGACATCCTCATCGCGAATTCTTCCAGCCATGGTCACATCCTATGTTTAAGCATCAGGTGCGCGAGGCAAGTCTGGCAAGCAGAAGCGGCACCGCTGGATCTGTGAGGGAGGCTATTTGGTCAACGACAATGCGAAGTCTGGCTCCCTCATCCTGACCTCGCGCCGCCTCCCAGGAACGGGCAAAATTGCGCTCCAACAGCGCGCCATCGGTTTCCAACAATCCCTCTGCAAGGCGATGAATAAGGGCTCGCTCATGGAGATAGCGCTCTTGTGATTGCTCAGCCCGGAAGATGTAATGCGCTGCAAACGATTTAATGAGAGCAACTTCAACACGTTCTTCGCGTGGAACGATTAAATGTGCGTGATAGCGGGAAAGCTCTCCGGCGCCATATTTGTCGCGAGTTGCCCGCTCAGCTACTTGAGCAAATCTGCCGATTAATTGGCTAGTGAGATCTTTTAGTCGAGCAAGACTCTCATGCGAACCATCGAAAGTTCGAGGCCAGCAAGAGAGCTTCGTTAAACGTGCGTATGCATCGTTAATTTCCTGCGCAGTTACATCAGATAAGTAATCGCTCTGTGCAACTTCAAAAAAACTCTCTAGATCGTTCGGAAGTGAATCTACCTTTATCTGACCGGAGTGGACCGAATCTTCGAAATCATGGACGCTGTATGCGACATCATCTGCCCAATCCATAATCTGAGCTTCTAATGGGGCTTGTGCATGCGTAACACCTAGCTTGACCCACTCAAATATCTTGAGGTCATCCTGATAGACGCCAAATTTTTGTGCATTCTTATTTGCACTCCATGGATACTTGATAGCGCTATCGAGAGTTGCTCGTGTGAGATTTAAACCAGCGCTCTCACCTTCTAGATTAAGTGTCTTTGGTTCAAGGCGAGTCAAAATTCGAAAACTTTGTGCATTACCTTCGAAGCCACCACACGCGCGCGCGATCTCTGCAAGCGCCGTTTCACCATTGTGACCAAAGGGTGGATGGCCTAAATCATGTGCTAAACATGCGCTCTCTACTAAATCAGGATCAGCGCCTAAGGCAGCGCCTAGTTCGCGTCCAACTTGTGCACATTCAAGGGAGTGCGACAACCGAGTGCGCGGAAAATCATTTGCCCACGGCTGAGCCACTTGTGTTTTCGCAGCGAGTCTTCGTAGCGCTGATGAGTGGATGATTCG